>Ga0213919_1000050_pt1 | contig 79093 bp, 115 predicted proteins | sample McNCre317MG_FD_161056 | JGI IMG/M metagenome (GOLD analysis project Ga0213919, IMG submission 161056) | Freshwater microbial communities from McNutts Creek, Athens, Georgia, United States - 3-17 MG | ecosystem: Environmental > Aquatic > Freshwater > Creek | place: USA: Georgia | collected...
GTGGGGACGCGGTGCTTGATTCTCATACGACTCTCCCTGTGGCCAAGGCCTTCTCGAACCGTGCACGCCATTCCTTGTCCTCGTACCGCGGGTTGGGCGAGCGCAGCCCCTCTGCGCGCTGGATGGCTATCACCTGCTCCGCGGACTTGGAGTGCTCGGTGGATCCATGCCGGATGACCGCCACCTTTTCTCCTCCCGTGTGCCAGGAGAGAACCCAATCCAATGCTTCCTGTCCCATCCAGCCGTCAGCCCTGAGAGTGGCGATGAGCATCCGAATGTCTAGGTCGCGCTGCTTCTCCCACTTCCTGCGCAAGCGCCGGGCCTCGTCCAGCTTCTCCCTCAGCTCATCTACCTTGATCTGGTAGGCCGTTAACTCAGGTGACAGTCCCTCATTGAGTCGAGCCTTGAGGGCGCGCATCTCCTTACGATAGAGCTCATCAAGATTGGCAAGCTTCTCAATGAGAGCAGCGTTCTCGGACGTTAACCGAGCGACAGCCGCTTGATAGGTGGCTGTGGTGGTCGTCAGTTCAGCCTCGGCCCTTCTGATCTCGGCGCGAGCACCATACTTTCCGCGCGTCATGCGTCTCTCCTCGGGTACTTCTCGGACAGATAGGGATCAGAGCCGTCGTAGACGATCCAGTCTCCGTCGCGGGAGACATAGCCGTCCATGAGCACCCCGCCCATGTAGGCATCGCCACCATCGGCCAAGCCGTGACATCTGTGACACAGAGCGATGAGGTGGTGGGTCTCCCCGATGGAGTCCAGGATCGTCCCACCGCGGGCCTTAGTGAGCGCGTGGTGGACCTCCACGGGACGGGCCGCGCAGCGTGCCCAGACCTCAGCAGACTCGATCCAGACCAGCGCCTCGCACTGGTTGTTGGAGCGCTGGCGGACCAGCTCGATGTTCTTCATATCGGGCACTCCACATGGACGAATGCGTCCCAGTACTCGCTGAAGATGATCCAGTCCTCGCCCTCGAGGATGTCCAGCCCGCACGCGACACAGAAGCCGTCGTACTTGGCAAGCACCTTGACGGGATCGTTCTTTGCCACCGAGGCCTTCTTGCCGAATGTCATGCTTCCTCCCCTCCCGTGATCGCCACGACCTCGTCCACGCACACCGGGCCGTTGGTCATGCCCTTGCCCGTGATGGGCGCATAGCGGGTGGTCAGGTGACGCCACAGTCGATCGGTCGCGTCCTTGACACCATGCTCGTAGGCGTTCCAGTCAGGACGGACGAACGTCTCGCCAGCGATGGTGATCGACTGGATCTTCTCCTTGCCGCCGCTCGTGGGCGACCACATCTCACCAGTCATTGCTGACTCCATTGATCGCGGCGACTTGCTCTATCAACTGCGCGAACTCCTCGGACGAGTGGTAACCGCCACGCTTGCGAATCGCTGCCACGGCAGCAGCCAGCGCCCGCTGATAGCCCCGTCGTTCCGCGTGCCGAACGCGGCTGGGCCAGAAGTCGTCGCCGTCCTGCGGTTCCTCTCTGGCCCGCTCCAGCGCATCTACCACGTCGTAGAACGGAACGACTGGCATCTCGCCCAGCCCGGTGTTCAGCACTCGGACGGTCGGGTGTGCCTCCATGAACTCGTCAAGTTCGCGGTTAGACGGCATTGCCTACTCCCTTGATCGAGGCGATGACCGTTGCCTTCGCGTCAGCAGGGTCTAGTCGGACGAACTCGTCAATCGGCAGCGCCTCTACCGCTGCCACCGCGTCAGCCAGCGCCCACGCACGACCGTCACGTTCGCCCTGCCGCTGGCCTTTGACGAACCCTTCCTGCCAGCCTGCATTCCAAGCGTTCGGAATGATTGTGTTTTCGACGGCGGCAACGTGATCGGCGTAGAAGCAGAGCGGCCCATCGTCTGCCTCAAACATCGACCCGTACTCGTCGTAGTCCCAACGCTGTATGTCACTCACTGACTCCACCTCCGATGATCTTGAGAATCGGCTCAGCAGCCTTGGGGGCCACGGCGTAGTACTCCAGCACGGCCTTGCGGATGCGCAGCTGCTCGTCCTTGCGCACCTGAAGGATGATCTGGTTGATCCAGTACATGCTGCGCTGGTGCGTGGTCCAGTTCTCCTCATGCTTGATGAGGTGATAGAGCACCTCGGGCAGAGGCTGTCGCCTGATCATGACGCCAGCAGATCGTCGAGGGCTCCGGCGTCGTAGAGCTTGCCGATGATCCCCACCTGGAGGTCTCCCCCGGTGAGGTAGGGGCCGGACCCGCTGACCTTACTCAGCAGGCACAGTTCCTCCATCGAGGTGTAGCCGTCTAGGGGACGGGCCGCGATGATCTTGTTCGCCGTGGAGGCGCCGATGCCCTTGATCGACCCCAGGCCCTTGCGGATGGCATTGCCCCGCTTGTCCACGGTGTAGGAGGCGCCAGAGATGTTGACGTCCGCTCGCCGCAGGCTCAGGCCGCGAGCCTTGGCAGCTCGCACGTAGATCTCCTCCTTGGTGTACTTGTCCCCCTTGCGCTTGGTAGACCCCTCCGCGACCCGTAGCAGGGCCGTGAAGAACTCCAGAGGGTGGTGGGTGGCCAGATAGGCGCAGCGGTACGCCGTGAGCCCGTAGGCCACGCTGTGGGCCTCGTTGAAGCCGTACTCGGCGAACCCCTCGATCGCTCCCCACAGCCACTTCCAGTCGGCGCTGGAGAAGTCGGCGTCCAGCGCCATGTCCCGCACCCGCGCCTTGTAGCCATCGATGACCTTGCCCGCATCCCCGATCTCGGAGTTGGAGGCCTTGACCGCCTTGAGGAAGGCCGTGAGGTCGTCAGCGGTCATCCCGAGGTCTCGCAGGATGGCGATGACCTGCTCCTGGAAGAGCATGATCCCGAAGGTCCGCGCGGTGTGCTTGTCGATGATGGGGTTGCGCTCGGGCGTGGGCTTCTCCCCATGCTTGCGGGCGATGTAGTCGTCCGTGGCCCCCGAGTTCATCGTGGCCGGCCGGAACAATGCCATGGCCGCGACGATGTCCCGGATCTTGGTGGGCTTGAGCCGACGACATCCACGCGCGGCCGAGCCGCCCTCCAGCTGGAACACGCCCTCGGTGTCTCCCCGGGCGATGGTGGCGTAGGTCCGCTGGTCGGTCAGCGGGATCCAGCCCAGCCCCTCGAAGACGTTCCGGCCGAGGTTGTCCATGCAGTAGTGCAGGGTGGTCAGGGTCTTCAGCCCGAGCACGTCGAGCTTGACCAGCCCCAGTTTCTCGATGTCCTTCATCTCGTACTGGGTCACCATCGTCTTGGACGAGGCGATCCACATCATCGGGACGAGGCTGGTCAGCTCCGAGGCCGTCGTGGTGACAACAAGACCCGCTGCATGCTTGCTATACGAGGCAAAGGGGCCGATATCCGCGAGCGCCTGGAGGTGGTCTTTGTCCTCCTGAGGGACCGAAGCCCAATCAACAGCAGGCTTACCAGCCCGGCTAGCAGCAGAGTAGTACTTGACGCGAAGGCTGCCTTTTGCCCCGTCCTCATCCTCGTCCTCTCCGTGCAGTGAGTACTGGCTCCACGTCCCGATCTGGACGACCGAGAACCGTCCCCGCAGGTAGTCGATCAGATCCTGACGTCGGACGCTCTCCACGTCGAGGTCGATATCCGGGGGCTTGGTGCGGTCGCGAGAGATGAACCGCTCGAAGGACAGACCCCACTTGATCGGGTCCTCCTGGGTGATCTCCAGCAGCCAGCAGGCGATGGAGCCCGAGGCCGATCCACGCGCTTGGTAGAACACCTGGTTCTTGCGGCACCAGTCGGTGACCTCGGCCACCAGCAGCAGGTACCCGGCCATGCCGGTGTCCTTGATGATGTCCAGCTCGTCCTGCAGGCGCAGCATCCGGTCGCTGTGACCCTTGCCACCGAACTTCATGTCCTCCAGCCGCTGCTCGCACGCCCGCCGCAGGACCTCGTCGGGGTCCTCGACCGTGAAGGGGATGTTGTAGTGGTAGGTGTCTAGTTCAGGGATGCCCAGGTCATGCGCTGCCAGAAGGTCAGCCAGTCCCTCGGCACCGTAGGCGTACCGCTCGGAATCGTGGTGGTCGAGGAGCCACTGCTCGGTGGCAAGGCCGAAGCCGTCACCGGGGAAGGTGGCGTCGTCGGGATCGGGACCGAACGAGACGAGTCGCTTGAGGGCATCGTGGATCTCCTGGTCGTCCTGATGGCAGTAGTGGGAGTCCTGCGTGAGCACGGCGGGGATGCCCATCCGCTGGGACAGCAGGAGCAGTTCCCCCGCCAGCTGGTCATCGTCCCAGCCATCGCCGTGGTCGATGTGGTGGTTCTGCAGCTCGACGTAGAAGCGGTCGAACCACTTGGAGTAGGACCCCATCAACTGCTGGGCCTGCGTGTAGTCCTCCTTGACCACGGCCTGCGCGATGAAGCCGAAGTAGCAGCCGGACGTGGCCGCCAGCCCCTTGAGCATCCCGTACTCGGACAGCGAGGCGAGGTCGGCGTGGTCGATCAGCGGCTTGTTGTAGAAGTTCTCGTGGCTCAGGGTGGACAGCCGCACGAGGTTCTCGTAGCCGGTGGACGTGTGGGCCACCACGCACATGTGGTGCCGCTTGGCCTTGGTGTCGTTGCGGTCGTGGACAACGTACAGCTCGGTGCCGGGGAAGGGCTTGATCCCCGCCTTGTGGCACTCGGTGTAGAGCTGGATGGCGCCGGCCATGTTGCCGTGGTCGGTCAGACCCAGGGCGGGCTGGTCGTAGCCCTTGACGGTCTTGACCATGTCCTTGACCTGCGGGAGCGCGTCCCCAGCGGAGAAGGCGCTGTGGGAATGTAAGTTAAAGATCACCCCTCCTCCAGCTCTTCGAGGAAGGCGCGACCGTAGGCGGTGATGCGGCAGAGCATCCGCGGGGAGCCGTGCAGGCCCATGCCCTCCTGCGGCACGCCGTCGATGACGACCTGTTTGATGAAGCCGCCCTCGCGCAGTTCAGAGCAGCGCATCCAGTAGGTGGCATGCAGCAGGCCCGCACGCTGGGCAGCCTTGTCGTCGGTCAGAGCGCGGCCGTCAGGCAGCTCGTCATAGGCCTTCAACAGTTTGTGCTTCTGGGTCCCCGCGCGGAAGGTGACGGCATAGGCGCCGTCAGCGGATCCACCGCGGTTGGGGTGGTGGTGACGCTTCTCGGGTTCGTCAGGGAACTGATTCATGGGTAGTACCTCCGTGCCTTGGCCCGACTCGAACGGGCTGCCCGGCCACCACTGGTGCAGGTTCGCGATGTCCTGTCACCCAGTGTCCGTGCAAGGCGGTTGCCGCTGCCTAAGCGGAATCCTCAACTACAACAGCGTCGTTACGGGAGCGCTGGTGTGCGTCCACGGCTTACCCCAATACGGGTCGTGCTGCTGACTGAGGCTTTTGGGTTGCCCCACGGCTAGGCCGAAGCAGACTCCATGAGGAGCTTGATGATGACCGACTTCTTCGCGCCTGCGGGGACATCGATCTTGGCCTTGGCGGCCAGCCCCTTCAGCTGCGGGATGGTCATGTCGAACAACTCATCCTCGTCGATCTCGACGTCCGAGTCATCCGCGCTGTCGCTCTGGACCTCGGCCTCAGAAGGGAACTCGTCCTCCTCGACCTTGGGCTTGCGCGCCGAGCGAGGCACGACCTCGTCGCCCTCGTCGTCCTTCTCGAAGCGGGACGGCTTGCCCTGCCCGGGAGCGTTCTCATCGAACGCCGCCTGGAGGACCTCCTCGATGTCCAGCCCCTCCTTGCGCAGGGCCTTGATGTTGACCTCGTACTTGTCATCGGCCTCGACGTCGTACTCGGTGTCGAAGCTCTTGCCCGAGCGCATGATGATGAAGTCGCGGCTGAGGATGGTGCCCTCGTTGCGCTCGCTGCGGGTCTCCATCTTCTTCATGACGCCCACCGGGATGCGGTGCGGGGCGACGTACGAGCCGTTGCCACGGACCACCTGGAGGTTGACCGCGTACTTGCGGGACGTCTGCTTCACCTCGTCGTCATCGCTGGTGCAGCCGGGGCAGTCCTCCTCGCGCGTGCAGGGGAACGAGCGGCGGTCTCGGGTGTAGTGCTCCCGGAACTCGATCCAGTCGTTGACCTCCTCCAAGAAGCGCACCGTGGTGTCGCCGTCCTTGAAGTTACGCAGGTACAGGCCGTCGCCACCGACCTCGGGTGCTTCTTCTTTCCTTTGTCCGAATCGCATTGGTCATTGCTCCTTGTTCACTGGTAGTTGTTGACTGTTTCCACCGTCTGCTCGATCACCTTGATGAGCTGTGTGTTCACCTTCTCGGACAGGTCTGACACCGCGGCGTCTAGGTCCCTGCCAAGCTTGTCACTGAGCTCCACGTCCTCGGTGATGCTCAGCTTGACCCACGACTGGTCGCCCTTGATGGAGACCTGGTGGGTGATGCCTACCTCGATGCGCGTCACTTGCGCTTCAACTCCTCGTCGATCTCCTTGACCCGCTTCTTGGCCTCCTTGGCCCCAGCGATGTCTCCGCGCTCGGTGAGCAGCTTGACTCGGTTGTTCCAGTACCACTTCTTGGAGTGGAGCTTGTCCCGGTCGTGCCGCTCGTCCTCGGCGTACTTCGGTGGCCGGCCGATCCTGCGGGCCTGACCATTGTGGTCGAAGATCTGCACCTGGCTCTTCAGGTACTTCTTGATCGACGCGATGTCCTCATCGGTATAGAGATAGATCTTGACCTTGCCGAACATCGTGTACTTGCTCGGCGTGCACTCCTCCACGTCGTCCGCGATGAACTTGCGGAGGGTGAACTGACTGACCCCGCAGGCGTGCGCGGCCTCGCGCAGCATGGAGTAGTTGCCCGGCAATGACCGCACGAACCGAGTAGCCGGATCGATGGTCACCACGCGGGTAAGCGTCTCAGGCTGCGTCATCGCCCTCTCCTGTGTACTTGGAGATCCGCACGTAGGGCTTGCTCGGGTTGATGGTGACGAAGGCCGACGCGCTCTCGGCCGTCAGGGGGATATCCGGCGCCTTGATGCCGTGCTCCACGCCCTTCTGGTCGATCTTGTAGGTGCAGAGCTTCTTGAAGTTCCGCTTGCCCAGGAACTCCTCCAAGCCCTTGGCATCGATGCTGACGGTCTCGTTCTGGACGACAGTGACTTTCCAGTCCCGGTCCCCCACGGTGACGACGTCGGTCTTGATCTGACTGGTCAGCATGTCCTGGCACAGCGCGTTCTCGATCTTGGCAAACCGTTCCTTGGCGATCTCTAGGGCGCTCTTGGCGATCTGGTACTCACTGACAAGTTCGGCATTGATTCCCATGGAGAGGACACTACACATGGGTGTGCTTGGATGCAAGAGCCTTTGCCAAAGTATCGGAACGTGACTCAGTGTCCATCATCCCAAGGTCCTTGTACTCGGCGTCCCAGAAGATCCGCCGCGTCAGCACCCCTGCCAGTCCAAGGTCCCACTCGGCCTTGCCGGACCCGATATGCCCCGAGCGGTCCATGTCGTAGGCGAGGAACACGATGCACGGTTCCAGCGCCACGATCTGGCGGACCTGCTCGGGGTGCAGCTGCGACCCGTAGGACCCGACAGCATCATGGCCGCACTCTCTGACAGCACAGACGTCCATGGCGCCCTCCACGAGGAAGAGGACCTCGGCCTGCTCCAGCTCAGGCACCCCGAACAGCAGGTCGGAGGTGTGGACCTTGCGGGGGTACTTGTACTTCGGGCCCCCGGGGTCGGAGATGTTGCGGTGGACGATCCCCAAGGGAGAGCCGTTCATGGCCCGCACGGGGTAGCACGGCTCTCCCTTGGTCCCATCCCACCCCAGCCGGTAGTGCCGGCAGACGTCCTCGGTGAACCGGGACAGCCAGTAGTGGTGGACGGGGCCGGAGTCGAACTGGTCCAGCCAGCTCTCGGGCTTGAGCAGGGACTCTTCCCCCAGCATGGCCCACGCCTCCTCGAGCATGGCGTCGTAGTCCACCTGGTAGCCGTCGATGGTGCCCTTGGCCCCGCAGACCATGCAGATCCACTTGCCACTCTCAGTGTTCACCCGGGCCGAGGGGTTGTTGTCCTCGTGTGAGGGGCAGGTGAACGACCTCCACTGTCCGTGGCCGGTGCTCAGGGCCTGCTCAAGCGTGACGTGCATCTGCTGCTCCCTCGATCGCGTCAAGGACCTCGTTGTCGTAGAGCATCTGCGCGGGTGATCCGTCCGACCCGCCCCGACGCCGCGCAAGCGCCTCTACCGCTGCCACGGCATCGCTGATCGTGCGCTGCTTGCCCCGCTGGAACGCATCAATCGCACGCTCCGTCATGTCCTTGTAGTTCCTAGCGAAGTGCTGCGCCTGACTCCGCTGACCTTCCAGCGTGTCGTGGTCGCAGCCGCATGAGCAGCCACCAGCGCACCAGTCAGCGATTCCACATCCACACATCAGGACTCCACTCCCTTGATATACGAGTCGTCAATGATCTGAGCGACCCTCTCCGCGATGGATGTATGTGTGTAGGCACGCACCACGGACTTGATGCGTTCGCGTTCGTCACGCTGGCCCTGCTCGTAGACCCAACGCTCTCGTTCTTCGATGTAGCACGACTCCCACGCCTTCGTGCGACCACGCTTCTCGGCTTCCGCGACGGCGGCAAGATGCACCTCGTACAGGACGTACATGCCCTTGTGAGTGGGAACCATGTACGACGGGCCGTAGTCACTGGCGGGGGCGTATCTCTGAATGTCACTCATGGGGCCACTCATCCCCACACCAACGGCAAATGCCCACGTCGTCAGGGTCATCGGCGTGAGCACCATCGGGAACGACGCCCTTGTCGATGCACCAGCAGCAGACATGCATGTCGGGGAAGATCCGCCAGTCGGAGTCCGATGCGGCGTCGAGGGCGTCAGCCTCCTCGTCGTACACGGTGTACTCCCACTGACCCTCGCTGCTGTGCAAGTTCTCGCAGACGTCGCAACGGATCGTCCAGTACATCTTGGATTGCGTGCTCATCGCCAACTCCTCTTCATGCAGGACGGGGTGCCCGGGCACAGCCGGGTGTGACCCTCCTGCGACTCGACGGCTCGCTGCGCGTCCCCGAGCAGGGCCGGGAACTCGTGGAACCGATGCTTGCAGTGCGGACAGACGATCTCGATGCGGTCCTCGTGGCAGCGCCAGACCTTGCAGTGCTCGTGCCGCATCAGTCCTCCTCATAGCGAGCGATCTCGCTGTCCACGATGGCGTCGGCCTTGGTCTTGGTGATCTCGTCGAGGTTGCCCACGTTCGGCTGGAAGTTGCTGTGGAAGTAGGCCTCCTCCCCGTGCCGGTTCTTCTCGATGGAGTAGCTCAGCACCGAGGCCGACCGCTGGCGCAAGGTGACCACGACATCGGCGTCCTGCCCGATCGCATCGGACTGGGACAACTGGTCCACCCTGGGGGGCTTCCAGCCCTTCTTTGAGGCTCCCTCGCGGTTGATCTGAGCCGCGGCGATGATGGGGACGGCGTTGATCTGGGCGATCTCCTTCATGGTGTTGGAGATGGTGGCCATCTCCCGCCAGTCATCGATGGCCCGCTTGCCTGCGGTGGTGCGCAGCAGGCCCAGGTGGTCCACCACGGCGACGTCGTACTCCTTGCTCATGGCCGAGACGTGGGCGGTGGAGACCGGACCGTGGGACAGGTCCCAGATCATCAGCTCGCCAAGGACGTGGTCTCGGATCTCCCCGAGCAGCTTGCGGTAGCGGGAGGTGGAGATCGTCCGCTTGTGCAGTTCCTGATGCGTAGCATCAAACTCCAGCTGGCGGGCCAGCATGGCGTGGATCCGCGAGCGCATCTGGGCCTCGGGCATCTCCAGGCTGAACAGCAGGACGTTCTCCCCGGTCATCAAGGCGTTCTGGATGACGTTCATCAGCACCCAGCTCTTGCCGTTGCCCAATCGGCCGGCGAACACCCAGAAGTCCCCGTCAGCAGGTCCCCCGGTGCAGCGCTGGAGGGTCTTCCACGGCATCTCGATGCGCTCTTCAGGATCGTCATATGAATCGAGGAACGCCTCGTCGTGGAGGACGTTCCTCAGTTGGTAATGGTTCTCGCGTGCTGAGTGCTGGACGGAGGCGAAGTACTGGTAGGCCTCCTCGGAGTCTCCGTTCCGCAGGGACTCCATGATCCCCTTGGCGGCGATGGTCATCGTCTTGAGCGTGTGCCGCTCCTTGACGTCGTCGCACAGGAAGCCGACCTCGTTGGCCGTGTCGCTGAACGGAAAGTCCGGGTAGCGGGTGAGCAGCGCGTCCTTGGTGGGCTGGCAGCTGTAGGTGGCCGGGTAGTCGAGTACCCAGCGGTACTCCGGACCATGGGTGGAAAACATCTCCGTGCGCATGCCGTAGACCCCTGCGGCCGACGCATCTCCGGTGTTGATCAGGGCGGAGATGAGTTTGGACTCGGAGTTCGGCCGCGAAGTCATGGGCAGTTGTCTACACCCTCCTGCATACTCTTGTCTACTACTGCAAGATTCTGCTGGGCGGGGCAGGTACTCCTCGCCGGTGGAGGTGGGTCATGGGAGTCCTTGACGGCCGAAAGGTGTCAAAATCCGTACGACCCCGCCCAGCGTGTTCACAGCACCGCAGCAAGCGCGGACCTCGACGTTAGCACCGCGTTCATCGATGTGTCCCGCTCAGCGGCTTACTCTGGTCAGGCGGGGTGATCCCGCACCAACAGATGGGAGAGCCGTTGTTCAACCACGATCTGACGGCACTGGAGCACAAGATCGACCTGCTATCCCATGCCCTCCACCACATCGATGATCGACTAGACAGATTGGAATCACGCATGGCAACTCTCGAAGAGGTCACCACTGCCCTCGAGGCAGCGGTCGATCGCATCGGACAGATCCTGGCTGACGTCACCACCGTGGCTACCAACGCCCAGGCTGCTGCTGACGCAGCTGCCGCGGCTCTGGCAGCCTCTGAGGCGGCAGACACGGCCGACGACGCTGCCTTCGCCCAGCAGGTCGCCGACCTTCAGGCGGCGCTGCAGGCGGCTCAGGCCGCCCTCCAGGCACAGTCGGACGCCAACACCGCGGCAGCCGGCCTCGTGCAGGCACAGGTGGACGAGCTCAACAGCCTGTCCTAGCAGGTCCCACAGCCCGCTGCCCTGCCTCGGGTGGCGGGCTGTGCTGTTGACACCCGAATCGAACAGGTCTACAAATGGCTGCACCCGGCCCCTTCGTGGGAAGGCCGGGTGCACGTACCAGCGAGTGTGCAGCCACTCGCAGCCCGAAATCTACGGGATGGCTGCCACTCCTGACAACAGGAGCCAACGTGAGCCAGCTACAGCCACCGTAAGCCACGAGTGCCGAGGGTGATTCCCCTGCTCGGCGTGGTGCATACAGGGGCGGCGACTGCAGAGAAATGTCGGAGGTAGCACTCTGCTCGCGAAGCACCTGCATCCCCTTATGGGTGGTTTCTGTCCTTCAGACACCCGGAGCTAGAGAACAGACGCGAGCGCAGCGGCCCCTCAGGGCCGCCAGCGAGCGTGTCAGGTCTTGCAGGAAGGCTCCCCTTACCTTAGAGTTAGAGACATGACTGGCACGGAGTTCACCGAGTGCACGCTCTGCGAGCGCATGCTCTTCCCTGGTGATGACGTGTTCGACTCCAAGGAGGGCACGCTCTGCGAGTCCTGCCACGAGAAGGGCACGGTCCGCTTCGCTGGGCTGGTGTTCTGTACCCATTAGGGGCAGTTCTGCCCGCTCTCACTAGAGTTTTAGTGCAAAGTGTGCTATATTAGAGGCATCGGGAAAGGAAACGACCCCGATCTCTCCAAGAGTCACCCCGGTCGCCGGGTGAGGTTCAAGTCCTCAGGAGACCTAAGCCCAGCTCCCCCGCTGGGCTTTTTGCATGCTATGCACTAGAGACTAAGTGTGAAAGTGTGCTATAATTAATACGTGCGCCAGAGGTGTGCCTGTTTCTCCCCCGTCACAGGCCCTTCTGGCGCATTTTGCATGACCCCGCACGGACTGAGAAACGCGTCCCGCGGGTCCGAAGGACAAGTCCTCAGGCACTCGCCTGAGGCATTCATCGCAACATAGGAGGACAGCCGCATGGCTGCAAAGAAGCACAAGATGGAACAGGTCCCTGCTGGTCAGCTGAGGGTTGACCCGAAGATCCAGCGGGCTGAGGAGGTGGCTCACGTCAATCGACTCGCTCGCGAGTGGAATGACGACTACGTGGGCACCTTGGTGGGTTCACGCCGCAAGGACGGGAACATCTACCTCCTTGATGGTCAGCAGCGTTGGCTGGCCATGACCACCCGCAAGAACAACTACAAGTACCTCTTCGACGTCAAGGTCTACGAGAACCTGACCACCGTCGAAGAGGCGAACATGTTCCAGGGCTTCAACAAGGGGCGTAAGGCGGTGGCTCCGTATGCCAACCACCTGGTCTCTCTTGAGGCGCAGAACCCCGTGGCTCTGGCCATCGAGGAGGTCGTCACCGATCTCGGGTTCAGCACCGGAGCGAGGTCCCACGGCAAGACAGTGGGGTGCATCTCGCTGATGTACCGGATCCTGGAGAAGAAGGGCAGCAACATCGTGGACCAGAAATACTTCCTCGGTATGGCGCTGTCCACCTCGTACGAGATCTACGGCAAGACCGGAGACCCCTTCCGCGGGGACATCGTCGAGGGACTGGCCATCTTCTGGGCCAAGCACTGGAACGACCCCAACATCGATCAGGCTGTCCTGATCAAGAAGGTCGCCAGCAAGTACACGGTCTCGCAGCTGCTGGCTGCGTCCCGTGCACGGGCTGTCGGCAACAACCGGCCGACCGGGGAGATCTGCAAGATCCTCGAGGAGACCTACAACTGGAAGCGCGGCAACGGCTCCAAGCTGGCTGTCGCCTAGCACGACCAGGAGGGGGCTTCGGCCCCCTCCTTGGTGCCCCTGTCACACGACAGGGGCATTTTGCGTTAGAGGGAGACTCTGATGAAGCTCACTATCGCCGTTCTGGCAACCGTCCTAGCAACACTAACGCTGGCTACCCCAGCACAGGCAGACTCCTTCGATCGCCTTCAGATCAAGGGGTACGTCGTGGACTCGCTCCGCGATCTGCCATCTAGCGCCCGCACGAACCTGTGCAGGCTGTGGAACGCCAACGACCACCAGTACGGGCTGTCCAGCCGGCCGGCGTTCCAGACCATCACCGCTAGCCAGCTCAGCCCGATGCTGGTCAGCCAGTTCAACGTATCCACGTCAGACGCCAAGAAGGGCGTCCACGCGGCATTCGATTCCGTGTGCCGCACGCACAGGTGAGGGAGACACCATGAATGAGAAAAAGGTCAATGACTCCGAGTTCGACCGGGGCTACAACGCCTTGGCTAAGTCGCTCAACGACTGGGTGGTCTGGTGGAACGCCTACACCAGCGGCAACCAGGCCAGCCTCACTGAAGATGAGCGAGCACGAGTGGCCTCGGTCGCCGACTTCGGTGGCAAGTTTGAGGACTTCGTCACCCGCGAGCTCCTCTTCATCGAGGAGGAGTCGTGAACGAGCCCTACCTGACCGAGATGGTCGAGGTGCAGTGCAAGCCCTGCTCGTTCTGCAAGAAGCAGAGCGTGCTGCTGGTGTCCTACGAGGGATACCTGAAGTACCGCGAGGGGGCGTTCATCCAGGACGCCTTCCCCACCCTGTCCGCGGATGCCCGCGAGCTCCTCATCACCGGTACCTGCCCCTCCTGCTGGGAGGAGCACATGAAGGGGCCGGACGACGAGGAGGACGAGGACATCTACTGCTCGGGTTGCTACAACCGCCATCTGCCCGCCGACTGCCCCCACAAGGAGATCTGATGTCCAACGCCCTGTCCCCCGTGGTCCTGAGTTCACCAGGAGCACTCGTCGCGTCGATCCCCTACATACTGGGGTTCACGCCGTCCATGAGCATCGTCGCCGTCTGGATCAAGGACGGTTCGGTACTCCTCACCCAGCGCGCGGATACTGAGCCCACGTTGGCCGATCCCCGCGCCTTCTACGGCCCAGCGGACCAGCAGAATCCCGATGAGGTCGTGCTGGTCACCTACGGCAAGATCGACCGTCAGAAGGCGATCGACTTCTCCGACACCTTCCCCACCCACGTCAAGGACTTCCTGTGGGTCAAGGACGGTCGCTGGGCCTCACTGATGTGCGATGACCCGGAGTGCTGCCCACCTCAGGGCAGGGACATCGACACCTCGGTGCCCCCGGAGTTCGTCATCGAGGGTGTCGCCCCGCTGCTGGACCGCGAGCAGCTCAAGAACGATTGCCGGCCGGTGGGGACCGTACGACTGGACCCCACGCGACTGAACGAGGAGGAGCGGGACCAGTACCTCTCCCGCCTCGCCAAGGCTATGTCTCGCGCTCCGCGTACGGCGCCTGTCCTGCGCGAGCTGGGCTGCGCACTGTTCGACATCCGGGTCCGCGACACCGTCTTGTGGGAGGCAGTCCGCACCGACAAGCAGCAGAAAGCCTACGACCTGTTCTCGGCCATCTGCCGGACCCTGCACCCGCAGGATGTGGCTCCCGCAGCCACCTGCGCGGCGATCAGCGCCTGGCAGCTGGGTGACGGTGCTCGAGCCCTGGTGGCTCTGGACTTCGCCCAGGAGGCCGACCCCGATTACGGCCTGGCCAATCTGGTCCGGCTGTCACTGAGTTCGGGTCTTCACCCGTCCGCATGGACCGAATCCATGCAGGCGCTGACCCGCGATGCGTGCCGCTACGGCACGGGAGGGAGCAAGTAGATGGACCTCGAAGAGATCCTGCCCGAGGGGTGGGAAACGGATGGGTACGGCTTGGACAGTTGCCTCATCTGCCCGCACGGCCACACGATCGAGCAAGACGGACGCTGCCCAGAAGGGTGCGTCTCACCACTGATAACGATGGGACTGATGTAGATGGATATCGAAGCCTGCTACGCCGAGATCCGGGACTTGGTCGGCCGAGGGCTGGCCGGAGAGCTGATCGACTACCAGCGCGTCGCTGACCTGCTCCAGGCCGGCGACGAGTGGCTGCGCAACGGCGGGCACCTCCCGCACGCGTGGCAGACCGTCCATCGGACTTGATCCAAAGTCCTAAAGTGTGGGATAATAGAACCCGCACTGCGATAGCTGTGCCCGACAGCCCCCAGAGGCCCACCTCTGGGGGCTGTTCCTATCTAGGGAGGTGCCGTGGGATACGAACTGAATCACGCGGGCATCATCTCCATCTGCCCGCCCGACTTCCGCCCCAATCACGCGGACAACATGCTCGAGGTCGCGCTGTCCAAGTGGGGCCTTTGGGAAATCATCAACGAGTGGCTGCACGACTCAGCGGAGTTCGACGAGAGCGACGTCTGGGTGCTGTCCTGGGACATGTACGTGGACTGGGACGACGTCATCGCCGAGTTCAACGACGACGACCCGGAGTTCGACACCCACTATGACCTCGGTGAGATCCTCGACTGGGTCAGGGAGTCGGTGGCCGGGGACAGCAACTGGCTTGGTGACCCCGATCCCAAGAAGGACATTGCGGACCCCGAGAACGTCACCCGCATCGCCCTAGAGATCACTCAGGAGCTCACCCGGGCTACCTACACCCGATTGGGCACGGACGTGCTCAACCCCGTTCTCCAGCCCTTCAAGGTCTGGAGGTGCAGCCTCTACGGAGGCCGCTACCGCACTGGTTAGGAGAGTGAGAAGCCATGCGTCAGTCCAGCAACAACGGGGCAGCAGTCGGCTGCCTCCTCATCCTGCTGGTGATCACCGCGCCCATGTGGCTGGTGGTCCTCTCGGGGCTCATGGCCCCGTTCCTGATCGCAGGAGCCATTCTCCTGACGATCGCAGGAGTCATCCGCTCCTGGTTCAAGTAGTACCTACCACGAAAGGGTCGTCATGACCGAGACCACGACCGACTCGACCACCGAGTCCGTCGAGCAGCCCAGCCAGGGTGCGCTCAAGCGATACGCCGCAGCATTCGCGGCCAAGATGCGCAAGGCCGCGGCAGCCGTCAAGGCTGCCTTCGTCCGCAACGTGGGCGATAACGAGACCCCGACGACCGACGTCGAGGGTCGCTTCCGCAAGGCCCTCCGCTACGCCCTGGCCGTCCCCAAGTGGATCGGTCTAGGCCTGCTGTATGTCCTCAAGATGGCCGTCACCGCAGTACTACTGCTGGCGTACGGCGTCTACCTGCTGCTGCTCGCCATGATGACGGTTATCGTCCTCATCTCGTTGGCAGCTGCCCTGCTGGCCTACAAGGTCGCGCAGGGCCTCGCCCTGGTCGTCAGGACGCCGTATCTCGCCCTGCGTGGCGACGACTGCCTGAAGACTGATTGGGTCGGCTATGGGCTGTTGTGGACCCCGCGGTACTTCTTCTACAGCACCATCTCCCAGGTGTACTTCGCCAAGGGGCAGGAAGCCAAGGAGGCGCGGATGGATGCCCAGCATCCGGTCTTCGCCGACAAGGTCGATCCCCCTAAGTTCACCGTGCACGATGGCGGCAAGGGTCACGCGACCCCCAAGCAGCGCAAGCGCCGTCCGGCGCGGATGCCCAAGTCGGCTTTCGCCGGCGCGGAAGCATGACCCACTGAAGCCGGGACCGGGGCGGGGTTCACGTCTCCCTCGCCTCGCCCCGGCTCCCACAACAAGGAGGACACATGGACGACACCAACCTCAACGACGCTCTGGCTATGGCCTTGGGTGACGTCGAGCTCCCCGATTACATCAATGCCGTGACAGTGCAGGAAGTAGCCAACGCCTACGCCACCTGGGCATTCACCAAGACGGCCGAGGACCTCTCCCCCGAGGGGATCACGGACGAGAGTCTCACCACCGTCATCAGCAACGCCGTCGCTGCCTCCTACATCGCCGGATGCCTGGACTCAGCACTGCTTCCCCTTGAGGTTCCGCACACCACCGTGACGGGGCCATCAGGCGCCATCTACAACTTCTACTTCAACTAGGAGGCCCCTGTGGGGTTCATACCGGCCGTCAAGGCCGTGCTGGCACGCATCGCTGCCAACATCATCGCCACCATCAATCGGCTCTCCACGCAGGACGTGGTGGTCAGCCGCGAGGGAGAGATCTTCATCCGCGAGCCAGCAATCGCATGGCTCTCTGATCGGCTGTCTGCTCTCGTCCTGGGCGCAGCCGCTCTGTTCTTCCTGCTCTCGCCCGTTCACGGGGCAAGGGCGATGACCATAGGTGATCAACTGCTGCGTGCAGCGGTCTTCCTGTGGGCGGGTTCGGAACCAGTTCCTAGTTGATTAACGAGAGGGAGACGATCATGAAGGACTACGGCGACGGCGTCGTGGGGTTCGACAGCCTCGAGGAGATGTTCGCCTTCGAGCGACGGAACGCCAAGGACGCCCTAGCAGCACTGAACGAAGGCCAGCGCAACATGTGCGACGGCCTGGAGCACTTCGCCTTCTGCTTGGACGGCTTCCCCCACCAGCGCCTGCTGGCGATCATCCACGTGCTGAGCGAGGAGCAGATCCTCGGGGGCAAGTACCCCGAGGAGGCCCCCATCTGGTTCGGGGAGCACGGCAGTGTCAAACGCGGCATGCTCCCCTGCGAGGCATGGGACGGCCACTACAACCCACCCGGTGGTGTCGATGCCACTGGGTGGCCAGTTGAGAGCGGTGACCCGCACGACTGGCACGCACTCAACCTCATGGAGATCACCCGCGAGGAGTTCGGGGCGATGGCCACGGCTGAGTGCCGCATCGACGCGCTGCAACACGACCCGCATTTCGTTAGCCTGTTCAATCAGTGGATCGCCCAGTGGCGCGATCGGAATGGGATCCCGAGATGACCGTCTCCATGCAGTTCCTGTGGTTCGCCATGGGCGTCGTCGGCTTCGCGACCGGGTTCGTCTGCTACTGGATCGGCATGGACAAGGGCTCGAAGCAGTCCTTCGAGTGGCGGACCAAGTACGAGGAAGAGCGGGCCCGTCGCGTTCTCGCTGAGCAACGCGAGCGGGATGCGTCCTACCCTAGATCTGCCTGGAACAACTTCAAGGTTGCAGGCGAGTCCCTCGAGTAGAGGGCACCCTTCGGGGTATGGCGGGGACCAGTCCCCGCAGTTCTTATTGCCGCAAGGAAGGACGAGCATGTGCTAGACGCTCTGATGATGACAGCCGCCCTCGCGCTACCCAGCGCAGACCGGATACCGCAGCCCTCGCGCTCAGCGCCATCGGCTGCGGTTTCGTTTTTGCGCTGTGTCGCTCATCACGAGTCGGGTAATACCAAGAACCCGACAAAGGCGGAAAATCCACGATCCACTGCGAGCGGGATTTTCCAGATGATTGATGGGACCTGGAGGCACTATGCCGCCCATGTCCCGGGCGCGAGGAAGTACCGACACGCGAGCCACGCCCCTGCGTCCGTGCAGTGGGAAGTAGCCCTGCTAGCGGTCAAGTGGCACGGCCACGGTAATTGGCGTGGCACCCACTGCGGAAATGGCACCTAGGAACGAGCAACACAGATCGCCCACGAGGCCCCCGGTTCATCATGCCGGGGGCCTCACCCATTTTCGTTACCCATGAGAGGGAGCACTTATGAGCACCGCAACAATCGCCGACCAGACGTTGGTCGGCAAGCGCGTCCGCGCGATCGAGATCCCCGGAATCCTTGAAGGTGGGGATGCTATGGGCCACATCATCGAGTCACTGGAGACGACCGTGATCTCCGTGGACGGGGATCATCGTGGCCTGCCCACGGGCAACTTCCGCTACAAGTACAGCGAGGGGTCTACTGACTTCATCGACACCACGTGGTACTTCGAGCAGTGGGAGGTCTTGGAGGACACCGAGCCAGCCGATCCTCGGGACCAGCAGATCAAGGACCTCACGGCCCAGCTGGAGACCTTCCGCCAGCAGGTCCGCGACCTGCTGGACAAGCCGCAGGACGTCACCACAGCTATCGGTGAGCACCTCATCGAGGTGGCCACCAACCACGGCTACTGCTCCACCTACGACGACGAGGTGGAGAACCTGAACGGCATCCTCAGCCGTCGCTATGGGGTGCAGCTGCCCCTGCGAAAGGTGCTCGTGTCCAGGCGAGTCCGGATCGAAGGCACCGTCTACACCTACGCCGATGTCTACGTGTACGAGGGCGACGACCTCACCGACACGGAGAACTGGCGAGACTCGGACGGGGACGAGTTCACCGACCCCGACGAGTTCGTCTCCGAGAAGCTGTACTCGGAGGTCACCAACAACGGGTTCGACAACACGTCGATCCGCGAGTACTAGCCACTGGGGCGGGGGCTTCGGTCCCCGCCCTTGCCTAAGAAGGGAGACACATGAAGCCACTGTCAGAGATCGGGTGGACCATGCCCAACGGGGCCATGTGCCTGTCCGTGACGTGGTCCATCCGACGTCCTACCGAGGGGGTGGGGCTGTTCGTCTGGCCCGAATCCCCTGACCCATTCGTCACTTGGTCAGTATCGCGCCAGAGCGAGCTGGCCGAGGAATGGAACTGCCACACCGGGCACTACTTCATCAGCCTCAGCGCTGCCATCGCTGACTACCAAGCACGTGGAGGGAGCACCACATGACCTACGACGACGACTTCGTCCGGCTGCCCACGCTGGTGGCCGGCGACGTCAACATCCCGCTGGTCACGCTAGGCCTGGAATGGCCCCCGCCTGAAGAAGTCACCTTCTCCGGGCTGCTCTACAAGCAAATCCGCTGCTCGGAGATCACCGACGAGCAGCGAGCTGAGATGACCCACGTCGTCCGGGGAGCCGAGTACGAGTTCGTGGGGCTGGATCCCAACTACACGGAGGAGAGCACCACATGAGCGACTACGACATCACCAAGCTCATCAACACGGTCAACAAGCAATCCCAGATCATCGAGGTCCTCATCCGCAAGGCGGATGACCTCACCAAGGCCATGGACCGCGTGACCGCCACGCTGGACTCGATGGCCCGCGACATGGCGGAGGGAAGCCATGAGCACTAGGGGGCTGGTCGGGTTCACCGTGGACGATGTGCCCAAGATGACGTACAACCATCACGACTCCTACCCCACCGAGCTGGGAGTCACGACGCTGACGTTCATCCGCAACGCGCTGGACGGTCGAGACGCCCTGGCCAACCGGGTACGTAACCTCAAGTGCATCGACGGCAAGACCCCGCCCACGGACGTGGACAAGGCCAACCTGCGTCGGTTCACAAACCTCAGCGTGGGCAACCAGTCACTCGATGACTGGTACTGCCTGCTGCGGGAGACGCAGGGCAGCCTGCCCGCCATCCTCGACGCGGGCTACATGCTCACCGAGAACGATCCTGAGACCGGTCTACCGGCCTTCGGGTTCGACTCGCTGTTCTGCGAGTGGGGCTACAACATCGACCTCGATGCCGACTGCTTCGAGGTCTACCGGGGGTTCCGCAACGAGCCCCCGAAGTACGGCCTGTGGGCGAAGCACCCCGACGTCCTGCGCGACGGGTACTACGGGATCACGCGCATCGCCCTCATGCCGTTCTACTCCTTCTCGACGTGGTCCGACGAGGAGATCTTCGACTGGGCCAAGAACGTCGAGACGTACATCGACACGATGGAGGCCGAGCATGCCTGAGCCTGTGCTGTTCAAGAAGGACGACGTCGAGCGGATGTGGAGCCACGGTGTCACGGTGTCCATCGCCAAGGACACCGGGGTCTACCTCATCTGCTGGGACGCCACCAAGAACCCCGATGGGCCACTCGATATGGCCTGCGGGTACCTCGAGGACGGGTTCTACCTGGACGAGGAGGTCTCGCCCAAGGACGACATGGAGAAGTTCTCCGAGATCTGGGACGCCTCCCGCGCTGCTGTAGGCGGGGACGACTTCTGCGACGAGCTGCCCCAGCCCCATGAGAGCCCGACAGGCGCCACGCATCTGGCCGTCATCGTCGAAGAGGACGAGATCCGGATGTACTGGTCGAAGGCGAGCATCTGATGGAGCCCCAGTACCTCATCAGCTACAGCGAAGAGGTCCTCATGAGCATCGAGGACCCCGAGGAGCCACCGGAGGAGTTCGCATGAGCGAGCAGAACTTCGACGTCATCAACGTGCGTGCGTCGGCCATCACGGTGCCGGCGTTCGTGCAGTGGGTCGTGCAGCGGCATGGCCCACAACCCGAGGAGTGGACCGAGAAGCAGTACTGGGCTCTGGTCCACGAGTACGAGGCAGAAGGGATGCCAGGAATGAGCGGATTCAGACAGGACGGCGTACTCGCCACCGACCCGCCCGAGATGGTCACGGTGGAGCGGAACTACATGGTCAAGCTCATCACCGAGGGCCGGACCGAGGAGGACGCGATCGAGGAGCAGGAGCAGATGCTCGGCACCATCGCGTTCGAGTGGGAGCTGGTGAACTGATGCGCCAGCACGGGACGAGGTCCTGCTACAAGGGCGGCTGCAAGTGCGAGCCCTGTCGCAAGGCCAACCGGGAGTACGTCAACGCCACGGCCAGGTGCGGGTGGAAGCCCAATCTGGTCGATGCAGGCCCGTCCCGTGCCCACGTCATGGGCCTGCAGATGGAGGGGCTGGGGCGCCGGGAGATTGCCCGGCGCTCTGGCGTCTCCCAGACCATCGTTGCCCGCCTGCTCGGTCTGGATAAGAGCAAGCCCGCCAAGAGGGTCACTCCCGCGACTCAGGAGGCCCTCCTGCGGGTCCAGGCGGACACGCTGGCTCCACACTCGCTGGTGCCCATCCTGGGCTCTCAGCGGCGCCTACAGGCCCTCGTGGCCATCGGCTGGACCCAGTCCCTTCTCGCGGAGCGGCTGGGGTGGTCGGTGGCTAACCTCTCTGGCATCACCAACGGCCGCAGGCTGTTCGTGACCCAGAAGACGGCGTCCGACATCAGGGCGCTGTACGAGGAGCTCTCCGGCACCCGCGGCCCGTCCATCCGGGCCGTTAACCACGCCATCGCACGGGGCTGGCCAGCGCCGGCTGCGTGGGAGGACATCGACGACCTGCGCGAGGAAGGCGCAGCCAAGGAGGCCATCTTGACCACCTGCGGATGGTGTATCACCGGCCATCACAGCGAGTGCAAGCCAACTGGCTCGTACGAGGGCAAGACCTGGACGTGCGAGTGCGCGGACAGAGGACATAAGGAGAAGCCATGAGCAATCGCAGGGAGTACGAGTTCTGCGCCAAGTGCCTGGAGGAGAAGCCGAAGGACACGGGCTACGTCCACGACAGGTGCAGCGGTCCTGGTGGCTACAAGGGATGCGCTGTCTGCGGCAAGCCGTGGAAAGACGGGGAGTCGCGCGACTACGTGTGCATCAACGACCTCATCCACAAGGCGGCGTGATGCCTAGCCCCTGCCCACACGGGTACGACGCCTACACCGAGACAACCACCAGCCCCGAGGAGATCAGCGCATGCTGCCATGCGCCGGTCTCCTTCTGGGGAGACGGCTCCGGGCTGTACTGCAAGTGCTGCTACGGCTCGGTCATCAACCCCGAGGTCGTCATGGCCTACGGATTCAGCATGGAGGATCGATGAGCAAGTCCGTGTGGACAAGTCAGCCGCACCACCCCCACCCGGTACCCAAAGGCGGGAGCAAGACCGAAGGGCTGCCCACGCTGGGCGGCGGCAAGGAGAAACCGGCCTCGGCACCGCCGAAGCCCGACACGAGGGAGAGCAAATGAGCGAGTTCTACGTGATGATGCCGGTCCCGGTCTCCCGGGTACCGGATGTCTACGCGTTGTTGGCACGGGTCCCCGGCACTTCGTGGGCCGAGGACCTGGCTGACGACGTCATCGAGCTGATCAGCGAGGAGCAGCCCGCACGCAAGCGCCAGCAGTGCACCAAGACCAGGACCATCAACGGGGTCAAGGTCCGCTGCCAGCGTGGCCCGCGTCACAGCGGCCAGCGCCACCAGTGGAAGGAGGACTGATGGAGGAGTACCTCAAGGTCGGCGAGACCTACGAGCGCGACCTCATCAACGTCCTGTTCGGCATCCCTGCGGAGTGCGAGTGCCGCATCGTGGCGTTCGACGAGAACGGCGAGCACCACTGCTCAGATGTCGGATGATCATCCACTGGATCGCTATCGCGTGTGACGAAGATAAGTGCATGGCACTTGGCGAGTCTCCTCATGACAAAACAGCAGCGGCTGTCCGGGCGAAGCTGAAGGAGCAAGGCTGGGTGGTTGCATGGCCAGATGGTCATCTGATCCATCGATATGACGGACCGCTCGATTTCTGCCCGAAGCACGCACACATCACGAAAATCAAGTAATCGGGTGGGGCCAGTCCTTCGGGGCTGGCCCCTTACTCCGGCCCTTCTTTTTGCCCTGACAGGCCAGCCCTCCCTTCGGGGAGGGCTAAACCGGACCTTTTTGCGTTTCTGGGGGGGTCAGGCGTTGGCGCCCTGTCGTTGCCGCTGCTGCTTGGCCTTGGCCGCCAGTTGTCGGCTCATGTCGTTGACGTCGTGCGCGACGATCTGGGCCACCTGGAACGTGTTGTTGTGGTTGGTGACCACCGTCGTCCCATCGCCCTGGTAGGTGACCTTGGAGTTGTATCCCGAGGTGCGATAGCGCTTGGCCTGAGCAGCGGTGGCAGCTGCGGCGAAGGTGATAGCCGAGTTGACGTGAGCGGATCCCTGCTCCGTCACTCCCACTGAGCCATCTCCGCTAGCTGCCCTAATCGGCACCTTTGGCTTTGGCTTCTCCTGCTCGCTGGAGTCCACATTGGTCCAGTACCACTGCTGCTTCTCCTCCGCCGACCAGTTCATCCAGCCGTAGGGGAGGCGCACTTGCTTGCCACTGGGTGCGCGCACGGTGTAGCCCTGACTGCCCTTGATGACCTGCGGGGAGATGGCCACCCCCAGCGGAGTCGTCATGCCCGGAGAGAACAGCGCCTTGCCACCCACCGGCAGGGCGTTCATGGCTGCGGGGGTGACGTTGCCGACCCCAGGCTTACCGATGTCCGGCAGCTTGAGCAGATCCATCAGCCGACCCTGGAACTCCCACTTGAAGTTGGTACCGGTCAGGTTGGACAAGGTGTCGAGCCCCTTGTTGACCTTCTTCATGGTCGTCTCGAAGTCTCCCGAGATGACCGTCATGTAGAGGTCGAAGTCCTCAGCCGTGCGGTACAGGGATTTGCGGAACTGGAACTCGGTCTCCTTGCGGGTGCGGTTGTTGTCCTCCACCGCGCGCCGGGTGCTCTGCTGGGAGTCCAGGGACTCCTTGGCCAGCGGCAGGCGCTTGCCCACCTCGGCGTTGATGCCCCGGATGTCTCCGCCGCCCTCGTCCACCATCCGCTGGACCTGCGCCCACTTGGATGGGTCGGTCAGCTGAAGGGTGTCGATGGCCTGCTGGGACAGCCCCTTCTTGCGCAGGTAGGCCAGGTTCTTCATCTGCTGGCCGACCTTCTCGTTCTGGTCCTTGAGATTGGTGATCAGGACGTTGGACCCCACGCTGCCCCGGCTGAACACCCGAGTAAAGGGGTCGTAGAAGGTCTTGGCGAAGTCCTCGACCGAGCGCTTCATGCTGCGGGCGAACTCCTGCTGGGCCAGCAGCATCTGCCGGTGATGGTCGTCGGTGGCGCGCTGGACCGACAGGTTGGTCTGGTTGATCGCCAGCAGGTAGGCCTTGCCCTGATCCTCAGCCGCCTGCTTGGCCGACTCCAACTCTGCCGTCGCAGCGCCGATCCCCGCGTCCCCAGGTGCCATGTTGGCGAGCTTCTGGACCGCGGTGTTGTACTGGAAGCCAATGCTCGCGATGGGCCCGCCACGCCGATTGGCGGCAGCCATCCCCTGAGCGGTGGCGATCTGCTGGGCGGCATCAGCGAGCTGGTAGAGCGGGTCGTTGACGTCGTTGATGGACTGCTTGAGCTTCTGGAACTCGTACGTCACCGAGGAGAAGTCCCGGCCACCCTTGGTGACCTCGGCAACCATGCCGGTGACGGCCTTGCCGATCGCCTCGACATCGCCGATCTTGGTGCCCTCGGTGACGTCCAGCACCGACTGGGTGTTCCGGGCGTAGGTGCCGATGTTCGTGCCGCGCACCTTCTGCTCGAAGGCGCTCATGCTCCCGCGCTGAAGACGCACAGCGTTGATCTGTTGCTGGTCGGGGTTGAGGCTGGCAAAGTCCTCGTACGACAGCCCCGCCTGCCGCGCGGCATCACGGAAGTTGACCGCGCCCTGCGAGGTGTTACGGCCGCGGAACAGCTCCTTGTAGAAGTCCTGGAGGTTGTCCGGGTTCTGCCGTAGGCCCAGATCGCCGTACTTGGACTCGAACTGCTTGATGGACTGCTCGACGATCTGCGCCGAGCCCACCTTGTACCCCTGCATCTGGTCGCCGGCCGTGGAGGTGTACCGCGAGGCGTCCTGGCTCTTGTAGGCCTCGGACATCAGCGAGAAGACGTTGGCGAGTTCCTTGCGGGCGGCCGGCTGCTCTCCGTACTTGGCGGCAACGTCCCCGACGTTCTGCTGAGACGCCACCCACGCGGTCTTGACCGCCTCCTCCATGTTGGAGTCGTTGGGGATGATCCGGTTGAGGCCGGGCATCATCCGCAGGAAGCCCGTGATGCCCGCTTCCTGCGCACGCACTCCCGTGGCGTACAACGGCCGAGCGATCTCGGCAGGGTTCTGGGTGTACTTGTCCATCCCCGAGTTCAGGTACATGTCGGTGATGCGCTGGCCACCCTCGCGACCGAACTGCTTGACCATGTCCGAGGCCAGCGAGCGCGCGGCCTCCGGACTCATCGTCCCCATGGCCTTCAGGAAGGCCACAGCGGACTCCTGCGAGTCCAGCCACTTGACCCGCTGGTCTACTGGCTCTCCCCCGCCTAGGGCCTTCCTGATCTCCCCAGAGGTCAGCTTCATGGCCTGGGTGACGGTCTTGAGGTCGCCAGCAGATCGCTCGGCCGAGCGCACCTGATAGGTGAAGCCCTTGAGTGACTCGGTCGCCAAGCCCAGCGCCGCGTTGGTCGGCGTGAGGTTGAGCATGGTCTCGTCGCTGATGATGTTCTTGCGGGACTCGTCCTGGGACTGCTTGAGCCCATAGGCCAGCCCGCCCACTCCAGCAATCACTGCTCCGGCCGGGGCACCCAGCCCCACCATCCCGCCGAGCATGGACAGCAGCCCGCCACCGGCCTTCATGGCTCCCTCGGCGGCCAGACCCGCGCCCATCCGTCCGTAGGCGAACGGGATGCCCGCGGCCGAGACGGCCGTCTTGCGCACAGCGGTGCCGAACTCCCCCAGCGTTCGCACGTGGGTGCCGGTGGCTGCAGCCGCCTTGCCGGCCTCGGTGGTGACGTTGCGCAGAGCATTGGCCGCGTCCATCTCAGCCTTGTAGGCGGTGCGAGCTGCCCGGACTCCTTCGTCGCCGCCACCAGAGCCGCGGAAGGCAGACTCGGCGGCCGCCCGTGCCCGATCCCGGGCTGCCTTGGCGTCGAAGGCCGGTGCAGCGGGAGCACCGGGCTCTGTTGCTGGGCCACCGCGGCTCATGAGGAACGAGTAGGGGTCGTGCAGGGCCGTGCTGATGGATCCACCGATGGTCTGCGACCGCGCCCATGCCTTGTCCAGTGCCTCACCTGTGGCGCTGTAGCGCTGGAAGGGATCGCGCATGCCCGCGTTGGCGATCATCTGCCGAGTGGGGTTGATATACCAAGACTGCGCTAGTTCGGCTGCGCCGATGCCTGAGCGCAGAGCCATCTGCCCCATGGCGTTGGGGACACCCGGAGTGCCGATGGGCAGGCGCGAGCCCAGCCACTGGCCGGCCGCGAATGGTGCGGCCTGGTAGCCCTTGAGCGGTCCACCCAGCAGCCCGGCCTGGTGCCGGCCAGCCTGAGTCGTCGGGATGTACTGGGTGCCGTAGGCGGCTGCCGTGGAGGCACTCATGCCCTCCTTGATGCCCTGCAGGCCCGCGCGCATGGGCGACAGCCGGAACAGCGTCATCGCCATCATGACGGTGCTCAGCGGCCCCAGGGCGGTCATCAGGGTGCCAACGGCGGCCGCGACCGGCGCCAGCAGCCCGCCGATTAGACCCGCCACGTTCAACAGGGGCCCTGCGAGCTGGTTGACCACGTCGAGGGTCTTGTTCATGACCCCCATGAAGGCGGTGGCGACCGGGACGAGCTTCTCACCGATGGCCACCGCGATCTGCTCGAGGTTGTTGCGGAACAGGACCATCTGGTCCTCGAGCCCGCCAAAGGCCGCCTCAGCGCCCGTCTGGGTCTTGCCGTTGCCGAAGGCCTTGACCGAGTCCTCGATGGCCGCACGCAGGCCACCCTGCTCAGCGGCGACGGCCTGGATGGACTTGGCCGCGCGGATACCGTCGAAGCCCAGGCGGTCCAGGATGCGGATGGAGTCCGGACCTGCCTTGTTGACGGCATCGAAGACGGCCACCAGACGGTCGGCCGAGGACAGCCCCTTGAACTGATCGACCGTCATCCCCACGACGTTGGAGTACTTGGCGAGCTGGGGAGAGCCGTTCATCACCTGACGGGTGATGTCCGAGATCATCGTGTTGAAGGTGTTCGCCGCGGCGAACCCATCGGCGCCGGCCTTGGAGAAGGCCGTGGCGATGCCGATGACCTCCTTCTGGCCGATCCCCGCGGCGCGCGCCATCGGGGCGATCGCCTGGGCGAACTGCAGCACTCCGGTGGCGCTGACACCGGCCTTGGTGGCCACGGTGGTCAGGGAGTCGGCGAAGCCGGACAGGTCGGACCCGTTGAGGGTGCCCATCTGCCGGGATAGCTCGATCATCGACTGGGCGAGGGAGTCGATGTTCTCGCCGGTGGCCGCGGACAGGTTGATGAAGGTCTTGGACATCGCCAGCGCCTGGCGCTCGGACGTCACCCCCAGCTTGGTGATCTGGGTGATCAGTCGGGTGACCTGCTCCCCGGTGACCGGGAGCTGCCGGGCGATGTCCTCGATGCCCTTGCGGTAGACGGCGTTGGACTTGCCTAGGACGGCTGTGGTGGCCGAAAGGCTGCTCAGCTGCTTCTCGTGCTTGGCGGCCAGCGCCGTGTAGGCCGCCATGGCCGCGGCGTCAGCGGCGGAGAAGAGGAGGAGCTTCTTGCCCACCCGCTTGGTGATGCCGTCCAGCGCGGAGACCAGCCTGTTGACCGAGTCGGTCATGACGTTGGTGCTGCGCGCGGCCTGCGCCGTCGCCTGCTGGTACTGATCGACGTTGGCGGTCAGCTGGACATTGGCAGTCCTGGTCTCATCGGCCACGGTCGAGGGCCTCGCGCTTCATCTTCTGATGGCGCTGCGCGGACTGCTGGGTCCTGGTCGGCTCCATGGCAATGGTGGTGCCGGGGAGTTGCCCGGCCCCCTCGCTCGCCATGTGCTTGAGGTAGCAGCCCATGCAGAACTTCTCCACTGGCTCATAGGCGCGCCGGTCGGCGTCCCATTCCCATTCTGCCGTGCCGCACAACTCGCACCGGGAGGACTTCTCCAGCATGAAGGCCAGCGTCTTCGCCCGATCCTCCGGTTCCCAGTCGAGGAACTCGCTATGCGGGATGCCGTGGTCGAAGCAGTACGACATCTCCATGTAGAGGGAGGAGTCGTACCTCAGACGCTCGCGCTGAAAGGGACATCGAAGCCCGTGGTGCACAGGTCAACGGCCGCTTGGTAGAAGTCCGAGATCTCCCCGCGGTTCCAGTCCGGGGAGGTCCAGATCTCCATCCAGTCGTCCTCCGTCAGCTGAGGCTCCACGCACACGCGCGCGAGCAGGGCTGGCGGAAAGGTGTCGATGTTGAAGGGCTGGCCGTCCGCACGCTGGGCGTTGGTGGGCTTGTGCTTGCCCACCAGGAGCTCCCACTCCTTGGCTCCGATGGACCGGAACAGGAAGGTCGCTTCGGTGTCCCCTTCGGTGCCGGGGATCTTGAGGGAGATCTCCCGCTCGCGCGGGCGCTTGTTGCGCAGGAGGTCGAGCGTGGCCCGACCTCCTGCACCAGGCTTCTTTGACCGACGAGACGCCCGGTTGGGGGTGTAATCCTCGGCCTCGGTGGTCACTTCGATGGTGTCGTCCTGAGTGGGCATTCAGGCACTCCTTTGGGTTAGGGCTGGGTGACTGCGGTGCTCGCTGCGGACAGCGGGCCATCACCAGCAGCATTGTGCGCCAGCACCTTGAAGTAGCTGGTCGTGGCCGTGGTGAGGCCGGTGACCTGCGCCGTGGTGCCGACGATGGTGGCCGTGCACAGCGTGTACGAGCCGCCTGAGCTGGCCGACTTGTAGACCGCGTAGTACGGAGCCGTGAGGCCCGCACCGACGTAGGTCGGGGCGTCGAAGTCGATGGTGGCCGTGGTGGCTGCGGTGGCCGTGCCGACGACGTTGCGCGGGGCGCTCGGGGTACCAGCAACTGCGCCGGTAACGACCGCGGCCTCGTTCGGGGCCACGTTCACCGAGCAGGTGATGGTGAAGGTCTGCACGGCGTTGTTCTGCATGTTAGCCGCAGTGCGGGACACGACGTTGATCGGCCACACCTCGACCGTGTCGCCATTGCGGGGGATCTGGTCGGGGCCAGAGCCGCCGAAGCGGGAGACGATCACGTAGCCGGCCGTTCCACGCGGGAAGGACTCCCACGCGGTATCTGCCACGGCGTCGCGGTAGAAGTCAGCGGTGAAGGTGGCCTGCGAGGTTCCGACGATGGACGTCTCGAACAGGGTGTCGAACGACGGAGTCGGTACGACGTTGCCCTGGGACGAGGCGTTCAGGCTCATCAGGAACGGAGTCAGGTCGGTGGCGCCGTTGATCTCTTCCTCGGTGGGGACGAGCTCAGCACTGGCGATGGAAGCGGCAAACCCAACCCAGGTCTGCTCGTTTGGTATCACTCTGCCCATGATGGGCTCCTATCTTGTGCTAGCAGCACATTCTCGTGAGAAAGCGCGTACGCCAGAAGGGACGCTACGCGATCGGGTGACTCTTGCAGCAGCCCGAGGGCCGTATTGCATGGCTGGCACAGCAGACCACGGATCACACCAGTCTCATGGTCGTGATCGACAGCCAACTTCCTGCCAGCCGGTGGCGTCCCGCAGGATGCGCAGACTCCGTTCTGTCCTGCCAGCATTTCTTCGTACTCGTCCAGCGTGATGCCGTACTTGTACCCGAGGTAGTGGTTGTTGTCGGTACGGGACCAGCCGATCGTCCGCGCCTTCGCTTTCCACTCCGCGTTCTTCTCCAGGATGCGCTCACGGTTCTTCTCGTAGTACTCGCGACGCTGCGCTTTGACCCGTAGCCTGCGCTCCTCTTGGGCAATGCTTTCCCTCTGAGCGGGCTTCGGGCCGGACTCGGCCTTCTCCCTCTCATTGGGGATTACGCGGCCCATGATGGGTCCTCCTGTGTCGTTGTTGCTGCTGGTTTCATGGTTTCACCCTCGTCAATCAGGCCCGGGTGAGCCAGAGGGTCAGTACATCGACCTGGCCCCAGTACGGGGGCTCGGTCGCATCAACACGCTGCAGTCCACCGATGACGTCGGTCCGCACCTGCTGAATCCTGTAGACGCCGTCGCCCAGATGGACGTCGGTCTTCTTGAGGGCCTCGATCGCCGCCCTCAGCTTGTCGGCCACCCACTCGACCTGCTCGGCCTTCACTCCAAAGGCGGCGACGGAGTAGGGGATCTGCCGATCGGCCTGGGGATCGCCCATCGGGCCGGTGGCGTTGGTGGCCGTGTTGGGGGTGACCACGCCGTAGGGGACGAAGTCCGAGGTGTCGAGGTTGGGCTGCCCCTGCCAGCCTCCCCCATCGGCCGCGTGCGCAAGACCGATCGGGATCCCGGTAGTGGCGGCTGCCTCCACCACAGCCGCCGTCAGAAGCCTACGCTCGATCACTTCGCACCCGGGCCTCTCGTGATGGCGGCCAGACCCGCGTCAGCCAGCGCAGAGACAACGTCATCTCCCAGCACCTGCTCGAAGGCCGGCCGCATGAACGGGTGCGGCTTGATGCCTGGATGATGAACGACCTTGGCGAACCGGCGCTTGCCATTCGAGGTCCACGACAGCACCTTCGCGTTACGCGGCCGGATCTCATACACCCCGGTGGGGAACTCGCCCCGGGTGCCGGTGCCGAACTCCTGATAGACCCCGTAGTCCACGCTGGGGCCGATGATGGCCGTCAGGGGGCCGACATAGCGGATCCGGATGGATGCGCGCAGCTTCCCGCTCTTGAAGGGGGCATTGGCCTGCGCGGTGGCCTGGATCTTCTGGGCTGCGTCCTTGATGATCTTCTCGGCGCTGATCATCAGTGAGTCGCCACTGGCCGCCGACAGGTCAGCTGCCAGGGACACCAGATCGGCAGTCGCGGCGTTAGCCATGGAAGTGCGCATTCTCAACGATGCCGGTGATATGCATCCGGCGCGTGGAGCGCATGTGACCGCCACCATCGACCGCCATCACGCGGAAGGTGCGCCCGGGCAAGTCCGGGTCGTCAGCCATCTCGAGCACCTCGATGGTGTCGTCGTTGTGCGGGACGGGCTCGTGGTTCCACGGGATGGAGCAGTAGGTCGCGCGCAGGGGGTAGGTGGCCTCGCCCACCGCTAGCATCCCGGCGTCATCGAGCTCCCAGATCCGCGCCTTGCCCCGGTAGACCTCGACGCTCGAAGGCGTGTAGGCGCCCGTGGTGGTGTTGAAGGTCTTCTCCTGGTTGCGCCAGATGACGATCTGGCAGTCGAACTGGGCCTCGGCCGCCCTCCGGACGTAGGCCTTGGAGCGTGCAGACACGGTCCGGGGCATCAGTAGGGAACTCCCTGGTCCCCACCCTGCTCGTAGTTCACGTAGCTCGTGGGGCGGTCCTGAGAGCCAGCGCGGTTATTGTCGTGCATCCCCACTGCCCACAGGGTGGGCTTGATGGTGGGATCGGGGTTCTGGTCGAAGATGACGCCGTAGACGTCCGGCCCGCCACCGATGTCGTACTGCTTGTACTGGTCACGCAGGGAGGCCGCCAGGGCGTTGTACTTGTCCTGAAGGTCCTGCACGCCCACGCTGACGCCATCGGCGGAGTAGGCCACCTCGCGGGTGAACTTGGCAGCGATGGCCTCGGCCACCATAGAGGCGTACATCAGCGGGGAGCCGTAGACCGGAGTCCACACCGCGATGATGTACTCGATCTCCTCGTTGGTGATCAGCTGGTCAGCGGCGTCCGTGTCCTGGACGAGGAAGCGGATCTCGTCCACTCCCCCATCAGCAGGATCGCCACTGTAGGACCACGTCATAGTTACCCCTCGGCTGTGACCAGCGTGGGCTTGCGGGAACGCTTCTTGGGTGTCTCGACCGGCGCGACCACCGTCTCCTCGACCGCCTGCTCGGGCACCAGGACGATGAAGCCGTTGCGGGTGAAGGCCTCGGCCTTGTTGTAGGCCGTGGGGTAGTCCACGATCTCCTCGCCAGGCTCGTAGCGATGTCCCATGAAGGTGAAGGGCTTGCGGCAGATGTAGGGCATCTGGACTCCTAGACGGTCGGGGTGGCAGTGACACTAGCGCCGGGGCCCGCGCCTGCGGCGTTGACGGCCCGGATGTAGACCTGGACCTCGACGTCGTTCTCCAGACCAGTGACAACCACCGGAGAAGTGGTATCGGCCGGGTCGAAGGGGATGTAGGTCGTGCTCGGGGCCACCCGGTACTGGTAGTTGGTGATGGCTGAGCCACCATTGCCACCAGCCGTGAAGGCGATCGACAGCTGGCCATCGCCCGGGGTAGCCACCAAGTCTGCAGGAGCCTCAGGGACGGTCCTGGGGGTGCCGTTGACCGAGTTGGACTGGATGCCCTGACCGGCCGCGTTGTCGGCCCGCACGCGCACCGCGTAGGTCTGTCCGTTGGTCAGGCCGGTGATGGTGAACGGGGTGTCCGTGTCCGCGGGGTCGAACGGGGTCCACGCGCCCGAATCGAGCTTGTACTCGAAGTTGGTGAACGGGTCGCCGCCGACCTCGGTGGGCTCAGTGACCACGAGGGTCAAGATGGTGTCACCGGGAACGATCGAGTCGATCACGGGAGCACCGGCCGTGTCCACCTTGTTGACGTAGCCGTAGCGCAGGAACTGCCAGTAGCGCCACCAGCCGGTGAAGCCGGTGATCTCGTCGCCACCCTTGTAGTGGGTGCCCTTGTGGGTGATGGGCTTGCGGGCAAAGTACTTCGTGGCCATGACCACTTGTCCTCTCAAGAACTGAGGGGGCTGACAGGCTGATGCCCACCAGCCCCCTCATGGGTCCGATCTACTGCTACGCCACGACCGTGTTGAAGAACACGCCCATGTCGGGTGCGACGACCTTCATGTCGTACGTCATCTCGCACTCGAGGCGATCCGAGGCGATGTGCTCCATCCGGAAGGACTTCATCCGGATGCCCTCGGCGTTGCCACCGTGGTAGCCGCTCCACACGAAGGTGTAGCCGCACGAGGGGACGAGCAGCGACGGGTTCGGCGGGGCGAAGCCCATCAGCATCGACTTGGTGTCCGCGAGGAACGAGTAGGTCGCAGCAGCATCCTGCGCGACGGCGTCGTTGATACGGGCATCGTCGTCCACCTGCGAGGCGAGCGGGACGAGGATCTGCGGGACCTCGAAGAGCGAGGCGAGCAGGTCCATCGTGACGACGCCACGCTGGGTGTACTTGATGCGGTCGATGATGTCCGGGTGGCTCTTCAGCTCACGGACAACGTCGGCGCCCATGACCACGAACGAGGGGTCGTAGCCAGTGAGGAGCTTGTAGGCAAGCTTCCACGCGGCCATGTCCTTGATCGGGTCAGACGCGGCGTCGTTCCACTGGAGGAACTGGCCGGTCGTGGGGTTGGTGTTGACACCGTGATAGTGCGTGCTCCACACCGAGTCCTTGAAGTAGGTGCTGACCCAGTCGAGCTCCCGCTTGAGGAGCATCTGGTTGGTCAGGAACTTCGTGGAGTCCGAGTCCAGCGAGAAGTTGGAGTCGGCGTTGGCGCGGACCTGGTCGTCGATGTCGCGGTGGACCGCGTACACGTGCGCGTAGTAGCTGTCGGTCGTGTAGTTCCAACCGACCCCAGCGCTCTCAGTGCCGGGTGCGCGCTTGACGACGTCGGTACGACGCCAGTCGGACTTGCTCCACTTCCAGTAGAGGTCCGACTGCTTCTGCACAGGGACCTTCGGAAAGATCTTCTGGCAGATGTAGTCGCCAGCGTTCGGGATCCATGCGACCGAGACGTTCGTCAGTGGGACGTTGACGTGAAGATCGCTCTGGGTTGGGTTCGGCATTGTCTCTTACTCCCCTCAGATCTTCAGCAGGACCGGGCAGAGCTTGCCCGAGACTGCGCTGCCAACAGCGATTCCGACGACGACCGTGCCTGCGCCGCCCTCACCGTAGGCGGCAGCAAGCCCCGCCTCACCGATGACGACAACGGCTTCACCGGCGTCGATGTCCCCACCGCACTCCACCAGGGTGATACCCCGGATCGCGACGGTGGCGGCGGCCCCGGTCACCTGGGGCTTGTTCTGGACGACGCCGATCGGGTACGTGCTGTCGTGCTTGGCCAGGTCGCACTCATGCGCGCCCGACACCACGACGAAGCGGTACTGGTTGCCCGAGTTCGGGCTGGCCGATCCGGGGAGCCCCGGAACGCCCGTGTACTTCGCCAGGCCAGCCGCGGCATCAAGGGTGATGGAGCGGATGGACTCTTCGTAGGTTGCCATCTGTGTCTACCTCCCTCTAGCGGTTGAGCTGGTCGAGACGGTACTGGTCGTACGCATCTGGGTTGGTGGCGAAGAACTCCTCGACCTTGGCGGCCTTGGAGATCGACTCTGACTTGGAGACGGCCTGCTCGAGGAAGGCGTCCACCTGAGTCATGACGTCGTTGTTGTCGCCACCACCGATGGTGCCGACCTCAGCGAACAGAGCCGAGCCGGCGCTGGAGAGCGCCTTGTGGATGACCGAGCAGTCCTCGTAGGACATCGTCTCGGCCATGCGCTGGAGAACCGGGCCCAGGGTGTTGGGGTCGGTGGGGATGTTGTATCCCTTGGCGACCTCGACGTACTCACCCAGCAGGCGCAGGTCGCGCTCGCTCTTGGCGATCTTCTCGGCCTCCTCCAGGCGCTTGGAGAGAACATCGACCTGGCCCAGGGCCTTGGCGATGACCTCATCGCGCTCGATGTCAGTGAAGGCCTTGCTCAGGCTCTCGCGAACCTCGTCAGCGAAGGACTTGCCGACACCCACGAGCTCACGCTCGTCTTCGTGCTCGGCGGCTGCATCGTCGCCATCCTCCAGGACAACCTCGAATGCATTGCCCTCAGCATCGAAGACAGTGTCACCAGGCTCCAGAAGGGTGGCGTCAAGGAGCTCGCCATTCTCGTTGTAGATCTTTTCGGGCACAATGTCCTCCTCGGAAGCCCGCTTGGCGATTGCGACCCTCGCGTGCTGGTTAGCGGGTACATCCACCAGCGAAACCTCATCGATCTCGATGTTGGTCAGTTCCTTGACCCTGCGAGTTGCCACGTTCGCCTCCTGTCGTTCCATGCTTGCACGGCGCGCAAGCAGGGTTTTCCTCAGATGAGGAAAACTTTTTCTCTAGTCGTCCCACCAGTCGGTGTACTTCTTGCCCTGGTGCTGACGCATGTGGTGGACGCCGGCCGCTCCCGCGACGAGCGCACCGGTGGTGGCGGCGGAGACAACGGCCCCGCGGCCGTGCTGGCGCCGCAGCGCGCGGTAGGCCAGCGTCTTGCCCTCAGAGCGCTGGGCGGCCTTGGCGTAGCCGAGGGCCTTCTTGGCGTGGTGGGCGGCCATCTGCTTGTTCTGGGGCGTAGCTCCGTTGTGCGTCCACGCGGCCAGAGCGTTGGCGTCCCGCTTGCGGGCCAGTCGCAGTGTCCTTGTGGATGAGTCCTTGACGGCCCGCGAGGCCAGTGCAGTCCGATACACCTTGGTGCCGGTGGATCCTGCGGTCACCGCGGCCGCACCACCCAGCCCAGCCTCCTCGGCCTTCATCCGGGTCTGGCGCCGGGATTCGGGGTCGAACCCACCGGGCTTGCGCGCGGGCGGGCGCGCAGCAGGTCCCACGAGCTTGAGGTGGCGCTGGGGAACGGGGCGGGCCAGCTGACTGGCATTGGCCTCATCGAAGCGCCCGCCGAGGTAGGGCTGCTCCTTCTCCCGCTTGACAAAGGATCGACGGTCAGCGCCGTACTGCTCGGCCTTACTAACCCCAAAGGCGTTCTTGGCCACCCTGTCCTCCTTCTTGGCTTCCTCGCGCTGGAGGGCGGCGAAGTGGATCCCGCTCGCGCCTCCCAGACCCGAGGCCGTCGTGACCAGACCCAGCGAGGTCTTGTCCGCCTTCTCCGCGACCTTGGGGGTCAGCTTGAGCCGGCGTGCCACCTCAGGGACCCTCTTGAGGGTCTGGCGGGTAGCGACGGCCCCGCCCTTGGTTCCGAGCGCAGCGAGCCCTAGTCCTGCCCCAGCGAGGCTGAGACCGGCCTGGATGCGCTTCTTGTGGGCGAGGTCGGCGGACACTAGGCCTTCTTCGGCTGACCGGTCCAGAAGCTACGCGGGCTCTTGCCCTGTGAGGCGCGTAGAGCGTTGACGCGCTTCCTGCGACGCTGTCCGATCACGCCTACACCGAGAATGCCACCTGCTCCTACGGCTGCGCCAATGGCGCCGGGCTTGGAGTTCAGGCCGTGCAAGCCAGCAGCGAATCCGCCCGCTCCCGCCGCGGCAGTAAGCCCGGCAGTAGCAGCCTTCTCACCACCGGTCATCTTGTATTCCTTCTTCTCCTTGGCGGAGAGAGGAACGATCTTCTTGGAGACCACCTCGCGGTCCACGCCGAATGCGTCCTTCATCTCAGACTCCCATCATCTTCTCGACGCGCCGTCCGCTGCCGTGAATGGAGAAGGACGTTCGCTTACCGGTCTTGACGTCGTCCCACTGCTGGTCGTCGTTGACCTTGAAGCCAACCCACCAGCCATGCGGGAGCGCATCCTCGGCCAGCCCCATCTTGGAGAGCTTCTCCGGGGTGATGACGAAGGACTCGATCAAGTCAGAGGTGTGCAGGGGGTTCTCGCCGTCCCTGCGGTGCATGTCCCCGCCCTTGCGGGACTCGATGACGTAGGTGTACGCACTCTTCTCGATCTCCTCGAGCGGGGTGTAGTCCCCCTGCCGATCGATCACCGGCTCCCCGTCCACGTGCGTGACGAGGGCGAAGCCGAACACCTGACGTTTGTCCGTGTCCATCTTGGAGATCTCCCCGCTCCACGTCACGGCGGGACCGGACTTGGCCACGGGGTCGGGGATGTTCGGGGTGATGGGCTGGGCCACTGCCTTCTTGGCGAAGCCCAGGATCTTCTTGCCGCCCTTGGCGCCCTGCTGGACAGCCGGCGCCGCCGCCTGCGCGCCCTGCTGGATGCCCTTGGCCGCCTTCAGACCCAGCTGGACCTTCTTGGACGGGATGGCCGGTGCGATCGCATCCACGGCGTCGTGGATGGCCTTGGAGTCCGGCGTGACGACCTTGGACACGATGTCCGAGGCCAGAGCGATGGCCTGCTCGGTGGTGACCCGACCCTGCTGGCGCTCGAGCAGGATGTCCGTCAGGGCCTTGCTCACGTCCTTCTTGGACTCCCGGTTGAGCACCCGGTTGGCGATGACGTCGCCGCCCGTGTTGGCCGCCTGCAGCCCCAGCGCCCCAATGGCGCCGGTGCGGATCAGCCGGGCTCGGCCAGCATTGGTCTTGAGGTAGGGAGCCAGTCGGCGTACGACCGGACCAGCGTTCTCCATCATCGGTCGCTTCAGCGCCGGGTTGCGGACAGCCGCGGCGGTGGCCGCCACGCCCGCCGTCAGGCCCAGCACGTTGGAGGCCAGCCCCACCTGAGCCTGTCGCTTGTGCTTGAGCTGGACGGACTTGGGCTCGACCCCGGCCGTCTTGACGTGCATCTCCGAGGAGTCGTTGGCCTTGGCGATGACGTCCCGCAGCTCGCGGGGATCGACGGCGTCGCCGAACAGTCCAGCCACGACGACGTCGAGTGTTTCCATGGTCCTATCGTCGCGCATCAGTCACTCACCCCTTGGTGGTTGAACTCGGCCCAGCGTCACGATGACGGCATGGTTCATGATCTCCCGCGCATCCATGTCATCGAGGAGGTCGTCGGGGATGGTCTGGGGCGGTGAGACGTCCATGACCTGGTAGTCGCCCTCGACCCACACCGGGTTGTCCGTGTCCGGCTCGCCCTCGCGCACGCCATACCACTCGGGAAAGGCGAAGAAGATGGGCTGGACGCCGAACCGCTCGCGTGCTCCCTCGACCCCGGCCATCCCGAACTCAACGTCGTCGTCGTTCACCTCGCCGCCCAGACGATCAACCTCGTCGTTCCACGGCGTTCCTCGAAGACGACCCTGGCTGGCCTCGTGGTCGTACAGGTCCCGCTCGGACGCCAGCGCCCACATGACCTCGTTAGCGAGGTCGTTGGGCTCGGACTCGAACAACCAGTCGTAGTCCTCGAGCTGGGAGTTACGGATGGCCTCACGGCCCTCGGAGGTGCTCTTGGCGTTAGAGACCAGGACCATCAGATCCCGCTTGGACCGGTTCGCCAGCATCCGACGCTGGTTGCCGAACTCCGCGAGGCTGGGGTTGTCCCCGAACTTCTCGTAGTCGCTCATGCCCTTGGGACGGCTCTCCCGTGAGACCTTGTGGCGCTCGATGATGTCGCTGCCCAAGGTGTCCAAGTAGGAGGCGAAGGCCGAGGCAAAGGCCGGGCTGGTCTCCAGATCGGCCTCGGTGTCGGGTGACTGATGAAAGGCCTGCACCCCATGGAAGCCGTGCTCGTCCTGGGTGCCAATAGTGATGGGAGTGCCGCGGGTGAGGACGGCCTTGCGGTTCAGCCTCATGGCCTTGATGAACCCATCGGCCGGCATGAATGCCGTGGTGGTGTGCATCTGGGGATCGTCGGGACGGAACTCTCGGGTGAAGGTCGCGTTCTCCCGCTGGGACAGCGCGCGTGAGCGGGTGGAGGCCAGCTTCTTCTCCGACTCGGCCAGCAACTCCCGCTGCTGGGCCATGAGCGCGTCCGCCTGCTGCCACGTCTCGCGGTTGACCCCGGCGACATCGGTGGCCCGGTTGACCCCGGCGACCGACCGGTTCACGCCCGCCGAGCGGTTGCCCCCCGCAGCTTCGCGCACAACTCCAGTGGCCTCACGGTTCACGCCCTCGCGGGAGACTCCCTCCCGAGCCACGCCCTCGCGTGCCACGCCCTTCACTCGCGCGACCCCCTTGCGCTCCTCCCGCGAAGCAAACTCCCCCTCAGCGTTGCGGTTGTAGGGGTCGCCGGGCATGGCCTTGACGACGTCGTTGCCCAGGTCGGGGTAGACGATCTCCAGCTCGCACCGACAGTTGGGGTGGACACCGGGGGCGTAGAACTTCTCCCCACCGAGGGTCTCGAAGCGCTGGTGCAGGGGGATGGTCACCTGATCCAGCGGCCCACACACCCCACACACCCGCTCGTCCTCAGCGGTGACCCACTTCTTCATCGTGCCCGGGGGAAGCTCACCGGCCGAGGCCAGCATGATCCAGACCATGTTCCGGCCCACCTGAGAGGCCTTGAACGCCTCATTGGTGCCGATCCGGTCCGCCCGGATGAGGAAGGCGCGATCGACCGCGGAGCGGGCCGCAGCAGGCACCGGGTCGGTGGTGTAGCCCTCTTTGTCCTGCGCCATGAGGCCCTTGACGTAGGAGCGCATCTGGACGCTGTCCAGCCCGTAGGCCTCACGCGCGCGCTGCCATGCCAGCCGCTCGGACCAGCCCGCGTTGACCTGCGCGTTAAAGGCGTCGGTCAGGGCGAGGATGGAGGAGTCGTTGACGAAGTCGCCCAGCTCGGTCGCGTAGTCCGTCGCCATCTTCTCCAGCTCGGCGTAGGACACCGAGTGGGTGGACCCCAGCCGGTAGGCCTGGGTGATGGCCGGCACAGACGCCTGCAGCCACGCGGGGAAGATCCTGCGGTAGATCCGATGGGCGGCCGCCTGGATCTCCTCGGGGGTCTGAGCATCGGTCTTGCCCAGCTCGTGCTTCATCACCAGCCGCAGGATCACCAGCGCGGCAGCGATCCCCACGGCGATCTTGGCGAAGTCCGGGTGCTGCTCCACCGGCTGCTCGATGGGCGCCGGCGCACCCTCGAGGAACCCGGGCTGGTGGAGGAAGGCCTCGGACGGGTCGCGCAGGATCTCCTCGGGCTGAAGGCTCACGCAGCCTTCTTCCGTGCCTTGGGCTCAAGACCCATCGCCATCATGGCGTACTTGATGTCACCGGCCGTGAGCTCGCTCAGCTGCTTGGGAGTGGGGTCCTTGACCTTCATCAGCCGGACCTCCTGAGCGTCCCGGGCGTGGTTGATGAGGTTGCTGACCCCGCCACCGTTGCCGTTGTTGGGGCGCTCGGCCAGCTTGGTGACGGCGTCGATGAGGGCGTTCTTCACCGCGGGGCGGGTGGCGGTGTACTGGCGCTGCTCGAGCATGGACTCGGCGATCTCGCGCATCTCGTCGGCGCTGTAGTCCCGGAACTTCACTGTCTTGGGGAAGCGCCTGCCCAGCCCCTCGTTGACCTCCATGAACTGCTGCATGCGCCCGGGGTAGCCCGCGAGGATCACTACGGTGCCGCTGAGCTCCTTGGTGAGCATGGGGACCATCTCCTCGATGGCCTTCCTGCCCTCCGCGTCGTTCTCCAGCGTGTAGGCCTCGTCGATGATGATGACCCCGCCCGCGTTCTCGTTGAGCACCTTGCGGGTGTGCTCCTCGACCTGGTTGGCGTAGGGGCCGATGATCTCCGACTTGGTCAGGGTCTTCACGGTGGGCTTCTCGATCAGCCCGAGGTCGGCATACAGCGGCGCGATGATCTCGGCCACAGTGGTCTTGCCTGTGCCCGGGTTGCCGGTGAACACCAGGTGCATGGGGCGGGGATCGACCTTCAGGCCCGCCTTCTCCCGCGCCTTGCCGATGACTGCCTGGGCCACCAGCTTGTCCACCTCGTCGGCCACGTCCGTCATGCCGATCATGGAGTGGATCTTCTCCTGATGCGGGGCGGCTGCGGCGAGGAGCTTCTCCTGGTAGTCAACGACCGCCCCCTGATCGGGGGCTTCAGCTTTTGGGGCTTCTTCCTCCGCCTCGGGGATATCTTCTGCTCGTCCGGCATCCCTCATCTGGAAGGCCTGGGAGAGTTGCGCCAAGGAGGATGCCTCAGCGCTCAACCGCTCGTCACTCCAGCCGCGGGGCATGTCCAGTCGCTGGTTCTGCTTGTACTGGTTGATCTGCTGGGCCACGTTCTGCAGCTTGCCGGCGTACTCCTTGATGGCCGGGGCCACCTCGTCGTAGGACTTCTCCGGGGAGATCCACGTCGGGGTCTCCTGGGTGGCGCCGATGGTCCCCAGCTCGCCCCGGCGCAGCAGCGCCTCGATGAGCCGGTCATAGGTCTCGGTGGGCATCCCCAGCTTGACGTTGGGGAAGTCGTAGGAGACCTTGCCGATGCCCCGCAGCAACTGCACGGGGTTGCTCGGGACGGCCACGACCTTGTTGACCCCTCCGGGGTTGTCGAAGGCCTTCCAGAACTTGGGATCGACGTCGATGCCCTTGTTGTCCCGCACGTCCTTGAGCTGCCGGTCGAGCTTGGCCGCGTAAACCGCGTCGGTGGCGATCCGGTCCTCCATGGTGTCCAGATCGTCGTCGAGGATGATCGACCACGCCTTGCGGTCGGCCTCGTTGGGCTCGACACCGGGATTAGGCATGTTCTCCCCGTAGACCCCCGAGTCACGCAGCGCGCGCACGAGGTCCATCCGGGCATCGACCTTGGCGTACTTGTCGAAGTCGGAGGACTCCGGTGAGGGCCGCTCGCGGGTGGGTGCAGTAGGAGTCTCGGCCGGAGGAGCAGCCTCCTCCTTGGCTTCCTTCCTCTCCTGATCCCGCTCAGGGATGTAGTCCCACTTGGGTGCCTGGGCGCCGGGGTTGCTCTTGGGGTGCGCGGGCGAGCCGATGATGGAGAAGTTCTGGTAGTTCGTTCGGTCGGCGTGCAGCTTGCCCTTGCCCTCGATGGACTCGTCGTAGTACCCCGCGAGGGCGTCAGCCGGCCGGATGAACCGCGGCTTGACGTACCCACTGTCGTATCGGCCCGATCCGGGCGCGATGTACTCGGCCTTGGCGATGTAGTACGGGAACTGGTCCTGCAGGGCCTTCAGTGCCTTGCCGTAGCCCCGTCCGTTGAGGGACAGCGGGTTGAGGTTCTCGGCGTTGGTGAGCTCGGCCGTGCGCACAGCCCGGGTGACCTCGACCTGAGCCCCCAACTGACGGGCCGCCTCGAAGGGGTCGTCGTTGTCGTTCTGCTGGGCCCAGTCATCGAAGTTGCGGTACTCCCCGGTGAGCTTGGGGGACTCGTTCAGCGCCTGGATGGCCGCGGCGCGCTGGTCGGCCTTGGACAGGGTGGGATGGTTGCGCTCACGCGTGCGCAGCTTCTTGAAGGCGGGGGTGCTCTCAATGCCGTCGTCGTTGGGGTCCATGCCGCTCAGGGCCGCGGCCTCCTCACGCATCTCCTGCTTGCGGGAGGGGGAGATGTCACCCAACTGGACGTCCTGGCTCTTGACCGCATCGAGGAGCTGGGCGTAGCGCGCATGCATGCGCCCGGCCTTGTCGTTGTAGCGCCGAGCACCACGGAAGTTGTCGTCGAACTCCAGGGTGTAGACACCCGAGTGGGAGACGACGGTGACCGCGCGAGCACCGGAGATCATCCCTACGTAGATGTCCTCGGTGGTCAGGCCACCGTAGGTGCGCGTGCGGATGTACTCCCCGCCCTTGAGCGCGGTGAGGTTGCGCAGGTTGAAGGGGACGTACCAGTCCTCCCCGTAGCCCACAGCCTGCGAGACGACCTTGCCCGTCCGGTCGATGATGATGCCCTGCGAGGGCGGGATCGTCCCGGACTTCATGCTCAGCTCATACAGGTTGGGATCGGGCAGGAGCTTCTTCATCGAGGCGATCGTCTGGGACTCGGTCCGGTCATCCCACATCCCATCCTCAGGACGGCGGCCCTTGGGCGCCGGCGAGGGGGTGCCGAAGATCAGCGCCTCGTGCGCCTCCCGGCCGCTCTTGGACTGCAGGCGCAGCTGATCGATCTCGTTCTGGAAGACCTTGTCCGGGGTCTTCTCCACGCCCCGGTAGCGGTAGGCCGCGCGCCGAGCGGTGGGGCCGATGACCTTCTCGGCCTGCGGGGCGTAGTTGCCCGCCCACTCGCCGACCTTGAGGGCGAATTGGGCGTTCTCGGGCAGGTACTTACCGCCCATGTCGTAGGCGAGCTTGGAGGAGGCGCTCAGTTTACGCCACGTCTCATCGTTGGTGCCGCGGTCCTCGGGCTTGCGGCTCCACTCGTTGGCGAACTCCGCGCCCGCGCGCGGAGCGCTCTGGGCCGTGCGCATGACGTACTCGGCGAAGCCCGGGGCGCTGCCCATGGCCGCCAGCGCATCGATGCCGATCTGACGCTGCTGATCGGCCGTCATGGGGTTGTCGAACTTGGGACGCTGGTTCAGGGGCTTGAGGGCCTTGCGCTGGGCCTTGAGCGCACGCCGGGCGCGACGGGTCTCGGCGGCTGAGAAGCGGCCACGGTAGTCGCGGTCGTACTCATCCCCGCCGTAGGCCTTGGCGATCTCCTCGAGCACGTCCAAAGCGGGCTGGATCGATCCACCCTTGGCAACCTGACGGGACATGCCCCGCTTGGCCTCGCGCAGGCGGGTGGCGACATAGCCCTTGCAGACGGTCTCGATCTCGTCCTTGTGGTACTCCATGAGGGTCGAGGTGGTGTCGAAGAGCATCTTGGACACGACGAAGGGCGCGGTGTCGGGGTTGGCCAGGACCCACTCGTAGGCCTCGACGGCCGACCGCAGATCGAAGGACGGGTTGTCCGCCTGCCCGAAGAACGCCTTGGTGTAGGTGGTCACTTGGACTCCCTGAAGACTCGGCGTGACTGGTACACGCGGCTCTCGTCGATGCTGCCCGTGCCTTTTTCGTACTGGACCTTGGTGAAGTCTGGCTTCACCGTCTTGCGCCCAATCAACTTGGTCTTGACCTTCTGCCCGAGTGGCATCCCCTTGAAGGTCCTACGCGTCCGCGTGGGAACGTTGGGATGGACGCCCACTCGCGCGTAGGAGCGCCCGTTGGCGTTATCACGAGCCGTCACACGGAAGCCGCTCTTGGCCCACTCGTCAGCCTTGGCCCGGTCGTAGGTAGCGCCAGCGTCCTTGCGGTCATAGGTGCCGGGCATCATCTCCATCTTGGAGACCTCCCCGCGCTCTACCCCGAAGGCGTCTCTCATGGCTTCTTCTCCTTCGGCTTGGGCTTGTCAGCGCCGGGTTTGGGCTTGAACTTCAGCGCCTTGACCTTCTCGGCGTGGAGTTCCTGCTGGGCCTTGGTCTGGAACTTCAGCTGGCCAACCTTCTCCTTGTGGAGGTCGTCGGCCTGCTTGAGCTTCTGGTCGGCGAAGCGCGGGTCCTGCTGGGCTGTCTTGGCCTGTGCCTGAGCCTTGATCTGCTCGAGAGTCAGTTGGTGCTTCTCCTCGGCATGGCGCAGCCCCTGCTCCTTGCCGGCGAGGTCGAGTTCCCCGCTCTGCACCGTCTGGGACGCCTGGGCAGCGGCCACCTCGGGGTTGGACTGCTCCTTGGCCTGCTGCTCGGCCAAGGTCATCTGCTGCTTGGACTGCTCCACGCCCATCTTGGCCTGCTCGGTCTGCAGTGGCGCCTGCTCGGCCGTCTGGGTCAACTGGAGCATCTGGACCCGCTGCTCGGCCAGCCGCATGATAGCGGCTTGACGGGCCTCGGTCTCCTTGACCGCCTCGTTGGTCTCGTCCAGCTTGGGCAGTCGAGCGGCGTCGCGCAGGAACTTCTCCAGCTCGGGGTCCGGGAACCAGGTGATGCCCGCACTGGAGAGCTGGCCCATGAACTGGGACAACTGGGTCAGGTCGGGTGGATCAATGTCGCCGGCCACCAACTGAGGCAGCTCATCGAGCTTCCAGCCGTTGACCTCGAACAGCCGGGGGATCGCGTAGCGGTTGAACACGTCCGCGATGGAGTCGGCCACCGACTGGATGCCCGAGCGGAACAGGCCCGTCTTGTCCGTGTGCAGGGAGTACGAGCCCGTCCCCTGATGGCCCACGAGGATGAAGTCCGCGAGCACAGTGCCCAGGATGCGCTCCTCGTAGCGCTGGATGATCCCGTTGATGTCGAACTGGCGGGTTCCGCCGCCTCCCAGCAGGGAGAAGTCGAACAGGTCCATCTTGGTGTCGGCGTCCATCATCCTCGGGATGATGATGCCCTCCTGCTCGTTGCGTCGGACGCTCCTGACCATGGTCCGGAAGGCTTCGACCATCTTGGCCTTCTCGGTGCCCTTGGCCGCCGAGAGGTAGTCGGAGGGGACGCGGGCCATCGGCAGGCCAGCCAGATCCCGCTCGGCGCCGATCCCCTCGAGCTCCTCCAGCCGCTTCTTCATGTACCAGGGGCGGTAGGCGTTGCGCAGGAAGGAGCGGCCCTCTGGATTGCCCTTGGCCGTGCTCACGCGGAAGAGGAGGGACTTCTCGATGGGGATGACGACCTGCTTGTAGGCAGGAGGGGCCATCTGCACCATGGCGACGATGCCGCCCGTGTCATCGAAGATCCAGCGGGTGAGGGTCTCCTGCGCGCGGATGGGCAGCTTGCGCCAGCCGATCTTGCCGTCCGTGTGCTTGGAGCGCTTCTTGGCGTCCCGCTCCCACGGGCCCACCCTGCGCTTGTAGACAATCTCGTGCCACGACCAGCCGAAGGGCAGCATGGTGAGGACCTCGGAGATGACGTCGTCCCACGTCGTGGACATGTCCTCCATGCACTGCTCGACGAACTCGGCCGCCTTCTTGGCCTCACCATCGGTCCCCGAGGGCTCCACGCGCCAGGTGATCTGCCTCAGCAGGCGATCCACGGCGAACAGCAGCGAGCCCACGATGGGGTCGTTGTCCGCCATCTCCCGGTAGGCCTGGACGGCCTTGCGGCCCTTGAGCTGCGGGAGGAACTCCTCGTTGATGAACCCCGAGGTCCTCCGCAGGCCGGTAGCGCCCAGTTCGATCATGGGGGAGACGTTCTTGGGCACTTCCTGCCCGGGCAGCAGGTCGCTCCCGCCCTCGTACCCAGTGACACTCATATGCCAATCCTCTCAGGCACCGCTTCACACCAGCAGGCTGAAGCCGGACGGCTCCTCGTCCTTGACGTAGACCTCGGTCTGAGGTGGGGAGAACATCTGCTCGAGCTTGCTCGGCTCATCATCCCGCGTGACGGTGATCGGTCCAGCCGGATGCCCGCCTCGGTTCATCAGCTTGTAGGCCAGCGCGAACGAGCAGACCTCGTCGGGGAGGTGGTACTCCTGCCCCGTCTTGTAGAGATCGCCCACCTGGCAGTACAGGTGCGCCTGATAGGCGCTCTTGATCCGCGGGGCCTTGAGCCGGCCCTTTTCCACGCCATTGACGTACTCGGTCAGCAGGGCCGCCCGCTTCTCCCCGGTCATGGTGAAGCCGCGAGCGCGGACATCAACGTAGTCATTAACCACGTTGCCAAGTCCAGTCCCATCATGAATAGCATCCGCGCCATATCGCTGAATTGCATCGTTGAACCACCCGATCATCTGTGGGTACGGACGACGGTTCACCCGCATGTAGTAGACCAGCTCGTAGGGGTCACGATCAGCCCGGAACACCGAGATGACCGTGTAGTCCTGCTCCTTGCCCCAGTCGGCCGCGGCCACGTAGATGCCGTCCCTCGAGGGCTCCTTGAAGGTGTACTCCTCGAAGTCCTTGCTCGTCTTCTCCTTCAAGGGCTCCGAGGCCTTGTCGAACATGGCCATGACCGCCTCGGAGTTGAAGGCGCGGTTGCCGATCGAGGGCTCACCGAGCTCGTACTCCGTGCGCCACATCTCCGCGGGGATCTCCCGCTTCTTGGCCTCAATGGTCTCGGCGGTCAGCCATCCGTCGATGGGGTTCGCCGTGCACTGGTAGCACCACTGGACGATGGGCATCTCCGCTTCCTTGAAGCGGCGCCACATCTCAGAAAAAGTCCCCTGAGGGTTCTGCCATGTGGAGCACAGCACCGTGTAGGGCTGGATGATCTCTCCGAGGTAGTTCTTCTGTGGCATGGGCTGGCCCAGAGCAGCGTCGAGGATCTCCTGGTCCATCTCGTCGATCTCGTCGCACAGCAGCAGCGGCGGGTGAGGACCACGGACGGTCTTCTGGGAGGCCGTTAGCGGGCGGATGTGGGCCCGGTTGGTCAGCTTCACCAGCGTCTGGGACTCGGTCTCCACCATGTACCGAGGGGCGTTGTCCGACTCCATGGCGTTGCGCATGTGCAGGTGGATGTTCGTGGACTGCGCGAGCGAGCCGCCCAGCAGGTTGACGTCGCACCCCAGTAGGAAGGCCTTGGTGATCCCGAGGATGGACAGCATGAAGGACTTGCCCGACAGGCCTCGGGAGCCGTGCCACAAGGTGATCGTTCCCCCGCGGTTGAAGTACGCGTCCGCGAAGGCCTGGAAGGGCGGGGTGTGGTCAGGATTGCCGCAGGTGTGCCGGGGGATGGTGACGCCCCACATGGCAGTGACGACGGCGGCCAGCTCGTCGTCGTTCTCCGGCAGCCGTCCGAGGACGAAGGCCATCAGCCCTTGGTTTCACGGGAAACGATCACGTCACATCCCCCTCAGCGGCGCTCACAGGGGTCACCAGCGTGTGCGTGTGGGAGGACGGCACGATGACCGTCCTGCCCGTCCCTCGTGAGCGTACGGGCGTCGTGTGCCCGATACGAGCCATCACCACGCCCGGGGAGACCACCGAGGTCACGATGCCGTGCTTGACCACGTCGCCGTAGCCCATGTCCAGATGCACCTTGACCTCGGTGCCCGCCTTGATGGTCTTCATCACGCTCCTCGAGGATGCTCCAGCGGGACGCCGTCCCAGTTGTTGTGCCGCACGCCCTTGGCATCGATGCCCAGGAAGTGGATCTGCTGGGCGACGTGCCACTTGCTCACGCCTGGGGCGATCTCCCAGTGCATCGGATCCCAGTAGGCCTTGGACCAGTCACCGCCCCAGTCCAGGACGTGGTAGATCCGCTTGAGCTGGGAGACGCGCAGGCGGATATCGTTCTTGGCCCAGAAGGTGCGATTGGTGGCCTTCTGCGCGCCCTCCTTGGTCCAGTTGATGTCCAGGGCCGTCCCGGAGGCGTGGTTGCTCCAGCCATTGGCAGCGTTCGCCTTGCGATAGGCATAGCCGGCGTCGTCCAGCGGCCCCTGGTCGATGGGGGCGATCCACTCGTCGTAGTCGAACGCGAGGGCAAGGAACAACGGCAGGATCTCCCGCTGCATCCGGATCTTGCGGGTGGTCTTGGGGACCAGCCCGACCTTGAGCATGGTCGAGGTGTTGGTTAGTACGGTCCAGCCATTGAGCGACGTGGGCATGTCACTCCTCCTCTTCATCGAAGGGCAGTTCCAGTTGTTCAGGCATCTGCTGCTGCCTTGCCGCGGCCATAACGGGTGTCGGCCGGGTTGAGCCAGTTGATCACGGGTGGGACGGCGATCGCCAAGGCCCCGATGAGCCAGGTCTGCCAGTGGTCGAAGGAGATCGCTCCTTCGTTGGTCCACGTCAGCATCGCGGCAGCGAACAACCCTGCGAGCAGGACCTTGAGCGCTGATCCGAGCGGGGTGGAGGCGAGCCAAACCTTGAAGGCGTCCATGCGTGCTCCTCTCTGTCCCAGTCTCCTCGACCTGTCTACACAGCAGGCGGGTCGCTGGCGTTGCCACCCAGACCGAAGATCCGCATCCCCGTGGTAGCCGCAGAGGAGCGGTTTTCGTTCAGCTGCATGCGCGCGTGCGGCTGGGTGTAGCCCTGGGCGTCATTGCGCTGGGACATCCGCAGGTAGGAGACAGTGGCCTTTTGGCACCGCCACAGCCGAGTGACGCCGGGGTTCGGGCTGCCGAACTCCCAGAAGCCCTCCCAGACGTGGGTGGCGCCCCAGCCCGCCATGGACACACCCTCAGTGACGTAAAAGTTTCCGCTGCTGGGCTCCGATGCGACATGGACCTCAGCGACAGGGTTGATCCAGTAGACGGTGTAAGTCATCCGGCCGGCGCATCTACGGGCTTCATGGCAGGCACGACCACGACCTGCCCCTTCCAACTGTCCACGCGGATGCCCCACAACTCCGTGTCCTCGGGCCAGTTGGTGACAATGGTGGCTTCAGGTCCTGCCCATTCCATGGCGTCCTGGTTGCTGACCAGCAGCGCGCGGTAGAACAAGCTCACGCTCATGCCGGCATCCCTCCTCCCGTCTGATCAGTGTGCCGGATGTAGGCCAAGACGTCCTTCTTCAGGGGCACCCAGGTCTCGCCGCCCGGCGACTCGATGGTGGATAGGACCGTCCCCGCAGTATCACGCAGTTCGATAAGCCCGCTGGCTGTTCCGGTGGGGTAGTAGGAGATGCCCATATACGCGCTATGGATGTCCCAGTACTGCCCGTAGCTGCCCGTGATGGCAAACGAGCAGGTGTTTCCTGTTTGCGGGGGAGTAGCGAAGGAGTTGTCCCACCACACTGTCTGTTCCCACACATCAGGGCTGTAACCGACGTGGTTGGGGTTCAGGCCTAGGTTGCCGTGCGAAGTGCCCGGATAGTAGTAGTTGGTCGTCTGCTCAACGTCCCAACTGGGATAGGCCGTGACGCCATTCTGGAAGTTCGCTGACGGCGTGTAGGGATAATCGTTCCGCTCGGTCCAACTTCCGGTGAAGTAGATCATCACCTCTTGGATGGGGTACTGGTCTGGCGGAAAGCCGAAGTCATCGAAGTTGCCGCCCGGATGCCACAGGACGCTCTGCGAATGTCTCTGGTAGGTCGTGTCCTGCCACAGGTACCTGCCTGCGCGGGGGGAGCCGATTAGCACTCCTGCCCGCACCTCAGGCTCGACGGAGTAGACCGCATGGCTCCAGACCTCTGCGCCCGTGACAGTCGAATAGGCGTAGATGTAGGGATTGACCACGGTATCTGCTACCAAGACCTCCAACCCATCGGCACTGACAACCATCTGCGCATTGGCTAGTTGTAGCGGGCCGCCGCTGGTGAAGTCGTGCGTGGTCACCGTCCATGGCGAACCGTTCTTGATGATGGTCAGGTGCCATCCGTCCCACGTCATTCGTGTGATCCCGTCAGGTAGGCGACGATCCCATTGGCGTGAGCTGACCTAAAGAGGTCGGATGTGACTGACGTGGCTCCGTCCACGAAGGCAGTCTCGGTCAGGGCATTGGCGAAGGACTGGGCCAGCCTGATGTAGCCACTGTCATACCAGACGGACTTGTCCTCGGCTATCGCTCCCAACGGGATGGGCGTGCCGTAGCGCAGGTCGAAGGGGCCGACCTCGGTCTCCTTGCAGGGAGGAATCGGCCCCTCTCCAGTGGGCCATGTCTCGGGGACACGCTCGTGCGCTTTGACAGTCAGCTGCAGGGTGGTCAGGTTCAGGCTGTAGGGAGGACGTCCCCCAACCCCCGGATCAAGGGTGTAGCGGACTCCACCGATGGTGTTTGCACCCGACTTGTCGCTGAACCAGAACTCTGTCGTGCCTTTCCCGCCATTGCTGTCGAGGAGGAACCCGGTCCGGGTCCACGTCATCTCGTAATCGCCCGTGAGGTCCTGGATAGTGTCGTTCGTCTCGCTAGCGCCGGATAGGACAGTCCAAGGGATGTCCATGCTCTTGAGCACCATGCCGGTGTGGGATAGCAGCTCGATGCGTCCGGACATCCCGACTCCGGGCAGCATCCCCTCGCTCATCCGGCCGGTGTTGTCGAACGTCCAGTCGCTGTAGTGCGGGTACTGCCCTGCCATGATGGCTGGCGTGAGGTAGAGGATGCCGCCTGCTGCGCTGCACGGCTCGTAGGGCGTCAGGGGCGAATGAAACATCACCGTCAGGGGCTCGTCCCACGTGGTGATGTTCACCGTGTTGGGCTCGATGATGTACTCGCGCGCGCTGTACGAGTCCCCACGCTGATCGGTGTAGGTCGATTGCCGCTGTCCGTAGATGATGTAGCGCTTGTCCCCACTGGGATAGTCGTCGAACCAGTAGGGCTTCCAGCCGATATATCCCCACTGCACAGCGACGATGTCCGTTGCAGGGAAGCCTGTCCACGCATTGGGGTCAGCTGAAGGAGCGTTCTCCCAGAACATCCCCTCGAAGGCATAGTTGACCAGAGAAGGCCCCATGGTCGCGTAGGCGCCATCCGGGGAGGAGGCAGACCTAATCTGGTAGAGCGTGTTTCCCGAGGTCAGCACCGCGCCCATGCCCAGGGCTGCCTGGGTGTCGTGGTCAAGGGCGACGTTGTCGCCCATGGACCTCAGCGGGGAGTCCGAGGCGTTGATGTTCACCCCGATGGTGACGTCGTAGGTTCCGAAGTTGGCAATGGGATCGCCGAAGCGCCAGCTCATGAACCCGACCCGATGTTCACTGCCCGGAAGCACCGCCCTCGGAAGTAGACCCAGTTGAGGCCAGTGGCGTCCTCAGGATCACCCACGCCCTGCGCTTCCTTACCGGGGATCTGCACGTAGACCGCCACCCAGTAGCTGAGCGCCGTGGGTGTTGGGGGTGTGTAGCCCACATCCCCCGGGGCCGTGCGGTAGATCGTGCTCCAGTCCGTGTTGTCGTTCATGGAGAACTCCCACGTAGCCCCGTCCACCATCATCCCGGTGGGTGCCACGTTGGCAAAGTCCTTAGTGCCCGGGGAGTACCCACAAGGGCGATCAAAGGTGCCCCAGCCGATCTGCTGGGTGTCATTGCCCCAGTGCCAGGCCGCCTCGGTCTCCGGCCACGGCTGACCGCTCCGGCGCACCTTCTCAAATGCCCCGTCCCATAGCGCGGAGAAGGTGCCCTCGGGATCGTTGTAGAGGTCCATGGGCATACTGCTCTGGTCCACGTCGGCGGAGTACATCGTCACCGAGTACTCCACTGGGGCTAGAGCGCCGTTCTTGTCGTAGCAGGCGAACTCCGTGCGGTAGATGCTCCCCGCGCTGGCGAGTAGAAGGGGGAAGAAGGCCCACCTGCGGGTCTTGTCCGCCGCTCCTGCCTGGACGGGCACGTACAACCCCTTGGACAGGTCGCTCCCGTTGAGGGTGTTCTGCAGGGAGAGAACCTTGTCGGGCTGATCCGCCTTGCGCGGAGTCTCGATCATCTTGACCACGCGCTTGCGTGGATTGGTCGAAGCCCAGCTCTCGCTGTGTGAGAAACCCTGCCCATCGTCGCGGAAGGGGCGACGGAACAGGTCCTTGGGGCGATTCCCCACAGTGGTGGTGAAGTCGGTGTAGGGGAAGACCTCGGACTTGATCCAACTCTTGTGACTCGAGGTGGGCATCACTCCCGCGCCATGGTTGGCGCTCCACGGGGCAGCGATGTCCTGGATCTGGTTCATCATCTGCCCCGTGCGGTTGGCCCGCACCACGCTGAGGGTGTCCTTGCCTGAGGCGATGGCATGCTCGATCGTCAGCAGGTCGCGGTACTTAGTGTCCACAGTGAGGGTGACGGTGCCGTCCTGCGGGCTCTTGGTGACCTGCGAGACGTGGAACTTGTTGATCCCCTGCACGACGTTCAGTTCGCCTTGGAACCCGGCGAGATGGAGGACATCCCCGGGCTGGATGTCCCACTTGGAGACCACTCCGCCCTCAGGGGTCTTGAGGTCCACGCTCAGGGTGATTGACCCCGACCAGCCCGGCTCGGCATCACGCTCGGCCCACATGCGAGCGATCTGCAGGCCCTCGTCCGGGCCGATCCCACTAGGGAAGTCGGCGATGTAGCGCTCGATGACCTGATTGCCCTCGGAGCGGTCCCGGTAGGCCGCGTAGCCGTCGTAGTTCTCCAGCAGGTTGTTGTTCCGCTCCCACCCTACGTAGAGGCTGTCATCGGCCGGCAGCGGCCACACCGGCTCCCAGGTGAGGTAGGCCGCGTCCCCTAGAGGCAGCATGCCGTTCCAGCTGATCCCATCGGGTCCAGTCCCCTGGGCGAAGACAACGTTGTAGGACAGCCCGCCGTCCTCGGTGAGCCGGGCATCCACCCCCAGCCCTCCATAGGAGGCAACCAGCGTGGGCGGGTCAGACTGCCGCCTCAGGTACAGCCGCGGCTGCCGACCGGGATCGCAGGTGATCGTCCACTGGTCGCCATTGGTGATGTCCGTGCCCGAGGAGGGCTCGCCGGTGCGCAGGGCGGAGTCGGGCATCGCGTACATGGTCGCCAGCTGTGACTGGATGTAGCCGGTCAGGGCCTTGTCCCACGTTCCCGTGGAGCGAGTCAGCCACGTCGTCCACGGGGTGAACTTGTGCATCTCGTGGTCGTCCGAGCCCGTCAGGGGGATGAGCCAGATGTCGTTGTCGCTCGAGGTGGGGGTGAAGCGTGCTCCGCCCTGGGCGTACAGGCGGTCGTGATCCCACTGGGTGTACGTACGGGTGAACCGATCCCGATCAACAATCAGCGGCTTGGTCCAGATCCCCCGTCGCGCAGGATCGAAGTAGCGCGCGATGAGCTCCTCCACCCGCTTGGGCCTCAGGGGATTGAGGGGCTTGGAGTAGAAGTGGTCGAGCTGGTACAGCGCCCCCTGACAGCCGATCTGGGTGTCGGTGGGAGTGGGGTCGATGTTGTTGATGAACCCCTCCCAGATAGGCAGGATGCGCGTGCCCGTCTGGTCGTACTCGTGCACATACAGCCGCGAGGAGTTGTCCAAGGGGTTGAGCACGGTGCTCTCACCCGCATGCCACGACGTAGCCGTGCAGGGCAGGTAGTAGACATCCACGTTGGTGAAGGGCTTGAGCCAGGGGATGGAGGCCTTGGAGTCGAACCCGGTGATCTGCGGGAAGGACAGCGTCGCGGTGGTAGGCCCAAAGGGATCGGCATAGTCCAGCGAGAGGATCTGCACAGGGATATCGCGGAAGAAGGTCACGTCCGTGTCGATGGGCACGCCGACGTTGGTCCCTTCAGCCTCCACCCACGAGTCCCACACCCACACCGCGAAGATGCCGTACTCGCCGGTGGCCTCGCTGTAGCCCCACGTCATGTCGGCCGCCCATTGACGATCACCGGGGTGTCCATGGTCACCGTCTTACCAGCCAGCGCCCTCACCGTGAGCCCGCCGCTCTGGGGCATGGGGAAGTTCCCTGCTGTCTCAGGAGGCGCCGGCGCAGGACGTGGAGGCAGACGCAGGCGTCCACGCCCTCCTCCGCTCAGCTGCGTGTCCAGGCTCATGGCCCCGCTGAGGTGCGCAGCTCCCACCGTGCAGAAGGGATCGACATCCACGCTGAGCGCTCCCTCGAGGGGCTTGACCCCGCCCTGCAGATAGCCCTCAGCAAGGAGGTTCATGTCCAAGCTGGCGAACTGCTGGGGAAAGGCAGGCTGAGTGATGGTGACGTCGTTGACGTAGACGGTGCGGGTCTCGTTGTTCTGGTGAACGAGGCGGAACAGGTCCTGCTGCCCTGCTTGCTTGACCGCACTCCAGGGCGCGGTCATCTCGACGTAGTCCCACGCGTTCTGCAGTGTGCTCCACGCGCCGTAGGCGAGGACATCGTGCGTGCTGTTGCCCGTCACGTTCCACACCTCCAGACGAACAGGGTTCGCGTTATCCACGAGGACCCACATCCCACAGGTGACGTCCAGCTCGTCGTAGGCCCAGCAGCCGCCCGTCTTGATCACCATGGAGGCGTTGCCGCCACCCTCGCGCAGGTTGACCATCAGCACGCGGTAGTCCGTGGGTGCTCCCGGCACCCACTCCACGCGCGGCGGAGACCAGTACGCGGTCTTGGCATCGGCGTAGGCGCTCCCTCCATTACTCTGCTGCGACACGAAGGGCAGGAACGAGTTGCCGATGGTGGCATCAGTCGGATAGCGCTCGAAGTCGTGCGTCCATGCAGCAGGGCGGGCGTCGGTAACGGCCTCGTAGCGGAAGTTCCGGAAGTAGCCCGTGCCGTCTCCCTGGATGCCCCAGACAATGCGGGTGGAGATCGGTGTCCAGTCCTGACTGAGGTCCAAGGAGAGGGTCTCCCACTGCCCCGTGGAGGGGTAGGCGCCATAGACCGAGACGACGGCAGAGGCGTTCGTGCTGCCGGAGGGGGAGTCGATCCACGGTCGGTGCTCGAGCATGGCCTGCCCGCTACCCACGAACATGGCCTCCACGGTCAGTCGGTAGCGCACGCCCGTCTTGACGGGCAGCAGAGCGCCGACGTCCTGGTGCATCCGCGTGGCGTAGGAACTGCCTGAGGTGAGCGTCCAGTGATCAGGACTGGCCACCCCCAGCGTGCCGCCTGAGGTCTCGAGCCAGCCGCTGATCCCAAAGGGGTAGGTGAGTGTGTCCACTGCACCCTGCGAGGGCAGGGGCTCAAGAGTGCGCTCTATCGGGTCGATGCAGAAGAACTCAATGCCCTTGGCCCCGCTGAAGGACGTGGGCAGCTCGATCCGCAGGTCGATCGAGGAGTGGTAGCAATAGGCGCGGAAGGTCGCCGTCACCCAGTCCCCGACATTGGTGTGACCAAGGTCGTAGGGCTTGGACTCGTCGTTGGCCCGGAAGCGGAAGTTCTCGTACCCCGCCCAGCTCTTGGTGAAGTAGACGGTGAAGTCGTAGTACCCCGGACTCAGCCCTACAAAGGTGCGCTCTACATAGGGAAAGGTCGTGGATCCCGCCGCGGCGACATGGTGAACACCCACTCCGGTATAGCCGGGGAAGGGCGGCGTGGTGTCGATGGTGATGGCGCCGACGTCTGAACCTGTCCAGACGACCTCCTGCGTGCCACCCAGCGTGGCCACAGGTACCACGTCCTGGTCGATCCTGCCCTCATCCCAGACCGGCCCGGCCCCATAGACATCGCCCGCGAGGTCGAGTGAGACCTGGATGCCCGGGAGTTCGGGGACAGGCTGAGCAACGAACACGTCGTCCACCCAGAAGTGCGACCCCGTGGTCAGATCCGAGGAGTACAGCCACAGCTCGTTCCAGGTGACGTACAGGTTGACCGGCTGATGGACGGTCAGCTTCTCCCAGGCGTCGTAGACCGTGCTGGTCGCTGCCTCCACCAGCTCCTCGGTGTCCTCGTTATAGAGGGCGAGGACAGCAGCGGGCTGACCAGAGGGGACGTACACCCACACGTCATTGGTGGAGGGAGCGTCGAAGTTGATCGTCCAGTTGGGGTAGGCGATCACCGAGGGGAAGTCCCACAGCGCCGTGTACCCCTCATTGGGCGGGAGGGTGATCTCCAGCGAATGCATGCCCGAGTGCGCATGGGTGTCGGACACCAGTGCTGTGGGGTCCACGCTGGCACGGGAGTTGGTATACCAGCGATCGGACACCCCAGACGAGTTGACGTCGGCCCCTACGGAGTAGCTCTCTAGGTCATCTGCCAGCGGCACCCCGTCATAGCTGCCCGAGCAGGTGATGGTGATGTCGTCCCAGTAGGCCTTGGCCCCGCCTGTGGAGGTCGCATAGAGGTCGGGGTTGACGTCGAAGGTGCGCGTCCAGTGCAGGGAAATGTGCAGCTCGAGGTGCTCCCACGCCCCTGTGGTGGCGGACTGGGTGGATAGGACATGCCGGGCGTAGTTGCTCCGGATGAACGCTGTGGCCCCTGCCTCGCAGTAGACCCACGCACTGATAGTCATCTCGTAGCCCGGCCACAGGTCGGAGATGATCTGGGAGTTCTGGCTGTTGATCATGGCGATGGAGTGCGTGCCCGTGTGCGCGTGAGCCGTGGTCCGCACCCCGGGGATCACGTTCCCCACGTCAGGGTCAAGGGTGATGGGGACGGAATAGGCCTCCACCGAGATGTCGTCGATGTGGATGTATCCAGTCCCGGGATCAGGGGCAACCATCCGCACATCCACAGTAAAAGCCAAGGGGTCACTGCAGAAGGTCGTAAAGGATGCGCGGTACCACTGTGCCCCGACGAAGCGGAGGGCGTCGTCCGCATTGCCCCCAGTAGGGGCGTACCAGTTGATGTACTCGATGTACGACCCCGTGGACATCATGGGATAGAACGAGCCCGTGCCGGCGCCCCCGTCCATCCGCACCCACATGGAGATGGTGACGGGGCCTACGGGGACCATTCCGCTGAAGTCGAACGTGACCACTGACGAGTACACGGCGTTCAACTTCAAGGACTGCGTCCCAGAGAACGTGTCGTCCGTGGACAGGGCTACCGTTCCTGGGCCAGAGGTCAGCGTCACCCGATCCAGATCGCCCGAAGACTCAAAGTCGATCGTGGGCATGGGCTACGTCCCAGGGGCGTTAATGACCAGCGTTCCGGGGTCGAAGGTCGGGATGGTCCCCAGCCCCACGCTCAGCGGAGTGGTCAAGGCTCCCCAGCCCACCATGGAGCCGGAGGTGAGAGAGTCCATGAGGATGAAGTGGGTCATCGTCCCCCAGCCTGAGGGCGTGGCTGCGGGGAAGGTGATGGTGTTGATGTTGGAGGTGGCTCGAGCAGATGCTGGTCCCCACTCCGCATTGCTGTTGACTACCTCCACCCGCGCATAGCCATTGCCCGTGGGCTCGGTGATGTTGCCCCCGATGTTGGTGGGCAGGGTGCTCGACAGCCCCACGTAGTACGAGGCAGGGAAGCCATTGGCCGCCTTGGAGAAGGCCATGTCGAGCAGGATGTCCACGTAGTCGTCGCTGAGCTTTCCCATGATCTCTCCTAGAACGCCCCGGCTAGGGGTATCGGCTTATGCGGCACCGAGAAGGTCACGGTGACGTACTTGTTGTGGACGTGGACAGTGTCGTAGAGCACCTGCTGGATGTCGGCCGCCTCACAGTCCCACGCATGGTTGGCACCCCCAACAACGAGCTGAAAGGTGAACCTGTCCTGGTGGAAGGCGGCGATGAGCGTCCCCAGGCGTGTGTCCAGCGTGGCAAGGTCAGGCCCGGCCACATAGAAGCTCAGGGGCTCGGTGACGTTCTGTCGATGCCGCTCTACCGTGACCTGTCCATCCACCCAGGGCACCTCGAGCTGCTTGCGGGCCCACTGGACTGCTCCCCCGAAGGCCATGTTGCCGGCCAGCACATAGGAGGAGTGATCGTTGACATTGAGGTCGCTCAGGCCCAGTTGACCCCGAGAGACCTTGGCAACGACGTTGAGATCGGTCATAGGTGCGCCCTGATGCTGTCTTCCCGGGTCGTGGGGCTATCCGTGAGCCCCTTGCGGACCAGAGTGGTCTTCCCATGCCTCCGCTGCACTTTGACGTGCTCATGGAGCTCGTAGGCCGTCGCTGCCAGTCCTGTGCCGGTGGCTAGGCCTCCCGTGACGGCAGCAGCCTCCTTGAGCTGCTGGTCAGTGACCCGCAGGCGCTTGCCGAAGGTGGCTTTCATGGCCCCGCGCTGCCTCTGGGCAGCCAGCCCCGGGTCGTACTGGACGAAGCCCTTGTATGGCGCAGCAGGCTTCTTGAAGGCGGGCAGGACAGCGCCAGGAGTCTTGGCTGCCCCTGGACCTTCCCCCAACGCCTTCAGGGGCCTGAGCGAGAGCTTCATCAGCCGAGGACTCTCACTCGCGCCTGCTGGAGGTTGGCCTTGCGCTGGGAACGGGTCCAATGCTTCATCTGGAGACCCTTGACAGCGTTGTCGGCATTAGCTGCGGACACATTCTGCTGAGTCCTTGTGAGGGGAGAGCCAGCTGGATTCTTGCGCAGAAGCAGGCGTGCAGACTTCCCCGTGGTCTTGGGGACGTACCTGCTGAGCGTCTCGATCCCCTTGCTCACTGTGTGAACTACTCCGAATGCGTCCTGCATCTGTCCTCCTAAGTCAGGCCGACAGGGCTATGCCCACCTCACCCTGCCGGCTAGGACCAGTCTCTCAGCGGCGTCACGCAGGCCTAGTGGGCATCGTGATGTGGGCGGTGGTGCGTCCACCGTTCCCTCGATCCACAGGCTTGGTCCAGTGCCGCGCCCAGTCCTCCCAGAACGTCGGGGGTAGACGGGAACCAATCCACACGGGCTCACCCTCACCGTTGTAGACGTAGTCCTCGTTGAGGGTGAAGAAGTCCTTGTCGTACGTCCCCACCATGCCTGAGCGATAGGGCTGGATGGGGTCGGTGCGCCAGTCTCTGGGCAGATCAGAGGTGAAGTCGGGCTTGGTGGGAATGTGCTGGTGGCTCTTGCGCCACTCCTCCACGATCTCCCGCTCGCCACCATGGGACTGGATCTCGATGGTTGCCCCGCACGAGCAGGTCTCCTTGATCATTTCCAGTCCTCCGCGAGCAGGTCGGTCTGGGACGCCACCCATGGAACTAGTTGGTCGTCAATGGTCTTCATGAAGATGTAGGGGCGTCCCATGTCCAGACTCACCTCGGTGGTCATCAGGGCGATCCACATGCCCTTGCCGTTCCACCCCTCACGGGTGACCACTCCACCTTGCTTGATGATCTCCAGTGCCTCTGAGAACGTCACTGGTTCCTCGCAATGGCGGCGTTGGCCCTACGCTCGCGGGCGCGTGCATTGGTGCATTCCCTGCACTTGAGCCTGCCATCGCTCCTAGGCGAGGCTGTATCTGGATTGACCACATGCCCACGAGCGCAGCGCCCCTCACGATGTGCCTGCATATTGGGGTGTTCCCCGCGCATGAGGTTGGTCTTCCTGTCCACAGGCTCAAGGTGGCTCGGGTTGCAACAGTCCCTCACGCGACACAGGTGGTCGATGTCCATCCCCTCGGGGATCTCCCCCACGAACAGGGTGTAGGTCAGCCTGTGGACGAGCCAACGCTTCTTATTGAGCCTGATGCAGCCGTACCCAGCAGGATTGATCTCCCGCTGCCAGATCCAGCATCCTGTCTCGTCAGTGACGATGCTCTTGGCAATCCGCTGCTCAGCGGTCAGGTTGAGTGGCATTACTGGTTCCTTGCGATGGCTGCATTCGCGAAAAACATGGCCTCTTCCAACTTGGTCAGGGCAAGGCTCTTCTCCCGCCCATCGGGCAGGGCGTCGAGGATGAGGGCAAGGCGGTAGCACTCGGCCCGGATGGTCTCGTGGTTCGTCTTCACGAGGTCTGTTGACGGCGGGTGGTACTGAAAGCGGTGGTACAGGTCTGGCGTGGGCATGTCAGTCCTCTCTAGGGGTGTAGTCCCGCCAATGGCAGGTGGCGTCCTGGCACCAGTCGAGGTGCATCTGCTTGAAGTGAGGAATGTGGGCCTGCTGGTGGAAGTACCAGTCCTCGACGGCGATCAACGCCTCGCAGTGCTCGCAGACCTTGGTGATCACTCGTCCGCCCGGTAGTTATGGGCATCCCGCATCAACCTGTTCCGCATCGTGTCCCCCATGGTGGTGAGCATCCCCAAGGCCTCCACCGGATGAAGCGTCTTGGAGGTCAGCTCGCGGTACTGCACCTGCCCCTGGGGGTTGAGGCACTTGATCATCACCACCCATTCCAGTGGCACCCACCCAGACCCTAGTCTGATAAACCCCAGATTATCAACGGGCCTATCATCCTTGTCTCTAGGCATCAGACTCAACCAAGGTCAGCGCCTTGATGTACTCCTCGGAGTTCCCTTGGATGATCACTGTCTTGGCCTGCTGCAGTTCGCTTGCCCCCGCGGCGATGACCTCGAGCCCCAGGAGCTTGGCCCGATGGCTCATTACCTTGAGCACGGCATCGACGGCCTTGGTGTCCCCCTCCATGGCGTCATCCCACACGGCGTTCTGCAGGGCGTCCAGTCGCGCCAGTTCGATCCCGATGACCTCGAGCTTGTTGGCTCGGTCCATCTCGAGGGCGGCACGGTGGATGTACTTCCGCACGTCCACCTGGGCGACGTACCCGTCTTGGTACCCCGTCTCCTTGGCGACTGTCTCCCAGTCCTTGCCCTGCAGGTGGAGCTGGTAGGCCCGGTAGCCCGGGTCGTCGATGGTCGATCCCCGGATCCCATCCTCACGGGGCAGGACGAGCTCCATGTCCTTGACCTTGGCCCGGGACTTGCTAGCGGCGGATGGACTCATACTTGCGTTCCCTCCCCGCGAGGTAGTCGTCGATGACCTCGGTGATGGTCACTTCCCCCAAGTCTACGAGGGCAAGGATCCGCAGCCGGGTCCTCTTGGAGGTCCCCGCCCAGATCCCATGACGCTCCGGTGTGGTCAGGGCGTGCTCGAGGCAGTCCTGGAAGACCGGGCATTGCCGGCAGAAGCTCTTGACCTCACGGATCTGGATCACCGTGAGGGAGGTCTTGTGGGAGTCGTCCCGCTCCCCGAAGAACACCTCATCGGGCTTATCGATCGTGCGGCAAAGAGCGGAAGCATGCCATTCAGGGAACAGCGCCCATTTGTAGTCCCGGACCTCAGTGGGCGTGGGCACCCACGGGTCGCTGGGCACTAGGTCCGCTCGCACCCAGGCCGTAGATCCCGATGCAGGTGGCGTCGATGAAGTTCTGGTCCCCTCCGCACAGGGCGTACCACGGGGCATGACGAGCACGCAGCCAGTCGGCAACCTGGTCCTTGCTCGCATTGCCACGGCCTACCGTCCCCAGCTTCCAGCTCGAGACAGGGACGAGAATGGACGGTCGTGCTGCGGCGCTGACCACCCCAGATACCTGTGCCAGGTGTAGGAAGGTCTGCAGGTTCCGCGCACCCGCGAGGGGTGGTTCCTCGATGAAGCTAGGGCCATCAACTCCGAGGGACTTGATCCACTGGGCGAGGGCGTAGAGCTCCTCCCAGCGGTCCTGCTTGTGGATGACGAGCTTGCGGGAGAAGAGGTCAAGTCCGCCGCCATCGAGGCGGGCGGCGTAGAGGCTCCTGACTCCAAGATCAAACCCCCAGACGATGCTCATCCTGGGGGCACCTTAGACCACTGTGGACTCAGGAGTCCTGCTCAGAGTCCTTGGGCGTGTCCTTGGGCTTCTTGCGCAAGTACTTGTTCACCCATCGGATCATGTAGCCCTCAGGCAGAAAGGCGTCAAGGACGCGTGTCCCGGCGATGATCAGGAAGGTGACGATCATGCCCCACGTACTGTCACTCATTCCGCGCTACAAGGTGGTAGCGCCATTTGTGGTCGTACCGCTCCAAGAGGTAGGCCCCCATGGCCGCCATGAACCAGCCAAGGGAGAAGTAGATGCTCAGGGCTGTGCCGCCCTGCTCTAGGGCATACAGGACTGCTCGCCCGCCCCACACGCCGGCCGCCAGCAGCAGTCCCCAGTCATGGATGTCATCGTTCTTGTGCAGCCAGCCCAGGGTAAGCAGGCCAGCTGCGGAGAAGGCCAGCAGACCCTCCAGCGTGTCCGCCAAGGGGACGCCCGGCCCCTTGCCCAGCGCGAGGTACTGCAGCCCCACCACGAAGGTCACGCACATCAGAGCGAACGAGAAGGGGCGGATCCTCCTGCCATAGATCTCCCATGGCAGTTCCACGCCCCGACTCATCATGTTCCTATTCTCCCTGTAGCGTCATCTAGGTAATGGGGTATCTCACGATGACGATGCCACTGCCACCGTTGCCAGAGGTAGCGCCGTTGTATGTCCCACCACCGCCACCACCTGTGTTGGCGGTTCCACTAGTAGCAGTACCACTTGCTGCACCTGCACCACCACCGCCGTTACCGCCTGCGCCACCGGCATTGCCGCTTCCTCCACCACCACCGCCGTACGCAACAGACGACCCTGTGATGTAGGACGTGATGCCCGCGCCACCGGCACCGCCTGCGGAACCGCTCACTCCATCCGAACCAACCGCCCCGGCACCCCCACCACCACCTGCGTTGGTGGAGATAGTTCCTGTCGCGTATCCGCCACGGTTTCCCTGATTGAGTATTCCCTGCCCTACGACAGTCGGGTACGACGTGGAGTCTGGAGAACCTCCGCCACTGCCGCCCTTCTCCGCGAGCATGTCGTAGACATTCACCCCGCCGCCGCTGCCGCCACCAGCAGCAGTGACCAGTGTTCCGAGTGCGCTATCCCCTCCGGTGTAGACGCTGTAGGCGACTGCTGCCCCCGCGCCTCCCGCACCTACTGTCACAGTGTGAGTTCCGGCAGGGATATACATCGACTGCGTGACAACGCCGCCTGCTCCACCACCACCGCCACGGTAACTGGAAGCGCCGGTACTGCTCGTCGTTCCTCCTGCGCCGCCCCCACCGACGATCAGTACGTCCACCATGCCCGCGTTGCTCACGACGAGGGAACCCCCGCTGGTGAAGGTGTGGACCTTGTAATTCTGCCCATTGAGGCCGTTGGTGCCATTGCCGGTGTAGGTGGACTCTGTCCCGCCTGAGGCTACGACCTGACCCGCAACAGGGGTGGCTCGTGGGACGCGGATGACGACGATGCCTGACCCGCCGACTCCGCCAGTGCCGTTTCCGCCACCGCCACCACCGCCTGTGTTGGCCGTACCAGCTGTTCCGGTAGCAGTTCCTGACGCTCCTGCTCCACCGCCGCCATTGCCACCCGAGCCACCAGTAGTGGACGAGCCACCACCACCGCCGCCGTAGTAGACGACCGTGGAACCGTCGCGGATGGTGGACGCGATACCGACACCGCCTGCACCGCCCACTCCGGTGGTTCCGTCAGCACCTACTGCACCGGCCCCACCGCCACCGCCACCAGAGCCGCTGCTGCTTCCATTACCGACACCACCGTTGTTTCCGAACCCCGGCGTACCTGCTCCACCGGTACCGGCTGTCGCCTTCCCGCCACCGCCAGATCCACCATTGTTACCTGCGGCGTTGGCCGCGTTGACTGCACTGCACCCGCCACCGCCGGGAGCGGCGTAGAGGCCAACAGAACTTGCCTTGCCGTTGCCTGACGAGTTGGTATCTGCGTAACCCGCACCGCCCCCCGTTCCAACAGTGACAGTAAGTGATCCGGCTGGCAGATAACCAGACGTCAGAAGAACTCCACCCGCTCCACCGCCACCTGCGTAGTAGTTGCCTGTTCCGCCACCACCACCCCCGCCGCCAACGACAAGCATGTCCACCATGCCACCAGCAGCCAGCGTGATCGTGCCTGAGGACAGGAACGTGTAGACGTCGTAGGTTCTCGTGCCTGTCACGACAGTTGGTGATCCTGTGAGCGTCACCGTCTGCCCCGTATTAGCAGTAAACGAGGTAGTGGTGCCCGTAGGCATGGTAGAGAAATCAGCATCAAGGACCATGGTTCCGTTGATGCCGTTGTAGACCTGCGCACGGTAGAACTTGCCAGCGGTGGCATAGTTTCCGTCGTACATGGATCCGATGACAAGATTAGTGTTTCCTGAGTAGATGCTGGTGGCACCTGCCGTCGTGACAGTGGAACCTAGTTGCGTCCACGTAGCACCGTCGTTTGAGGTGTAGAAATTGGCGACTCTTTGAGACGACCCGTTGTCCACATCCAGTGTGGCCCGCAGCCACAGAGCTGCGCCATCAGCTAGCGCTGGGAGACTGACAGTCGATTGCATGTAGGTGCCTGCTGTTGTCCCGTCAGGAGACCAGTAAATGCGTATCTCGCTGGCAGTTGTCAGTCGCATGCCGTAGGAGTAGTTGCCTGAAGCTCCATTCTTGGCAAGAAGGTTTCCCTGTCCGCTGATAGTCCAGGTGTCTAGAGCGACTTTGACGCGGATATCGATGTCTCCGGTGATGTCCAGTGCCGCCGCATCCGGGACTGACGCATAGGAGCCATTGGTTCCTGGCAGTTGCAGGTATCCATCGGGAGTGGTGCTGGTGTACGTGGCATTGCTGGCCCCGCTGACTATCGCTGACGTGGGGACGGCGCGAGGCTTGTTGGGGTAGCGGATGATGACGATGCCTGAGCCACCAGTCGCTCCTGCTGCCGTACTGGCAGTGTTGGTTCCGCTTGCACCGTTTCCTGTGTTGGCTGTTCCATTGACCGTCCCCGTTGATCCGTTACCACCTGCGGCATAGGTGACTGACGCCCCGGTAATGGAGTTAGCCAGTCCTGCTCCCCCTGTGGTACCGGACGCGGCTCCACCGGCTCCACCACCGCCGCCAGCAGTGGTGATGCCCGATCCACCCTGCGCTCCGGAGTTTCCTTGACTACCCGCAACAGCCAGTCCTGGTAGGTACGTCCCGTTGGCGCCGCCTGCACCAGACCCGCCGTCACGCCCACGGGCAATAGCCAGACTTCCACCACCACCGGCAGCAGTGAGGTACCCGAACGATGAATACCCGCCGTTGCCCGCATCGGTGTTCCCGACACCGCCTGCAACACCGCCTGCGCCTACGACGATGGAGTAGGAACCGGGGCTTACGGCGATGGTTCCTGCCAGATAACCACCTGCACCACCCCCGCCTGCTCCGGTGTTGTTCACTCCACAAGAACCGCCGCCCCCGCCGACAACGAGGTACTCCACCAATCCTGTGCCCGCAGCCACGGTGAACGTGCCGGATGTCAGGAACGTATGGCAGGTGTAGTCAATCCCATTCTGAGTGAACGTGGAGATCGTCCCGCCCGTGGCGCTGATCGCCTGTGAGGGGTTGAGGGTATGGAACGATGCGTCGGTACGGATCCGTGAGGTGGGCATCAGTCCACGCCCTCCAGGGCGCCCAGCAGCAGGCGGATGATCGCCACGTTCTGATGCGTCAGCGCCTTGATCTGCGCAAGCGCCTCAGCGTTGGTGGGCGAGGCAAGAGCAAGAAAGTCCCGGTTGGTGGTCAGTGCTGTCATGGCCCGCGATTCGATGGTGGCCTTGTTGCCTGACGTCAATGCGTCGGCAGCGGCTTGGATCGCGGCTGCAGCCATATCAGCATTTCGCTGCGCGATCTCCTCGGCGGTGAAGTCCCGGTGGATGACCTCGCCTGTGACGGCGTCGATTTCAATGACGTCAGCCATGATCAGGCCTTCCTATAGCCGTAGACGTAGAGGGAGCCGGTGATCGTGCCGAGGTGGGGGTACAAGGTGATTCCATCGTTCGCGTCTGCGGTCGTGTAGATGCCGCCGCTTCCCCCGATGGCGTTGTAGTTGCTGCAGAACCACGACGACACGAACGAAGTCGCCGACGATGCGACTGCAGGCTTAAAGACGTCGATGATGTTGGCGTTGAGTGCGTCGTAGCCGAGCCCGATGTAGGTGAGGGCGGTTTGCCCGTCTGATGCCGTGGAGGCGACGACTGCACCATCACCGATGAACCGCTGGCAGTTGTAGGCGGCACCAGTCCTATCTGACGATGAAGCCCGCAACCGGGTGAATAGGCCGTGGTCAGCGGTGCCCACATACGAGACGATCAGTCGATAGTTCTCGTATGCACTGGTGAAGCACCCATTCACCGACACCGACGCGACCGCCGAGAAGTCAGCCTTGGTCACGTAGACGAGACCCGGATCGATCTGGCTGAACTGTCTCAGGGACTCGACAGGCATCAGGAGATCTCCGCCACCGAGGCGATGAAGTTGACCGCTGTGGAGGCTGCCGAGCACCGCAGGTAGAGGGTGTTGCCCATGGTCAGGCCAATGTCCATGGTGATGGTGTCGTTGGCCGCCACAGTGGCGTCGTAGGCGATGAACTCCCCGTTGGCCGCCAGGGGCGTACCTGCCGTGGTGTCCATCCCGATCCGAAACAGCACGTTGGACGCTGAGGTGTTGCAGATGATGAGGGAGGAGATCACCGCCGTGTGGGAGCCATCGGTGTTGTAGAGCGTGCCGTAGCTCGTCACGTCCGCAGCGGGTGCGGCCAAGAACTTGGTCATGTACGCGGTTGCCATCGTTCCTCCTAGTCCAGTATCCCGGGGCTGGCTAGAGCCTCAGGTAGCCCCAGTGCTCGCGTGTCTTCATCCGGCCGGCCGCTGCCGCCAGCACCTCGACCACCTGGTGGGCCTCGGCGTACCAGGTCTGGAGGTTGTACCCATCAGCCCAGGGGATGGGATCGACCTCGAGCCCCGCCTCGGCAAGCTTGAGACACCAGGAGCCAGCGTCCGTGAGGATGACGGCCAAATGATCGGCGGTGGCCACAGCCTCCCGTGTAGAGCTCCCAGAGGACTCCTGAGCCACCAGCAGGGCAGCGGTGGCGTAGGCGTACTTCAGAGCTGCTGAGAGCGCCTGTGTGGTCACCACGACGTCGGCTGAGGCGCTCTTGCTGACCGTGCCGGTCGCCTGGGTGAGCGGGATCGTGTAGAGCCCGGCGCCCGAGGCATCGGTGATGGGCGAGGGAATGCCCTGGCCGGTGGCGTAGGTGTACCCCGCAGCCGTGGCGAACTGGGTCCTCGTGCCCCCAGCAGCTGGCGTGGTGGACACACTCTGGGTGGCTGTCGAGGACTTGCTGACCGTGCCTGAGGCAGCGGTGAGGGTGGTGACCGCCCCGTCTGCCGCTGCCGCCTCCTCGATCCTTGAGGTGGTGGTGGTGACGACGGTCCACGAGGCTGTCGCGCTCTTGCTTGACCATCCATTGGCCGTCTGAGCCGTTGACACAGCCAGATCAGCGGTGGCCGCATCAGTGATCTCCTGGGGCACCGCTGAGGCGCTGGTGGTCACGCTCAGGGAGGCCGTGGAGGACTTGAGGACCACCCCAAGAGCCGCCGTTGTGGTCGCAGCGACCGTCAGGGGATCGGCGCTGCCGGTGTCCTCAGGCAGCGCTGTGGAGGTCGTGGTGACCACTAGGGAGGCGGTGGCGCTCTTGCTCGCCGTGCTCGCCGCCGTAGTCGTGGCGGCCACTGACTGGTCAGCGGAGGCCAGATCCTGGACAACACCACCTGTGCTAACAGAAGGACTGACCACCAGCCCAGCAGTCGAGGCCTTCTCGACGACCCCCAACGCAGCAAGCGTCTCAGGACTGGTGGTCAGATCAGCGGTGGCCGAGTCAGTGATCGGCAAGGGGACGGCCGTGCTGGAGGTCGTCACTCCAAGTACAGCGGTCGTGGACTTGGAGTCGGCCCCCAGCGCTCCAAGCTGCGTGGTAGCGACAACCTGATTGGCCGTTGTGGCCTTGTTCGAGTCGCCAGATGCCGTGGTAATCGGTGTCAGCGTCAGCGAAGCAGTAGTCGAGGACGCATTGGAGGCGCCGGCCAGCGGGGTGGTAGTGACCGTGACGCTGGCTGTGGTGGCCTTGCTGACACTGCCGGACGCTGCTGGGGTGGCGGTGACAGTCCCGTCAGCCGTGGCGACATCGGCGATCGGAAGCGGGACAGCCGTGGAGGTTGTCGTTACGACAAAGTCAGCTGTCCCGCTCTTGCTCACCGTACCCAGCGAGGCAGCAGGAACGGTAGAGACAACGAAAGCAGCCGAGGTTGCGCTGGAGTTAGCCCCCAGGCTGGCCAGCGTCACCGGAGTGACCGTCAAGGTTGCCGTGGCGCTCTTGGCGACCGCGCCCGCTGCCTGCGTGCTGGGAGTGACGCTCAGGCTGGTGCTGGCGCTCTTGGTGACCGTTCCCGCAGCCGCCTGAGCGGTGACAACACTCTGGTTGGCGCTGGCACTGTCGGTGATGGGCAGCGGGACGACCGTGGTGCTGGTAGTGACGAGCTGATCGGCCGACGCGCTCTTGCTCGCGGTGCCCGAGGCAGCAGGCACCAAGGACACGGTGGCCGTGGCGGCGGTACCACTGATCGACTTGGTGCCTGCTGCGTCCGTTACGACCGATGCTGTCCCCGCAGCCGTGGCCGACTTGGCCACCGTACCCATTGCTGTCGTAGCCACCGTGACCAGCAGCGGATCGGCGTCCCCGTACTTGGCCGGTGCAACAGACGTACCGTCTGCCGTCCCTGTTGGGGCAACGGTCAGTGAAGCGGTCCGGAACGCTGTGTCTACACCGGCCGCCACCACCGTGGGGGTGATCGTCGCCGACACAGTCCCGTAGTCCGTGACAAATCCACTGCCCGCGCCACTGATCCCCGAGCCAGCAGCCGTGTAGACCACAGCGATCTTGGGCTCGCTGAGGTAGATGCCCTCACGGAAGTCATAGTCGTCATTGCTGATGGCAAGGCGATATGTCAGCGAACTGCTGCGCCAGGACGCGGGCGCTACGAGGGCGTGGGCCGTGAAGGTGGTGCCATCTGAGCTGTTCCCACCATCGCGGAAGGTTGACGTCCCCTCGTACAGGGTCCAGGTGTATGTGCTGTTGCCACTCTCATCGAGAGTGTCGCCGTTCATCGCGATCGACATGTTCCACGAGGTGATCGTGGCGTCGGCGGGGATGGACGTCGTATCGAACGTCATGTCCACGTAGCCCGCGTCGTAGAACTCGAGCAGGCCGTAGACCGGAGTGGACCAGGTGGGCGAGGGGTTGGGCGGAGGAGTGACCCACATCCCGCCTGTCGTCCATGTGCCCGGACGAACAGTGGACGAGCCGCCACCACCCACACTGCCGAAGTCGAAGGCAGCTGTGGCTGACTTGAGGGCGCTTGCGCTGGCTGCAGGGGTCGGCGTAACGGTTAGGGCAGCGGTGGAGGCCTTGGTGAGGCTCCCGCTGGCAGCTGTAGCGGGCGTGATAGTCAGAACAGCGGACGTACTCTTGGACAACGTCTGAGCAGCGGCGGCAGTAAGGGGACTGGTGCTCAGGTCAGCGGTGGCGCTGTCGCTGATGGGGAGCGGAACGGCGGTCGTGGCCGTAGTGACCACTAGGGCGGCAGTGGCGCTCTTGTTCGACGTGCCAACGGCCAGTGCGATAGGCGTGACGACAAGGTCTGCTGTAGCCGTATCGACGATGGCCGACAGCGCAGCGGCACCCGTCGTGGTGATCGTGATGCCTGTAGCGCCTGTACTGACTGACTTGGCGCCTGCAGCAACCAGAACGGGATTGACTACCAGATCGGCGGTGGCCTGATCCGTGATAGCAGCAGGTGTTGCAGTAGTGACGGTGGTGACTGTCCAGGAAGCCGTAACGCTCTTGCTGTTGGCTCCCAGCGTCCCGCTGCCAGTAGTGGCTATCGCTTGATCAGCAGAGCCGCTGACGGCGCGTGATCCAAGGGCCGCAGTAAGCACCGGAGTAACGGTCAGCGCGGCAGAGACGCTGCTCGAGTTCGTAGCCCCCGCTACCGATGTAGGAGTAACGGTCAGCGCGGCTGTCGTGGCCCTGGTAACCGTCCCTGAGGCAGCCCCAACCGGCGAGAGAGTCTGGGTAGCCCCGGTGGACTTGCTCATCAGCTGCGGCGTGGCAGCAGAAGTTGGGGTGACCGTGAGGCTGGCTGTCGGGCTCTTGGTAGCAGAGCCCTCGGCCGCCGTCGCGTACATCGCATAGCCGCTGGGGTGGTATGTGACCGTGGACGACGAGTTGTGCGCTGTGCCATTCCAGGCGATGGAGTCGGGGTTGATCGAGTCGATCACGGAGCCGTCGAAGTAGGGAAGGAGTTCGCTGCCTGTCTCCAGCAGCCACCCATCCACGACCATGGAGGTGTAATCAGGCAGCGAGCTGGGCGCGACGCTCAGCCGCGCGACGCTCAGGATCGTCCCGTTACCCGTCACGTTCACCACAAGCGAGGAGCGGACCCAGGTGTCAGCAACGAAGGTGGCAGGCGTGGAAGCCCCAGGGGTAACGGTGGCCGTGCCACCCTCCACTGTGAGGCTGATGGTCTTGCCGATCATCGGGGAACCAGAACCGCAGAAGACGTAGACGGAGATGGTGTGGTTGCCGGTTTGAGTCGTGGTGACCGACGTCGTATAGAGCATGTTGGTGTCGGACTGCCCCGGCACCGTGTAGCACGCCATCGCGGCCACACCGAATCGGTGATACGAAGTTATCCGCTCAAAGGCATTGGCTCCCGAGAACCCAGTGGTGCCCACCTCAACTGAAGGATTCGGGAAGAGGTTGGTGCGGGTGATTGTGGCCGAGGAGGTCGCACGCGAGCTGCTGACGATCCCGCTGGCCGTCTGGGTGGTCGCAACACTCTGGTTAGCCGAAGCCGCCTTGGGGCCAGCGGTCCGGGTGAGGAAGATGACGTCGTCGAAGTAGGGCTGGTCCCCGGCCCCCAGCCCCACGGCATCCGACAGCAGCAGCGATCGGTTGAAGTAGAGCGCGTAGTCCTCGGTGTAGGTGGTGGTGACGACGCTGGGACCGACAGTGCTGTCGAGCAGACCCTCGACGGCGAGATCTGCCAGCCCCTCGACATAGAGAGACGGATCGCCAACGAACCTCATGGCGACCCCCTATCTAGTACGTGAAGACGATCGCGTAGCCCTTGCCGCCTGCACCGCCGTTGCCGCCGAGGCCAGCGTTCATACCCACGCCACCTCCACCGCCTCCGCCGCCACCGAGGCCGCCTGCGCCACCATTGCCACCAGCTGCGCCTGCCTGGTAGGTGCCACCGCCCCCACCACCGCCTGCTCCGCCCTTGACGGACGTGGCCGCAGCACCGTCGCCGCCCACGCCACCGGGAGCCGTGTTCGAGCCGTCCGTGCCGGCCGTGCCACCGCCACCGGAGGTGACCGTGCCCGAGGCACCGCCCGCTCCTGCGGCGACCGTGATCGGGGCCGAGGTGTGCGAGCCACCCGTGCCTCCGCCACCCCCGCCCCACTGAGAGGAGCCGCCGACCGCGCCACCGGTGGGCGTGTTGTTGATCCCGCCGCCGCCAGCGCCGCCGTACTCGCCGTTCTGGACGGTGGACGTCGCCACGGCGCCGGTCACGCCCTGCACAGACCAGCCTGAGGAGGCTGCGGTGGGAAGTCCACCCGCACCACCGGAGGTCGTGCCGACCGAGCCAGCCGCCTGACCGCCACCCCCGCCACCGCCACCGGTCACGGCTGCGGAGATCGCCCCGCCACGACCGCCCCCGCCGCCATAGGCCGTCAGGTAGGTGCCGAACGTCGTGTTGCCACCGGTACCGCCGTCACCGCCAGCCGCACCGGCAGCGCCACGCGCACCAGCAGCGCCCTGAGCGCCGAGGGTGATCGTCACCGTGGAGGGAAGATCAGCAGCGAGGTAGGTCTCGCGCTTGAAGCAGCCGCCACCACCTCCACCGCCACCCTTGGCGACCGTGGCCGAGGCCAGTGAGGCGCCCGCACCCCCACCTCCACCGGCACCCCAGATCATCACGACGACGAACTTCGGGGTGAACGTCGTGGGCTTCGTCCAGTCGCCGGTGTTGGCGAAGGTCTGCACATCGGAGGGACCGGGGTTGGCGGCGCTCGTCGGGACCCCAGCGGCGTTGCGCCGCTCCCATCCCTCAGCGTCGTAGGAGAGCGACTCTCCTGGCCCCAGGGTGACCTTCATGATCCCGCTGGCGTACGTGCCGTTGTAGTACTCCACGGTCAGGTCGGTGGTGACCGTGGCGTGCTCGTTGCGGAAGTACATGCTCTTGACGACCCGCTGGACACCCGAGGAGGGTGCGGCGATAACCGAGGTCGTGGTGTTGGTCGTAATCGACGCATTGGGAGCGTTGCGCCCAGGCGTGACCGTCCCCGCGTTGTTATCGATGTAGGTGGTCACCCAGTCCACGTCAGCGGACGCCGAGGTCACCACCTGGATGTTGTCCAGATTGGTCAGGACGATCACGGCTACATCTCCTCAAGGGCTGACGGCAGGGTGTAGATGCACAGGGAGGCGGCGTTGACCCCCGCCAGGGCGACGGTCGGGTTGGGGTCCGAGGAGAGGATGGCGAGCATGTCGTCCCGGCCGGCAGCCTTGGAGACCACGATGGCCGCACAGAACTTGCAGTCCTGCCCCACCGGGACGATGAACCCGCAAGCGTGCTTGGTGTGCGGGCAGTCAGGGTCATGCACGTAGGCCACGACTCACCCCTCCTCCTGGGCGCTGGGAGGGCAGCCCAGCGTCCTGCGCGCTAGTTGGACGCGCTGGCGATCGTCAGGGAGGAGGAGGACAGCGTGAAGGTGTCGCCGGTGTTGATGGTCTTGGACGCCGAGAGCTGCGCAGTCCACAGGCAGTTGCCACCGGTGCCCGAGGTGTCCCACACCGAAATGTGGCTGACGACCTCGCCGTTGGTGCCGGTCCAGTTGGTCCACTGCGGGGTGCCCGTCTGGGTGAGTACCGACAGGGTGCTCGACAGGAACGTGATCGCGTGCTTCTCCGACTGACTGGAGACGAAGCTCGCGCCGGTGGCACCCGGAATGCCGGTGTGCAGGACGACACCGATGGCGCCGGCCACGTTGAAGCTGGTGCCGGTGCTCTTGATGGTGTTGAGCCAGCCATTGTTGAGGAAGTTCGAGGTGCCCAGTGTTGCCATTGCCTACTCCTTGGTCTCCGCCGCCGCTGCGGCCGCGATGTCTGCCGCCTTGGTGACCTCTCCCGATGCCTCGGGGATGAGGATGAGCACCTGGGCGCCGGGTGGGATCTCCTTGCCGTTCACAGTGGTCACGGTGGGCCTCCTAGACCGCTTGCTCGTACCTGACGAAGACGGTTAGGTCCTCACCAGCAAACGTACTACCGATGTCATCCACGTCGATTGTGAGCCGATTTCCACTCACAAATGGGACATTAAGGGCGATCTCGGGCAGGTCGATGGCGGTCGCGGGGATGGCGGGCCGGTCGTTCTGGTCGGTGAAGATGCTCACCCCGTCGATGTTGAGGTCGAGGACCACCGGGGAGCCGGTGGCGGGAATGCCCAGACAGGCCGAGATGCCCAGCAAAGTGCCTGCAAACGGGAACCTGAAGGGCTGTACGCCCGTGGTGACCTCAAGCTGGTAGTCGCGGGCGAACGGGATCACCGACTGCCCTACAGGCCCCTGAGGGCCTGGATCGCCCTTGCCGGTGTCCACCAGGGCCACGACCTCGACCTGCTCGACGACGATGAGCTCGACGGGCGGCTGGGGCTCCAGCCCCAGGTACTCGATCTCGTGGTTCTCGACCACCCAGACGTCGGTGACCTGGGGAGCAGGTACGGCGACGATCTCGGGCATCAGGCGTCCCGGGTGTTGGTCAGCTCATTGAAGATCGTTCCCCGGTACTTCTTGATGATGTCCCCTTCGGTGGCCGGCAGGACCGGGGGATAGGTCAGCTCGAGGTCGTGCCGGTACTTCTTGTCCAGCCACAGGTCCGTGTCAGCAGCCGAGACGTACAGATCGATGGACCCCTGGACGGCATTGAGGATGATCGACCCGTCCGCGGTCGTGAGCTTCTGGACGATGGTGGTGCGGTCATAGGTCCGTACGTACATCTGGGCTTCGCACTCGGACAGGTCGTACATCTCGTCGATGTCAGCAATGGAGAGCACCTGCTCAGGCGGCTTGGTGCTCCATCCGTACCAGAGGCGACGGCGAAACGTGGACCCCTGCTCGGAGTAGAAGTCCACGGTGGCGACGGCGGGATTAGGCATAGGTACCTCCACCACAAGGCTACTGAGGAGGTCACGCCACAAAAGGAAACGGACCGCTCTTCCCCGAAGGGCTGCGGTCCGGTCCTCGGCTTAACCCGTGCCCGAGGGCCGACGTCTTGCCTGCTGCCCCGAGGAGTGAGGGGAAGGTGACCCCTACAACTTCGCTCCGACATCCCACCCTTGCGGGCCACCGGTAGTCGGTCCTTGGTGCAGTGGGAGGAATCTAGCAGATGAACTGTCCGTGTCAACTCTCATCGCAGTGGAAGGTGCGCTAGGGTCAGGCCATGCCCACTGATCCTGATAATCACTTCCCCTATGAGCTGGCGGACTCCGGGGAGGAGGGGCTGATCAAGTCCTGGCTGACCATGCGCCAGAACGCTGACCCCTTCGTCTTCTTCGACGTCGGCGCCAACCGCGGGGACTACACCGGGTTCCTGCTGGAGAACGCCACCCAGCTGGTCGAGGCGCACCTGTTCGAGATCTCCGGGACCATGTGGAGTCGATTGCACGAGCGCTACGGCTGGCGGGGAAACGTCACTGTCAACGCCTTCGGGCTGGGAGACGAGTCCAATACCTATCCCTACCGAAGGTTCCCCGGGCACGAAGGGGTCAACACCCTGCTCGACACCGACTACTGGGACCTGACCTACCCCCCGGTCATGGAGCAGGCCGTCACCGTCACCGGGGACGGCTACTGCAAGTCCAAGGGCATCGACCTCATCCACCTGTGCAAGATCGACACGGAGGGCTGGGACTGGAAGGTCCTCCATGGCTTCGAGGAGATGCTCAGCGGCAACAAGATCGAGGTCGTGCAGTTCGAGTACGGCTACACCACCGCTGACATGCACGTGGTCCTCAAGGACTTCTGGGACTACCTCTCAGGTCTGGGCTACAAGCTCGGCCGGCTCACCAAGGAGGGCATCAACTGGGCCAACTTCCAGTACACCGACAACGACTTCTTTCGCTGCTCGAACTGGGTGGCGTTCTCCCCCGACGCGATCAAGGAGCTGATGTGACGTTCCCCCTGAACCACCTGGCCAACGGCGGCACCGAGTACATGGCGCGCGGGGTCAACAAGTGGATCCTGCCCACCCTGCCCAAGTTCCAGAACTACAAACTGTTGATCATCCCGGGGGAGATGAGCTACTTCTACCAGCAGACCCGGCCGGTCATCCTGTGGCTGCACAACCCGTTGACCCAGCTGCCTCAGGAAGCGGGGATGCTGTTCAAGGACCCACTGTTCTTGGAGGACCTCAAGTTCGTCATCGTCCCATCCGAGTGGCACCGCGAGCGGATGATCGCCACCACCGAGGTCGATCCTGAGAAGTTCGTGGTCATCCCCAACGCCATTCACCCGGTGGAGAACGACATCACCCGGTTCAACTACAAGCCTCGCAAGATCCGGATCATCCACGCCTCCACCCAGGACCGGGGGATGGAGATCCTCATCCCCGCGGCCCACATGATCGACGACGACTTCGAGCTGCAGATCTTCAACGACTTCAACCCCGACACCGCGGCGCTCGAGGGCATCGAGGACGTCGTGCTGGACCCCCGGTTCACCTTCTACGGCCCGACTCCCCATGCCACGGTGCTCAAGCACATGGCGCAGGCGCACATCCACGCCTACCCGGGCTACTGGGAGGAGACGTCCTGCCTCGTCCAGATCGAGGCACTGTCGGCCAACCTGCTGACGGTGATCAACGACCAGGGCGCTCTCCCGGAGACCTCGCTGGGGCACGGCATGGTCGTGCCGATGAAGGGGCCAGACGAGCGGGACGCCGACATTGAGGGCTTCGCCTACTCCCTGTCAGAGGCCATCGGCATCGTCAGGAGCGGGCTGTGGGTCCCCGGCACCCAGGCTGAGGACGTCAACGAGCACTTCAGCTGGGACATGGCCTGGCTCCGCTGGAACGACCTCCACAGCAGGCTCTGACGGCCAGTCCACGATGATCGACTTGCAGTGGTCCACCCGCACGCTCGGGTCCACGATGATCTGGTAGCCCGCCCTACGGGCCTTCAGGCACCACGAGATGTCCTCACCCACGAGGAAGCGATCGTTCTCCGGCACCGCGCCGAACCACGGCTTGGGGATGGACTCCATCACCCCGGCCTTCATGCAGACGAACCCGAAGCCCACCGACGCGACAGCGAAGGGCTCCTTGTAGGTGATGAACTCCTCGTAGGGCATCAGCCCACCCCAGGACTGGCGGCTAAGCACCACGACATGGTCGGCCATCATGTAGGCGCCCGAGACGATGTCGAGGTCAGAGTTGGACAGCTTGGCGAAGTCGGAGATCTTCCAGGAGATGTCCGAGTCGATCCAGAAGAGCTTGTCGTAGGTGAACGCCCCGTTCATGACCTTGGCGATCCGGTTGTTGGCGTAGTCCGTCCCGCACACCGTCCGCTCGCGGGTCACCCCGACGTGGGAGCCACCAGCGTTGAGCCACATACAGGTGAGCCCCTGATTGCGGATGGCATCGAAGGTCTCCACGAGGGACTTCACGTAGCCGGCCGTCAGCATGGTTCCCGGGGTGGCGACAACGATGTTGTAGTGCGAGATCTCGGTCATGCTGCTCCCTTGATGACGGTGATTCCTGAGCCAGCGTCCATGTTCATGGCCATGGTGATGCTCCCCGCTCGGAAGGTCACCACCTGCCCCTTCTTGACCTCCAGCGGAGAGGACAGCTCGCTGACGACGCCGGTGTACTCCATGTCGGGGAAGAAGCCGATGTGGGTGAGGGTGCGCTTCTCGCCCGTCCACTCCCAGTTCAGGGTGTAGCCGCTGACCAGCCTCGGCCCATGGTCCAGGCTGGTCATCTCGAAGAAGGAGTCGCTGACCAGCTTGTAGAGCCCCACGGTGTGTATGCCGTCCTCACGCTTCTCCAGCAGTTCGATTCGCATCAGATCGAGTCCATCCTTCTGGCGTCGGAGAGCAGGGCCTCCTGGGTGAGCCTGCGGGAGCCGAGGTCCGCGCACTTGCGGGCCAGCTCGATGAAGGCCTTGAGCTCCCCGGTGCGGAACTTGTAGAGCGGGGAGCCGCGGTGGACGATCCCCTCGCGCTCGGCCGCGTGGATGCGCATGTCCATCTCCTGCGCACGGGCGTAGTAGGCGGTGGCGACCTCCATCAGGCTGAGGTAGGGCGAGTCGATGGGCGACTCCTTGCGACCAAGCAGCACGTCCACGTAGCCCTGGAGCTCGGCCCACAGGTGCTCCACGGAGTCCAGCCCGTACTCGGTCTCCACCTGTGTCAGGGTGCGGCCGAACTGGATATCCCTCTCGGTGCTGCGCCTAATCCGAACGGCCATCGCGCACCTTCTTCCAGATGTAGAAACCAACGATCCCTGCCGCCACCACACCCCAAGCGATGGCGATGCACATGGCGCAGATGACGAAGACGTCGGCCTCGGGTGTCACACGGCCCTCGGAAACATTTTCAGCTTGAGGCAGGTGTCCCGGAACGGGCACTGCCGGAACTTGACCCCGGTCTCCGCGCGGCAGTCGTCGAGCACGGGCGGCAGCTTGCGGTCGGAGACGAACTCATTGAGCTCCTCGAACCGCCTGACCACCCGCTTCATGTTCGCCTCGTCGCGCTCCCTGCGGAACTCCCGCCACTCCCCATTGTTCTTGTTCTCGTAGACGATCGAGTAGTGGTCGAGGTCCCCGAGGAACATGTAGTTGTCCACCTGCTCCTGGTGGTCCTCCTTGATCCCGCTGGTCATGACCCAGGTGTAGCCGCGGTCGTTGATGGTCTTGTACTCGAACCCACCACCTGTGTAGAGCACGCCGTCAGCGGTGCCTCCGGCATTGAGGTCGTCGCGGTCCATCGGGACCTCAGCCTCAGCCAGCCAACCTGCCGTCAGGCCCGTCATCTGCCACTTCAGGTGCATGAAGTTGCCGGTGGCGAAGATGTTGCCCAGCGTGGAGGTGATCTCCTCCTTGCGCGCAGGGTGCCCGATGAAGGCCAGCACCTGCCGGCGCTTGCAGGTGTGAGTGCTCGAGGCCCGAAACATGCGCTTGCGACGGCGCTGGGAGCCCGTGATGCCCGCCAACTGACCCGTGGCGAACGCCCTGGCCTGAACCGAGTAGACGGGCTCGGGATTCTCCGAGACCCACTTCTCGTGCATGACAGTGATCGGCAGGCCGGAGTTGACGGCCTTGATCTGAGACTTGAGGCTCACATCTGCTCCTCGGTGATCTCCAGGTACGTCCAGCGGATCGTCCACATGGGCTCGGCATCCTCAGGCCAGTTGTTCTCGGCCTTCCAGTGCTCGAACGATGAACGCAGCTCAGCGATGATGTAGGCAGGCACGTTCACGGCGGCCAGCCGCAGCACCTCATCGGTGAAGTGTTTCTGGTCGCCCCACTCCCGGGGGATTTGGGTCATAGACATGCGTTGCCCCTACCGATCAGCTGACGGGTAATCTCGGTCATGTAGGGAGCCCATGCCGGTGGAGTGTCCTGTGGTCCGAGGTTGATCAGGATGGTGGCCAGCGCAAAGGCGTCGGCTGCGTCCATGACCATCCCCACGCGCTTGGACTGGTCGTCCTGGGTCATCTGCAGGGCGGTGTAGATCTGGATCACAGTTTCAACTCTCTTTCCATCTGGTTGACCATTGCGCACACGGCGTCGATGGGTGTCGTGCCTGCCCCGTCGTAGTCGCCGTTGTTCGTCTCCGCGTGCCAGTACGGCTTCCCGCTAGAGTCGAAGTCGATATAGCTCAGCTTCATGCGTCTCTCCTAGAGAGCGATGGGTCGAAAGGACTTGGTCCCGCGGTTAGCGGCTGGCTGCGGGGAGGTCATGAGCATCCGCTCGTACTTGTTGAGCTCGAGCCTCCGGAGCTCGACCAGCGCCCACGCCACCTTGATGTCGTGGGGCTTGGCCTTCTTCGAGTGCTGGAGCTTCTCAGCCTTGTGCTCGGCTACTAGGAGGCGCTTCTGCGCCTGGTGGTAGGCCTTCTCCAGCCGGGCTGTCGCTCGGTCCACCTCGCGCTGGTACTCCTCGCTGATCTCGGCGGACTTCTCGAACGCCTGCGTGGGGACGCGGTGCTTGATTCTCATACGACTCTCCCTGTGGCCAAGGCCTTCTCGAACCGTGCACGCCATTCCTTGTCCTCGTACCGCGGGTTGGGCGAGCGCAGCCCCTCTGCGCGCTGGATGGC
>Ga0213919_1000051_pt1 | contig 76691 bp, 72 predicted proteins | sample McNCre317MG_FD_161056 | JGI IMG/M metagenome (GOLD analysis project Ga0213919, IMG submission 161056) | Freshwater microbial communities from McNutts Creek, Athens, Georgia, United States - 3-17 MG | ecosystem: Environmental > Aquatic > Freshwater > Creek | place: USA: Georgia | collected...
ATCTTGTCCACGCATTCACGCACGGCACCGAACGCATCATCGTCGTGGACAAGATCGCGGGCTTGAACGCCAAGACCCTGGCTACCCTGGTCAGTCAGGCTCTGGACAACGGCGTCCGTACGAACCGTCCTGAGTACGTTGATAACCCCTGGACCAAGACAGGTCGGACGCAGATCATTCCGGGGCAGCGGAACTCGTACGAAGTTGAAATCGGTGACGTGCGGTGGTCCATCCGGACGTACGACAAGGACTACATGATCTCCAGCGGTCCCACAACGAGCAGTTTCAACCGTCTGCGGACGACGAAGTAGTCGATCATGCGCGTCATCAAAGCCCACGCCGTAGAAGCCAGTGACTTCACGTTGCTGGCTTCTGCCTTGTTCTCCCTTGCCAAGGAGCTGTACTCGCGCGCAGGTTCCGACCTTGGCGCCCGCGAGTTCATGGCCGTGCAAGTGGACCTGCTGCACGGGTACACCAAGGACACGCTGCGTCGTGCTGAGCGAGAACTACGGGGCATCCGTTCGTACTTGCCCGCCGTATCCGACGCTGCCGGCGCCGGCATGTCTAAGCTCGGCCGCGTCGCCGAACGACTCGGGCTCTCTGGCTCCACGGTGGCAATCGTGGACGAGATTCAACGCAAGGCAGATGACACTGCTTTCTCAGACACCGTGATCGGTACACCATGACGCCTGACCTGTACTACCGCCGGCTCTGTGCGAAACACCCTCATGAATATGGGTGGCCTGCGTTCGCCACCGCCGAGGGACGTTCGCGCGTGATCGCCGCGATGGCCCCTGCGTTCTCGTACTACGCGACGCCGGAGTCGTTGGTGCTCGCCGCGTCCTGGGTGGACAAGCTGAAGGGCGTGCCAGCCAAGGCGAAGTCCGCGTTCGTGCACGAAATGAAGCACCAAGTGGAGCACGTGAGCCACAACCTGAAGCTCACGAAGGACTCTGTGGCGCTCGCGTTCCAAGAGCCGCGTGCGTTGAACGTGCTGAAAGCCTGCGGCTACTCGTTGGCAACAGCGTACGGCGCGTTCCACATGGCCCACGCAGTGGCGCAGCAAGGTGCGCTGCACGTGATCGCGCACCTTGCCGAGCATGAAGTCGCGCACAAGGCAGGTCACGCTGCTGGTCATCGCGCGGACAAGATTCAGGGCTACCTCAACAAGTACCCGGTGTTGAAGAAGCTGTCGGGGCCTGCGCTTGCCGGTGTCATGCTCTACGGCTGGACTTGTGCACCGCTGCACAAACTCGAAGACTGGGACATGAAGAACGTGAAGCGTGCGCTGTCCGGCGACTTCACGATCAAGGAGTTCCTGGCGTCGCCGGAAGCAGTGGCGCTCGGCGTGCATGTCGCATCCGGCAAGGTGCTGAGCCTCTCTGCGCTGGCCGAGAACGTGGGTACGCTGGCTACGGGCCTGGTGGCAACCACGATCATTCACTCGGACAACCCAAAGCTCAAGAAGGCTGCCGCGAGCATCGGCGATGCGTACAAGAAGTTCAAGTCGGACAAGACGCCTCTGCACGACATCCAGTTCTCGGAAGGTTGGCGCGGTGACGAGAAGACGATGGGCCTGGACCCTGACTCGATGACGAAGAACCGCAAGGTCCCCGTGGACGATGGAGAACCCAAATCGGAATCAGCACCGGCAGAGAAGCCGAAGGCTGACGCACCGAAGAACGAGGACACCAAGCCGGATGCGACGGAGAAGCCGGCACCCGACGCCAAACCCGGGAAGACCGCTGGCGGAAAGTGGTGGTCACGTCTGAGCAAAGGCCGTCAACGCGCGTACCTCAAAGAACATCCGACCTCGGACCTCAAGGTCGGAGCATCCACAGGAGAACCCATGCAGCACGTACTGGCCGCAGTGGCCCACCGAGTCCGTGTGGTCGCACACGACACCGATGTAAACTTTGCTCAGGCGCTTCCCGTATCCGAGCAGGTGCGTGTCGCGCAGTACATGCAGAAGAAGCTCCAGATGGGGACGTTGCACCGTGAGCACCAGGGTGTGCTCGGCATCGGCCTCTCGGACATGCCGGAAGACCCGAAGGCCGTGGTCAAGAAGATGGACTGGCTCGGCTGGTCCGTGTTGCGTGACCGCTTCAACGTGCTGACCTTCGGCAAGCCCGGCGTGAACTTCAACCTGTCGTACTACAAGTCGGCGAGGTTCCTCGCTGCACCCCAACACATGCTGCCGAAGTCCCAGGTTTCGGCATCGAGAATCAAGCGTAGAGCTTGAGGGCTCCTCCGAGCCAACACACCCTAGAGGTACAAGTCAGCCAACCGGGCGGTACACTAGCCGCCGTAACCAACTGGAGTCTCTCATGTCTTCTCCTTTGAACCTTCAGCGCGTCATCACCTCGTTCCAGCGCCGCGTCCGCAATTCCATCGTGGCGACCGTCCACGACTACCAGCAGTTCACCCCGCGACTGGCCCGTGTGGTCGTGTGCTTCAACACCGACGACGCCGACCCGGCCGACCTCGGAGCCGCAGTGACCGCAGCACTCGGCGGCAAGGCCGTACCCGTCGAGGACTCGTTCCGCTTCGTGCACAGCCATGCGCTGCCCACTGCCGTCGGCTTCATCCGGAGCAACACCGAGGTCCTGGACTTCGACGAAGCGCAGAAGCGGAGCATGCGCACCATCGCCGCGAACGTGCTGATGGACGCCAGCGACGAGTCGATCTGGGAAGTGCGTCACGCTACCGCCGGCGCCAAGGTGCTGGTGCGTCAGGGCACGGAAGACCTGGCTTCCGTGCTGGAAACCGCAGCCGTTCGTGTGCAGCGCACGCCGATGCTGGCGAGCCTCGGCGTCGAGTTCCCGGAACCCCGGAAGTTCGTGGCGTTCGTCGATCCCCGGTTCAACGCCGTGCGCTACGGCTACGTGATCGAGTCGGATGCCGACGCCACCTCTGTGTCGATCCTGCCGTTCCCGAGCGCGGAAGAAATGGCGGACGACCAGGCGCTGATGCCGGCGGACAACAGCAGCGAAGAGATGCGTGGCGATGGCAACGTGATCTCCCAACGGCTGGCCGACCGTTGCGCGCCGATCTCCGTGGGCCTCGACAACCTCGTGGAAACCGCGCACATGAACGGCAACGACAGCTTCGCTGCCATCGCGGCGCCTGGTGACAGCGAGCGCTCGAAGATGCTCGACTACTACAAGAAGGTGTACGACTACGCCCCGGACTACTACGAGAAGGTCAAGGAGACCATCCAGGGTCACGCCGGTCTGTGAACCACCAGGGGCTTCGGCCCCTGCTCAACTACTCTTAGGAGCCACCATGAGCTTGACAACACTTCTCGTCTTGGGCCTGGGTATCGCCATCGGCTTCGCTGCTGGCGCGTGGTGGTACCGCTACGAGTTGAAGCGGAATCCCGCGAAGCTCGACGCGATGGCCGCCGAAGTCAACGCCAAGGCCAAAGAACTGGCCGACCGCGTGCAGTCCGGCATCGACAAGCTGAAGAAGCCATGAACGTGCTGAAGGCGGCAAAAGCCGCGTTGATCCCACCTGTGGCTCCGGCCATGAACTACGTGTACCCTTTCGTGCTGCATGCAGTAGTCGATGGAGACACGCTGAAGGGTGCCGTGGACCTGGGCTTCAGCACGAGCCATGTGGACAAGTTCAGGTTCGCTCACGTGAACGCGCCGGAAACGAGCACCCCCGAAGGCCGTGCGGTGAAGACCTGGATGACCGAATGGGCTGCCGCTCAGAAGTCGTTCATCGTCTGGTCCAAGAGTCAGGACAAGTACGGCCGCTGGCTCGCTGTCTTTTGGGGCGACGACCGCTCTGTCTCTGTCAACCAGATACTGCTGGACAAGGGTCTGGCAGTGCCCTACATGTGAGCCCATCATGAACGTATTGGAAGCCGTGCGCCATCGCGTCACCTCAGCGGAAGAACTGGACACGAGGATCACCGAGTGGTTCCGTGCGCATCCGGATCCCAGTGACCCGGAGGTCCACGACTTCGCACGGGAGATCGGCGTGACGCCAGAACACCTGGAGCGTCACGTGTATCGCATGTTCACGGACTGCCTTTCGGCGGTGACTTCCCGTGTGGCACCCGGCGGCAAGCTCGAACTCGCGTTCATGTACGTGGTCCCGCTGGAGAACACACCGCCGCCGGCAATGGCGAGCATCGTGAACAAGCTCGCGGCCCGGTACAAGTTCAAGCCGTTCTTCGTCATCAGCAGCGACCTTCACGGCACCTACGTGTTCGAGGCGCATTCTCGTGACCCCGAGAACTTGCGCAACCGCGTAGCCAGGCTGTTGCCGAAAGCCGGATGGCAGGTGCGGCCGGGACGTACACCAGAGCTCCTGATCGTGTCGCAAGGTTCGATGAGCTTTCACTTCATGTTCTTGAACGAGGGATGACCAATGCTCAGCGGCGAACTACAGGTCGATGACGACCTCACCAAGGCGTCGGACGAATGGGTGACACGGGTGTCCACACTCGTGTACGACGTGTACGGGGCAGCATCTACTGCTGATGCTGCCGCTACCGCGTTGGGAATCCGCAGCTACGGCCGGCAATCGCGTTCCAACGTGGACATCACAGGCGGCACAGGCGAGTTCCGGGTGCTCCGCGTGAACCGCGATCCAACAGAGCCGACTGATGTGGTGCCTTTGGCATACGCGCAGTCGGCTCTTTCTTCTTCTGCGCTGCCGTTCACGGCACCGGGTGACCTCTTGGTCTATCGCTCGCCTGGTACCGCGCACGTGCTGGCAAAGGGCCCCGTCGGAACCGTGCTCGACGCACAGACGTTGACGTGGGTGCCGCCGGCCTCAGGTGCTGGCGTTCCCACGTCATTCATCGTGGACCCGCTGGTCGTCGCCGTTGGTCCCGTAGAGCACCCTGATCCGCACGACCAGTGGTTTCCAACGGTGGACGCTTTCAACTTTTGGGCCGGAGGCAAGATCGTGCTGTCTTCGCTGACTGTGCTGCCAAACGGGTTTCCGGCAACAGATGACGTGTTCTCCGTTCTCGTGCTGCCGACCACTGTTGAAGGGGCCACCGTCGTCATTGGGACACCTGTAGCGTACTCGGTAGACGCTGACGGTATTCCAGTGGCGCAGCTAGGCCTACGTGCACGGGACACCACAATCGTAGCGTCTTCGCTGGCGATCTTCGATCAGTTCTTCCTGGAGGACTGTGCTCTCGAAGTCCAGGACATGTGGCTACGGTTCTACGCCGGCGGTAGTCCTGACACGGTACTAGGGCGTGGCGTGACCGCGCGCATAGAGAACCTATGGCTGCGGACTCCTACTTTTGTGGGAGGGGAGGGCTTCTCACCTCCGGCAAACCGGAGGGTAGAACACGCTGAACTCGACATCGGTGTGCTGCACGTGCAAGCCAACTCTACGGGGCCCGCATACGCTCTGTCGCTGGTGAACTCCACGTGCTTCGTCCGGCAGCTTTTGCAATCTGGTGTCGCCAACAACACGGGCATCGAGTGCGTGAACTCCACGCTCGTGGTAGAAGACACATGGCTGATCCCCGGTGGCCTGTACGTCGGTGCGTGGGACTCTCACGTGGAGTTCGCATCTGGTATCCAACAAGCGGATACCGTGAACGCCTTCTACCCGATACTCCGTGCCAACTCCTCAACGCTGTTGATCGCGTTCTACGACGATGATGGTGCCCGCGCGCTGTCCGTAACCGGAGACTCCGATGTGAAGCTCGGAGGTCGCGCCGTGATCGATCCCGTGGAAGAACTGAGTCCCGTGGAGAACAACGTGTACGGGTTGTCGGAAACCAGCTTCTTCCCGGTGTTCTCGCCGAGCCTGAGCATGGTCGTCAACGACTTCTCCCTCGTTGAAGTCCGCACCGGCGTGGCAAACACGGGGAACCCGAATGCGGTGTTCACCAGCATTGACAACCCTGACGGCGCTCCCCCGCTACCACAAGTTTGAGGAACAGCCATGACCTTCCGTGAACGTGTAGACAAGATCCCGAGTTCGCTCGTACTCGACCTGAACGCGCTGCTGGAACTCCACGGCGACGTGTCTGAGGGCCGGGCTGGTGCGTACAAGCTCGGTCTGAACTCCATGGCGATGCAAGACCGCGAGTACGTGGGCATCCTCGACGGCGTGGCCGGCTTCCGCAGCCTTCGAGTAGTCCACGATGCTGAAATCGGCAACGAGGTCGTGAACCTCCGCGTGTTCACTTCGCTGCTGGAAGCCGCCGGCGGCAGCAACCAAGCGCTGCCTTTCGTTGCCGATGGCAGTGCGCAAGTGCTGACAGCGGAAGACACGGTGCTCACTCGCTCGTCGGGAACCACCGGTGTTCTCCTGTACGACTCGGCGCTCGGCGTACATTGGGGTCCTGCGGCCATCGGTGGTGCCGGTAACCCCGACTATGTGTTCGCCGACGTGCACTACGTTGTGACCTCAGGCGCAGTCCCTTCTGAGGTGCCGGTGCCGAACACGGTGTTCCCAACGGTGGAAGCGTTGTCCGCGTTCGCTGCCACCCGTGTGTATTTCGGCAACGTCCACGTGTGGTTCCCGCAAGGCGCCAACGGCACGTTGTCGGTTCCAACAACGGTGCGCCCGTTCTTCGCAGTGCTGCACCCCATGGCGAGCGCTCCAGGCAACGACGTGATGACCGTGGTGGACACACGTGTGTCCGTCGCGGGCGGCGACCATCTTGCACCTGTACCGTTTGGCAGTCCCAAGCTGGAGTTCCGTGGCTGCGAGTTCGACGCACGGAGCTTCCTTGCTGTGACGCAGCGGGGAACCACCGATGGCAACTTCGTGACGTTCCGGAACTGCACGGGCTACGTCTCGGTGTACGGTCCGCCGACGAACAACACGGGAGCCGAAATCGTGTCCGTGATCGACTCGGACATCGTTGTCAACGTCGGTGGCCCGACGAGCACTGCTTACCGTGTACTCGACGTGCAGCGCTCTACCGCAATCATTGCTGCAATCCCATCGGATGTCGGATGGTTGGAGCAGGACTATCCACAGATCACGCGCGTCACCGATTCCACAGTGTCCAGCCCTTCGCGTACGGTGAACCGAGAGCCGGACTGGTGGTCCACGGGCCTGGAGAACTCTGCGTTGGTGAACAACAAGGGGCCCTGGTTCCTGGAGGCCCGAGGCTCGGACGTACAGATGTCTCACCTGCTGGCGTCGAAGCTCGCATGGCCTTCAACGGTGCTGGCGTTGGCACGTACGCTGGAAGACCCGGTGATTTCCACCGTGGGCTCGCGATTGCTCGTGAACGACGTGTCAGACGCCGGCGACCAAGGTTCTGGACTACCCTGGACGTACCGCCCGCCGCTGACCCCCGGGCAGTCGGTTCTCGTCGCCGGTACACAAGGATCCACAGTGGTCATCGGCAGCCAACTCACGGTGTTCACCGGCGATCCAAGCTCGTCGGTGTCCCAAGGTGTGTACGTGGATCGCACGGCGCTGGCAGCAACGCCGGGGCTCGTGTACACACCGCTGGTTCTCGAAACCGGGTCGTCCGCAGTGGTCACGCAAGTGGTGCCGAACTCGGGAGTCACGCCAGAAGAACGCAGCACCATCACAATGCCCGGCTTTGCTTCTGAAGCGGAGCTACAGCAATTCGGAGTCTCTCCATGATCGTCACGACGAAGCTGATCCAAGATGCCCTGAATCTCGTCTCCGTGCTCCAGCACGCGAGGACAGCGGATCAAGTGCTGTCGGCCCTTGGTGCCGGCGAAGCTGGCCGAGACTCCGCGTTCGACATCGACATCCGGGACGGCGTGGCCGAGTTCAACACGCTGCTGTGCCGCAAGTACGCGACAGCCGACAACGAAGCCCTCGTGTACGATCAGGCCAAGAGCTTGGTGGCTGGCGCCGTCTCGGGTCCGGGGATTCCCAACTTGGGTACGCATGCGGTGGTCACGTACGACGGCACGGCCGTGACCACGCCGTTGCGTCCCGTGGACGCGCAGGTGTACCGTCTCGAACCTGTTGCCAACGGGCTTGCGTGGCAACCACGGCCGGCTGGCGCTTCGCTGCCGAACGCTGTCACAGTGCCCATGCACATCGCCATCGGCACACCTTTCTCGTCTCCGAACGTACCAGACCTGGGCTTCCCTTCCATGGCTGAGTTCTGGACGTGGCTGCAAGCCCGGACGGTGTACGAACCGCTGACCCTGGAGTTCAATCCGGGGATCGTCCATGAGGTGAGGTTTCCCGTTGCCGACTCGTCGTACACGGGTACCGGTGCAGATTTCGAGAACCAACGGGCTGCCATACCCGTGGACTTGCGCCGGAGATTCATCGGTCGTGGTCGTCTGGTGTTCACTGTGCCTCCATCGGCCACGGTGTTGCAGCTTCGCCATCTGGCACTGTCCCATGTGAAGCTCGTGATCGAGTGCCCTACGTTGCTGGAACGCAGCCCCGTGGTGTCGCCGCTGCACCATCGTGCCATCGACCTGCGGTTCTGCGACATCCGATTGAACAACCGTGTGCTCGTGCGGCAGACCGGGACGTACGCGCCGGAAACCAATCGGGACTCCGTGCTGTACTCCACGAAGTTGCACCGGTGCACAGTCGCAGGGACCGGATCACTCGAACTCGAAGCCGACACCGGGTACCATTGGGGACTCATCACTGGATGCCGCATCCGTGACATCAAGCTCAGTGCGTACTCGACCACGGTGCTGCCTTCTGGTTCCGCAGCGGCGAGAACCGCTGCGTACCGCGCCGCGTGGAACCGCATAGGCTGGCGCGTGTCCTCCAGCATCTGGCGCGGAACCACGTTCTACCAAGGCTCCACCGGCGAAACGCCGGTGTCCAGCGGGTTGCTGCGTCAGCCGGTTTCCTACACGTTCAGCAACGTGCGCGCGTTCTTCACAGACCTGGTATTGGGAACACCAGACTCGCGTACTCCGGTGTCCGTGAACTTCGTGCACTCGTTCGTCCGCGCAGTCAAGCTCCGCGTGCTGGCTACGGTGCTCCCCACAGTGGTCAAGCTCATCGGATCCTCCGTGCTCGCACGTGGCATGTCCCTGACGTACCCTGCGGATCAGAGCGGGCTTGCGCTACCCACGTTGGACTGGTCGCTGCTCAACGGTACTCCGGGCTGGATTCACGTGCAACACTCGGTGTTCGGCGTCGTGGATCGGCAAGACTCTGACCTCGACGCGTTGCCCCTCGTGTCCGGTGACCTCGCGGTCAAGCCAACCGTGTACGGAGACTTGGGCTCCGTCATTCACCTCGCGCCAAGCCCCACACAACAGTCGCAAGCGTTTGTCGACAACGTGGCCGTGGATGGCAATTCCGAAATCCTCACACACTGAGCCACGACCATGAGCAATGCCAACAGCGTGAATTTCCAAGGTAAGGTCACGGTCATCCCTGCACCGTGGGCAAACACCGTAGACGGCCTGGTCTACGATGTGTTCAACGGAGCACAGACCAGACTCGAAGCTGTTGCTGCGCTCGGGCTCAAGTCCATGGCCGAACAGAGCCACCTGGATGTGATGATCGAAGGCGGCACCGTGAACTCCACGATCATCGGTGATCGTGTTCCAGCGCTCGGTATCTTTCAGGAACTGCGGCTACTGGTACCCGGTACTGGTCCTGACGCAGTGCTGAACCGCGCGTCCGCAGTTTCCGTGGCGGACACGAGAGCAGCCGCAGCCATCGCGTCGCTTCTGACTTCGCGGGGCAGCATCATCGTGCGTGGCGGCTCCGCGCCACAAGAACTACCTGTGGGAGAGAATAGCACCACGTTGATGGCGAACACCAGCGCACCCGCAGGTGTCTCTTGGGGCACGTTCACGCAGCTAGTCGAACGCAACCCGTTGGACGACGTGGGTGCTCGTGGCGCCTTCGGTGACATCCAGGTGCGTACCGCTGCGGAGTACGCGAGGTTGCCGCTGGGCATCAACGGTCAAGTGCTGACCGTGGACCGCAGCCGACCCCAAGGCGTGCGTTGGGCTCCTGGCGGCTCCGGCGGCGGTGGCCCAAGTGGCACTCCAAGTCCGCTGACGACGAAGGGTGACCTGTACGCCTACGGCAGCACGGACATGCGGTTGCCTGTGGGAACCGTGGGTCAGTTGCTGACGGCAGACCCCGCCACGCTGTCGGGCATGGCGTGGAAGACCTTCGTGATTCCGTCGCTTGACTCCCTGCCGTATGACCTGAACTTCAGCATCACCGGCGTACTCGCACTCGGCGCCGTGGTTGCCGTGTCCAAGCTGTTGCGCCCGCTGCACATTCCAGCGGGGTTCTCAGGTTCCGTAGCCGAAGCCCTGGTGGCGCCGACCACAGGGTCTTCGAGGTTCCTGCTAGCGGCCACCGGCGTCGGTGACCTCGCGCACGTGGACTTTGCAGCGGGCAACACCACCGGGGTGTTCACACCGGTGCACGCCACGCCGTTGGACATCCCGGCAGGGTCGATTCTGACGATCACCACGGATGCTGCGGTGTTCGACGGGACGATCCGCAACGTGTGCATCGGCGTCACTGCGACAGCGACCATCGTCTGAGGCACGTATGCCATTCATCTCACAACTCACGTCGTACAAGTCTGACATCGAAGGGCGGAAGTTCGATGGATACGTGACGCTGGAGTCCCAGTTGTTCGTGTCTTGCGACCTGTACGTGACGCTGAACGCCGTGGTCATCGGCGACCTCGCGGGGCACGTGCTGGAGTGGACGCAGGTGTCCGGGTACCCCGTGATCTTCATGTCGAGCCTGGACGAGCCGCACGTTGTGTTCCAGCAGCCGAACATCCGCGACGACAAGGTGTTTCGTCTGTACGTGGACAAGGGCACGGTGAACCAAGAGTTCCACGAGATCCTGGTCACCGCCGTACCGCAGGAGCACGTGAAGCTACCGGATGCTCCGCCGTACCCGGTCATTACCGGGTCCATTGCGGCTGAGCGCGCCACCTCGCTGTTCATGCCTCCGGGGTTCTCGCCGCTAGGCACCGCTTCCGTGGACAACGCGGCGCGCATGATTACCTGGGCGCGGCCGAACGGCTCGAACTTCGTGAAGTCCGTGGTGATGGAACGTCAGGCAGACGGCAGTTTCACCCCGCACGATGTCGGTGCTTCCACTGTGTTCACGGGGGCGCAGGTCCAGACAAGCTACCGCGTGGACACTGTGGTTTCGTCTTCCGGCGTCTCTCGCGTAGCTCAGTCAGCACCCGTGTCGTTCGTTCCTGTTGCTGGCGCTCATGACGTGGACGCTGCTGACAGCTTCTTGCTGCCAGGCAGCGTTTTCCAGCATGCCAAAATGACGGTGCTAGGGCGTCTGACCCGTGAGTTGACGGCTGCGCAAGGCGTTGACGAGACAATGACGCTACCTGGTGTGAAGCCAGGCGTTTCTCGTCTCACCGTGCTCGAAACCATTCGCCGTGAACTCGCGGCGGCCGCAGCTCCTGACGACTCTGCCGTTCTGTACTTCAACCATTCGACGAGCAACCTCATGAAGATCCTTGAGGTCAAGACCGTCGGCATTACTTCCCTGGGATGACCATCATGTTCAAAGGCGAAATCCAAATCGTGCTCCGTGACGCAGCTACCGGAGACATCGACTACGAGAAGGTGTTCCCGAACATCGTCACGGACGCGCTGTACAACCGGATTCAGACGTTCAACTCGCTTGCCGGCCTCGTGATCGCCATCAACGGCAAGTCCATGGCACCGTCTCGGTGGAATGCGAGATTCCCCGGTGGGTTCTCCGGCAACCTCGCCGCCGTGGCCGACGGTCAAGTACCGAGCATCGGTGCGAGCCCTCAGTACTTCCCTGCGGCTGGCAACGTGCCGGCGTTCCTTCAGTACAGCGGCCGGTTCAATCCGCCATCGGTGTCCCGTACGCTGAAGACCGTGGCGCTCATCAACGGCGTGAACAACGCCACGATGTCGAATCCGGCGTCCGCCGATCAGGCTGTGACCTATGCGTACGCTCCGCTGGCGAATCCGTGCACGCAGACGAGCTCCCAGGTGCTCGACGTGTACTATCGCGTGTTCTTCCCGTTGCCGACCGACGGTTCCGTGCCTCAGCACCTGGCTGCCGAGTTGTTCCAGCGGTACCTCACCGACCCGAACATGTTCCTGGACTACAGCACAAACACGTACCAGTTCTACTACTACCACACGTTGTACCCGACACCGATCTCGCCTGTGAAATCCGGTGACGAGAACCTGACTCCGGTGTCGCAGGCGCCACACCAGTTCGGCCGACACATCGCATGGGCCTACGGATACACAGGTGCCGACTCGTTCTCGGGCACCTTCGAGTCTGCGTACTACACACGCCGAATGTCCCGGAACGAGGATTTCGGTGACTACGTGGGACGGATCATCGCAGCCGATGTCGTTGGCGGCTCTACGAACTACGGAGGCGTCACCGTCAATGACACTCCGAATTCCAATGGGGAAGCCATGGCGGCTGCGTGGCGCAACTTCAAGGGTGTGCCCAAGATTCAGAACCTGATCGGCCATGGTACAGCGGTGAAGCCGTTGACGACTAGCCCGTGGCTCGACGTTGACAACCTGGCAACGGGCACAGGTCGTGTCGTGCTCGGCGGCGACTGGAACAATCGGGCAACCCCGTCGGCACCCGGTCTGTACTACCGTGCGTCGCTGCCTCAGTGGAACACCGTGCAGATCGTGACCTCGGGTCAAGTCGGCGACGGCAGTGCAGCCTACGTGTATCGCACGCAACCGTTCTTCGGCCTCGTGACCACGAGCTTCAACAGCAATCCGTACTGCTACACGTTCATGCCGCTGGCGAACATGTGCGGTACGACGCCCGCGTACGGCGGACCCAATGGCGGTTCGTTCCGCAAGCAGACCTGGGACGCCGGCAAGACCCTGGTGGAAGACGTGAGCCGTGACACCGGTGCAGGCACACTCTTCGACGTGCGTCAGATTTCGGCAGCATGCCGCTACGACGACACGTCGTTCATCTTCGTCAAGAAGAACATGCTGATCCTGTACGGTATCGGCGCCGGCGACTACTGGAAGTTCAAAGGAGGGTTCACGAACGTGACGCAGGTGGCCGTCGCCGCCGGCAAAATCTACGTGGGCTGCCGCAACACCGGGTTGTACGTGATCGACCCGAAGACAAGTCTCGCGGTCACGAGATTGAACGCTCCGGGCTCTGGTGCTGACCTCAGTCGTTGCTTCGGCGTCGCCACCGGGGCCAACGACACGCTGTTTGCCGTCGGTGTCAACGGCATCCTCAGGATCAACGCAAATGGCAGCACTGCGCTGTACAACGAGGCGTCAACACCGGCGTTCTCCATCGTCGGCGTGTCCGACAGCAACTACGACTCTGTGGCGTACCTCAAGGTGGACGACACGTCCCCTGATTTCCAGATGATGCTCGTGCGGCAGTACACGGCACTGGTCAACGTCGCGAGCTTCGGTGTCTGGTGGTCCCTGGCGACACCGGCGGCCGACGCCTTCGTCGATGACCGCACGAAGCAGAAAGGACGCCCTCGCGTGCACAGCGGTCACTTCGGTGGCCGTGACGGTCTGTGGGCCATGGCAAATGGCAGCCACTACGTCATGCCCTTCGGTGGCACACCTATCGCGGTACCCGGTGCGATTCCCAACGACAAGTTCGGCGACCTGTACGCGGACATCATGATCGTGCGCAACGCTGCTGGGCAGCCACGGCTCATGCTCTTGTGCCAGAGTACCGGCATGGGTGGCAGCTACGGCGGTGTGGAGCCTCGTGCAGTGCTCACACGGCTTGTGGACATTACGGGCACTGTCACGGATTCAGTTCAGTCCGGGCTGATGATCGCCAACAACGTGACGGGGTTGGGGCTCACGAACACCCGAGCACGTGGCAGCGATGACGATGCTCCCTACGCTGGCGGCGTGAACATCAGTGCACACTCGTTCATCCTCGACACCGGCGTTCTCGTCTCGCTGTTCGTCGGTACCGAAGATGGTCCTGGCTACTACGGCGTGTCGAGCTACTACGACAACCTGATGATCGGTGTCAGCAATTACGCACTGGACTTCGGGCTCAGCGGCGGTCCTCTTGCATACCTTGCGCAACGGGTTTACGGGTGGACCGGCAGTGCGTGGTCCACAGCTACTGCCACCCCGAAGCCCGTGCACGCAACCGCACAGCCGCTGCTCGAAGGAGTCACCGTTCGCTTCGAGGAAGGTGGTGCTGGTACGTCCATGGCGGTTCCGAACTACTACAAGTTCGGTCTGTGTGAAGGCATCCTCAAGGACAACGCCACGCGGTACAACCTGGCATCGACCCTGTACTTCCATCGGCTGTTCAAGGACAGCACGCTGTTGACCGCAGCGGCGGTACCGGCGGTCACTGCGTTGCCCACTGGTGTCGTCGCGTTGTCCGCAGACCCCGGCAAGTACACGCCGGGCACAGTGTACGCAGCGTACGTTCCGCCGACGACGGACCCGTTCGCTGCTGACACCGCGTTCTTCCTGAACAGTACGGGACCGGATGGCAGTACAGGTTTCTCGGACGACAGCGCAAACGATCTGGTGGTCAACGTGCTGGGCTCCACCGTGATTCAACGAAACGCCGTGGCGCTGACAGGTGCCGCAGGACAGGGTCTGCGAGTAGACCCGGTGCCGGCAACTGCTTTCGGCACGCACACGATGACCGTTGAAGGCTATGTCAAGACGAACTCGCAGAACGGCGGTCCCATCATCATGGACCAGCGTTCTGCGACGAATCCGAATGGCCTCGTCATCTTCTTCAACGGTTCTCGCCTCTGTGCGTATACCGGCGACGCCGGATCGAACGGCAGCTACGGCGACAAGGGAGTCACCACCGCCACCAACGAGATTCCGAACGGTGTGCGCATCTACTTCTCGATCACGGTGACACCGACGGCGCTGATTCTCGACTACCACACAGGGAGCCCCAAGCAAGCTCCTGGGTACTCGACCACGGTGTCCAGGTCTGGCGCTGACCTCGGGAACTCCGCGATCTTCATCGGCTGCAACTACGTCGGAGGCGCCGTCTTCGATGGCGACATCGACCACCTGCGTATCACGTACGCGCAACGCGGTCCCGATGACCTGCTGGACTCCGGCTTCACGGACGGGTTGCCGCACATCACGTTCCCTACGGAAGCGGGGTTGCAGTATGCAGTGGGCGACAAGCAGGTGTCCGGTGACTTCGACATCGAGTACAGCACTGCGGACTTCAAGGGACCGAAGACGACGCACAGTGCGGCGTTCGGCGTCGGCAAGCCCGGCATCAGCGGCCTTCCTCAGTTCGGCTTCGTGTTCTCCGCTGGCAACCTCTACGCTTGGGACTCCGTATCCGCTACGAGCGTGAATGCAACGGGGATGACGAGCATGCACCTGCGTCGAGTCGCCGGCGTCCTGCAACTGGTCATCAACAACAACGTAGTGTTCACGGGCGACCCCGCACGCACGAGAATTCGCGCAGGGGACCTCCGGTTGAACACGATGTTCAGCTTGTGGCAGCACACTGATCCGTCGTACATGCTGCCGAACTGCCGCATGCCCGTGACCACGGTGGTCACGAACGGAAGTGACAACGCGGTGTTCGTCGGTGACAACACTGTGGGGGTCGCGTCTCCGAGATTCCTTGCGGTGGATGCAGACTCCGTAGGGCTGAACACGGTGTCGCTTGACGGCGTACCCGCCGTGGTCAAGGCAGATGGCACTGCGCCGGCCGTAGGAGAGGTCGCGATTGACGGGTACATGGGAGCACTGTACTTCAATCCGGCGGATGCTGGCAAAGCCCTGGCGGCGAAGATCACGTTCCAACAATCCGAGTAGCGCATCGTGAACAGCGCTACCTAATTTCAGGGTACTTTGGAGAACGAAATGTCAGGTCCGAACTTTCAGCAAGGCGTAACCGTAGTCGGCACAGACTGGGCTCGTGTAGTCACCTCAGTCGTGTACGACGTGCTTGGTGCAGCAGGCACCGCTGCGGAAGCACGTACGGCTCTCGGCCTCAAGTCCATGGCCGTTCAGGACGCATCAGCAGTGAACATCGTCGGCGGCTCCGTGGACAACACGGTGATCGGTGCGGTGAGCCCTGCGGAAGCCACGTTCTTAACCGTGAGGCTCACGGGCGACCCGAGCACCCCGGACTCGGCAGCGAGTGTGCAGAAAGCAGGGGCCATTGCGGACACCCGGTTCTCTGCGTTGCTCACCTCGCTGCTTCCGGTCAAGGGCGATCTACCGGTGCGCGCCGGTGCCTCCGTGACGAAGCTGCCGGTAGGCGAGAACAGCAGCACGCTGCTGGCGAACACGGCAGCCTCGGCGGGTATGTCCTGGGGTACGTTCACGATGCTCGTGGAGCGTAATCCCTTGGACGATCCGGGCTCCCGAGGTGCTGCCGGCGACATCCAGGTACGGACGGCCACGGAGTACGCGAGGCTGCCCCTGGGTGCCAGCGGCCAAGTGCTGACCGTGGATCGGACACGTCCACAGGGGGTCCGTTGGGCTACATTGGCGGGTTCCGGAGGGCCCGCGACGGGTGCTCCGGAGCTCCCGCTGACGGCTCTCGGTGATCTACTGTCGTACACAGGATCCGTGTACCAGCGGGTTCCACTGGGCTCAGCCGGACAGGTGTTGACGGCAGTGCCTGGCGTCGGTGTCCGCTGGCAAACGCCGGTTGCCGGTGGTCCCGCGTTGCAGTTCCAGAACAATGGCGTGAACCTGGGCGCTGCTGACGCCACGGTGCTGAACATCGTGAACGCCACGGTGGTGCGCGCAGGTTCCACCGTGACCATGACCGTGCCTTCTGGTGGTTCCGGCACCGGGGGCAGCGCGCTGTGGAAAACAGTGGCGCCCGTGAACAACGGCAACGGTCTGGACTACCGGTTGGTCCCGGATGTACCAGCGCCGCCGGCTCCGGCGTTGAACCAAACAGCAGTGCCCGTCGTGTACGTGGACACGCACGTGATCGAGGCCAACTCGATGCCGAACGTGTACGACGCGGTTGCTCCGTTCTCGCGCATCGAGTTCGCACCGCCTGGTTCGTCCAACAACACCCGGTACTCGGTGTCCCCTTACGGCACTCTCGTGGACGTGCAGAACACGGATACGAACACGTGGGAGTCGCAACTGCATTTCCGTCCGGACTTCCAGCGGTACTTTGGCGGTCCCGCTGGAAAGCTTTCACCGCTACGGTTGCGTCCAGTGCAAGCTGGCCCGCTTGGGTACCAGTTGTTCTTGACCGCCGTTGACCACCACTATAGCTGGCCCAACGGCCACTTTCTGTACGCTGCTGCTGGCTTGGCGAACGACACGTTCTCCAAAAACAGGCTGTTCGTCGGTCGTGTGCGCACGGCCAACAACGGGCTGCCCACTGTCACTTCCGGGATCACAGACTTCGTGTGGCAGACAACGCTGGCGGCTTCAGGTAGCTTGGACACTGCGCGCACTTGCTGCCTGGTGTTCGACTCGGCTACGGTCGCCGTGGTTGGCGCACGCAGCCTGTCGGCCGACGAGTATTACTTGACGGCGTTGAACCACGAAACTGGTGTGCCCGAATGGAACGTCACCGTGGCGATTCCCGGTGTTTCGTTCATCGAGTCCGCCGACTTCGTACTGTCGGACAACGGCGTCAACGAGGTGGCCGTTCTCGTTGGTGACCACGTGATCGGGCACAACGTGAGCAACGGCAGCGTGCTTTGGGCTACAAAGCTCGTGCACAACTCGAACCTGGGTTTCGACTACGTGCAATGGCGAGGCATCTATCTGGACCCGACGTTGGCACCAGCACAAGGTGGCACGTACATCGTGTGGGGCAACGCGTCTATCAATGGCGTGCAAGGGCTGTGCTACATCGGCGTGAACCGCAGCACTGGAAACACGGGGACCAGCATCTTTGTGCCGCCAGCGTCTGGTTCGTGGACGTACCAGATGACATTCAACGGGCGGTTGTTCGCCGCAGTGAACGTCGGAACCTCGACACTGGACATCGCGAGGCAGAACTTCAACCTGGATCAGCCGTTCGACGGCGTGTCCATCGCCATTAGCAATAGCAGTTCAATGCCCATGCTGTCGCAGCATCATGGACCTTCTGGCGGCGCCTCTGGCATGGATTCGATGCTCGTGCTCGAAGCTGCTGGCCTGCTCGGACTCTCGCTGGAGCGGCCAGCGTTCGTTGACCAAGCCCTGTCTGAACTAAAGGGCCTGACTAGCAGTGACAACTGGCTGAACGTGCTGTCTGGCAATCCCATCGGCACCGCAGTAAACACTCTGTCTGTCATTTCCGGCACGAGTGTGCCTATGTCGGCTACCGCAGGCACACTTGTGGTCACCGCGAACGCAACGGACATCGAGTTCGCTACGGGCACGGAACTCTCAGTGAATACCCCTTCAGAGTTTCCTGGTGCGTTGACCAAGCGCGGCCGCGCCGAAATCGCGGCTAAGCACAACGCACAGGTAGGGGCGTTGAACATCGGTGACGCGCTGCTGCCTCCACGGTACTCTGTTGGCGCTGACGGAGATACCAAGGGCGACCTACGGTTCTCTGACGACTACCTGTTCCATGCGTTCCGGGACTTCCAAGGCGACGGATTCTCCGACGTGTGGAAGCGCCTGGCTTTCGGTCCGAAGATGACTGCGTTCTCGTTCTCCAGCAACGGGCCCGGCTCGAAGAACAACGTGTTCACGAACTTCGCGTTCTCGGTCGATCCTCAGACCGTGACGGACTTCGTAGCGCTCACCCCTAATGGGGCAAACATCGCGATCCTGCTGCCGGGCACGTACAAGATCACGATGATCGCTCAAGTAGTCCCCGCAGACGGATCATGGCCGTCTGCTTCCAACTCGGATGGCTGGGCGTTCGGTACCGCGATGCTCGGTGGCGGTATCGAACCCGGCAACTCCATGCACTATCGCCCTTCTGGTGGTAACAACCCCAACATGGGCACTTTCTTCGGTGACTACAACACGCAGAATCCCACCTGGACCGACGTGTACTACGTGTCGAAAAACGAGCATGACAGCTTCCCCTTCTTGCTGTCACCCGCCATGTTCTTTGCGGCGTACTCGTTTGCCAATGAAGACCTGAACTTCAACGGCTCCATCCTCGTTGAACGTACAACTGACATCTGGCGGCAGGTTCAGACCATTCAAGCCTGAACCTGCTACTGCTAGCCTCGGCTAGCTTCCGTTTCTGGAGTGCGTTATGCCCAAGTTCCAATCACAGGTCACCGTAGTTCCGTCCGACTGGGCGAACGAGGTAGACGTTCTCGTCTGCGACGTGTTCGAGTCCGCGTCCACGAAAGCCGCAGCACGTGAAGCGCTTGGCCTGGGGTCGATGGTCACGCAGCACGGCAACGCTGTGGAAATCACAGGGGGCACGATCAACAACGTCGTGCTCGGCAACGTGTCCCCTGTGTCCGGTCGGTTCTCGTCGCTCTCGGTAACGAACCCGCCGCAGGGTCCCTACGACGTGCCGAACCTCGCGTACCTGCAGGACCAATTGCGTACCGTGGCCGGCACTGTCGTGACGCAGAAGGGCGACCTGTACGGGCACAACGGCGTGGCGGCTGCGAGACTTGCCGTCGGAACACCTGGGCAGGTGCTGGTGGCCGATGCTGCGGCACCCACCGGTCTATCGTGGACGACGCTACCGTCCACTGTGTCTATCCCCACGGTCGCACGTGGCGACCTCATGGTGCATACAGGCACCGTGAACACGCGGTTGCCCGTTGGACTCGATGGTCAGCTACTGGTGGCAAATTCCGCTGCTGCGGCTGGCATCACCTGGGCCACGCTCACGTTCTTCACGCCGCCGGTGGTTGCCAAGGGCGATCTGATGGTGCGTGGTGTTTCCGCAGTGCAGCGGTTTGCTGCTGGTGCTGACGGCCAAGTGCTGTCCGTGGATCACACATCGGCCACGGGGCTCGCATGGTCGGACCTGCCGGCTGCCTATGTGTCACCAACGACGACGAAGGGTGACATGCTGGTGCGCGGCACCGCCGGTGACACGCGGTTGCCCGTGGGTTCCGCTGGTCAGGTGCTGTTGGCAGACCCGGGGCTCGCACTCGGCGTCCGTTGGGCAGACGTGCCGGCGTCCTACGTGTCGCCGTTGACGACGAAGGGTGACGTACTGAGCTTCACTGGCGTGAACCACGTGCGGCTCCCTGTCGGCAGCCCCGGTCAGTTTCTCCGGGTGGCCGACGCACAGTCCACATCGGTTACCGGACTAGAATGGGGAACTCCGGCCGCGTACACGCCGATCACCGTGAACAAGGGTGACCTACCGGGTCGCAACTCCTTGGGTGCGGAGGTCCGCGTCGCAGTCGGTGCCACAGGGCACGTGCTGACTGCGAATCCGAACGCGGTTGCCGGATTCACCTGGGCACCGGCGTCGCCGCTGACGACGAAGGGTGATCTGTTGGCGCGCGACGCCGCCGCCGATGTACGCCTCGGTGTCGGTGCCAACAATCAGTACCTCGTGGCGGACTCAGCAGCGGCCACCGGACTTCGCTGGGCCACGTTCCCTACCGTGTTCGTTCCGCCGACGACCGCCAAGGGCGACATCATCGTGCACAACGGTACGTCCAATGTGCGTCTACCAGTAGGGACCAACGGTCAGACACTGGTAGCGGATTCGGCAGCGGCCACCGGACTCCGCTGGCAAGCCTCGTCGGTCTACGTGTCGCCAACGACCACGAAGGGTGACCTCGTAGTGAACAACGGGGCGACTGACACCCGGCTACCCGTCGGTGCCAACGGCAGCATCCTCGTTGCCGATTCCACAGTGGCTGCCGGCATCCGCTGGGAAGTACCGGTGGCTGGCTTCGTCTCACCGACGACTACGAAGGGCGACCTCATCGCTCGGTCTGCCACGGCAGACATACGCGTCCCCGTGGGTGCCGCTGGTCAAGTGCTGACGGCGAACGCGGCTACACCTTCGGGGCTAGCATGGACGACGCCGGCAGCCGCCTACGTCTCGCAGTTGACCACGAAGGGCGATCTGCTCACGAGGTCCGCCGCTGCTGAAACCCGGTTGCCGGCGGGCACCGACGGTCAGATACTGGCCGCTGATTCTTCAGTGGTCCCCGGCTTGAAGTGGGTCACGCCGTACGTGAACCCGTTGGCTGCCAAGGGCCAGATTCTCGGCCACGATGGCACCACGGTAGTCGCGGTGGCTCCCGGAGCCAACAACCTGGTGCTCACGGCGGACGCCACGGCGGCCAACGGTCTGAAGTGGGCCTCCGTTGCGAGCATCGGTGGAGGCTACACGCCACCGGTCACGACGAAGGGTGACCTGTTCGTCCACAATGGCAGCAGTGAAGCTCGTCTCCCCGTGGGTGGCAACGGCATGGTGCTCGTGGCCGACGCTACGGCTGCCAACGGTGTTCGCTGGGACAACGTGGCATCGGCGTCGCTGCCGATCAACGCCAAAGGTCAGATCCTGGTGCACGACGGCACGACGGCGGCAGCACTGGCTCCGGGTGCTGCTGGTCAGTACCTCGTGGTGGACGCGGCGGCAGCCACAGGGCTCAAGTGGGTAACCGCACCGTTCCTCACATCGCCGATGACGGTCAAAGGTGACCTGATCGGCCAATCGGCCACGGGACCCGCAAAGCTCGCCATCGGCGCTGACAACACGGTACTCACAGCGGATGCCACACAGCCCTTGGGGTTCCGTTGGGGCACCGTTGTCGGGTACACCGCACCGCTGACCACCAAGGGCGACCTGTTCGTACGCGATGCGACGAGCGACACGCGGCTACCGGTGGGCACCGACAACCAGATCCTAGTCGCCGATGCTGCGGCAGCCACTGGTGTCCGCTGGGCCACGCCGGACTACGTTAGCAATCCGCTAACGGTCAAGGGTGGCATCCTCGTGCGGTCGGCCACAGCGCCGTCGGAACTAGCGCCAGGAGCCAACGATCAGTACCTCGTGGCCGACTCGTCGCAGGCGCTGGGTCTGCGCTGGGTGACGATGCCGACGTACTTGGTGTCGCCCACGACCACGAAGGGCGATCTGCTGGTGCGCGACGCCAGCGCGGACACGAGATTGCCTGTCGGCACCAACGGTCAAGTGCTCGTGGCGGATTCCACGCAAGCACAGGGCATGCATTGGACCACGCTGGTGATGCCAGTGGTGCCGCTGAGCACCAAGGGCGATCTGCTGGTCAACGACGGCACAACGAACATCCGGCTGCCCGTAGGTGCGGACAACCAGATGCTGGTGGCGGACGCAGCAGCCCCTGTCGGTGTCAAGTGGATGCCGCACCCGCAGTCGATGTTCCCGAACGACGTACGCATCGTGACGGCGAACACGGTGTTGACAGACGCGGACTTCGTGAACCAGAACGTGATCCTGTTGGTGGACACCTCAGCGGGTACTGACTTGTCAGTGACTATGCCGACCTGGGCGTCAACGCGAGCAAACGCTTACGTCATGGTCCGCCGCGTCGGTGCCGACAACGGGGCACACGTAGACGTGGTGTTCACCGCCGGTGACGTGTACCATTCGTCGGGAGCACCGCTGTCGCCGGCAGACACGTACCGCATGGTCAACCTCGAAGAGTACACGGAGTTCCTGCGTACGAGTAACGCCGCAGTGCGCTGGCTGGAGGTCTGACCATGGGACTCACGGTGGTGACGCACACACGAGGCAACCGCCCTGAGTACCTGCGGCGTTGCCAAGAGTCGGTCGCCGCTGACTTGCCGGCGGGTGCCACGCACTTGGTAATCCACACCGAGGAGCTGATGGCTGCTAGGTGGCATGCGCTGACGCTCGATGACGTGGTGTGCTTCGTTGACGATGACGACATCGTAGTGAATTCCAGTGTGTCCCGTTGCTACCAGTTGCTGCAACAACAGGATCTAGGTCTGGTGTACACGGGAGAAGCAGAAACGGATGCCGAGGGCAACGTCGTGTCCGAGCACGTGCCGGTGCCGATGCCGGTAGCGGGGATCACGTTGGGTCCACGTGTAGTCCATCACCTAGCAATGTTCCGCACCGCCGCTGTCCGCGATGAGTGCTGGGACCTGTACCGCAGATTCAACGCTGGGCTCGAGTGGTTCATGCGCGTGTCGGCTGCGGCATCGGGGATCGCATGCATCCCCATCGTTGGTTACCACTGGCGTCAGCACGACGCCAACCATTCACGCACGTCTTCGTGGGACACCGTGTACCGCGAGCGGCAATGGGAGATGGCTTTGGCGCTTCGTCCATGGATCACCGTGGACGCAGTGATTCCTCATTGGTGAACGGAGAACGATCGTGCTCGACTACATCTACGAATCCCAGGTTGACCCGGCACCGGATGCCAAGTACGTGCGGCCCTTCTGGCTCAACCAATCCACAGGTCTGCTCTGGTCCTGGAACAAGACGGCTGGCGCGTACGCCTCTTCATCTGCTGGTGACGTAGCCTCCGTCGCGGCCATGCTTGCAGGCACCGTCACGAACAAGCAGGGTGCACCGGCGAAGCTGTTGTCTGGCCACTGCCTGGAACGCGGGGTCTACCACCTGCCGGACCCTACGGGACAGCCGGAAGGTGCCGTCGTGCTACAGATCAAGAACGGGCAGTTCACGCTGCCGCCACCGCCGGACCCCAACGCTCCGCCAGATACGTCAGCAGACCTGGAGCTTCGTTGGACTCGGGCGATGGGCGTGTTCAATCCCCGGAAGGTTCTGTCTGTCTTCGGTCCTTACACGGTCACGTGGATTGAGAGCATCGAGATGGATGATTGCCCTCAAGGTCTGGCAACCAGCAGCACTGGTACGATCAGCGCCTTCGGGTCGTCCAACGACGTGATGACCTTGGCAATGACCATCTACAACGGGCCGCAGCTATCACGCGGCCGATGGACGACTTCGGTCATCGACTACGCACGTGGCATCTGGACCCCGTGGTTGAAGGATTCCAACCAAGGGTACGAATACTGGGCGTGGAGCCCCCTCCAACTCACAGTGCATGCTGGTGATCGCAAGGTTCTTGGCACCCCGCCTGCAGGGCAACGCTGGAACCTGATTATCGGAGAACTGGCAGACAGTGACGATCCGGCGAACGAACTGGCAGAACTCCGGCTGAAGCCGGAAGCCAAAAATGGATGGGCCGACATAGACATCACGCTCGGCCGCGATCTGCAACTCATTGGCGAGTTCCCGAAGGCCGGCAACCAGACAGTGACGCTATGGAAGATTCCGAGAGCGAACCGGTACACGGTGAACGGCGTCGGCTCGTACGAAGAGGGCACGCTACCGGAACTCGTTACCGGTACCGAGACGGTGCCCCAGGTGTTCTCGGCGAAGACCGTGCACGACTTCCTGGACAACGTGTTCGCTCGGCGGCACCCGACGATCACTAGCGGGAACTTCGACTTCAACGGGGTGAACACGTACTTCGGCACGGACTCGCCGATCTACTCCTTCGTGGTGGCGCATAGCGCAACGTCTACGAACCATGCGTTCGCCCCTACCGACGTGGATGTGCGTGGCGTGTACGGTGGGGACGCCGTGAACGGCAACCTGTACATCATGTACCTGTCCGATGTGGACTATCCGGGTGACCACGGCTACCAAGGCTACCAGTACGTTCGTGCGCTCAAGAACGGTGTGTGGGGTCCGTGGATGCAGGTAGCTGAGGACTCATGGAACACGCTGGACGCCACCTCGGGCGCGCTGTATGAAGCAGGACCCGGTTCATACCTGATGCCAATCGCGGGCAACACCGTGAAGCTCATGAGTAGTGCGCAGCCGTACAACGCCATTCGGCTGATCCCGCTGGACGACTGGTCCACGATCACGGTCACCGTGGAGCCTGGGTTCACGCTGGCAGAACCACTTCCAGTTAGCGGCCGTGAGGAACTGGTGTACGTGCTGGACCCTGCGACGAAGGTCTGGCACAGTTCTCGAACCGGACAGTCGCAGCAACCGAAGCGCCCTGTGGTACCCGTATTCGGCACGTGGCCCACGGAAGCAGAGCTTCGTGCAGACCTCGGCCACGCCGGATTCGACCTGTTCGTGTTCATGGGCGTGCACGCCACGTTCAACCCCGGTATCTACGGGAACTCCAACATCGGAGTACCCGCCGGTACTCCGATTACCGTACCGATCAAGCTCGTGTCCTGGATGGAGTCTAAGGGCTTCAGCTTGGACTCGTTGATCGACGTGGTGATTGAGAATCCGGCAGCGGGGCAGCGTCTGGAATTCAACGGCAACCGCTGGGTCAACGTCACACCGAGCTTGAACGTCAAGCAACGGCTGCCTGCCAATGTCACTACGAACCTGACGACAGCGACCCCGGTGTTCACGGGCATCCAGACGGAGCCCAACGCCGTGTACGAGGTCGAGTTCTCGGCTGCCGTGTCTTCCGGAGCGGCCGGTGCGCACTGGCGAATCAGCGCACCGCCGAACTCCGTTGTCGAAGGGCAGATGTTCAGCGAAGCCAGTACGACGGGCACTGTGGGTCAGCGTATCTCGTCTGCCAACGCGCTGACGACCACCGCGAACTTCACGCAGAGCGCACCGAACCCGCTGCCTCTGCGGTTGAAGTGCGTGGTCGCTACAGGCGTGGATGTCGGCACGCTGACCGTCGGGTTCTCTTCGGAAACCGGAGGCCAGGTCACCACTGTGTACGCGAACGCTCTCTTGTCCATCAGCCGTATCGAGTAAGGAACGACCATGAAAGAACTACGCGAGTTCGCGCTTGCTTCCGGAGCCAAAGTCGGTGACGTAATCAAGGGCTTCAAGGTCAAGTCCATCGACGTGGCTACTGGCTTCGTCGAGTTCACGTCACCCACGGAGTCCGAGTCACAGCCGGTGTCCCTGGGTATCGACGGACTCGATCTGTCGTTGACGAGAACGGACGGTGGGCTGCAAACGGTGACGTTGCCGCAGACGACATGTTCGTGGAACCCGACCACGAGGGTTCTCGGGATCACGCAAGCTGATGGCAAGACGACGTCCTTGGTGCTGGACCTGCCGGTGCTGCTGTTCGAGAACGCGCCGGCGGTACCCGTGCTACCGGCCATTTGGGCCAAGCCCGTGTCGAAACCGTTGCCGGTCAAGCGCAAGTCCTGGCTGATTACGGTATCCCAGTTGACCCGCAGCGCCAACTACTACCTGAAGTTCACGGTGCACAACGGTGACGGGGTACCTGTTGCCCGGTTCGGCGACGTGTATCTCGGAATCGCCACCGTTGACAAGGCGGCCGGTGTCTTCGATCTGCACTACAACCCCGGCGGTGCAGGATCGAACAGCATTTCGTTCACCGTGGACTACGATGTGCCGGTCGCCGTGGACCGTATCAACCTCGTGCAATCGTCGTACACGGCGCCCGATGGGGTGTCGCACACGCTGGTGCAGGCAACGCAGGTAACGCTGTCCGACAACCCGTGGACGAAGAACGTGGTCACCGCAGACGTTCCGGGATCGAACGTCGGAGTCCCCGGTGGCTTCGACATACAGGTGTCCGAACTGGCTTTGCAGGTTGCCGGCTACGCTTCGTACACGAACATCGACGGCAAATGGCAGCCCCTGATTGACGAGACGGTTGTCGCAGTCACCCCTGCCCAACTGGAAGCGCGACTGGCCTCTCTGGAGATCGCAGGCCAGTACCTGGGTAGCGTCACGACGTTTGCGGCGCTGCCGAAAGCATCCGCGTCGAACGGAGACTGGGCTACGCTGACCGTAGACGACGGCGCGTACAAGATGGGTGGCTACGTGTACAACGGCGTTACGTTCGTCTACGCCTTTGGCATCAGCGCGGACTTCACGTCCATACTCGGACTCAAGGCGGACAAGACACAGGTTGCCACCGACCTCGGACTCAAGGCTGACAAGAGCTACACGGACACACAACTTGGGCTCAAAGCAGACAAGACACAGGTTGCCACCGACCTCGGACTCAAGGCAGACAAGACACAGGTTGCCACCGACCTCGGACTCAAGGCAGACAAGACGCAGGTGAACCAGATCGTCACCGACCTCGGGACCAAAGTGGCTATCAGTGCCAAGGCCGACGACGCTGCGGTCACTGCGGGAACCGCTGATCGGTGGGTGGACGCCGCCGCGCTTCATGGGCTGGATACGGCGCTGCGCACGCTAATCGGTCAACGGGCTCTCGACTCTGCGCTGGCTTCCGAAGTCTCGCGCGCCAAAGCAGTGGAGAACGAAGCCCTGTTGGGTCGCACGATCAACAAGGCCGGTCACGGATTCACCGTGGGCATGCCGCTAGGTCTGGACGCCTCGGGGAACTGGTTCCGCTGCGACAACACGAGCGCGGACTCAGCAGAAGTCATCGGCGTGGTTGCCGCAGTGGTGGACGCAGCGGCGTTCCGTCTCGTCACCGAAGGGTACATCAGCGGGTTGCCCAACGACGTGCTCGGCGTGTACTTCGTCGGAGCCACACCGGGGACGCTGACGGCTACGGCACCGGTGGCACCTGCCGTGCACAAACCCGTGCTGATCCGAGACACGGCAACCACCGGGTACGTCGTGCACCGGCCCACCACCGTGCAGTAAGGAGCGACCGTGAAAAATACTGCTCCGGTAGTCAAGGCTGACAAGTCCGTGGTCGATGCGATGAAGACCACACAAGACGGGGTGGCCGCCCGTGTTCTCGCTCTGGAGTCCGTACCCGTTGCGACTCTCGCCGACGTACGGGCTCGAAGCACCACCGTGTGCAAGCTCACACCGAGCATCGTGCGGGACGCCATCGCCGCGATCATGGCGGATGCGCATGCCATCGTCGAGTGGGACGCGTCCACCGTGTACGCAGCACACCAGATCGTGCTGCGCAACAAGGCGTTCTTCGAGTCGAACATCAGCAACAATGCCAACAAGGACCCGGTCACCGACGCTAGTGGTGCGTGGGCCCCCTTCACTCCAGGGGAGACCAGCAGCATCTTTCTGAATCGAGGACCTACGAACACTGACGTGTACCCCATCGGTGTCAAGTGGTATGACTTGTCCTTCGGCAGCGACACACCGCTAGTTCAAGTGTCGATGGGTAACGGCGTGTGGGTGTTCCTTAACGTCATCAAGCTGACGAAAATTCGGGTCTACGCACACGGGCAACTGAACACCTACCGATCTTCCATCAACGGAACGGCCTTCTATCGACCAGACGGCACGCAGATACCCAACAACTGGTTCGTGTGGGGAGCCTCTTCTGGCATCAGCGGAGGTGCAACAGGTGTTGCCTTCTCCGGGCAGCAAATCTATGCAGGGTACAACGGTAACGGCTGGACGGACATTGAAACGTCCAGTGCGTTCGACACCTCAGTGAGCATCGGCAGCATCAAGGGCAATTTCGCCTCCGGTAACTCGTACATCAGTTGTGACCGCGTAGAGTTCTGGTACTCCAATGGCTCGAAGAAGGTGTACTCTGGTCAGGGATTCCAGCAGGGGCTGGCGAACTTGACAACTTGCGATCCTCCAGTGGTCTGTCGTTACGGGGATGCAACGGCGGCGGCGCAAGGTGAGATGCTGACCGGAGCGAAACTCAGCGACGGTGCAGACAACACCTATGGGCGTATCTCTGGCGCTGCACTCAGTTCAGCCCACGCCGTGCTGTTCGCCAACGCGATTGCCGCGTACGAGCAACGCATAGCCGCGCTTGAAGCACGGTTGCCACCTGTCTGAGGAACGAACATGCGACACACAGCTAACGGTGGTATCCCCGCCGCAGTCTCTTCTGCGCTGAGCTTCAACAAGGACCTGGCTCTACCTTGCAGCAACAGTTGGATCGCAAGGTCTGTCGGTGTCATCGGCGACGTGCAGAAAGACTTCGCGGCCGCTGACGCCAGCAATCACTACCGAGCACTCAGGGACATGGTGCTTGACGTGTCGGTCACGGCGTTGACAGCCGAAGGCGGCGGGATGTACGTTGGTTTATCCACGCAGGTGTACCGTGCAGGCGCCTGGGTAGACGTGCAACCCGCTACCGGAGTCATAAATCCCTTTGCTGGACTGGTGCCCTTCCACTCGTCAGCGCAGATCGCGCTGAAAGCCGGAGACTACCTGCGGTTCCTGACGAACGCGAACAACGGTGGTGGCAATACCTACGCGGGAGACCGGAGCTTCCGGATTTCCATCACGGAGAGTCCGTCGCTGACGCTGGTGCCCGCGAACACCGTGGTGCGCACGCCGTGTCTGGTATCCGTGAATGGTGGCACGGGGATCACGTTGTTTGGCGGCACGAGCGCACGGGTCCTGGCGGTGCCACCAGCAGGGTCCGTGGTGCAATCTGCCACGGGCTCCGCGGGGATCACCGTTGCCGTATCCGATCCGAAGACCGGCGCACTGGAAGTCTTCGTCACCGAGGGGACCAAGTCCGGTACGGTCACGACGGTCACGGCAGTGCCTGCGGCCACCAGGCTGCTGGCGCAAGCGGACTCTGGTGTACCCGTGACGCTCGGGACTCTCAGGTTCCAGATGGCACCGTCGGGCAACCGCTCGTTGCAGATTGCTTCCGCAACTGGAGCACCGGTGAACCTCCGAATAGGAGCTACGTGGGCCAACGGTGGCTCCGGCGTCGGTGTCGTCACGATGACTGCGCAACCCGGCAGCTTCGGCTACGCAAAGCCCGCATGGAATTTCACCTCTGCCGGTGATTGGATGGACGTGCTCATCGAGGACACCACAAACTCCCGGTGGTACTCGGTGCGCATGGAAGTCGGAGCCGGGTACAACACCAACCTGTTCTGCGGTCATGAGGTATTCCCATAGGAGGTCACGATGTTCAAACGATTCTGGACCTGGCTCATGAACCTGTTGGACCGCATCAGTGGTCCTCCGTTGCCGCCAGCACCTGCTCCGGGGACACCAGAAGCCGAAGCCGAGGCTCAACGGCTAAGCAACGCTATCGCAGTGCAGCGGCTGGCTCGTGAACGCGGCGCCGCGTCCACTGGCGATCCTCCGTCAACGTAAGGAACGACCATGTTTGAAGCATCCGCGTTCTCGCTAGCCAAGGGTATCGCTGCGGGTACCGCTTGGCTACTCAGCAGATTCAAAGCCCGGCATGGGTGGTCCCGACCGGACATACTGGCGCTGCTGTCTCGTGTGTCCGCAGGCATCGGTTGCGCGTGGGTCGGTGCAGAGTTCTGCGCTACGCAGTTCGCAACGTGGCGTCACGAGGCGGCAGCGAGCACAACGGAAATCGTGCTCGCTGCCGCGCTGCTCATGGGCTTCGGCCATGAGATCGTGCGACAGATCGAGAAGATCATCAAAGCCGGCGGGAAGAAGGTGCACCACATGGACGACACCATGGAAGCCCCGCTGGACACCGTGAAACCTAAGGAGTGACGTATGGATCATTGGCTTCTGACGCTGCTGCCGGAAACCGTGTGGCAATGGCTCAACCTCGTAGCCTGCACCATCGCGGCCGTGTCTACCGGCATCATCTGCGCGGAACTCCTCGACGCGGATGACACTGTATGGGACAACCGTGACCCCGAATTCTGGCTGCTGAAGAACGGGATGGCGGTGGTGACTGCGGCATTCGCCATCGTTGCGATCACCGAAGTCGAAGTCCTGGTCTACGAGTACGGTGCGCACAAGCCCACGGAGGTCGTGCTCAACGCCGTACTGGCCCTGCTGTTCACAACGATGACCGTAGTCGCCTACCGAATGCGCGGTAGCTTCCACGTGGAAAGCTGAGATCACCGCGCACTAATTTCAGTTCAGCGCGCACACAAAGGACCTGACTATGACCTCCCGACAGTTTGACGCACAGGTGACAGTGATTCCTGGCGACTGGGCCAACGACGTAGACGCACTGGTCTACGATGTGTTCCACGGAGCACAGACGGCGGTGGCCGCAAGAGCCGCGCTTGGGCTCGGCTCCATGTCACTGCAAGAAGCCTCCGCAGTGGCAATCGCTGGCGGCACCGTGAACTCCACGCTGATCGGCCTGGTGTCTCCGGCCGCCGGCCACTTCTCGGAACTCCGGTCCACGAACGGGAACCCAACGGAACCCGAAGACGTGGTGACCCGAGGCTACCTGGACAACCGGTTCTCCGGGTTCTCCGCGCTGGCGTCGATGCTGCCTTCCGCCATCGACTTCTCCGGCGGCACCATGAACTCCGTGGCGATCGAAGGCGGCTCCGTGGATGGCGCACCCATAGGCAGCGTCAACCCCAGCACCGGACGCTTCACCAGCCTGTCGCTGCTGAACCCGCTGTCCGTCGCACAGGGTGGCACCGGTGCGTCATCCCTGCTCGGCAAGTACCTGACGGTGGTGCAGACGCCGGAGCCACACTTTGTCTCCGTGCTGAAGATCCCTGCAGCGGACGTGCAGGGGCTAGGTACGATGGCAACGCAAGCCGCGAACTCCGTGGCGATCACGGGTGGCACCGTGGACGGCGTGAACTTCGGCAACGACAACGTGTTCTCGGGCTTCGGCACGCTGGCGAAGCAGAACGCGAACGCGGTGAACATCGTTGGCGGCACACTGTCGGGAGTCACGCTCATCGGCATCGCCGTGGAGTCCGCGATCCAGAGGATTTCCGGTGCGACGACGGCGGACCCAACGAAGGACATCTTCATCGTGGATGGCAGCACGTCGTACATCGTGGACCTGCCGCCACCCTCTGCCGTCAAGAAGCCCCTGTGGTTCAAGAAGGTCGGCACCGCGCGCATCGACCTGCGGGCTCCGGTCGGTGTCACCGTGGACGGCGATTCCGTGTACAACCTGTTCTCCGACAACGAGTCCGTGACGCTGGTCGCTGACGGTTCCAAGTTCTACGCATTCTGAGGAGCACCTGATGAGCCATCGTGACGTAATCTACTACAGCGAGTTCGCGCCGACGCCGGGGACCGACTACATCCGGCCGCTGTGGTACGTGATCCCTGGCACCGGCACCATCGGTAACGACCTGTGGATTTGGAACAACACGGCGGGGCGCTACACGTTGTTCATCCCGGATGTGACGGTACCGCCGGTAGCCGGCGCCACGGAAGCTGCCGCCGGCATCATCGCGCTGGCAACCGCCGCTGCGGTGCTCGCAGGAACCGACGCAGTGTCAGCAGTCACACCGGCGACGCTGGCCGCAGCGTTGAACGCGCTGAAGGGGAACGCCCCTTCCGGACTGAACACGCTGGCAGCGCTGGCGGCCGCTGTGGGCAATGCGCCGACGTTCTCGCAAGACATGTCCGATGCGTTGGGCACCAAAGCGAACGCGAACGGCAGCAACGTGAGCACGCCGGCGCTGTCCGCCGTGAACAAGCTGCTCGTGAACACCGAGGCGTTGAAGGCCGTGCTGCTCGACGTGCTGGCAACACCGTCGGACCTGGCGAACGCTCGGAGTTCGGTTGACGCTGCCGGGGCCACATCTGCCGCTGGTGTCCAACGTGTCGTGTCGCTGCCGGCGCTGGACACATACACGAAGCTCAAGGAGCGTACCATTGTGGGCGCTCCCGCAGGTACGAACTCGCCGGTCACGTCTGACGACGACGTGATACTGCTCGACGGTGCCGCCGGTGTCGCCACTGCCCAACTCGGCAACCCCTCGCTGTACAAGGCCAAGCGCTACCACTTCGTGTGCGTGAACTTCACGCACGTGCCGCGCATCGCGGCGTCCACGGGATTCATCGACGGTCCGTTGACCTTCGTGTTCACCGGCGTCGGCCAATCGCTGACGGTGATCCCCACAGGTCTTGGCAAGTGGGCCAAGGTCTGATCCCTGTGCTAACCCTCTGAGGTCGAATGTGCCGCTAACCAGATACCGTGACAAACGCCCGCGTGACAACGCGCCGCCGCCAAAGAAGCTGATGGGCCTACGCTCGAAGAAGACCAAGCGCGTCGTTGACGACGTAGAGCCCGTTGCCAAGAAGAAAAAGAAGAAGGACCCGGTCACGGCGCTAGCCGTGCTCGACCGTCGTTCCGAAATCGTCAAGAAGGCGAGCACGACGTTCGGCGTTCCGAGCAAGCAGTTGTACACGATGATCCAGGACGGCAACGTCGATCAGGCGATCATCGTGTTCCAGCGTCAGATGCTGGCGACTGTACTCCGGCTGATTCCCATCGCAGAGAACCAGTACCGCAAGGAGAAGAAGGAGCACACGGCGTACGCTCTGAACTCTCTGGTTTCCCAGGCTCGCGAACTCAGCGCTGACATCCAGGCTTCCGCTGACCGCGCCAGCGTTGCGGAAATCATCGTCACCGAGTACATGATGCCGACGTTTCGGTCCCTGATCGAGACGCTGGTGGTCGAAACACAGGCGTTGAAAGCTGTGCTCAAGTCCAAGGTGAGAACCGAGGCGGCCTCCGCTGCGGACACTGCCGTGGACGAGTTGGTCAGGCAGGTAGCTCGCTCCGGCAACGAGTTGTTCCGCGTCAACGCCGAAGCCATTCGGGGCCTGTTGGGCGCACCCAAGAAACGTGGAGTCAAAGCATGAACTATGACGCATTCTCCGTGTGGGCTTCCGCACGCGGTATTGCCCAACGACGCGTACGCGCCGTGTACGAAGATGCCACGGAGCACGCTTCTCGGCATTCCCGTACGACGGCTGCGTACTGGAAGACGCTGGCTGCGTCGATCCGAGAGCAAGTGGGCGCAGCGCCGAATGTCCGTGCTGCTCCAGAAATCCAGAAGCTGGAGTCCCTGGCATCGTGGCTGAAGACGCAACCGGGTTCCACGAGCTTCGTGGACGAGGGTCGGGAACTCGTGCTCCGGTACTCGCGTGACTCCACGCACGGTCTGGCCTACCCGTTCTCCGACTTCTGCGACATCGTGATCGGCTACGATCCGGTCCTCAACATGTACCGCACAGGCGGCTACGTCTTCGGCACGGCTGTGAACACACCGAGTGCGAACGATGCTGGCGTCTTCCTCATGGCGTCCGGCTCTGCCGCAGCGCAGTACAACGCGGCCGTCCGTGACTTCCTGACGCGCGCGATGAAAATCTGCGAGCGCTATGGAGGCAACAACCTCGACCTGTTCACGTTCCAACTCGGTCGCGTGCTCCGTGCTTCTGGCACGGTCACGAAGCTGGACAACAGCAAGCTCCCGAACGTCGCCGAGTACCGCTCGGGCACCGCAGAGTTCTCCGCGTGGTTCGCGCGGTCGAACCTGGGGCTCGGCGTCATCAAGTTCAACCCCGCTGCGAGTACCGGTGGTTATCCGGTGTCCACACGCACGTTCGTCTCGCTGCTGGCTGCCCTGGACGAGCACGTGCAGGCTCACCAAGACTTCGTGAACGCATGTCTGGCCGCTACAAACCGAACTTCCGCGTAAGCGGGCGCACTGCCGTCCGTGTCGTACGTGACACGTACCGGAAAGAAGACGGCGAGTGGGAGCGCATCCGGCTTCGCGTGCTCGAACGTGATGGCTATCGCTGTCGTGGATGTGGCACTTCCGTCCGAGGCTGTTCGGACCGTGCTGTACACCACATCCTTCCGCTGTCTCGCGGCGGGTACACGCGAATGTCCAACCTGATAACCCTCTGCGGCAAGCAATGTCATGCTCGCAGGCACAGACACTTGAGGTGAACCGTGAGAGTCCTCTTTGCTGAAACACCGCCGGTGCTGCCGAATGCTCAGCAGTGGTACACGTTCACGGTCGTTGCCCGTGGCAGCCAAGTGCTGTCCGGTGCCATACCCGTGCCAGTGCCTGCCGGCGGTGAAGACTCTGTGGTCGAAGATCGGGGCATCACCAAGCGCGTGGTCCGTACGTGGTCCCTGTGTCCGTACATCGAAGCTCGCTCGGAGGTCTGGAAGATCACGGGCGACGAAAGTGACCCGACTGGTTCTGCGATCACCGCGTGCTACACGATACCCGAGGGGCACTACGTTGGCGACCTGGACTTCGCACGGTACCTGTTGGGCCAGTGCATTCATCCGGAGCTTTCAAGCCCGGAGCACGGGGTCTGCTCTGTCGGATACTCACCGGTGAAACGCGCGTGGGCTGGATGGTCGCACCGCGCGCTCTGCTTCTTCACTCTCGGGGACCGCGTGTTCGAGGAGCGCTATGGCGATGACAAGACGCCGTTCAAGCTCCATGGCCGTCGGGTCATCGCCAACATGGAAGACGCGCGCGTTGCCGCCGTGGCCTTCGCTGACTACGTGTCGTGAGCCATGCTTGAACTCATGGGTGTTCCTCCGGCAGTGCTAGCACGGCATCCGCAGTCGGCAGCACGTGAGTCCTACCCTCCGGTGTTCCGCACGAGTCCAGAGTTCCACACCGTGTGGGCTCGCATGTGCTTGACGACGCCGATGTCGGTCACGGGTGCCACCGCTTGGAACCTCGTGGTTCGCAGATTCCTGCACTGGGCCACGCGCAACAACCGCAACGTGTTCCCTGCGGCCACGTCAATCGTCGATGACAACGCGGTGTCCGCGTATCTCAGGCTTCGCCGTCGGTGGATCACGCAGTACCTCGATAACCTTGGCGTACTACGTGACCTACGGTGGATCACCGTGGACACCGCAGTGGTCGAAGACCGGTTGGGCATTACGGTAAATTCGGCGTTGCACTGCCGAGACATCGACTACGAAGCCCTGGTCACGACGTTGCAGGCTTCACGCTGGCGACCTAATTTGAACTCCAGGGTTGGCTATGGCATCGGCTACCGGGACTGGTGGCGCTGGCTCCGGGTGTCCGAGACAGGCGTTACCAAGCTCGGGTTCTCTGCACCAGGACGCATGCGCGCTACGTTCTGGTACTCAATCATGGTGCCGGCACATCCGAACACGCCGCCGGGCACCACCGTAGAAGACCACGTGGTCAACAACCTGTGGCTTCCTATCGTCCGCGTTCTGCGCTTCAACTCTCTGCGCCGCAACTCCACCTTCTGAGGTCCTGTCGATGAAACCCACTGTACTGACTCAAGAGGAACGTGACAAGCTCGTCGCTCGCGTTCTCGACGACATGAACGCGATGCCCAAGGTGGTTGCCGCTGTGCAAGCGTCCACGTTGTACTCGCGCGATGCCCTGCAAGAAGTCACGGACCCCATGCTCAAGGTCCAGTTGTGCCGAGCACTGGCGACGTACTTCGCGGGCACAACGGCTGCGGCTCTACCAACCTGGGAATCCTTCAAATGAGACTGCTCGAAACCAAGGCAATGGAATCGGCCATGACGATTCTGGCGGCGACGAAGCGTCAAGCACATCCGTTGCTGGAAACCCCGTTCGGTCGTGCGTTCCTGCGCTACGACGGTCAGAACATGGACCGGGACTTCGCGGCATCGTACGCGGCGTTCGCCATGGGCTCCGCCGGCTTCCGTCACTACCTCGTGAAGTCCGTGTGGGGCAACGCCACTGGTGTCAAGCCCGGTGCCTTTTCCATGGACAGCACGGAAGCGAACTACCAAGCGCTGTTCGAGGAGCAAGGTGCTTCGACCCTGCACCACACGCGAATCCGTCGGAAGGGCAACTCCATCGTCGTGAGCATCCCCGTCGGCCGCTTCGACTTCGGCACGTACTACATGCCGGATGTGCGGTGGGCCACAACGGCCACGATGCCGAAAACAGAAGGCAACCTGAACGCTGCTGTCAATCGCATCCAGTCCTCGAAGTTCCGGAACCTGCTGGTGCTGGACTCTGCGCTGGACCTCACGGTGTCCGCCGACGAGGTGATGCGCGCTACGCCCGTGGCGGACTACGAGACACGGACCTCAGGTCGCGGGGAGAACGGATACCCTGCGCTGTTCGCTCGTGTGTTCTCCAAGTTCCGGTTCATGCGGTGTTCCCTGCGCGAAGCATCCACGAGCGACCAGCGTCGCTTGGGCATCGGCGCGGCTAGTGGAACGCGGATTCCCTACGACGACCTGTCGATGGAGAATCCGCTGGTGCAAGCCAACCCCGACCTCGGGTGGGAGGTGCTTAAGTACATGCTGAGCATCCCCGTCGTCGGCTTCGTCGAAGCAGAACTCGGCGACGACTTCATCGAACCGCTGTCTGGTATGTCCGCAGCGGAAGTCCCTCTGTCGCTGATCGGCAACTGGCTCTCGGGCACCATCGAGTACCAATGGTTCGGCTCGGAAGACTCGCTGCAGGACGTGTTCGAGGTGTCGTCCATCGGAAGATCACGCGCGGAGTCCGAAGCGAGCACGGTGTTGCCCTACGACCCGGCAGCGAACGAAGACCGGTTGTGCATCGACAACGTGGGCTACTTCTACTACCTGCCGGCTGCCGACCTCGTGGAGCAGTACGAGGCGGAAGTGGAAACGGTGTTCGCCGACGAGCGCGGCGAGTGGACGCCCATGGACGTGAAGAACCCGAAGAACGTCATTCGCTTCGACGACGGCGCCGGGCGCACACGTACGCAGCCGCGAAAGGTGCAGCCGGACCGCCTGATCTACACGGACTTCAAGGCTGGTGTCATCGCGTACACCGATCACCAAGGGCTGATGAAGGTCACGGACATCAGCAGCTTCCGTGCGGTGAACGCCACGCACATCAAGGAGCTGCTGAACCTGTCGCTGTGGAAACCCTCGTACGACAACGAGGAGTTCGTGGACATGCTGAACGCGGCTCTGCGTTCAGCGCTGAACGCGAATCCGGCGATAGCCCAAGAGCTTCCGTACTCGGCAACCGAGACGTTCGGCCTGAACGAGTACCAGCGTGACCTCGCCAACGCACAGTTCCGCGAGTTCGTCTCTGGCAATCGCGGCGGTGACCTCGCAGAGGAAGCAGCACGGTGGCGGCTGCGGTTCATGGGCATTGCAGGCATCGACGAGAACCTGCGTGACGAGGTGGAAGACCTGAGCTTCCGCCACATCAGCCCGACGAGCCCCGTGCCTGAACTCCGGATCGTGTATCGGCTGCTCGCCGAGTACACACAGCGCATGGCTGCGAACTTCGAGGTTGCGGCCTCCGAATACCGGTTGCTGCCGACGCTGCAACGCCTGGGTTTCCTCACGACGCTGGTGAAGAACGCGCCGCGCTACGACGAAGTGTTCGAGCAGGACCGCGTGGATCGTGCTCCGTACACGGACCCCGTGGAGGACTACCGGAACGTCGAGATTCCGGAGATCCCGTTCACCCGTGGCGTCACGCTGATGCCGCACCAAGTGAAGGTGTTCGCAGCGCTGAAGCGGTTCCCCAAGCGCTTCACTCTGGACATCGCGGCCGGCGGCGGCAAGACGTTCACGGCCGTGCTCGTGGCCCTGATGTACATGAAGCACGTTGGCGTGCGCCACCCGCTCGTCATCTGCCCGAACATCCTGCTGAAGAACTACTTCGAGGACGCAACGTACGCGACCTCGGGTGCCGTGAACATCATCGCGGTGAACTCCGAAATCATCGCTCGCTGGGGCGCTGACAAGCTGGCCGAGTTGATCCGCAAAGCGCCGATCAACACCGTGGTCGTGGCCTCGTTCGACTCCATGGCGAAGGGCACGACGCGGATATACGGCACGCGCAAGATCAGCGTGAACTCCGTGACGGAGTTCCTCAAGCAGTTCGACTTCGACTTCGTGGTCGTGGACGAGAGCCATCGCATCAAGCGCATGTCCAGCAACACGAACCGGAACGTCACGCGCGTTGCGGCCCGTGCCAAGTACAGCGGCATCATGACGGGCACACTGCTGTACAACGGTGCCGCTGACGTGGTGGGCCAGTTCAACGTCATGGACCCGACGATCTTCGGCTCGGACTCGCACTTCGACAACAAGTTCATGGAGGCCACCGCCGGCGTCAAGCGTGCGAAGTCCGGGGCTCCTGCGGTCGTGCAACGGCGAATCGCGGACTCCACAACGTACGTGAAGATCGCGCGCAAGGAATGGGCTTCGCTGCTGCCGCCGCGCGTGGACGAGTTCGACGGCACAGCGACCGAGAAGTTCTGGATCCTGAACGACCCGGAGTACCCCGGCGAGCCGATGCTGACGCCTGCGCAGTCCGACTACTACAACAATGTGCTGCTCAAGGAGGTGCGCGACAAGATTTTCCAAGACTCGCAGACCGATGAAGGCCTGCGTCGGCTACTGCGTGCCATGGAAGGTCGTGGCAACGCCGAAACCGAAGAGGACGATGAGAAGCTCCTGGAAGACATCATGGAGAAGCTCAACCCGTACCTCGCGCGTCTCGAAATCTTCGTGGCGAACCCCGTGAACTCCCGCGAGGCTTCGTTCACGTCGCGTCTGGCAGACCCCAACGACCGGATGTCTCCGAAAGCGAAGAAGGTCGCGCAACTGTGCCGGCAGCACATCGAGCGCGGCTACATCGGCAAGATCCTGGTGTTCACGCAGTACAACGAGAGTGCCGAGGGCATCTTCAACTCGCTGCCGAAGGACCTGCGTGATCGCGCGGTGCACTACTCAGCGGACAACAAGATGACGCTGACGCAGTTCACCGATGATCCGAACAAGCTGATCCTCGTGGGGAACGAGCGGTCCATCGGCACGGGTCTGAACCTGCAAGTGGCTTCACGGATAATCCGCTGCGAGTCCACCTGGAACTGGGGCGCACTGGAGCAAGCTGAATCCCGTGTGAATCGGCCGGTGCCGAAGTCGAAGGAGACCCGCAAGGCCATCTACATGGACTGGCTGCTGGTCAACGGCACCATCGACGTGACGAAGACGTGCCGGATGATTTCCAAGGCCGTGGAGTCGTACAAGTTCAACAACGCAGGGAATCCCGCGTTCGACGACATGGACCCGCTGGAACCCGTGAAGCTCAGCTTGGAGAACATCCTGCTGCGCAACGACGTTTCGGACCCGAGCCACAACGTCAAGGACCACCTGCTGGCTCTGCAACTGTGCCGCGTGCTCGAAGAGCAGGACTTCCAGGCGTTCCGTGTTGATCCGAACAACCGCACCGAAGGCTACGAGTTGCGCGGTGGCGTGCTGCCCGGGTCCGGTCTGCTGAAGAACGTGCCGTACGTTCCGGGCATGGCGCTGTACGGCACGAAAGACCTGGGACTCGTACCGTTCGTCGAGTACGTGACGAACGTACGGAAGTCCACGCTGGTCGCGTTCGATCCGGTGGGGCACGTGATCCACACGGAAGAAGGGGACGGTCGCTGTGTCAGTTCTCGCCGGTCCGGCGGTGAGCTTCGCTCGGTCACTGTCGAACTCCCGAGCGGTGAGCGTGGCACCTTCGACCTGACTTCCGTGTTCATCGTGACGCGGCCGAATGTGGACGTGGACACACGCAGGCAGATCGCTGAAACCGTGATGTCGGAGCACCTCGGTCGCCCTGTCGCCATCGCGCCGCAAGCTCCGCTCACCGTGGAAGACAACCCTGCGGCCGCTGGTCCCAACAAGGGCAGCATCAAGCTGCTGCGGTCCAAACCGGTACCTGCGGTGCCGAGCCGTCCCGACAGCGAGTACGCACTGTACGTGATGTCCGTCGGTCACATGATCGCGCTGACGGCCACGCCGGAAGACCAGGACACTCCCATCGACATGTTGCTGGAGCACGACTTCATCACGGTGAAGCCGTACTACTACGCACAGGTGAAGAACCCGACGGCCCTGGAAGAGTGGTACACCAAGGCACGGAAGGTCACAGGGTTCGCCAACGATAGCCGCGCGCAGATCGAAGAAATGCTCGCGCTGATGAAGGCGCACAACCCGTCCAAGTTCTACCAGAACGTGAAGCCTGCTGTGCTCCGTGACTTCTGGCGGTCGCAGCGTCAAGCACCGAAGGCCGGTCTGTTCTCCGGGTTCGTCAGCATCGAAGACAACGGTGTGGGCAAGCATCCGAAAATCTACCTGGTGGCGTTCAAGCACCAGAACCCGCAGTTCCGCAACGTCGCGTCCAAATCGAAGGTACCTGGACTCGTGTGGGAAGCCACGGAATCGGAACAAGCGTGGTACCTAGCACCGACGGTCAAGGCTGCTGCCGCCAAGCTCCGTGAGGTGAACGAAGTTGCCCCGGTGAAGAACTTCAAGCTGCTGCTGGCGAAGCTGTCGCAAGTTCGACCCACTCCCGCAAAGTGAAGGACCAACCATGCTGAAACAACCCGAAGACATTCTGCTGATCCAGGGCAAACTCAAGGCCCTGGGTTTCATCATCGTGCCGGAGGTGCCGGGTGTCTGGTGTCCGGTCACTGCGCATGCGTGGCGTGCGTTCGGCATCCACTACGGTGTCCCGAAAGTGTGGCACTGGAAGATGCCGGAGCGCTGGTCTGAAGTGCATCCGCTGCTCCGTGACGAGGCCGCAGCCGCTGCCGAAGCCCACGCGGAAGCCGCTGCCGCCAGCGCTACAGGAGCACCCGTTCCGGCACCGGCTGCGGCCGCTGTGCCTGCTGCTCCGGTACCCGCACCACCGGCGCCGGCAGTTCCCGTGATACCGGCGACTCCTGCACCGACTCCGGTATCGACGGATGCTTCCAGCGGAGCACCAACAGCGCCCGTTGGCACTCCAACAGGGGCTCCCAGTGGTACCAATTCCAGCGCCGTTGGCGACACCAGTGCAGAGAGCGGTGGCACCGGAACACCGATGAAAATGAGTGCTCGTGCTCCCGGGGTTCCGCACGTGCCTCCGGCGGGTGCTCCCGCTGCACTGTCCATCCAGGTCGGCCCTGTGACAACGCCGTCGGTGCCGAAGCCGGCTACGGTGGCGCCCTCTGGTGCCGGTGCTGGTGCCGCAGCGGCAGCCGGTGCAGCCATCGTCGAGCCACCGGCACCCGCGCACGTGCCCAAGGTGATACTCGGCCGCGATCTGCCGGATCACGTGCCTGCGCGTGACCCCGTGGTCGAACACGTGGTTGCCAAACCCAAGGGGACGCCGAAGGTCGTGGCACCGAAGCGCAAGTAATCCGCGAGAGCGTGGCGAACGGGTAAATCGTTCGTATCAGCGAGGCACATCGCTATGACAACCGCAACGGTACTCCATGAATCTCGAAGCGCTCAAGCCCATAGGGTTTTCGTACGACATCCCGCCGCAACTGGCCGAAATGGACTGCAAGGAATTCAGGGTCGAACCCCTGATCGACTTCCAGTACCGTAAGGCCAAGCGGCGGGTTCTCATTCTGCTTCAGCATGTCCCGACAGAAGACTTGAGAGCCAAGCGCTTGCTGTCAGGGGCTCACGGTCACGCCGTGGTCAACATGCTGAAGCTCGCACGTGGTTACGCACGTGCTTCCGGTGCCGAGCTAGCTTCAGGCCTCGGCTACGCGGTTGCGAACTTCCAGTATTTCCGCACGTATCATCTGGAAGATGCCGACGCCATCGAGCTTGCCCACCGAGCAGAACGCAATCGGCTTCGGGCACTGCTTGACAAACTCAAACCCAACGTAGTGCTGTCCATCGGGGACGACGCGAGCATCGCGTTGACCAAGTACGATGGCGTTGAAGACGCCCCGTGGGCACCGCGATACCGTGGGTACTCGCTGCCGCACTACAAGAACGCGAAGCTCCGTGTGATCCCCGTGCACGACATCACGCTGAACTCGCGTGCGAGTGACGATGACGATGACGGGGACTCCGAATCGGACTTCGGTGAGAAGAAGCTCGTGGCCGAAGCGAACCTCCTTGGGTTCGCTAGCCGCTGTGCATCCACGCTGTTCACGCGCGACCTGGAGCGCCCGTTCGCTGTACCCGAGACGAAGGTGCAGTACCAAGTCGTTGACACCGTAGCCAAGTTCGACAAGCTGTGGGCGAAGATGATGGTCGCGCCCCGGCAGTCCGTGGACACGGAGACGAACGATCTGGCGCGGATCACCAACCGTGTCCTCACGCTACAGGTAGCGTTCTCGGCCAAGCGCGGATACCTGCTTCCGTTGATGCACCGTGACTCCCCGTGGAACGCCAAAGAGCTTGAGTACATCCGCAAGAAGCTCAGGCAGTGGCTCGGCAAGAAGTTCGACCCGCTGTCCACGGACTACGAGCAGTACCTCATAGGGCAGAACTTCAAGTTCGACATGACGCCGCTCCGTGAGTGGCTCGGGCTGTACGCTGTGTACTGGCCGGTGTGGGACCTGCAAGCTGGCGAGTACGCGCTCGACGAGAACATCAAGCAGGCGCAGCAGTTCGGCACGCCGCAGTACAACTTGGCGCAAGAGTGCCTGAACTACGGCATCACTTGGTACGAGACATCGCGGTTCGGCAAGGACGAGCGGCATACGATTGCCAACCGTGACCTGGACGACGCGGTGCTCTCGTACATGAGCGCGGATGTGCAATTTCCCTTCGCCATCCACGAGAAGCAGATCGAGCGCGCGCGTGTGCAACGATTCGCCAACGGGAACTACGTGCAGGCGTTCCGGAGGTTCGTCGTCACGCAGATGAACAACTTGGTGAAGATCGAATCGTTCATGGAAGGCCGTGGCGTGTACATCGACGGTCCATGGCTGCGTCAGCTTCAGCTACGCACGGGCCCGCTGGAGAAGCTGAAGTCCGAACTTGACGCGAAGTTCCAGCAGTCGCCGGCAGCGCAGAAAGCCAACCGCAGGATGATCCGCGATCTTGGCATCCCGCAAGACACGCTGTGGGGTGGCACGCAGTGGGTTCTCGACATGAACAAGCCTGCGCACAAGCAGAAGCTGTTCATCGACGTGCTGAAGCTCAAGCCGCTGGCTACCGGTGTCACCGGCGCACCCTCGATCAACAAGGCGTTCCTCGGCGTGTACAAGGAGGTACCAGAGGTCGCGCTGTTCTCTGAGCGTGGGCAGCTTGAGAAGCTGAGCAACACGTACGTGAACAAGGTCGCGCGGTACCGCAAAGAGGACCCGGATTTCCGCACCGACGGGCGGCTGCGACCGTCGTTCGGGTTCACAGAAACGGTGACCGGGCGCTCCAACTCGTACGACCCGAACCTCCAGCAGATACCGTCGCGGGGCAAGCATGCGAAGCTCATTAAGCGCATGTTCGTGGCGGCACCCGGCAACCTCCTCATCAAGATGGACTACAGCGCGCACGAGATTCGCGTGTGGTCGATCATCGCAGGTGACCACAAGCTCGGTGCGCTGTTCGCGCAGGGTCGTGCCCTGCGACAGAAGTGGCGTGCCACGGAGAACCCGAAGTACAAGGACCAGCTTGAAACCGTCGGTGACATCCACAAGCTGAACTGCCAACTGTTCTTCGGTACGGACCCGCGAGAGGTCACGAAGGAGCAACGTGATGCAGTGAAGTCGCTGGTGTTCGGCAGCATCTACGGCATGGGTCCCTCAACGCTGGCACGCAACCTCGGCCGTGACAAAGAGTTTGTGCTGGAGCTCCTGGACAAGTTCTTCTCACGGTACGCGAAAGCAAGCTCGTGGCTCAAGTGGGCCAAGCAGCACGTGGTGGACCACAACGATGTGCCGTCACCGATTGGGCGCATCCGCCACATGTACGCGCATCTGTACTCCGGTGCTGGCGCGCTGGAAGCTGCGGTGAAGCGCATGGGCAGCAACTCGCCGATCCAAGGGTGGGCAGCAGACATGGGTCACACTGCGGCCACGCTGTTTCTCTGGCACTTCCCTCGCGTAGTCGAAGAGTTCCAACTGGCACCGGTGACCAAGGCCATCGGCGGCATCAACGTCATGGTGCACGACAGCATCGAAGGCGACTTCATGTACCGGCTGTACCTCGTGGCGCTGCAAGTGATGCAGTGGTGCGCGACCACAGGCTGCATGCAGTATTACGAGCGGCACTTCGGCACGAAGTACACGGTGCCCCTGGAGGTCGAGTTTGAACTCGGTGCTGACGACAGTACGCTCCGCAAGTGGGACTGGAGTGAGAACGGCGTTGGCAAAGACTCTACGGGTCTGCAAGACGCCCTGACCTTGGCGCTGGAGAACCAGCGCGCAGTGTACCCTGATCTGGACATCAAGTCCGCACGGAAGGAGATCATGTCCGTACGGAACTCCGTGAAGCTGTGCCGAGCCCTCGATGCTCGGTACCCGATTCTCGCATGAGGACGTTATGAACTGGACTTTCCTGTTGACGTTGTACGGTACTCCGCCGGAGACACCGAACGCGCTGCTGCACCACCTGGGCGCCTCAGCCGCCACATGTCTCGTCGGGAGCAATACGGAAACCCTCGGGTACCGGTTGTACGAAGGCGGTGTGCCCGCGCTGATGTCCACAATGATCGCTCGACCTTTCTCGTACTTCGTGTTCGGCGACGCCGTACCCGAGGAGATGGCCGTCGTGAACAAGGGCACCACGCTGTTCTCGTACTTCAATGGCGCGCTGGCGAACGCGCCGAGTCGGCGCGTGCTCACCTCGATGCTGAATCTGAGTTCGAGCGGCACGCCCGATGCCAACTACGGCAAGCTCATCCACAACCGTGTCATGCGTGGGCTCCACGGTAAATACTCGATGCTGCTGGCACAACTCGGGGCACAGCCGACGTTTGTGTTCGCGTCTCAGAAGCTGGAGTACAGCGCGTGGCTCCTGAGCTACGAGAACGTGTACTACATGCTGGCCTCGAACAGCAACGTCGTGGCAAACGAGTTGGAAGCCGCCGTGCTGGAAAACCGAGGCGCATCTGCCGAGACGTACTACCAACAGATACTGGACCTGCCTGCGGAGTCCACGATGTTGCTGCGGCCGGTGTACGCTATCACGAAGTTCCGTCAGCGCATCAAGGCGTACGCTGACAAGAACAGCCGCAAGCTGCTGATCGCCAACTATTTCCGCCTGTACTGCAAGCGCCAGTGCGTAACCACACCTCAAGAAGGACGAGCATGAAATTCAAGATCGAAACCAAGGCCGTTGTCGCCGCGTTGAAAACCGTGTTGGCGTTGTCGCAGACGACGCTGGTCACTGTGACAGCCAAGGGCAAGACGCTGCGCATCGCTGCACAAGGCAAGTCCGTGATGGTGGCACTGCGTGCGCCGGCTACCGTGAGCGAAGCCGGCGAAATCTCCATTGAGGGCTACATGTTCTCGCAGACGATCAAGAACCGCACGGAAGTCCAGTGCGAGCTTCGAGACTCGCAGTTGGTCATCACGGGCAAGTCGCTGACGGTGAAGCTCGTGACTGCCCCGGTGGAGACGGTGCCGTCCGTGGACAAGAGCAGTGCCACGGAAGTCGGCGCCGAGTTCCAGGAGCAACTGGCCGATGCCATCGCGCGCGTGGGCATCTCCAACGTGCACGACCACAACCCCATCGCGTACCGCATCGCGCTCAGAAAGTCGGGGCTCACGGTGATCGCGGCAGACGCACACCACGTGGCTGCCGCGTTCAACCCCAAAGCCCGGAGCAAGACGGCGCTGTCATTCACGTTGTCGGCGGATGCGTTCACGACGATCACGACGCTCGCGGACAAGAAGGGCTACTCGTTCGCCATGACCGATTCGGAGATCCTGGCGTGGTCACCGCTGTTCGAGCTACGGATTCCCACGCTGGTCCGCGACGCCAGCGGCCCGACAGACGAAGCCGTCACGTCGATGGTGGCGGAAGTCACGGGTGCCAAGGCAGACATTCGAGCAACGGTCAGCCGTGAGGAGTTCACTTCGGCGTTGGACACCATGAACGGGATCTTCGAGGGTGGTGCCAACGTCGGCATCACGACGAAAGACACTGGTCTGGAACTCCGCTTCAAGACCAGCTACGGGGAGATCGTCTCGAAGCTCAAGACGGACAAAGCACGTGGTGCCTTTGACCATGCCATCGACTTGCCGCTGACGGCGGACACGTTCGGCTTCCTCAAGGGCAAGGCCCTGGTTCTCGGCATCTACAACGGCAACGTGCTGTACACGGTCGAGCAGGATGGTGACGTGCAGAGCACGTATCTCATGCGTCTGGTTTCCAAGGTCGTGACTTCCACCAAGACCGTGAAGGCCAAGCGCGGTGAAACCACGAAGGACTGACATGACGTTGCCGATGCACGGTTGGCGGTTTCAGGTACCACGAGGGCAGAGCCGCAACTCGTTCTTCACCGCCCCCGTCGGCAACCGCAGAGTCGTCGCCTTTCTACGCTATGACCCGATGGCAGCGCCGGTGCTCGCGGAAGAGCCCAGTGTGAAGCTGCCGGCTGTCAACGTGTACGGTATCCACGCGGGGACGCCTGAAGGTGTACGCATCGGCTACGTGTTCTGGTCCCCGTTGGTAACCGTGGTGGACCCGTTCTTCACGCTGTACCATCGACCGCAATACAGCCCTATGGACTCCGTGCGCGAGGGTGCCACCGGAGTCAACAAGTACCAACTACGCGGGGGCATCGCCGTGTTCGTGATCGAAGACGATGCTGTGCTACTGACCTACCATACGGTATCCCGCATAACCGAAGCACTGGATGCATGACATGAACGAAAAACAACGGGCAGCGCTGGCCGCTGCGTACACGAGCATCGTGGCAACCCTGGCTGAAGCCTCCACGTTTACCGAGGCCGAGCGTGAGAACCTCGTGGATTCCGGGCCGCGAATCGCGCGTGGCGTCACCGAAATGCTGTGGAGCCGCGAAGCCATCGTCAAGGAACTGAAGTCCGCGCTGCGTACGGTGTTCCCCGTGCAACCGGTGCTCGGCATGGGTATCGCGCAGCTACCGATCATCGTGGGTCCGATCACGACGACGAGTCTGTGCCCTCATCACCTGCTGCCCATCGTGAACACCGTGCACGTAGCGTACGTGAAACAAGGCCGCGTCATCGGCTTGTCCAAGCTGCCGAGAATCGTTGATGCCCTGGCTCGCCGCGCCGTCGTGCAAGAGCAGTACGGCCAGGACATCATGCGCGTGCTGCGCTACGGGGAGATCGGTGACACCACCGTTGGGGAGCCACTGTCGGACTCCGTAGCGGTAAATGTGAACGCCGTGCATCACTGCATGGTCTGCCGTGGTGTACGGGGCGCTGCTTCGACGAACACGACAGAGGTGACGGGGGACATGCGTGAGAGCGCCCCGTTTACGCTGTTCACGCAGTTCATCGCCGGCAACCGACATGGCAACACCTAGCTCCAGGATATCACCGAGAACCAAGCTGCTGCGACTGCTCAAGGAAGATGACACGTGGAAGCGGTATCGGAGGATCGCACGTGAGTCGTGGCCGACGGAGTTCGACGGGTACGAGAAGGAGATCATGGACATCCAGAAGGCACGTCCGATCCGGCTTCTCGGTGCCACGAACGGCAAGCCCAACGGTCGTCGGCTTGTCGAGGCAGTGCTAGCGGACCAGTCGTACCGCAGCCGCGCCGTGGAAATCACGATGACGATCTACGTCGTGAAGGCCAACCTAGCGACTGCTCGTGCTCTGTGCATCAAGCACGTGAACGCGAACTACAGCCAGTACATGTCCGATTGGGGACTGCGTGGAGTCCGTGAACGGGAGACCCTGGTGCACTCGCTGTTCGTTCGTGCTGACTCGCTACTGAGCCGCTACGAGATCCTCATGGACCTTGCGGATTGGGTCATCGCAGACGTAGACGCCGGCGGCTTTGCCACGCAGAAGGCGATCAAGAGCTTGGAGCAAGCTACGAAGCGGGAGTACGGTGTATGAGCGAGCGCATGAATCTGATCTGTGCGCATTGCGCAAGCTCCAACAGCGTGAGCAATGCAGCATCCTCTGCGGACGCCGACGTACTGGTGATCCGCAGGGACCCGCTGTTCTCGCATCCCTTTCTGGAATTCCGGTGTCGAAACTGCCGTGTGCAGTACGGACTCCCCTTCACTTACCTGGACTTCGCGTCCGCTTGGAAAGACCCTGAGCATGGCACTTCGTCGCAAACCCGTAGCTTCGATCCCGAAGCCAAAGCCCGAGAGCCGGAAGGTCCTGGTGCGTCGGCGGGTACTCCGTCGCAAGATCGGGGAAGCGCTGAAGACGACGGGTACACCCGTCTTTAAGCCCGTGGTGCCTGCCGTGATCGACAAGCAAGTGGATCACTCCAAGGCCGTGATCGTGGCCGCAGAGACAGACGTTGCTTTCATGTTCCCCGACGATGAGCAGTGAACCGTACGTCTCCAACGTAGCGTGGCTTCCGTACTCCAAGGCGCTGCACACCGCTGCTGTCGCCGAGTTCGAGAAGCGCATGTACAACGACAAGCAGTGCTCCCGGTGCGAGTACCTAGCGGAGCGGCACTGCGACGTGTGCGATACGTGCCCGGCGTTCCTGGGCCACTACCGCATGTGGCGTCGGCGACGTGACAAGCATGGCAACCGCATGATCGGGTTGCCTCTCGGTCGCAGAAAGCTCATCCGCGAAGTAGCTCCGGGCACGAAGTTCCGTGACCGGCGAGTCCGCACGGCCATGCGTCGGAAGATCAAGTTCACGGCGACGCTCAGGCCAGAGCAACGGCAAGCCGTGAAGACCATGGCGAAGAAGGGTTACGGCCTTCTCGAAGCTCCGCCGCGCTCGGGTAAGACCGTGATGGCAATCGCCGTGGCCTGTGCTCTCGGCTACAAGACGTTGATCCTCGCAAACCAGCACGAGTTCATCGGTCAGTTTCTCGAAACCATCATCGGCAACCCTGCGAACGGGATACCCGCGTTCACCAACGCGAACGCTCTCGGTGGCCTCGGCAAGGTCGTAGGGCTGTGCAAGACCGAAGCGGATTTCCGCAAGTACGACATCTGCCTTGCCACGTATCAGACCTTCTTGTCGGAGAAGGGGCAAGCGCTGCTCAAGATCGTGGCACCGCTGTTCGGTACGGTGATCGTGGATGAAGCACACAAGGTGGCTGCGCACTGCTTCCTCAAGGTCGTCAACGTGTTTCCCGCTGCTGTCCGCTTCGGCGTTACCGGCACACCGGAACGCAAGGATGGCCGTAACGTGCTGACAGAGTACGTGCTCGGCCCCGTGAACTACTTGGTGGAGGTCGAGACGCTGGTGCCCCGCGTGGTCATGATCGAGACGGGGACGAAGCTGCCGCGCAAGTACAAGATGTGGACGGCGTTCGAGTCGGCCTTGGCAGAGCATGCGGAGCGCAACCGGCTGATTATCAAGCACGCGGTAGCCGACATCAAAGCGGGGCGCAACATCGTGATCCCCGTGACTCGGGTGCATCACGCCGTAGCGTTAGCCAAGGCCATCAACCGCGTGTACGGAGAATCAGTGGCCGCGCACTTCATCGGCAGTCAGTCCAAGGCCGAGCGCAAGTCCGTGATCGAGAAAGCACGGAACGGGCTCATCAAGTGCGTGGTAGGCATGCGGCAGCTTGTGCAACTCGGCATCAACGTGCCGGCATGGGACACCATCTACGAGGTCATGCCCATCAGCAACGCACCGAACCTGCACCAAGAGACATCGCGGGTGCGCACACCGAACCCCGGTAAGTCGCAGCCCATGGTCAAGCACTTCATCGAGGATAACCCGCAGTCGCGTGGGTGTCTGCGCACGTGCTATTGGGGCACGTACAGGCCTGAAGGGTTCGTGTTCCACGCTCGTGACAAGCAGGTGGTGGACGCATACATGGGCCGCGCGGATGTGACCGTGCGCGAACACCGACCAGTGAGACTGTGATGCCCAAGCGAGTAGCACGCCACCGGATACGTGAACGGTACGTCTCCAAGGAGTACCGCGAGTACGAAGCAGCATGGAACCGCATGCACATGATAGAGTCCATGGCGGCAGACCTGTACGGGATGGCAGCGCGTCCCGGGTTCATGGCGAGGTTGCTCGGCAAGCCGCAGACGGTGAAACCTGTGAAGACCAGAGAGCAGTTGATGGCTGACGTACCTGAGCTTCGCCCCTACCGTCGGCACGAGCGGTATCATATTCCTAAGTCGTGGCCTCGGCCATTTGTTTTCACACCACCAAGGTAGTCAATGCAGACCTATCCCATTCAATTCATCGAGCGGAACTTCAGCAGTAAGGACGTGCTCAAGCTGTCCGCTGGCGCACTGCTGATCCGCAGCATCTTCTTCACGCTGCAAGGTGAGGGACCCTACGCGGGTTACCCTGCGGTGTTCATTCGCTTTGCAGGCTGTAATCGCGGGGCCAAGATCGACTGCTCGTGGTGCGACACGGACTTCCTGGTGGACAAGTCCACGAAGATGACGCTGGAGCAGGTGATGAACACCGTGCATGGCTTCGGCAACAAGGCCTCGCTGGACAAGCCGCTGGTGGTCATCACCGGCGGAGAGCCGCTGCTGCACCCTGGGCTCAACGATCTGGTGATCGCGCTGCACAACCAGGGCTACATCGTGCAGATCGAGACGAACGGCGACCTTCTCCGGTTGGCGTCGGCGCCGCGTGCCGTTGTCGTGTGCTCGCCGAAGGCCAGTGCGCGAGTGCACCGGTACACGAAACCCCACAAGGAGATGCTGGAGCGTGCTGACTACCTGAAGATCGTGGTCGATGCCGACCCCGAGTCTCCGTACCACGTGCTGCCTGACTACGTGGCGGAATTCGCTGATCGCAAGGGCAGCCACCATGTGTTCATCAGCCCTGTGTCCGTGTACGCACGGCCGCTGGCGCCCGGAGAACTCGCGAGCCACTGGACCGGCGTGTACGACGCCGAGCGTTGCAGGGCCAACCACCGATACGCTGCGGAACTCGCACGCGACCGTGCGTTCCGCCTGAGCTTGCAGCAGCACCTGTACGTTGAACTGGAGTGATCGTGAACGACGAGCACATGACGATGGTCGAGGACTGCGAAACCCGTGAGTCTCGCTTGTCCGACTGGGAGCGCAGGTTCATCGACGACATGAAGCGCAGACTCTTGTCGAATCGGGCGCTCACGCCGGATCAGATCACGAAACTCGAAGAGGTATGGGAGTCTGCCACGAAGAATGGCTGACAGGTAAATGCTGGTACCAACGGAGAACCATGATGATTACACCGCTCTACATTTTCGACCTGGACGGAACGCTGGCCCTGGTGGACCACCGCAAGCATTTGCTGCGGGACCGAGAAGACCCCGAGTGCTGGCGTCAGTTCTTCGCCGCGTGCATCAACGACGGCCCAAACATGCCGGTGATCCGTACCATGGAGCGACTGCGTGCCAGCGGGGCCGACATACTGGTGTTCAGCGGTCGCAGCGACGAGGTGCGGTCGCTCACGCTCGACTGGTTGGAGACGTACACGGTGGTGTTCAGCCGCATGGCCTTGCACCAGTTGCTGACAATGCGGCCGGCGGCTTCGCGTACGCCCGACGACGAGTTGAAGCTCATGTGGTACAACGCGCTGCCCGAGTACGACCGCAACCGGCTCGTTGCCGTGTTCGATGACAGGGACTCCGTTGTCGCCATGTGGCGTAAGCTCGGAGTCACGTGCTTCCAAGTGGCACCCGGAGAGTTCTGACCGTGCTCAAGCTCATCGGGCTGTCCGGTAAGCGAATGCTGTCCGAACGGCTCAAGACCTGTGGCATGCCCCGAGACGTGTTCCGGCTCACTGCGTTCGACCCGAGATACCATACGCTGTCCGTCCGCTCCGAGCACGAAGGCTACCGCACACGCATCGTCAAGAAGGCGGTGCAGTTGAAGCACCTGGAAGCCGTGTGGGAGAATCCCTTCGGCGGCAACAACTACCTGTACGTCATCGCCAGCAATCCGAACGACGCCAAGGCCAAGCTCGTAGCCGCCGCCATTCTCGAACGCGCCATCGTCATGCACGCACGCGGCTTGGCCCCGCGAGGTCGCACGTCGCCGACTTGGCACCGGGTGTATGGGAACTTCGCCGACGACTTACGTGACCAGAAGAAGAACGGCGGCGACGCGCTAAAGGCTCCATCGCTGCTCATCATGTCGAACGTAACCATGGACTCGACGGCAGCGAAGATCGAACTCGTGCGTGACCTCATCGACATGTACGATGACACGCCCAAGATTCTGGTGGTGACCGGTGCTGATCCCGTGACGTTCATGGACCGGAGACTGCAACTCCGCGTCAGCTACTGCCTCAACCTGTCCACCGCACACCGTATCGAACTGTAGCCCATGAAAATCGTCAACCCCGGAATGGAGATACGGTGTCTGAAGTCCCTGTGCGATGGAGGACCAAAGCTGAGTGCGCGCATCATCAACGCGCTCGGTGACGAGAGTTTCCACTACGAACCCACGCTTGAGGCCTGGCGGCGGGTTCGTGCGCTTATCAAGTCGCATGGCGAGGTTCCATCATGGGACGAGCTATGTGCGGACCCCGCGATCAACGAAGCTCACCGCACGGCGCTGCGCAAGGACCAGCAGAAGCCGCTGCGCGCCGCCAACGAAGACCGGGTGGCGTCGATGCTTCGTCTCCTCGACCGATACCGGCAGCTTCGCAAGCTCCTGACGTGCGCTCAGGAGATCATGGACGCCGTGGAGGACGAGTCCGTAGACGTTGACAAGCTCATGGACGCGGCCAATGAACACCTGCTGTCGGCAAGAACCAAGGCTGACGCACAGAAGAAGCTGCTGCACATCGGCCGGGGCAACAACAGCACGCAGATGGTCAAAGACCTTCTGAGCTCCCGCAAGCGGCCGGTGGTACCCACGGGGTTCAAGGCTTTCGACGACGTGAACGGTGGCATCCTACTCGGGTCGCTATTCGTCATCGCCGCGAACACCGGCGGTGGCAAGTCCACGATGGCGATCAACCTCGCGCACAACATGGCGAACGCCGGCGAGGACGTGTGCGTGGTCCCGCTGGAAATGACCGAAGACCAGATGGCCGCACGGCTGTTCGGTCTGCGCACGGGGTTGGACGTAGGCAAGATCAGCCAGCACAAGCTGGCGCGCGGAGAGAAGAAGAAGGTGGCCGGTGACTTCAAGTCCCTGGTGTCCGACCTCAAGGAGAAAGAGACACGGATTTCGCTGTTCGCGCCAGAAGAAGACATGGGCATCGAAGACATTCTGCTCATGCTCAAGCCCTTCAGGTACCGTGTCATCATCATCGACTACATATCGCTGTTGAAGGGTGCGGACGACGATGACCAGGCGAAGAAGCTCGGTGCCATCGCGCGGTTCGCCAAGGTGTTCGCCAAGAACAACAACTGCGTGGTCATCCTGCTGGCGCAGTTGGACGACAAGACGAAGAACATCCGGTACGCACGGGCGATCCGCGAGCACGCGAACAACGCATGGTTCTGGTTCATGACCGAGGACGAGCAAGAAACGTCGATCATGGAAATCCGGCAGGTGAAAGCGCGGAACCAGAAGCGGTTCCCCTTCTCGCTGCTGTCGCACAATGCGTCGATGCTGATTACCGACATGGACGACGAACACAGAGGACAACTCGATGATCCAGCTTACAAGAAGGCGAAGAGCGAGCACGACAAGCACTTCAAAGACCTCGAAGAAGACGAGCAAGAGGAGGATCAAGAGGAGTACGCAGAAGCAGACGAGTAAGCCGCTGACCGCCGAGCAGATCGACGCGCTGCTAGGGTCCAACTTCATCCCTTTGGACGCAGACCACCTGGGTACTGAACCGGACCCTGCGGACGAGGACCCGCACGTTTACTCGGGTCTGCGGTTCGTTACCGGCGGGGCTTCACGCTTCATCACCGTGACGGACTACCCCGAAGTCGTGCTGGAAATGCAGAGGCTGCACTTGCGCGCTGAGCAGGAGCGCCGTGATCGAATCCGTGCGTCGATGCTCACACTGGACGTGCCTGCTACGGAGCGGAAGAGGTTCCTTTCAGCGCTGAACGCGAAAACGGCGGCGCTCCGTAATTTCATCGTCAGAGACATCGCCGTGTTCGACTTGGCGCTGACGACAGCCGTTGCCGAAGCCCGTGACGTACTGGAGCAGCTAACCGGGTCCAAGGTTGAGGCCATGAACATCGCGCGTGTCCAACGCACAGCGGAAACGCTGGTCGAGTTGCACATGATGAACAAGCTCGCCTCGGTTCTCGGGGCCGGCACAGACATCCGCAAGCTCGTTCTGGAACACATGGGAACCAGTAATGGCAACGTCAAAAACATGTCTCAGTTGCGGGAGCTTCTTGCACTGCAAGCGAGTCGAAAAGAGTCCGCAGGGCTCGTGCGTCAAGTGGGTGCCACGCGCGGGTCGGAAGCTCGCGGCGTCGATCATCGACGAACTGGAGCCCTTTACGCTCGACCTCGTGGAACCAAGGGGCCCGGTTCTAGCACCTGAGCGCTACGAGGAGCTAGAACTCGACCTCATCAACGTGTTGGACACCATCGTTGATCCCAACACGAAGATGCTCCGTGACCTGAAGATTGACGACCGCGACTTCGCGGAGTTCCCCAACGTGTACGAGTTCATGATGGACAAGCGAGGGCTGCATCTGCGGCCGTTCGCTCGTCAACTCTGGATTCACGTGGTGATGTTCCACGAGTGGTGCCCGGAGTGCTCGGATCAGAAGATGATGCGAGACATCCTGAACGTGCCGATTTCGATGCCGCCGGAGGAGTTCCCGGACCATGTGAAGCTCTTGAAGTACGGCAAGTGCCCAAAGTGCAAGCGCACGAAGCTCGACTTCTTCCGGTCTGGCAAGCTCAAGGCGTACCAGGAGCTAGCTGCGCTGCTAGGTCAGCGGGTCGGCAAGTCCACGATGCTGGTGGCACCAGCGGGCACCTACCTGCTGCACAAGTACATGAAGATGCCGCGACCGTGGGAGATGTACGGGTTGAATCCGACCACGCTGTTCGGCACTGTCGTGGCCCAAACGTACCAAGCTGCGTCGGACCAGTTGTGGCTGCCGATCAAGACGTACATCGAGGGCTGTACGTGGTTCACCGAGTACCACGACATGCTGAAGGACGTACAGGATCGCAAGGGTGAGGAGCTGTTCTCGTTCACGACCACGCAGTTGTACTACAAGCACCGGGCGCTCATGATGTACCCGTCCGGTCCAAACCGCAAGACCCTGCGGGGCAAGACCCGGTTCTTCTCGGCGACGGACGAGCACGACTTCTTTGACGGAGAGGAAGACTCCGAGAAGATCAAGATGAACGGTAAGGAGGTACGCACCTCGCTGAACAACTCGCTGGCGAACGTCAGAATCGAGTGGCGCAACGTCATCGGCAGAGGCATCGTCAACGCACCCGGCGGGTACTCCATGTACGTGAGCTCCCCGGATCACGCCATGGGTGTGCTGACGCAGTTGGTCAAGGCCAAAGCCGGGTCTAAGACGATCCTCGCGCTGAATCTCGCCACCTGGGAAATCCATCCGAAGCTCACACGCAAAGCCATCATCAAGGCATTCGACCCTGACCCGATGCGGTTGGAGCGTGACTTCGGTGCTCGTCCTCCGCTGAACAACAACCCGTTCGTCGAAGACCCGGATGTGATTACCCGGATGGCCGACGAAGAGACGGGCAACCGCGTGGTCATCAAGCTCAAGTCGGAAATGCGCAAGGAGCGGCTGCGCATCGTGCCGGAGATACAGCGGATTCTCGCACCGCTGAGGATGCGTCCGACGGTGCTCGCCGTGGACGCAGGATACTCGAACAACAGCTTCGCCATGGCAGTGCTAGGGCCACCCCTGAATCCTAACGCCGGCACCAAGTGCGTGATCCACGCGCTGATCGAAGTGATCCCTGCGAAGAAGGCTGGCACCATCGACTTCAACGCCGTGTACGAGAACGTGTTCACTCCCGTGATCCAGCAACTGAACGTCAAGGCGATGCTGGCAGACCGATGGAACTCGCTGAAGATGCTGCACGACGCAGCGGCTGACTTCGACATCTTCGTAGACCAGTACAGCCTGAAGTACCAGGACTTCGTGTTCGTCCGCTCGTACATGGAATCCGGTGCTCTGCGTATGCCCAAGTTCGGCATGACCGACGCGCAGCGCATGAACCCTGACCTCACGAACTACCCCGCGTGCTTCGCCGGGTATCCCGTGGATCACTTCTTCTTCCAGGCGATCACCGTCCGTGATCTGGAGAAGACGGTGGACAAGGGACTGAACCTGACGGACGACCTGTGGCGCGCCGTCGTGCTTGGAGCGCGATTCGTACTCGACGAGGAGTTCGCAGAGAAGTACCTGCGCGGCACCATGGCAAAACGGGCAATCGGTGGCATCGCCGCTGGTTCCTATGGCACGAACGTACAGGGCTACGGCAACACCGGTGTCGGCAGCGTTCCGCTCTCCAGGGACCAACTGGAACGGCAATCGGTAGTGGCTGCATCCGGCGGGAACTACGGACAGAGCGTCACCATAGGCGTCTCCAACGTGTTTGCGCGTGTGCCCAAGTAGGTGCGATTCTCACTAATTTCATGGCACGTAACCTCGGCAAACGATCATGATCCGTATTGATCCTCTAGACCTCGTGGCCGTCACTGCTGGTGCCGGCAGTACTCCTGTAACCGCGCGAATCGACCTCGACCGCGTGGATCGTTGCCCCGCAATCGGCTGCGGCAAGCCCATGTCCACGATTCTCGCTTCGGACATACCGTGCTTCATCTGCTGGGAGCACCGTGTAGTGCTGCCGCAGCCGGACCCGGAGCCGGCAACGGCGTCCACGGAACAGGCGTCGCCGGACACCGACGTGAGTGCCGAGCCGCCGATGCCTGTGCCATCGGACTTCCGTGTCACCACGGAGGACCCTGTGGTCGAGGTTGAGAAACCAGGCGCCGGAATCGTCGTGACTTCCGACCCGGAGACGGAGGCACCATGCTGAAGCTCAAGCACGCGGTGCACACACGCGGTGGTGCCAAAGGGTTGCATCCCGTGCTCGGAGTAGCTCCGGGGAACCGTAGCGGCGCAGCCGCGTTTGCGTCCTCAGGTCCGAAACCGGTGGACCCCGGTGTCCGCGTGGAAGCTGACATCAACTCGTTCTCGGGGATGCAGAACACGCAGCAGTATTCCATGATCGGGAACTCCGGTCAGCAATACGACACGCTGATGGCGGGGATCCTCAGCGATGACGACCAAGCGAACCTCCGGTTCTACCGGGACATCTACCGGTATGACAACACTTCGGGTTCCGCAGTCGATCTGCTGTCGATGCTGCCCTTCAGCGACTACGAACTGGTCGGCACCACCAAGGAACGGAACCGCGTTTACGAATCGAGCACCGAACGTCTGAACCTGAAAACAGCGCTGGTGCCCATGTCAATCGAGTACCTGGTCACCGGGCGGTACGTTGGCACGCTGCTGTACCGCAGCAGCACGCGCATGTTCACGGAAATGATGCCGCACCGTGCTGAGGACACCAAGGTCACGCCGAGCCCGTTCTTCGGTGTCGAGCCCAGTATCGAGGTCAAGCAGAGCGACGTAGTGCAGAAGTTCCTGGAGTCGGAAGACCCGAGGTTCAAACGCATGGCTCAGGCACTGCACCCGAAGTTCCGCGAAGCCATCAAGGCGCCGTCGATGCTGCTGGACGCGAGCACCACGCTGTACGTGCCGCGAATGGCAGAGGCCACGAACCTATGCGGCATGTCGCTGTACAAGCGTGTGCTCCCCATCTGGCTGATCGAGAAAGCGCTGTACCGTGGCACGCTCGTCGAGGCGCAACGGAGACAGCGGTCGCTGTTGCACCTGGGTGTCGGCGACGAAGAATGGGAACCCACGAGCGAAGAACTTCAGGCCATCGTCGCGCTGTTCCAGCAGGCGGACCTGGACCCGTTGGGTGCCATCATCGCCACGCGCGCAGGTGTCGTCCCGGAAGAACTGCGGCAGGGCGGTGACTTCTGGAAGTACACGGACATGACAGACCTGCTGTCGCCGATGAAGCTCCGGGCGCTCACGATTTCCGAGACGTTCCTCAACGGCGAAGCGAACTACAGCAGCATGGAAGTGTCGCTGTCGGTGTTCCTCGACATGCTGAACAACCACCGGAACATGTTCACCCAGGAGGTCTTCTACAACAAGACGTTCCCGATCGTGGCTGTGACCAACGGGTTCTTCAAGCCCAACGTCAAGACCAAGGAAGTGGCGGACGCGCAGGACCAGATGCGCATGCAGTACCACATATCCGATGTGTCCAAGCTGGACATTCCCGAGGTACAGTGGAAGAAGCCGCTGAAGCCGACGGCGAACAAGGACTACATGGACGTGCTGACCACGCTGGAAGAGAAGGGGTTGCCCATCGGACTGCGCATGTGGGCGGCAGCCGGTGGCGTGGACGCTGATTCCGTGGTCAAGCAAGCGGAAGAGGAAGTGGAACTGCGCAAGCGTGCCACCGCGATGCGCAAGGGCACGGAGCCAGAAGACGAAGGTCACGCTGCGTTCGCATCGGCGGGCCGGATCGTCGTCCGCGACAAGTACCCGGAGTACGTGTCGGAAATACGGGGCTCCACGAAGACCGGCGCACCGAAGTACGTGCCGAACCAACGGGCTGCCGCGCAGCGCATGCACCTCATGGCAGCCACCGCGCTGAAGCGGCTGGCAACGACCTGGACACCGAAAGGAGCACGCAAGTGAACGTGTTCATCACCGGGACGCTCGTGCTCGGTTCAAAGCTGTACTCGCAGTGCCTGCGTGACCTTCTTCGGTTGTCGCTGGCATGCAAGCGCAAGTGCCTGGCGTTGACGGTTACCGTTGACGACAGCCAAGCGGGGCTGCTAGCACGCAAGCTCGTTTCGGCCATCGCAGTGACACCCGTGGTGCGTGACCGGTTCCTGGCGGTGCCGCAAGCGGACACGATCCTCGTGTACGAAGAAGAGCCGGACAAGGACTACGCATTCGAGGAACTCGTGTACGACAGCCACAAGGAAGGTGCTGACGTGTACGTGCGCAAGCCACCGGAACCGGAAACAGCGAGGCCGGTGGCGCCAGCCGAGGAGCCGTACAACGACTTCCGTCGCGCGTTCGAGTTGATCGAACGGAGAATTCGCCCAATACCCACAAGAGGTCCGCAGGTCTGGCGCGAGGTCGAAATCCGACCGAACGGCGGGCGCCCTTGGTTCTATCTGTGAGCAACGTATGAGACGCATGGATTCCCACTTCGGCTACGCAGAGTACGCGGATGCCATGAGCCCTGGTGTGCTCGACCTGCACGCAGCAGCGAGAAACAAGTCGCTGATCCTCAGTTCCGAGGGCATCGACGTTCGTGACTCGTCGGCGGTGAATCTGCTCGGAGCGCAGACCCTGGACTTCCAGATGTGGCTGCCTGCCGCCGCAGTCGAGTACCGCATCAGTCCGAACGTGCAGGACTACGTGCTGACGCCGGTGCTGACCATCCCCACGGAGCTACCGAACCGGAACTGCGTGGGCTTCCCTCGGCGTGAACTCGTGAAGTTCAACATCGAGGCCGGCCGTCTCGCGTACAAGACGTTCATCGGCAAGCCCGTGCACGTGGAGCACGACAACGAAGACCCCACGAAGGCAATCGGCGTCATCGTCGATTCTGTGCTGCGGCCGACTCGTGGCTACGGCGCAGGGCGCATGCACCGGCTGTTCAAGCTGCTGGCAGTGGACCGCACGAAGAACCCGATGATGGCGCAGAAGATCATCGACCGGGAAGTCAACACCTACAGCATGGGTGCCTGGGTCAAGAGCTTCGAGTGCAGTTACTGCGGCGCACCGATGGGACGGTGCAGTCACCTGCATCCGAATCGGCCGCGAGATTTCTACGAACTGATGGGTCGCCTGGTGTACCGCTGGTGCATCGGTGTCAACGGATTCGAGACTTCAGTGGTGTTCGATCCCGCGTACTCCGTCGCGGCTTCAGACATCCTGTTCGGCTTGTAACTCCCGTCATCGTCAACCCTCCGAGGTATGTACATGCACATGCACCTTCGCGCGATTGACTACTTGGTGTTGCTGGTGTTGATCTTCTTGATCTTCCTGGCGTACCGCTTCTTCATACGCATCGACGTACCAACCTCGCCTCCGCTGCCGCCACCGGGACCGCCACCGCCACCCGGCAAACCAGTGGCTGTGCGCTTCCGCTTTTTCATCAACGGGAAACCCCAACCTCAAGGACCCAACATGACAACCGAAATCCGTGTCGATCAAGAGAGCAACGCCGTTGCCGAGTTCGTGGACAAGTTCAAGAACGTGGTCAAGCCGGAAGGCCCATCCACCTGGGTGTCGTCCGACACGAGCATCGCCGATCTGGAACCCGGTGCCGATGGCACGACCGCCAAGCTGCTGCCCACCGGCGTCGCCGGCCCCGTGACCATCACGATCACCAACGGCGAACTGACGGCCACGGCCGACGCCGTGTTCGTCGGCGGTGCACCGAAGGCCGCAGAACTCAAGCTGCTGGTCGGCGGCGTCGAAGTGCCGCTGGGCGCCGACGGCAAGCTGCCGCCGGTGAAGGTCGATGCCGAGCCGTCGATCGTCGCCTCGTTCGCCGACGAGTTCGGCAACCCCGTGACACCGACGGACATCCCGACCTGGGCCACCTCGGACTCGTCCATCGCCGACATCGAAGTGTCCGACGACGGCAAGACCATCAAGCTGGTGCCCACCGGCGTCGCCGGCCCCGTCACGTTCTCCGTGGACCTGAACGGCGTGACCACGAGCATCACCATGGACTTCGTGGGCGGCGCGCCGGTTGCCGTGACGCTGAAGATCGTGGTCGCGGAAACCCCGGCGCCTGCACCGGCTCCGGCTCCGGCGGCTCCGGTCTGACCTTGACCCGCGTCGTCTAGCGTTGTGCCACTGCGGGGCTCCCGGTTCTTTACGGAGCCCCGCACCTGTTTTCGGAGGGCGTCATGCGCATACTCAGAAGCAAAGACCTGCAACCCGGTGACTTATACGCCTACCGAGGTTCCGTGTACGTGGTCACCGCTGTGAACCCCGAAGCTCGCACGTTCTCCTACGTGGACCGCTGGTCGAGAACGCTGACGAAGGGCCTTGATGTTGCATCGCTAGTCGATGCTGAAACTCCGAGGATCTTCGCCGCCGTTGGCGAACGGATTCCATTCGTGGTCGAGTTCAGATGGGGATCAGGTTTCCGTAGCGAACGCACCCAGGCTCACAGCCGTGCGAAAGCGAGAAACAACATTCTGTTCCGCGTGGGCAACACGCTGCTGAACATCGACAAGGCTTACCACGCGCGTCTGGTAAATGAAGCTAAGCGCGCCATCGCGGATGCCGCAGGCGTTAGCGAGTACGATCCATCGCTGTTAACCGTCAAGGTCTGAAACCATGTTGAACCGTCGTCTCTTTCTCCGAGGGGCTGCACTGGCACTAGCAGCCCCTGCCATCGTGCGCGCATCGTCGATCATGCGCGTGACACCGCTGTCGGTGCCCGAAGCTGTTGCTCCGGTGCCGGCTCCGTACACGAAGATCGCAGTGGACCCACGAGGACGCGTCACCTCGATGTACACCGGGGAGGTCGGTGTCATAGAGAACTTCCGGGTCATCTGTGACCAAGCTGTGCCGGTGGTCCCGCGCCGTACCATCCTCGTCACCGGCCAACAGCGCGCGGCTGACAACGGCGTGTACTTCGTGTCCGTGGGACCCACGATGTTCCCCGAGCTTCGTCGCGTTTCCGACCCGCGCAAGGTGCTGCGCGTACGTCCCAACCCCTTCAGCCCCGTAGGAGCCTTCGCATAGGTGACACATGACGACACCCTCGTACAAGCGCATCCGCATCCGAGGCTGTTCGTACATCGTGTACAGTTCGGGCTTGATATGGTCGTGCGCATGGAACAAGTATCTGAGCGCACACCAAGACAAAGACGGGTACAGCATCGTCTGGATGGGAGGTAAGAAGCGTAAGGTGCATCGAGTTGTGTGCCGAGCCTTTCACGGTACGCCGCCAGAAGGGTACGTAGCCCGCCACAAGAATGGAGACACCTCGAACAACAGAGCCTCCAACCTTCAATGGGGTACGACATCGGACAACGAACGTGACAAGTGGAGGCATGGCACGCACAACAAGGGCTCCCGTCATGGTAGAAGTCACCTGACGGAAGACATCGTGCTGCGGCTCCGGGCTCTGGTAAAGAAACAACCACCCGGTACCAAGACGGCATTTCTGAAGAGGCAAAGTCAGAAGTACGGAGCTTCGTGGCAAGCAATAGGACACGCCTGCGCTGGCAGAACGTGGACGCACATCTGAGAGGTTCACATGATCTTCAAGTTCACCCGCCGGTACTGCATGGCTCACCGGTTGATTCAAGGAGGGGCGTCTTCCAAATGCGGGATCGTTCATGGACACAACGAACTGGTCATCGTGGAGTGCCGGCCGACGGCAGAGTTCAAGCCGGGGCCGAACATGAGCATGGACTTCGGGGATGCCAAGTCCGTGTGGCACGACTGGATCGACAACGCGGTGGACCACAGCTTCCAACTCGGGGACGAAGACCCGTTGCTGCCGTGGTTCATCGAGAATGAGCCCCACCGGCTGCCGAGAATCATGGTCACTCCGGGCGATCCGACGACGGAAATGCTGCTGCTGGTGTTCGCACGGAAGTTCCGCGCGTTGTGCGGTTCCGCCCTGGAACTGATCCGCATCACCGTCGAAGAAACCCCGACGAACTCCGTGACCCTGGACGTTGCCTTCGCATCGCACACACAGAGCTTCGACGACCAGTGGTTGTTGGCGCCCGCCAACGTGGACCACTGGTGGGATCGTCCGGACCTGAGCATCAACGACACCCGCGCGGAAAAGCGCTAACTGAGGAGCAACCGTGAACGCTGTTACCACCCCCGAGGTACCCCTGGTCCCCGTGAACGACTTCGCCGCGTACGTTCCGCTGGCTACGCGCACGAAGTCGCCAGGGATCATGCGACCCACGTTGACACCACTGGGAGAACCAGTGCTCGGCGACGATGGCAAGCCGAAGACGCACTGCATTGCCGCAGGCCCCGTGATCGACTTCTGCCACTTCGTCATCGGCATGAAGTCCGAGTCCGGGGAGACCGTCGGCGATGTCAAGTCCGCGCTGTTCTACGGCAAGGAGTTCAACGTCGCCAACTTCTACGGGGAACTCGGTGACCTCTGGTGGTACACGGCTGTGGGCGTCTCCGCGTTCAACTCCGTGATGGACAAGCTGGGGTTCCCGCTGTACACCGTGAACGTGGACGAGTACGTCGGCCAAGCGCAGGGCTTCGCGCGCAAGCTCGTCACTGGTGCTGGTGACCAGCGTCTGTTCTCGGGACTCACGCTTGTGGACGAATGGGCCACGAAGCTCATGCACGTGGTGTGCGAAATCCGTGTGGAACTGCCGATCTGGCACCACACGGAGTGGGCGTTAGAACGAGAAGACGCTGCACGGCTGTCCATCCAGGTGCAGCAAACGGTGGCCGCCCTCGTCGGACTCAGCGCTGCGTTCTACGACATGGAGCGGCAACACGTTGTCCCGGGGCTGCAAGACACGTGGGCACGGAACATCCGCAAGCTGCGAATCCGCTACCCCGATGCGTTCTCCACGGTACTCGCCATCGAACGGGGTACGCAAGCTCAGGAGCTGGCAGCGCTCGGCGAGGGTACCGCAAGTGTGGAGCCGTGACCCAGCAATCCAGGAGCTATGCGTCTCACGGATTCTCGAAGTCTCGGGCACTCGTGACCCGCTAGCTCGCGCACGGCGAGCACTCCAGTACATCGAGCACCTGGCTGCGTACCCTGCGGAAGCAGGCGACAACCCTGTGAGGTACACGCCGGTCATGGCAGCGTATGCCTTAGCCGCTTATCGTGAATCACCACAGGAGCACGTACGTGAACGAACCGGAGAACCTGGATCGGGATGAACTAGACCTCGGAGACAACCATGTCCTGGTGTTCGCCGGGTACAAAGGTGAACCACGAGTCGGAGCCAGCGTCGCGCATCTGAAGCCCGACGGCAGTCAGTGTGATGGCTGGATCGCGTTCTCCGACCGCGCATGGGCACGCGAGTTCTCCGGAGGCATCGCTACATGGGTCGTCGAGCAGGAGCAGCCGCTGACGCTGAGTCCAAGCATTCTCTGCCGCGTGTGCGGGGACCACGGGTTCGTACGCCAGGGTCGTTGGGTACGCGCGTAACCACGTCAGGACAAAAAAGGGGGGTGCCACTGTCGCCGGTGGCACCCCCTTTCTCGTTTCCGCGCTCTCACACGCGGAAGATCACGCCCTCTGGTCCGAACACGATGCCGAGGTCTGCGCCCGTGATGTTCGAGCGCTCCATGTCCGTGAGGTACACGCGCCGGACTTCGTTCTTGGCGATCATGCCCTTGATGAAACCGATGCAGGCACCTCGGTACTTCTCGACGACCCCTTGGTTCGCTTTGCCCTTCAGTTGCTTCAGGTGCTTCGTTTCCGGATCGTACTCGATGGTTGCGTGCGGCTGATCGTTGCCATCGCGCAGGCTGAAGATGTGGATTTCTCCTGCTTCGACCCTTCGCGTGTACGACATGCCTTCGTTGCCGACGCAGTGACCCATGAACGCGCTCTCGTTGCGCAGCGCCTTGGCGGTCTTGAGATCCCACCATGCGTAGCCGTTGCCGTAGCGGTGCACCAGCGTTTTGTCTTCTTCCTTCTCGGTCACCCGTTCTTCCACACGGGTGCGCTCGATGGCTCGGTGTCCTTCGGTCACCGCACGGTCGAACTTCACGGTGTTCAACTGCTTGATCCCCGAGGCTTGCAACGCCAGTAGATACGCGGTGCACGCATCCACGTCCTCACGGAACTGCTGGAAGTCGTTGTCCTCGGGGTCGAACTCGTACACGAGAACGCCAGCCGGAAACGCCTTGAGCATCCACGGCTTACTCCGGTACTCGCGCATGAGGTCGGTCACGGTAAGCCGACGGAAGGCAGCAACCTCCGTCAGCAACCACTTCTTCCCCACAGTCTTGATCCACTCGCCGATCTTCGGGTTCTTGTCCCGTGCGAGTTCCTCCAGCGCGGCGTCCAATGTTTCCGGGTTGCTCACGTTCTTCATCGTTGATCCCTCGTTACGGAGGCATCATGGAGTGCCCCACTTGACAATTGCTTGAACCGGACCTGTGGGAGCTTCCGCAGCGGCAACCGGTGCCGCCGGTGCTTCCGCAGCAGCCTTCGCACCGGTCACTCGACGGATCACCCACATGTCATCGACGAGACGCCTGGGGTCCGTGAACCAGTCCTGCGTCATCTTGTAGTACCCGAGCATGCCCCACCGCCGACCCCACGAGTTGCGGACCCACACGAACGGCTTGCTCGGGCGATCGTCGTAACCCGCTGCCATCACCGCGTGGCCCCCGAGCAACTGTTCTTCCAGCGTCGGAAGCTCCAGAACCCAAGGGCTGCTCAAAGCGTCGAACTTCTCCGGCACTGCGAAACCGAACACCACGGGGTGCCCGTCAGCCAGCGACTGCTTGAGCCCCATGAGTGTGGACACTCGTGCGTACTCGAAGCCTGCGGTGAGCAGCGCACGGAGCGCGGTAGCTTCGTCATACGCCTTGGCTGCCGGCTTTTCCGCGTACCGCTGAGGCACGTACGGCCACGAACGCTCGGTGGCAACGCCCGTGCGGAAGAAGCTCTTGATGACGCTGCGGATCATCGCGCCGCCGTCTTCGTTCACGTCGCCTTCCGCTTCACGGCCGTTGTAGTACGCCATCAGCCGGGATAGCTGCGTGCCGGCCGTCACGATTTCCACAGCGGACGTGCTGGCGTTGCCCGTGCACGAACCCAACTGACCCTGATCTTCGATGGGGTTGCCCATGCCGATGCGGTCCACAAATCTCGGCAGCGGTCGGTCAGGCTTTACCGCTGCATAGCGGTCACGGTGGTCGGGTACATCGGGCTTCCAGGTGTAGTAACGCTTGCTCATCATCGACTCCAAGGGGTTAAGGGGAGCCTCGAAGGCGAACGTACCCGAAGGTGCTAAACAGTGGTGTTCGGCGACGTACTGGAGATAGCCCCCACGAAGTCACCGGACACCGGATCACCAAGTCGCGCTGCGGGCAACCCGTTGACGTTCACGCTGGTGTCGCCACCGACGATGCTCGCGCTGTGCCCACAGTCAGTGACCACAGGGTCACCAAGTCGCGCTGCGGGCAACCCGTTGACGTTGACGTTGGGTGAACCACCGACGATGGACGCGCCGACCACGATAGGATTCTCGTGCGCAGGGTGGAAACAGGTGCCGCTACACCTATCAAATAAGCGAGCCGCTGAAATTCCCAAGATGGACCTCCGTGTTTACGCCATGGAATGCAACCGCGCGGCCATCCCCGCCATGAAGTTCTCGCTGATGTCCTTGATACCCGTGTGCGAGAACGACAAGTTGGCAGCCTGCTTGGCGTTGAGCCGCAGCGAAGTCACCTCGTGAGCAAGCAACGTGGCGCGCTCGGTCGTGAACGTGGCCGCATGCACCAGGCACGACGTGAGGTTCACCAGGTCTTTGACACCGGAGGCTCCGACGGCAGCCGCGAAGTCTTTCAGTGCATCGCGCGTCTGCCCGAGGAACGTGTCGATTTCATGCAGCGCTGCGGTGAACACAACCGCCTTGTCTAGAGCGGAGAGCGCAGCACTGAGTTCGGAGCCGACGGCGAGGACCCCTGACTTGATCTTGGCAAGCAGCGCGTCCACCGCAGTGGTCAACCCGTTCAGGAAGTCCCCGCTGGCGGTGAACGCGATGACCCCGCAGATGCTGTGCGTCGGGTTGTCCGTGAGCGTGCCCAACGACTTTGCCATGGCGTTCACCGTGGACACGTGCTGCATGAAGCCGCCGTAGAACGAAGCTAGCTGCTGTGGCACAGACGTAGCCATCCCCGCCACTCTGATCTTCGCCGTCAGCAAGTCCGCCTTGGTACCCGGAGCCAAGTTCGTGCCAGAGGCAATCGCCTGATCGAGCTTGGACTGTATGTCGTGGAGTTTGGTTGCGAGCGTCATGATCCGTCCTTGAACAGCGGGTTGTCCGGTGGTGTCCACAAGCCGGTCGCATACAGGTAGTCCCTGGCTCTGCGGTCAAGCTCGTCGGGCACGAAGTCGAAGGCGTACCCCGCGTAGTCACGCCACGACTGATTGTCCTCATCGAAGTCGCTGAGCTTGTACTCTATGGTCTCCCGTAGGTGCTCGAACAGCGAGGTCAGTCCCTTGAACTGCTCAGGGGTTGCCACCGGTCGTCGGCGACTGGCCGTACCGAAGGCTTCAGCGTACCGCAAGCTCGTGTTGCCATCGACCTCGGCTGTAACCACGTCGTACGCCCAACTGAGGTAGTCTTCGAGGTCGAGTCCAGGTAGGCTAGACATAGGGCGCCCAATGCGTTGGGTAGAACACGCTGCCGGATTCAGCACACCAGCCTTCGGTGTACGCACCGTCGGCAGCGCTCTCGAAGAACCCACGGACTTCGACCACGGTGCCGCCGGGATCACTCGCGTACGTGCCCCGAAGCCACAGCACAGCACCGTGGACTTGCGGAGCGCTGGCAATCCCACGGAAGTCCCACGGCAGACCATGGAGCTTGCGGTACGCGAGGTCTGTTGCGGCCCACTGCTGCTCCACGAGCGCGGCTACCGCAGGCGTTTGCTTTGCGGTCATCAACTCGTGCAGCACCGTACCCGGCGCCACCAGGGTGTCCTTGTACTTCAGGTACGTCTTCACGCTCGCTCCAGCCGGATGTAGTGCTCTCCGTACCCGTCAGCTAGGCAGACGTTGCCGGTTACCTCAGGGCCCTTGCCATCGGCGTCGAACCCCGTAGAACCGAGCGCGGCATCCACGAGCTTGGACTCCTCTTCGGTGGGCAGCAGCACCAGGATCTTCCGGCCATCGAAGTCACGGATTTGAACTTGCATATGCACCTCCAGGGGTTGTTCGTAACTTGGGCGCGAACGTAAGGACCATGTAGCTAGAGAGCCTTACGGGTTTCCACATCACCATCAAGCCGATGAGCCCGGTGTCGATCACGGACATCGGGTTGTTGCGGGCGTCACAGACGACCAGCGCATCGTGGATGTCTCGACGTTGCTTGTACGGCGCCAGCAACGCTTCCATCTGCGTTCTCAACTCGGTCCTCAACAGGTCATCTTGAGGATCCCACGCATGCGTTTCCAGGAAACTCAAGTACAGTTCGGTCACGTTGTCAGCGATGGCACGACTCGTCTTTAGAACGCGCACGGGGTCCGCAGGTGTGCTGCCTGGAGTGGCTTGCACATCAGGGGACACTGCGGCACCTGCTTTCGGTACGAGTATCGAAATGGAGAGGGCTTTGAGGAGGTCACGTCTTTTCACTAAGGCACCTTGGTGTCGGGTTATCGTATGTCCTTGCGGTACTCTACGGGCACGTCGCGGTATGGCATGTATCTGATGAACGTGAAGCCCGTTGATGTTCGCACGCGAACGCTGACGAACAACGGGCTGGTGTACACGTCGTCCGGCCAGGGTTGAACTTCGCGCCATTTCTTGCGTGCGCGCTGCACGCCCTCGACGGTAATCATAGCCCGTACTTTCGGCGGAACTGCTCCGCCGTGAGGATTCTCGTGCCGAGTGCTCGGGCAGCACCGAGCTTGGAACTACTGCCACTGGGATCTTTCGCCAGCAGCACCGTTGCGGTCTTCACCGATGTCGCCAGTGTGCCTCCGTTGCGGAGCACCAGTTCTTCGAGTTCGGCATCGCGGAACCCCGTGAACAGCACGGAGACGCCTCGGAGCTTCGAGCCGGTGGCACGTGCCTTCTTCTCGACCTCGTACGCGAGCTTCGTGGACGCCGCGAACCGCGCGAACTTCGGCAGCGCGTGCGCGAACGCGTAAGCCTGTTTCACATCGAACCCTGGGATCTCGTCCACAAGGTGCTGGAGCTTGGCAACGGGCCACAGCGCGTAGTCCATGATCTTCGGATGCGCTGTGCAGATGGCCCCGAGCTTGCGGCTGCCGAATGCGCGACCGAACAAGCCAGAGGCGTACATCAACGTGTGCAGCCACACACCGTCGGTCTTCAGCCGCTGTACGTCCTGGTACACGACGTGGCTCAGCCGCGAGACACCTTCGACCTCGGTGAACTGCTTCTCGGTCATGCGCAGGATCTTCTGCGGTGTGTCGAATCCCGCCCGGATGTACTTGGCAACGGTGGCCGGCTTGAACCGGTCAATGCCGAGCACCGTGAAGAAGTGGGACAATCGCATGGACAGCACGGACTCGACCCCGGCGACACCGGAGGCTGGCTTGATGTTCGCTCCGTCCCACACGTGGTCTTTCGGCCACTTGAGCTTTCCGGGCTTCAGCACGTCTTCCGCGCGGATGTCGGGGATCACATCGCCGGACCTCCGGAGCTTGATGACCGCACCCGGACCGATACCGTTGTCCCTGACGAACGCAGCGGACTTGGCGGACGCATAGGTCACGGTAGCGCCCTTGAGCACCACGGGTTTGACCTCGATCCTTGGGAAGTACCACCCGGTTCTCGTGAGGTTCCACTGCACATCGACCACTGTGGTCTTCGCTGAGTCGTCCTCTGTGTCGGACTTGAACGCGACCACGTGGTCAGGATCACCCTTGCTGATACCGGTCTTCACGTCCTGCGCGATCACCAAGCCATCGACTTCGTACCCGGTGTTGGCCCTGGCCGCTTGCAGCAGCGCCAGTAGCTTCTCTTCGGTCAACGCGGGGAACACCTTGAACGGCGCCACGTCGTACCCCAAGGACTTGAGCTTGGCGAACGCGGCACTCGGCTTCAACCGGGGCACCAGCAGTTCGTATGCGAGGTACGTCACGTCCTTGGTAGCCGGGTGCACGGTCTTGACGTTGGTTAGCCCACCAACCATGTTCCGGGGGTTAGCGTACTCGTGCCCGTACTTGGCCGTGAACGTCGTGTTGCGCATCACGAGTTCACCACGGACCACGAAGTCACCCTTGGGCTCTGGCAGCTTCTTCAGATGCGGCACCAGATGGCTGATGTCTCCACCGTGTGTGCCCGACGATCGACCCCGCGTGTACAGCTTGCGGCGTGCCGGCACATGCAGGCCGCTGATGCCGTCGATCTTCCACGACACGCAGTACGGCCCTGGATGGTCAGCGAGCCACTGACCGACGCCGCCGGTCAGGTACTTGATCTTCGTCAGCGACGGCATCGGGAACGGCAGCTTCACCTTGAGCTTGGTTGTCGGGTCTGCCCCACTGTGCTTGAGCACCGGATGATCCGGGTTCACGGCACGCAGCGCTTCTTCCAGCGCGTCGTAGTCCCTGTCGGTCATGATCGGGAGCCCACGGTAGTACGCACCGCGAGCACGCTCGATCTGCTTCGCCATTGCGCCTTCGGTCATCGCAGCCAGCACTTTCATCTAAACTCCTCGATGTGATACAGGTCAGACAGCCGCAAGTAGTTCCGCACGTTGTACCCGGCCATGACGGCGGCGGGCAGCGCCCAAAATAGCACGTACGGCCACCACGGACGCCCCGAGTACCACACGTAAGCGCACGCGATGCCGAGCACGAGCGCCACTAGCGAGGAGACAGCAGCGGTAACCCGGGCACGCGCCAGAACTTGCTTGACCGTGGTCATCAGCTTTCTCCGCTAAGTGCTGACAAGACCTCCCGTGCCTTGCCGAAGTTGAACCGCGCGGATACCGACGACGCGAAGTTCCGTGCGCCCTGCGGTAGCTTGCGGCTCAGGTCCACGGAGAACCGCAGACGCTTGACCGTATTGTCTCCGGGGACGCAGACGCGGCACAGGTACTCCCAGTGGCTGACGCCGTAGTGGGAGCTCGGCATCGACCACAGCAACTGCTCGTCCACGGCGAACACAGTGCATCGTGTGCCCACGAACATCAGCAGGTACAAGTCCGTGTACCCGTTGCCGTTCGTTGCGAGCAGCCTGTAGCTGCGGTCGCCGAACACCGTGCCAGGCATCTGGTCCACGATGTTGCCGAACACGGTCTTCAACCGGTAGTCGGGGGTTCCGTCGGGGAACCGTTGGAATACGCCGACAGGTGTCTGCGCAGCCGCTCCAGCACTGCGCGCCCGGTTGTGTCTCGGAGTCCGAGGTACTCCAAGGCGAGTTTCATGAAGCGTTGGTTCGCCGCGCGCTCCAGATACTCCGAAGAACTGCTGCGAATCCCGTGTGTCGTGCTCAGCCATTGGTTGAACTCCTTGTCTTCGTACCCCATGAACAACGCGATCAGCCGTTGCTTCTTGGACAGCCGTAACTCCGGTGGCACGGGTGTGCCCATCGGTGGAAACAGCACCCTGTGGTCAACATGCGCGGTGCCCTTGGGGAACAGATTGAATGCGCGTCCGATGTCGATCACGCGGTCCCTGTTCTCTCGTTCGTCAGGTGCGTGCAACTCGTGCGTCTCTGTCAGGTCGTGAATGGCAACGACCTTGTTCGTAAACGTGTCGCCTTCGCGGACAACACGTGCACGCTTCTCGTGCGTCTGTTGGATTATCAGGTTGATCCCGAAGTTGTGCGCGGCTGACTTGACGATGTTCGTCGCGTGCAGCAGGCTCTCAACCTTCGGGTACGTGAGGTACAGTGCGTGTACGCCCTTGGCGAACACCTGCATTGCCATGTCGTGCGCTTGCAAGCCCTGCTGCTGGTACACGAACCTCATCTTCCGATGCACGAACTTGCCGAGCCAGTCACGCATCCTCTGGTGGATCGTCACGATGTGCCTGTCGAAGCACGAGAGCGTCAGCGCAGGATACCGCAACGCCGTCTTCTTCAACGCCGTGAGCAACGCCGGAGACATCAGCAGTCGCAGGCACGTGTCTGCTTCACGCACGTTGAATGCTGGTGCGACCTTCGCTGCGGTAACGCCGCGTAGCCCACGCTTGACGCACCAGAACAGCCAGCACTTCACCTCCTTGACGACGTACCCGGAGTCCGTGATGGCTTTCCACATCGCCTTGTAGTCGAGGGAACCGAACGCGGAGCGCGCTTGCACCTGTAGTTGCTTGTACGTCGTGTGCCTGAAGATCGTGCTCAGCATCATCTGCACCCACTGCTGCTGCTTGTACTTCGGCAGCGTCAGGAACCTTGGGTCAGCCTCGCCACTGAGCTTCGTAACGATGTCGCACTCACGTGCGTTCGATTGTGAACGACCCATCTTTGCCCCTTGTCAGCGTCTTCTTCATCTTGGCCTTGGTCTTGGCGTCCGCGATCTTCTTCGACTTCTTGATGTTGCCGGTGATCGCATGCATCGCCTCTTCCTTGAAGAGCTTGACGCGACGCTTGTCTAGCCAGTGCTGTGGCACGGAATCGAGTGATGGGGGCACATACTCGGCGGGTTTGACGGCCAGGGTGTCACGGTACGCGAGCCACTCGTCTCGGGGCATCTGCAACTCGTCGTACAGCGTCGGCCTGCCGTTCTTCTTCGGCTCGATGACGCGGTTTGCGCTGATGAGCGAGCGCTTGCGCTTCTCCCACTTGGCGAACGTCAGCACGGACTCGGGCATCAACGTGACCATGGTGTTGCCGTCACCGTCACGCAGCGACGAACTGACGTACACGAACTGCTTGTCCTTGGACACGCTGACGATGCGTCCTCGGAAGTAGTTCTGCACGTACTCCTGGCCGACGCAGAAGTACACCGGCTGGCCGAACTCGTAGCCGGCTTTCTGGAGGTAGGAGCCACCTCTGATAGCCATTGCCATGACTTGCAGTTCGGGGTCCCGCATGGAGCGGAACAGCAGTCGCATGACCTTGAGTACGTTCTGATGTGCTGAGGCCAGAAGCGTTGGGTCCGGCACGTACAGTTCGCAGGCGGTTGCGGTTGCAAGCACACCGAGCTTGATGCACGGTTTCTTCGCTGACGCGTGAGGGACCTTCTCGTGGTGAATGCACGACTGGCACTTGTTTGGCATTGAGAGGGCTGACCCTCCTTCTTCTCTTTTCAATTGCACGGCTACTCGCTCCTCTTTAGCGGTTGGACTTGTGTGGCATACAGGAATTCGATTGCGGCTTCCATAGCCGCTTGGTCACTCCGCAAGTGCGGGTGCATCGCCCTATACGCATTCCACATGCGCTGATGGACGATACCGAATTTGAATGCCTTGTTCACGGGTTTCTCGACGTTGACCACGGCGAGGAAACTCGTGTAGATCACTTGGGTCAGGTACTGGAGTTTGCGGACTTGTGCGGCATCGCCGCTGAACCTCCTTGCGTGTGGTGGATGAAAGGCTTCGACGTGGATGACTGCGTGGTGGCGAGCGCAAAGGGAAACCGTTGGCCCGTGCAGACCTCCACACGACTTGGGAACTAGATGGTGGTCGTGAAGACCGTCATCACTAGGGCATACCCAACAACGGTCAAGTGCTATGGTTTTCGTGATCGGGATGTCAGACATACTGTGTACGCCTGTGTAGGTATTGTGTCACGCAGCGGAGGAAACGTACTTCCGTGGTCAAACCCTGAGCTAAGAGGAGTAAGCACCCAGGATACGGCAGTACGTTTTCTTCGCTGCGCTGCTGCATTCATTTTACCCGATTGACGTTGCCGTGTCAACCCCGTGCTGGCTAGCCCGATTCGGGTGCCATCGCACGGCCAATGAGCCGTAGCCCGCATCGTCTGCACCTGAAGGCCCGAGCGCAGCACTCAAGCGCGCCGGCTTGCCCTCTGTGACAGTCCCATTCTCGTCGTTCTTCCCCGGTGGTACTGACTCGCTCCGCGTACCCATTGCAAGTGCAGCACACAACGTCGGCTTCGCGGTCCACGACTTCCGCCAGGATCATCGTCGTTTCGGTCATCGCCGTGTGGGCCTTGTCTCTTTGCCGAACGGCAGACCCCACTCACGCACAGGGGCACCCAGCGCTTCGACGCTGGCACGTGGCAGCGCCCAGTACAGTGAGAAGCCAGCGAGCATGTTGTTGCCGATGCGCTGCTTGCCTTCGGCGCCGGCGAGCACGACCTTGGTGCCGCCGTGCTTGCGCTCGTAGCTCGTCATCATCTTCTCGATGTAGCCCTGCTCGTCACCTTCCCACGTCTCGTCCGCTGCGAGCACTCGTTGGTTCACGCACCAGATGTCCTGGTCATGCAGCACGATGTAGTCGCCGTCGGCAGTCACCTCGAAGCCCTCGGCGTCGAGGTCTGCTGCGCGCACTGGCCGAGAGAACAGCGCGATCACCGGGCACCGCACCACGGTCATCCGCCGCTTGTCCGCGACACCCGGGAACTTCGCACGGTACTTCAGGTACTTCGAGAAGTGGTTGACAGGCAGGTCCGCCAGCGAAGTCGATTCCACCACGGTTGCGGATGCGCCTTCCAGATGGGTCACCACGTCTGCGAGCCGGCCGAGCACGAGTCCTCGCGTGTTCTTCAGCGTCCGCCGATCCAAGTCGGCGCTCGCGTTCGCTTCGTGCAAGGACTGCACGGCGTTGGCGATCCATCGGGCTGACGCTACAGCACGACGGTCGTCAACTCCGTTCTTGTACTTGAGCCGGGCTGCCACGGCTTCCGCAGTCTCCCGTGCGAGCACCCGTGCGCGAAGCAACCTCGTGGCCGCGTCGTCGGTCCCGATGATCGTGGTTCGCAGCGCGGTGACCGCTTGATGCAACTTCGCTGTCGGCACCGGCACTGCCTTGGTCAATGGCGCGGTCGGCTGCCCAAGCAACGGCACGGCGGAAGCCGCGTCCACGAACGTCAGCCCCGTGTCGAGTTCGGGTTCGCGTAGCGCGACGACGCGCTCGGTCTTGGCCGGAGGCGCGTTCCACGTCGGTGCCGGCTTGCGCTTCTTCACGACCACGACGCCTGAGAGCACAAGGTCAGCCAGTTGTTCCTTCAGGGTCCGCGTCATGAGAGTTCCTTCAACAGGGTTTGCAGGTGGCGCACGACGTACGCATTGGGTTTGGCCTTGCGCTGCTCGTACTCGGCGCGCAACGCCTTCAGCTTCTTGAGTTCCGCGACCAGCTTGTCGTCTTCCAGCGCCTTGAGTTGCCGGACGCGAAGTTCGAGAATGGACTTGGCTTCGTCCACTGTGACCTTCAACGCCTTGGCGAGGTACGCTGCCAGTTGCTCGTCGTCCAGCTTCTGGTCCAGCGCGCGAATGATCGTGGCTCGGTTCGCCACGGCAATCCTGAGCACCGTGACCCGCCGAATCTCTTTGTCCTTGATGTCGATCTGGTACGCGCACGCTGAGACTTCGAGCTTGACACGGTATGCCGCCCACTTGTTCAGCAACTCGGGCACCGTGGTGGACCTCAGTGCGATGGACGGCTCGTCGGGCACTTCCGAGTTCGCTGTGCGAATCGTGACGTTCACGAAGTACAACTCGGACTCGCGGAGCTTGGCTGCCAGCCTCGCGGCAACTTCGCTCACGTTCTTGACATCGACTCGCGGCCTCAGGTACGCTGTGAACTCGCCGATGCGCTGTCCACGGGAGCTCGTGTCCGACGTGGACTGCACGTCAGGATCAGCCGCGAGCTTCTCGGCGCGTGCATCAAAATTACTGAAGGGTGCGAACCCCGTGAACGTGATGCTCTTGTCCTTGACGTTGATCCGGTACGGTGAGTCGTACACGAGCGTGGCTTTGCCCGTCGTGAACAACTCGCGCACGAGCTTGCCCTGCTTCGGCGCGAGCACGCCACCGAACTGCGTGCAGAACACGAGGGACGCTGCGCACGACTCGGCAGTCGCCGGTGTTCCGCGCAGCACGGGGATCAACGTGTTGACCACGGACTCCATCGTGAACTTCGGGATCTTCGCAGTGAGGCCCACGCCGATGGCGAAGGTCGTGTTGAACAGGATGTTCGGCAGCAGCGAGTGCAGGTACAGGGGTTCACGGTCCTTGCTGTCGTAGTTGCTGACGAATCGAGTGAGTGGGAGGTAGAACGGGTCGAAGAACACGAGTTCGCTGAACTTCGAGAGCCTGACGTTCGTGTACCTCGGCGCTGCGAACCCCTTGGGATTCGCGAACGACCCGAAGTTGCCCTCGCCGTCGAGTAGCGCGTACCGCGCGGTCACCATGTTCACGATGGCCCCGTAGCACGCGAGGTCGCCGTGCGGATGGAACTTGCCGAGCGTGTCGCCGACGAGCCTCGCCGACTTCTCCACGGCTTTTCCGTGTCGGTAGCCGCCGGTATACGCTGCCCACAGCACTCGTCGCTGCACGGGCTTGCATCCGTCGTGGTACTCGGACACCGCGCGGTCCTCGTTCACGGACGTGGCGTAGCGGATCATCTGCTTGTGTGCGAAGCCCGAGAGGTCGATCTCCTTGATCTTCTCTTTCACGGGCGTATCAGGTTTCGTCATGGTCGTCTCACGTTGGTATGGTGTATGGACTACTGGCGTTCATTATACCAGAGCCCCAAGTGCGTGTCAATACCCGCCGTTGCCGGCTGTTGCTGCGTCTACGGCCCCTGTTGTTC
>Ga0213919_1000052_pt1 | contig 76583 bp, 79 predicted proteins | sample McNCre317MG_FD_161056 | JGI IMG/M metagenome (GOLD analysis project Ga0213919, IMG submission 161056) | Freshwater microbial communities from McNutts Creek, Athens, Georgia, United States - 3-17 MG | ecosystem: Environmental > Aquatic > Freshwater > Creek | place: USA: Georgia | collected...
GGACCAACAAGAACGTGGCTCCTTCCAAGATCGTGTCATTGGGCGACGAAGTCGAAGTCATGGTCCTCGAGATCGACGAAGACAAGCGCCGCATCAGCTTGGGCATGAAGCAATGCAAAGCTAACCCATGGCAAGACTTCGCTCAAAACACCAAGCGCGGCGACCGCGTGAAGGGCCCAATCAAGTCCATCACCGACTTCGGCGTGTTCGTTGGCTTGGCTGCCGGCATCGACGGTTTGGTTCACTTGTCTGACTTGTCTTGGAACGAAACCGGCGAAAACGCTGTGCGCGAATTCAAGAAGGGTCAAGAAGTTGAAGCCATCGTGTTGGCTGTGGACGTGGACCGCGAGCGCATCAGCTTGGGTATCAAACAACTCGACTCTGACCCATTCACCACTTTCGTGTCGATCAACGACAAAGGCCAAACCGTCACCGGTAAGGTCAAGACTGTGGACGCCAAGGGCGCTGAAATCGACCTCGGCGAAGACATCGTCGGCTACTTGCGCGTCAGCGAAATTTCACGCGACCGCGTGGAAGATGCGAGCCACGTGTTGAAAGTTGGCGACGAAGTGACTGCTGTGGTGGTGAACGTGGATCGCAAGACCCGCAACATCCAGTTGTCTATCAAAGCCAAAGACGCTGTAGACCAACAAGAAGCCATGGCTTCCTTGTCACAACAATCGAAGAGCGAAAACGCTGGCACCACCAGTTTGGGCGCTTTGTTGCGCGCTAAGCTCGACAACAACTGATGACCCGTTCAGACCTGGTCGAAGAACTGGCTGCCCGTTTTGGGCAGCTCACGCACCGCGATGCCGAGTTCGCTGTCAAGACGCTTCTTGACGCGATGAGCGACGCGCTGGTGCGTGGGCACCGCATTGAGTTGCGGGGCTTTGGTAGTTTTTCGATCAACCGTCGCCCGCCTCGCATGGGACGCAACCCGCGTTCCGGCGAAAGCGTGGCGATTCCTGAAAAACGTGTACCCCATTTCAAGCCGGGCAAAGCCCTGCGCGAAGCGGTGGATGCACGCACCCAGGAATTGTTGGTGGGGTCTGAACCCAAAGGTTGAACAACGATTTATTTCAAGATGCCGCAAGGCTAAAATGCCCCTTGTCACAGAGGAGCTAACTTGAAAAACCTCATGTGGCTGCTTCAGTTGTTACTGAAGGCAGCCATTTTTTTTACCCTGTTCGCTTTTGCGCTGAACAACCAACACGATGCCGTGGTCCATTTCTTTTTTGGCACCACCTGGAGCGCGCCGTTGGTGTTGGTGCTGCTGATCGTCTTCGTCATGGGCGTGGCGGTGGGCGTGATTGGCATGGTGCCGCGCTGGTGGAAGCACCGTCGCTTGGCACAACTGGCCAGCACAACACCGACTGAGCTCACACCATCAGCCCCCTCTTCTGCGGACCCCACACATGGAATTTGACCTCAGCTGGATTTTGCTGGGCTTGCCCCTCGCCTTCATCTTGGGCTGGGTAGCCTCGCGCATGGACTTGCGCCAGCTGCGTCTTGAAAACCGCCAAACACCCAAAGCGTATTTCAAAGGTTTGAACCACTTGCTCAACGAGCAGCAAGACCAAGCCATCGACGCCTTCATTGAGGCCGTGCAACACGACCCCGACACCTCTGAACTGCACTTTGCCTTGGGCAATCTGTTTCGCCGCCGTGGTGAATACGAACGTGCTGTACGCGTGCATCAGCATCTGTTGTCACGCGGTGACTTGAGCCAAGCCGATCACGACCGCGCCCAACACGCGTTGGCTTTGGACTACCTCAAAGCAGGCCTGCTCGACCGTGCAGAAGATGCGCTCACCAAGCTCGAAGGCACCGCCCACCAAGCACAAGCCCACTTGGCGTTGCTGAGCATTTACGAACGCTCTCGCGATTGGGCCAAAGCATCCGTCATCGCCAAGAAACTGGGCGACAGCGGTCAAGGCAGTTTTCAAGGCCGTTTGGCACATTACCTGTGCGAAGAAGCTGAAAGCCTCGATGTGGCGCAACACGCAGACCAGATCGTGACCTTGTTGAAACAAGCCACAGAAGCTGCACCTCACAACGCACGTGCGCGCATTGCACTGGCCAAGACGTATGAACAAACAGGCCGTGCCAGCGAAGCCTATGCCACGCTAGAAAACTTGGCAGCACAAGTGCCCGCCTCTTTGCCTTTGCTCGCACCCAAGCTCGCTGCTTTGGCGCAAACACTGAACTGCATTCCCAAAGCCTTGGCTTTGCTAGAAACCAGCTACGCCAAAACTGCATCACTCGACTTGCTCAACGCCATCGTCATCTTGCGCAAAGCACAAGGCGATGCCAACACAGGCGGTTTGTTCGCCAAGCACTTAGAGCGCGAACCCTCGTTGGTCGCCGCCACGCAGTGGATTGCGAACGAAAAGTTTGAGCACGAAGAATTTCACCCGCAAGTGCAGCGCGCGCTAGAGCGCGCCGCCAAACCGTTGCAGCGTTATCGCTGTGCGGCTTGCGGCTTTGAAGCCAGCCAACACTTTTGGCAATGCCCAGGCTGCCAAGCTTGGGACAGCTACCCCGCACGTCGCGTGGAAGAACTATGACCCTAAGCACCTCAGTCACTCAACAGCAACTCAGCCAAGCCCATGTTTTGGTCGTCGGCGATGTGATGCTCGACCGCTATTGGTATGGCGCTGTCGACCGCATCAGCCCCGAAGCACCTGTGCCCGTGGTGCGCATCACGCGTGAAGAAGATCGCTTGGGCGGTTGTGCCAACGTGGCCTACAACGTGGTGAGCTTGGGTGCTCAAGCCTCATTGCTGTCCGTCGTGGGCGATGACGATGCCAGCCACTTGCTGGAAGACTTGGTCGCCAAAACCGGCATCGCCCCGCACTTGGGACGCGACAGCCAACTCAAAACCACCGTCAAACTGCGCGTCATCGGCCGCCAACAGCAACTTCTGCGCGTGGACTTTGAGAACACGCCACAAAACGAAGTATTGGCCTCGCAAACCGACCAATTTCTACAATTGCTGCCCAAGCACAACGTGGTGCTGTTCTCCGACTACGGCAAAGGTGGTTTGGCCCATGTGTCGCAAATGATTGCAGCCGCCCGCGCCGCAGGCAAAGCCGTGTTGATTGACCCCAAAGGCAGTGACTATTCACGTTACTCGGGTGCTACTTGCATCACGCCCAACCGTGCGGAACTCGAGCAAGTCATTGGCAAGTGGCGTACCGAAGCAGAGTTGGTACAAAAAGCCCATGCCCTGCGCCAAGAACTCAAGCTCGACGCCTTGCTGCTCACTCGCAGCGAAGAAGGCATGACCTTGTTTGATGCACAAGGCGAATTGAGCGTATCAGCCCAAGCACGTGAAGTGTTTGATGTGACAGGCGCTGGCGACACCGTGATTGCCACCTTAGCCACCTTGGTGGCTGCGGGCCTGAGCCTGCGCGACGCCATGCCACTGGCCAACAAGGCGGGCGGCGTGGTGGTGGGCAAGTTTGGTACAGCCACCGTCAGCTTCGAAGAATTGATGGCCTAAATACTAGGCACCTACACAGGCCGTTGTGCCAATGGAGAAATTATGAAAATCGTCGTCACAGGCGCTGCTGGTTTTATCGGCAGCAACATCATCAAGGGCTTGAACGCTCGCGGCATCACCAACATCATCGCGGTCGATGACCTGACCGAGGGTGACAAGTTCCGCAACATTGCCGACTTGCAGATTGCCGACTACCTCGACAAAGATGTGTTCTATGAACTCTTTGCGGAAAACGCGTTCGGCAAAGTCGAAGCTGTGTTCCACGAAGGCGCCTGCAGCGACACCATGGAGAGCGATGGCAAGTACATGATGGACAACAACTACACGCTCTCGTGTGGTTTGTTCAACGCTTGCCAACAAAGTGGCACACGTTTGCTCTACGCCTCATCAGCTGCCACTTACGGCGGCAGCGATACGTTTATAGAAACACCCGAGTACGAGCTGCCACTCAATGTGTACGGCTACTCTAAGCTGCTGTTCGACCAACGCATGCGCTTGGAGTGCAACAACAATTTCAAGAAGTTCAAGCGCCAAGTGGTGGGCTTTCGCTACTTCAACGTGTACGGCCCACGCGAGCAACACAAAGGTCGCATGGCCAGCGTGGCGTTTCACCAGTTCAACCAATTCAATGCTGAAGGCAAAGTGAAGTTGTTTGGTGAATACGGTGGCTACGCCCAAGGCGCGCAAATGCGCGACTTTGTGTTCATCGACGACGTGGTGGCTGTGAACCTGTGGTTCTTGGACAACCCCGATAAATCGGGCATCTTCAACCTCGGCTCAGGCCGCGCACAGCCCTTCAACGATGTGGCTTTGTCAGTGGTCAACGCCATGCGCGCTAAGAAAGGCGAAGCAGCGTTGGACTTGGCAGGTGCCACCAAAGCAGGTTTGATTGAGTACGTGCCCTTCCCCGATGCGCTGCGTGGCAAATACCAGTGCTACACACAAGCCGACTTGACCAACCTGCGCGCCAGTGGCTGCGACCACCAATTTGCCGATGTGCAAAGCGGTGTGACGCAATACATGGCGACTTTGAGCAAGTAAGCAGTTCACGCATGAACACCTTGCCTAACAAACTCTGCATTGGCTCGGTGTTCAAAACAGGTCAACGTTGGTTGACGTTAGGTGTATCGGCCTTGCTGTTGACCAGCGGCACAGCGTTGGCACTCGACATCAACCAAGCCAATGAGGCCGAATTAGACAGTGTCAAAGGCATGGGCCCCGCGCTCAGTGCCAAAGTGCTCAAAGCCCGTGCGCAAGGGCCTTTCACAGGTTGGTCAGATCTGATGCAACGCGTCTCGGGCATTCGCCAAAACAAAGCCCAGCAGTTTTCAGAGCAAGGCTTGACGGTCAACGGTCAAGCTTTTCACGCCAAAAACTAAACGCGGAATCAGCGCGATGATGCTTGCGCGACTTGCAGCGCTTCAGCCGCATCTTCACGCCAGAATGTGGCAGCCGCAAAGAACCCTTCCCACACACAACCATTGCAACCACGCCCGCAGCAAGTCGTGGGCTCGGGTGGTGCAGCTCTGAGCGTGAGGCCTTGGTCTATTACCAAGCGCTGCGCATAGGCAAACATGGCCTGTGCGTTTGACGCATCCAACAACGGCATTTTGAGCAATACATCCACAGACATGCGCGCATCTTATCTGCCGCAACATAAAGGCTTAGCGATGCGCCATATGCTGCAGAGATTTTTGTGAACAGCACCCAACACCACCGACTGGGAATAACCCTTGAGTTCCTATGCAATTTCTCAACTTGAGACAAGCAACGTGCAGCCAAACAAAAACTTAGCCAAAATTGTGCCCATGAACCACATGCCAACCCCTGCCACCCGCTTGAGCAACATTGCGTTAGCTCGCCAGCAGGTGATCGAGCAAGGCTCGGGGCTTCATGCACCACTGGTCGAAAGTTGGATTGAGCGTTCTTGGCAACGCTGTTTGTCTTGGGGCCACGCCCCCTCGCAAAAGGTTGAGTTTGAAGCGGTGAGTCATGCACACATACGACGCCTGCAAGAGATCAATCAACCCCTGTTGCAAGCGGCGCGAGAAGAGCTAGACCGTTTGAGCCGCGCCATTGCCGGCACACGCTACTTTGCGCTGCTCACCGATGCACAAGGCATGGTGATTGACACACGGGGCGAGATCGATCAACGCGATGCGCGCGCCACCAGCATTGCGCGCATCGGCGTAAATCTGTCTGAACAACTGGCTGGCACCACAGCCATCGGTGCGGTATTGGCAGAACAGCGCCCCATTTGGTTGCACCGCGGTGAACATTTTTTCAACGACAACATGGCCTACAGCTGCGCAGGGGCACCGCTCTTTGGTCCTCATGGTGAATGCGTGGGTATGCTGGACTTGACAGGGGTCGATGTACCGGAACGTCCAGAGTTGCAACACCTGACGGCGCAATCGGCACTCAGCATTGAAAACAATTGGGTCAAGCAAATGGCCCCCACTGTGTTGCTGCGCTTCAATTGGGCTGGGCTGTCGATCGGAAGCGACAACGATGGCCTGATGGGTTTGAATGCAGAAGGACAGGTCATGTGCGCCAACCGCGCTGCCCGCGCCATCACAGGTCTTCGCTTGCAAGCCTCTGAGCACGCCGGCAATGTGTTTGCCACAGCGTGGCAAAGCTTGTTTGAACTGTCATCTCAGCAACGCATCGAGGTGCCGTTGTGGTCTGGTTTGCAAGTCCAAATTCAGCTCGATGAAGCCACAGCCCCAGCACCGACCTTGCACCACCCACCGGCCCCTGTACTCAAAGCCATCGAAACAGATTTGATTCGCCGCGCCATGCAGCAAGCACGCGGCAACGTGGCAGAAGCAGCGCAGCGCTTGGGCATCAGCCGCGCCACGCTGTACCGCAAAATTTCGCCCAACAAAGTGAGCGGCAAGTAATCAAGGGTGGGCGTTGGGGAAGAACAGCGGCTCACCACCAATTTTGTAGGCGCGGATAGACGCTTGCCCTGCAGGCGACACCACCCAGTCCACAAATTTTTGCGCCAGCTCAGCCTTCACATGCGGGTGCTTGGCAGGGTTCACCACCATCACGCCATATTGGTTGAACAAACGGTTGTCGCCCTCGACCAAGACTTGCAAATCTTGGCGATTCTTAAAGTTCAACCAAGTCCCTCGGTCGGTCAGCGCATACGCACCGGTGGATGAGGCAATGTTCAGCGCAGGGCCCATGCCGCAACCACACTCTTTGTAGCCCGCGCCCTTGCTGTCTAAGCCCGCTTGTTTCCAGTAACGCAATTCGGCCGCGTGTGTGCCGCTCTTGTCGCCTCGCGACACAAAGCCCGCTTGTGTGCTGGCCACTTTTTGCAAGGCTGACACGATGTCTTTGCCACGTACCTTCGCAGGATCATTCGCAGGACCCACCAACACAAAGTCGTTGTACATCACGGGATAGCGCTTCACACCAAAGCCTTCAGCCACAAACTTTTCTTCAGCGACTTGGTCGTGCACAAACAACACATCGGCATCCCCTCGGCGACCGGTGTCCAACGCTTGGCCGGTGCCCAAGGCCACCACTTTGATGTCAATGCCTGAGGCTTGTTTGAACGCGGGCAAGAGGTGGGCAAACAAACCCGATTGCTCAGTGGACGTAGTGGAAGCCATCACGATGCTCGGCGCTTGTGCCTGAACGGCAGTGCTGCCCAAAGTCAAAGCCACGGCGATCAAACCCGCCAACGAGAACAAATGTGCGCGACGTGTCATCCCAACTCTCCTTTTAAAAACAAATGCGCCTCGGGGTGGCTGTGACCCAAAGGCTGATTGAAAAATGCATCCACCGGCAGGTCTGCCAACACACGACCGCCCTCTAAATAAATCACGCGTGTGGCCAACCGTTTGACTTGGCCCAAGTTATGACTGCTGAACAACAAGCTCACATTGGATGCAGCCACCCACTCAGCCAGCAAGCGCTCGACCTCGCGTTTGGCATGCGGGTCTAGGCTTGAGGTGGGTTCATCCAACAACACAAAATTGGGTTTTAACGCCCATGCACGGGCCAATGCCAAACGTTGTTGCTGCCCACCGGACAAGGTGCGTGCTGAACGGTCAGCCAGGTCTTGCAGCCCCACGCGTTGCAGCGCCTGCATGGCGCGCTCATGCGCCTCGCGCCAAGGTGTGCCTTGCAGCCACAAACCCCACACCACAAAGCGCAACACCGAGGTGCGCAACATGTGCGGACGCTGAAACACCATGGCTTGGTTGACCTCTGAGGCCACGCCCACATGACCCGCGGACACCTTGAGTAAGCCATGCGCCACACGCAACAACGTGCTTTTTCCGCTGCCGTTGGCCCCGACCAAAGCCACACGTTCACCGGCTTGCATCTGCACATCGACACTTTGCAACGCCAGATGCGAACCAAACTGCACAGACACACCTCGTAAGGTCAATGCGGCGCTCATGCCAACACCCCTTGCACGGGATCAGCCACCGAGCCATCCGTACGTTGTCGCCAGCGACGCAGGGCCGAAATACACACATTCAGCAACAGCACCACGCTCATCAGCACCAAACCCAAAGCCAACGCCAAAGGCAAATCACCTTTGCTGGTTTCCAGTGCAATGGCGGTGGTCATCACGCGCGTGAAACCTTCGATGTTGCCGCCCACCACCATGACCGCACCAACTTCAGAAATGGCACGACCAAACGCCGCAATCAACACTGTGAGCAAGGCATAGCGCTCATCCCACGCCAACAACACGCTGCGCAACCACGGCTTGGCACCCAAGGACTGCAGTTGTTCGCCATGGCTGCGCTCGGCATCTTCCACACATTGACGGGTCAACGCGGTGACCACCGGCAGCACCAACACGGCTTGCGCCAGCACCATGGCTTTGAGGCTGAACAACCAACCCAAAAATCCCAAAGGCCCGGTGCGTGACAGCAACAAGTAAATCAACAAACCCACCACCACAGAGGGCAATGCCAGCAAGGTGTTGAGCACGGTCAACAACACATCACGGTACGCAAATCGAGCAACCCCTAACCAAGCGCCCAAGGCCACGCCCAAACTGCACGCCATGGCCGTCGCCAGCACACTCACCCACAAGGAGCGGCCAACGATGGACCAAAGTAAAGGGTCAAGTTCTGTCAGTAGCTGTAGCGCAGTCGTCGCTGTATCGGTGAACGTCGTCATAAATTAATGGAAAGTTCAGTTATCGTAGTGAACCACTTAAAACCTCACCATATGTCCAGCCGTGCATAGCGTCAGCCTTCACTACACCCTCAGTCACAAAGATGACAACGCCGCCACTGCGCCCACCGAGGCTGCGTTGTTGCGTCACCCGTTGATGGCACTGTTGCAAACGGTAGATCAACAAGGTTCCATCTCAGCCGCAGCACGACAACTCAAGCTGTCTTATCGCCATGTGTGGGGCGAGCTCAAGCGCTGGGAAGAAGTGCTGGGGCATGAATTGATCATTTGGGAAAAAGGCCAATCGGCCAAGCTGACCGAATTTGGTGACAAGCTCATGTGGGCCGAACGTCAAACCCAAGCCCGACTGGCACCGCAACTCGAAGCCTTGCGTGCAGATTTGGAACGCACCTTCGCCGTGGCTTTTGACCCCGCAGCCCATGTTCTGACCTTGTACGCCAGCCATGACGATGCACTTCCCCGCCTGCGTGAACACGCCGCCACAGCCGGTTTACATTTGGACATCCGCTTTTGCGGCAGCGTGGATGCCATTCGCGCCCTCAACGAAGGCCGCTGCACCTTGGCAGGTTTTCACACACAAAGCCAGCCTGCAGACGTCTCACACACCGCCAAGGCCTACCGCGATTTGCTCAAGCCCGGTTTGCACAAAATCATCGGGTTTGCCACACGCACCCAAGGTCTGATCACGGCGCCGGGCAACCCGAAAAAGCTACGCAACTTGTGCGATGTGGTGACAACACAAGCCCGCTTTGTGCAGCGCAGCCCTGGCACGGGCACCCGCGTGCTGTTGGACGACTTGCTGTCCCACGATCAACTCACCACGCACGCGTTGAACAACACAGCAGATGAAGAGCCCTCGCACACCGCCTTGGCCGAAGCCATCGCCTCAGGGCGTGGCGACGTTGGCCTCGGGATCGAAAGCAGTGCCCGCACACGGGGTCTCGGCTTTGTGCCTTTGGTGCAAGAGCAATTCCATTTGGTCTGCCTCAAATCCGCCTTGGACACGCCCGCCACGCAAGCCCTGCGCGCCTTGCTCCAAGAAACCACATGGCACGAAGCACTCAACACACTGCCCGGCTACCAAGCCCAAGACAGCGGCCAAGTGCAATCGCTGAACAAACAGCTGCCTTGGTGGACCTTTAAACGCGCCAAGAAAACTAGTTAATACCCTGTGTTGCGCCTGAACTAATTTCAAACTCTGGCTTAAAACTTCAAGCCCAGCTAGGCCGACCAAGGTCTAGTCTTGGTACCATCACTGGTTGGCAAAAAATGGAGGCACGCAGTGTCAAAACTTCTTAAATTTGCATTAGGCGTTGACCGCATCAGTGAACAGTTTGGTCACGTTGCGGCGTTCGGCGTGTTGGCAGCCGCCCTCATCTCGGCTGGCAATGCATTCATTCGTTACGGCTTTGACATCAGCTCAAACGGCTGGCTCGAAATCCAGTGGTACTTGTTCGCGGCCACTGTCATGTTGGGGGCACCGTTGGTGCTCAAACTCAACGAACATGTGCGCGTGGACTTGCTCTACGGCAAGCTCAAAGGCAAAGGCCCCGTGTATGTGGACTTGTTTGGCTTGGTCGTGTTCTTGCTGCCTGTGATGGGCATGTTGGCTTGGTTGAGCTTTCCCCTCTTTGTCAAGATGCTCGTCACCGGCGAAATGTCTAGCAACGCAGGCGGCCTGATTCGTTGGCCCGCTATGTTGCTCCTCCCCTTGGGTTTTGCATGGATCTTCCTGCAAGGCCTGAGCGAAATCATCAAGCGCGTGGCTTACTTGCAAGGCAAGTTTGAAATGGACACGCACTACGAAAAGCCAGTGCAATAAGGACTCACGATCATGCAAATGGAAAATTTCGCACCCATCATGTTCGGCGGCCTTGTGCTGACGATGTTGATTGGCTTCCCCGTCGCGTTCTCGCTGGCGTTTTTGGGCTTGGCTTGTGGCCTCTTCGCCATCAGCATGGACTGGTTCCCTGTGAGCTTCATGTCCAACTTGCCGTTGAACATTTTTGGCATTCTCAGCAACGACTTGTTGCTGGCTATTCCCTTCTTCACCTTCATGGGTGCCATTCTGGAAAAGTGTGGCCTCGCCGAAGACATGCTCGACTCCATGGGTCAGCTCTTTGGTACCGTGCGCGGTGGCTTGGGCTACTCGGTCATCATCGTGGGCTTTATCTTGGGCGCCATCACGGGTACCGTGGCTGGCCAGGTGATTGCCATGGCCTTGATCTCACTGCCTGTGATGATTCGCTACGGCTACAACATGCGTTACGCCACGGGCGTGCTGGCCGCCTCAGGCACCATCACCCAGTTGGTCCCACCGTCACTCGTGCTGGTGGTGATGGCTGATCAGCTCGGTCGCTCTGTGGGCGATATGTACAAAGGTGCTTGGGGCCCATCGATGTTGCAAGTGGGCATCTTCGCGCTCTACACCTTTGGTTTGAGCATCATCAAGCCTGAGCACGTTCCAGGCATTCCTAAAGAAGCCCGTACAGCCGATGGTTTGCACCTGTGGATCAAATGCTTGCGCGGCATCATCCCATCAGCGTTCTTGATCTTTGCGGTGCTGGGTTCGATGGGCGGCTTGCCTGGCATCGACACCGCCATTGCAACCCCCACCGAAGCCGGTGCCATGGGTTGCGTGGGCGCCTTGATCTTGGCTGCCATGCATAACCGTTTGGACAAAAACCTGATTTGGGATGCCATGCACAACACCATGCGTTTGACCGCCATGGTGGTGTTCATCCTGATTGGTTCACGCGTCTTCTCGATGGTGTTCCAAGGTGTGGACGGCGCCAAATGGGTCGAGCACTTGCTGACGGGTTTGCCTGGCGGCCAAGTGGGCTTCCTCGTGGTGGTGAACATCTTCATCTTCTTCTTGGCGTTCTTCTTGGACTTCTTTGAAATCGCCTTCATCATTTTGCCCATGCTCGGCCCCGTCGCCGACAAGATGGGCATCGACATGGTGTGGTTCGGCGTGCTGCTGTGCGTGAACATGCAAACCAGCTTCATGCACCCGCCGTTTGGCTTCGCGCTGTTCTATTTGCGCGGCATTGCGGACACGCTTTTCAAAGAGGGTCGCCTTGAGAAACCGGTCAAATCCAATGACATTTACATGGGCGCCATTCCTTGGGTGATCATGCAGCTGATCTTGGTTGTGATCGTGATCTTCGTACCCGAGACCGTGACCATGTTCTTGGACAAAGAAGAAAAAGTTGACCTCGACAAAGTGGTCATTGAAATGCCCACGGAACAAGAAGTTCCAGAAGCAGAGCTCAAACTCGATGACGCCAAGTCCTCGGCAGGCACCAATGCCGCCGAAGAGCAAAAACGCATGGAAGACTTGTTTAAGAAATAAAGTCTCTTCAAACGATCAGCCCCTCCGGTCCACCCGAGAGGGGCTTTTTCTTGTCAGCACACCCACCCACTATGCCTACCTCTGAACAGACCACACCACCCGCCTTGGGCCTCACCCCGTTTGTGTTCCATCCTTCGGCCGAAGGTGGCATCGAAGGCCCTGCATTTTCTCGCGCATTCCAAGCCATCACCTGGGCCACTTTGGTCGGTTCAGGCTATTGGCTGTTCACCCTGTGGCAACAAGGTAAATTTGGGGGCGACACTGGCTTGAATGGCTTGCGCGCCGCAGGTTGGTTTGTGTTGGGTTGGGCATTATTGGCGTGGACCACGTGGCATGTGATGCACAGTCGCGCACGCCTAGATGCAACAGGCATTCACCAAACTTGGATTTGGGACAAACACATGAGCTACGACGAGTTGGCCTATGCCAAACTCATCCGTATTCGTGGCTTGGAATGGTTCATGGCGCCGCGCTTTTACGTGCGCACCTTGGTGGGTAAATTTGCGGTGTTTTATGTGAGCAGTCCACACGTGCAAAGCGAATGCGAACGACTGAGTGCAGAGCTGGCTGCGTTTCGCGAGTTTTAATACCCACACACAATGCCCATAAAAAAAACCGCGCCTTAGCGCGGTTTTTTTGTTCTTGCAAAAGCGCTGAATTACAGCTTTTGTTTTTGCATGAACGAGTCGAACTTGGCTTCCGTGAACTGGAACCACAAGTTTTGCTCGGCACGGAACTTGGCGTAGTCTGAATACACCTTTTTCCAGTTGGGGTTCTTGGCGCTGAGTTCTTCGTAGAACGCCATCGACTCTTTGAAAGCCGCAGCCATCACGTCTTTGGGGAACTCACGCAACTTGGTGCCAGAGCCCACCAACTGCTTCAATGCAGCGGGGTTACGTGCGTCGTACTTGGCTTGCATGTCAGAGTGGGCTTGTGCAGCAGCAGCTTCGACGATGGCTTTGTACTCAGGGCTGAGTGCGTTGAAGGCTTTGTCGTTGATATAGAAATCAACCTGTGGGCCACCTTCCCAGAAACCTGGGTAGTAGTAGAAAGGCGCCACTTTAGCAAAGCCCAATTTCAAATCGTCATATGGTCCAATCCACTCGGCTGAGTCGATGGTGCCTTTTTCCAATGCTGGGTAAATATCACCGCCAGGAATGCTTTGTGGCACAACGCCCAAACGCTCCATGATCTTGCCGCCGAAGCCGCCCATGCGGAACTTCAAACCTTTGAGGTCAGCGACCGATTTGATTTCTTTACGGAACCAACCGCCCATTTGTGCGCCTGTGTTGCCGCCTGGGAAGTTCACGATGTTGTACTTGGCGTAGAACTCACGCATGAGTTTCATGCCGTTGCCTTCGTACATCCAAGCGCTCATTTGACGGCTGTTCAAACCGAAAGGAATGGCTGTACCAATCGCAAAGGTTTCGTCTTTGCCGAAGTAGTAGTAAGCGCAGGTGTGACCCATTTCCACGGAGCCTTGTTGCACGCCGTCGACGATGCCCAATGCAGGCATGATCTCGCCAGCTGCGTGGACCGAGATTTCGAACTTGCCACCCGACATGGCTTTGACAGCCTTGGCGAATGTGTCAGCAGCACCGTGAATGGTGTCAAGCGACTTGGGGAAGCTCGAAGCCAAGCGCCAACGGATGGCCGCTTGTGCGTGCACTGCGGGGGCTGCACCGGCAGCCAAGATACCTGCAATACCTGCGTTTTTAATAACGGAACGACGGTCCATGAAAGACTCCCATGAGTTGTTAAAACAAACCGTTTTGCAGCACACATTTGTGACGTGAAACTCAAAACGATGAGGCATTGTATGCAGTTGCAAACACCCCCTGACGCACGGGTTTACCCCTGAAGAACTTGTATTTCAAAAATCTTCAGAAGGCTTGAAATTACTTCAATGAAAAGTTACTTCAAAAGCGTTGAAAAACGCTTTTCGATGGACGCTTGAATGCCCGCCGCATCGAGCCCCAATTCGGCCAAAAGTTTGACCGGATCGCCATGCTCAGTAAACACATCGGCAATGCCCAACACCAACACAGGTTTGGGTTGTTGCAAGTCTTGCAAAGCTTCCAACACGGCTGAGCCTGCGCCGCCCATGACGGCGCCCTCTTCCACCGTCACCAAAGCATCATGCGTGGCGGCAATTTGGGCGAGCAACTCGATGTCCAACGGCTTGGCCCAACGCATGTTCACCACCGTGGCATCAAGCGCATCACCCGCTTGCAATGCAGGGTAAAACATCGTGCCAAACGCGAGGATGGCAATGCGTTTGCCTGCACGGCGCACTTCGCCTTTGCCAAACGGCAAGGCTTGCAAGCCAGCCTGCACAGGCACACCCACGCCCGCACCGCGTGGGTAACGCACAGCCACGCAGTGGTCTTGTTGGTAAGCCGTGGTTAGCAACTGGCGGCATTCGTTTTCGTCCGCGGGACAAGCCACGCTGACGTTGGGAATGCAGCGCATGAACGCAATGTCGTACAAGCCCGCATGCGTCGCACCATCGGCACCCACAATGCCAGCACGGTCCAGTGCCAGCACCATGGGCAGCTTTTGCAGCGCCACGTCGTGAATCACTTGGTCGTAGGCGCGTTGCAAGAAGGTGGAGTAAATCGCCACCACAGGCTTGACACCCTCACAGGCCAAACCGGCAGCAAACGTCACCGCGTGTTGTTCAGCAATGCCCACATCGTGGTAACGCTCAGGAAAACGCTTGTGGAACTCGACCATGCCCGATCCCTCACGCATGGCGGGCGTGATGCCCACCAGCAGTGGGTCATGCTCGGCCATATCACACAGCCAATTGCCAAACACTTGGGTGAAGGTGGTTTTCGCCGTGCCTGTGCTGGGCACCAAACCCACAGCGGGATCAAACTTACCTGGGCCGTGGTACGCCACGGGGTCTGCCTCGGCCAGCTTGTAGCCTTGGCCTTTTTTGGTCACCACATGCAGAAACTGCGGACCTTCTAAGTGCTTGATGTTTTCGAGCGTGGGGATGAGTGACTCAAGGTCGTGCCCATCAATTGGACCGATGTAGTTGAAGCCAAATTTTTCAAACAAGGTGGCGGGCACCACCATGCCTTTGGCGTGTTCTTCAAAACGCTTGGCCAGTTCAAACAAAGGCGGCGCGCCCTTGAGCACTTGCTTGCCCACCTCTTTGGCAGCTGAGTAAAACTTGCCGCTCATCAGCTGCGCCAAGTAGCGGTTGAGCGCGCCCACGGGTGGGCTAATCGACATATCGTTGTCGTTCAAGATGACAAGCAATTTGGCAGTGGAAACACCGCCGTTGTTGAGCGCTTCAAACGCCATGCCCGCCGTCATCGCACCGTCGCCAATCACGGCAATCGCGTGGCGCTGTTCGCCTTTTTGCTGTGCGGCAATGGCCATGCCCAGGGCGGCCGAAATACTGGTGGACGAATGCGCGGTGCCAAAGGCGTCGTATTCGCTTTCATCACGGCGAGGGAAGCCGCTCAGGCCGTGGCGTTGGCGCAGCGTGTCCATTTGGTCGCGACGACCCGTCAAAATTTTGTGAGGGTAAGTTTGGTGACCCACGTCCCACACGATGCGGTCATGCGGGGTGTTGAACACATAGTGCAAGGCCACCGTCAATTCAACCGTGCCCAAGTTAGAGCTCAAATGGCCACCCGTTTTGGCCACGCTTTGAATCAGGTACGAGCGCAACTCATCGGCCAGCGCGGGCAACTGGTGGCGCGGCACAGCACGCAGGTCTGCGGGCGAGTTGATGGTTTGCAACAAATTAGGCATGTGTGTTCACGTGTTCCGGTTCACCACACGCTCGGCCAACGCGGCCAGCGTGTGGGTGTGCGTCAAGCCTGTGCTGTGCAAGGCGTCCAAGGCCTCGCGCAACAAGGACTGCGCATATGACTTGGCCTCTTCCAAACCCAACAAGGACACATAGGTGGGCTTGTCATTGGCGGCGTCTTTGCCTGCGGTTTTACCAAGCGTGGCTGAATCGGCGATGACGTCCAAAATATCGTCCACCACCTGAAAAGCCAAGCCCAAAGCTTGACCATAGCGCTGGAGGCCATTCGAGGCTTGCGGCGTGGTCTCTCCACAGGCTGCGCCCATCATGACGCTGCCTTCTAACAAAGCGCCAGTTTTGAGACGGTGCATCTGGCGCAGTTGGTCTTCGGTCAAAGCCACACCCACGCTAGCTAAGTCAATCGCTTGGCCACCGGCCATGCCTGCGTGTCCAGCTGAGGTGGCGAGCAAACGGCACAAACGCGCTTGCACACCATCGGGAATGGCAGAGGGTTCAGGTGTGAGGAATTCAAACGCCAAGGCTTGCAAAGCATCGCCCGCCAACAAGGCTTGGGCTTCGCCAAACTGCACATGCACAGTAGGTTTGCCACGGCGCAGCACGTCGTTGTCCATGCAAGGCATGTCATCGTGCACCAGCGAATAGGCATGGATCAATTCCACCGCACACGCGGCGCGCAAAGCAGCTTCGTCTAGCGCAGCGTCTTTTGCACCGTGAGCCACAGCCTCACGCGCAGCCAAGACCAACAAAGGGCGCAAACGTTTGCCCCCATCGAGCACGGCATAGCGCATGGCATCGCCCAGCCCAGCAGGGGCTTGGGGGCTGACCCAACGCGACAAGGCATCCTCGACGACAGCCAGCCAGTGGTTGCTCCATTGGTCAAGTTCAGCAGAGGTCATGGACGCGCTCACGTGGGTGTCCAAGATGTCAGCGCCCCGTTGTCGAGCACTTTGATTTGTTGCTCCACAGCATCCAGCTGCGCGCGGCAATAACCTAAAAGTTCTGCGCCGCGTTGATAACCCGACAGCAAATCGGCCAAAGGCAATTGGCCTGATTCCATCTGCTGCACCAAGCCCTCTAGCTCTTTCAAAGCAGCCTCATAGCTGACCGGCGCAGTGTCTGCGCCGCTTGGGGTAGTTTTGGCCTTGGGCATGGTGTGCGGATATCCGTTTTGAGGTGGGTCAAATAGCCTACCATTTTAGGCTGCATGCGGGGCATTGTTGGCCCCCGTGGGTACAATAGGCATCCTTCAATCGACCTTCGGGCCGATTTATTTTTGTTCACATATCTCCCTGTGGGGAGTCTTTAGGTCAGGTCACCCATGTCTGATTTAAGTCTTCAACTGCAGCAGGCGCAAGCCCAACTACCAGTTACCAGTTATTTCGATGAAGCGCTTTTTCAGCGCGAACTGGAGACCATCTTTCAGCAAGGTCCACGTTATGTGGGCCACCAGCTTGCCGTGCCCAACGTGGGCGACTACTACGCTTTGCCGCACGAAGGCGAAGGGCGTGCGCTCGTGCGCTCGGCCAACGGCGTAGAACTGGTATCGAACGTGTGCCGCCACCGCCAAGCGGTGATGCTCAAGGGCCGCGGCTCTTTGAATACCCAAGCCCCCGGCTCTGCCGGTGGCAACATTGTGTGCCCTCTGCACCGCTGGACCTACGCGCCTTCGGGTCAACTGCTGGGTGCGCCCCACTTCTCACACGACCCTTGCCTGAACCTCAACAACTACAAGTTGCGCGAGTGGAACGGCATGCTGTTTGAAGACAACGGCCGCGACATCTTGGCCGACCTCGCTGGCATGGGCCCCGCCAAAGACCTCAACTTCGACGGCTACGCCCTCGACCATGTTGAAATGCACGAGTGCAACTACAACTGGAAAACCTTCATCGAGGTCTACCTCGAGGACTACCACGTCGGCCCCTTCCACCCCGGCTTGGGCAACTTCGTCACCTGCGATGACCTGACATGGGAATTTAAGCCCGAGTATTCGGTGCAAACCGTGGGCGTGGCTAACACCTTTGGCAAGCCTGGTTCAGACATCTACAAAAAATGGCACGACGTGCTGCTGAACTACCGCAACGGCCAACTGCCCGAGCGTGGTGCAATTTGGCTCACCTATTACCCTCACATCATGGTGGAGTGGTATCCGCATGTGTTGACGGTGTCCACGCTGCATCCTGTCAGCCCCACCAAAACGATGAACATGGTGGAGTTTTACTACCCAGAAGAGATCGTCGCCTTCGAGCGTGAATTCGTCGAAGCCCAACGTGCGGCCTACATGGAAACCTGCATTGAAGACGACGAAATTGCCGAGCGCATGGACGCTGGCCGCAAGGCCTTGATGGAACGCGGCGACAACGAAGTTGGCCCCTACCAAAGCCCTATGGAAGACGGCATGCAGCACTTCCACGAGTGGTACCGCGGCAAACTTAGTTTCTAAATAGCCTTCATGCAAGCCCTGTGGATGCTGCTGGGTGCAGCCTTCTTTGCCACCATGGGGGTCTGCGTCAAATTTGGTTCGGCGCACTTCAACTCGGCTGAGTTGGTGTTCTACCGTGGCATCGTTGGCGTGGCATTCTTAGCCATCATCGCCAAACAAAAAAAGGTGTCGCTCTACACGCAGTACCCAGGCATGCACGCGTGGCGCTCCACCATTGGGGTGCTCGCCCTCAGCGCATGGTTTTACGCGATTGCCAAACTGCCACTGGCCACCGCTATGACACTCAACTACATGAGCAGCGTGTGGATTGCTGCGTTCTTGGTCGGCGGCGCCTTGATCAACTGGAAACCGCAAGAAGACCAAAGCCCTTGGTCGCAAGGCCCCTTGGCGTTGAGCGTGATCGCTGGCTTTGCGGGTGTGGTGATGATGCTGCGCCCCACCGTAGAACAAAACCAAATCTTTGCTGGCCTCATCGGTTTGATGTCTGGCTTTGCTGCGGCATTTGCCTACATGCAAGTCATGGCGCTGGGGCGCATCGGCGAGCCTGAAACACGCACCGTGTTTTACTTTGCCATTGGCACCACCGTGGCAGGCCTGATTGGCATGGCCTTCATGGGCGTCTCCACGTGGGACTGGCAACACGCCGTGTGGCTCATTCCCGTGGGGGTATTTGCTTCGCTGGGCCAGTTGTGCATGACGCGAGCCTACAGCCAAGGTGCCACCTTGGTGGTGGCCAACTTGCAGTACTCAGGCATCGTGTTTGCGGCGCTCTACAGCTTGCTGTTGTTTGGCGATGACATCCCTCTCGTCGGCTGGGCGGGCATGGCCCTCATCGTGGCCAGCGGCATGACAGCCACATTGCTACGCGCACGTGCGGCCCCCAACGCCCCTGCTGAAGAACACTAAAGGAATTCACCATGTTCACCACCCTCATTTCTTCGGCTCAACTCCAAGCCCTGCAAAGCAGCGGCACGCCCTTGGCGGTGTTTGATTGCACTTTCGACTTGATGGACCCACTTGCGGGCCATGCTCAATATGTCGAGCAACACATCGCAGGCGCCCAACATGCCGACTTAGACCAACACCTCGCCACGCACGATGCCAACCAGCGCGTCAATGGTGGTCGTCATCCACTGCCCCAGCGTGACGTGTTTGCGGCTTGGTTACAGAGCGTGGGCATCCATCACGACACCCAAGTGGTGGTGTATGACCGCAACGGCATGAACTACTGCGGCCGTTTGTGGTGGATGCTCAAGTGGTGCGGTCACGAAGCCGTGGCGGTGCTGGATGGCGGCTTTCAAGCGTGGGTGGCTGCGGGTGGCGCGATGGCCTCAGGCGAAGCCGTGTCAGCAAGCCATGGCAATTTTTCGTTGCGCCCCCCCTTGGTGACTCTGGTGGACACCAGCACCGTGGCTCAGCATTTGAACGATGGCACACAAACCCTCATCGACGCACGCGGCACACCGCGCTATCGCGGCGAGGTGGAGCCACTCGACCCCGTGGCAGGACACATTCCAGGTGCATTGAACCGCCCCTTCAACACCAACCTGAATGCCGAAGGCTTCTTCAAAAGCGCGAATGAACTACGTGCTGAATTTATGGCCTTGTTAGGCAACGCCAAACCTGAAACCGTGGTGCACCACTGCGGCAGTGGCGTGAGCGCTGTGCCCAATGTGTTGGCCATGGAAGTGGCAGGCTTAGGACGCACAGCCTTGTATGCTGGCAGCTGGAGCGAGTGGTGCAACACCCCCAACTTGCCCTGCGAAAAATCTTGAACTCAGTGCTGCGCCCATTCGCCCAAAGCGGCGACCAAGGCAATGCCAGCAAACAGCCACGCCACTTGGGCTGTCGTCTCTCGGGGTGAGAGGCGTTTTTGCAACTGAGGAATTAAGTCTGCCAACGCCACATAAATAAAACTGCTGGCGGCCACCACCAAAAAGAATGGCAGGTACTCTTGCAACGCGCCCACCAGCAAGTAGCCCACCACGCCCCCAATGGCTGTCACGCCGCCCGCCAACGATAACTTGAGCAAGGCCGCACGTGGATTGCTGAGCGTTTGGCGCAACACCACCAAATCACCCACATGGTGCGGCACTTCATGGGCCATCACCGCCAAAGAGGCAGCCAAGCCCAAACGCGGATCTGCCACAAAAGCAGCGGCAATCAAAATGCCATCGCCAAACGCGTGCACGCTGTCACCCAACAACACCGCCCAGCCACCACTCAGGTGGTTGTGCGCATGAGAGTGGTCATGCGCTGCGTGATGTGCATGGTCTGCATGGTCGTGGTGGTCATGCGCATGATCGTGGTGGCCATTTGAGTGATCGTGTCCGTGGTCATGTCCATGTTCGTGCCCGTGATGCCACAGCTCAGCTTTGTCGAGCAAGAAGAAAAATACCAAGCCAACCAGCAAAGCGGCAAACAGCGCATGCGCCGACACCCCAGCTTCCACCGACAACTCAAACGCTTCAGGCAACAAACGCGTGAATGCAGTGGCCAGCAAAGCGCCCGCCGCAAGGCTCAGTAAATGTTGGGTGAAACGCGACAGCAGCGCATACGCCAGCAAGGCGGCCAGCCACACGCTGCCCATCCCTGCAACCAAGGTACCGACAAGAATTGAAATCAAGGTCATGGTTGAATTATCAAGCGAAGCCCGAGGCTGCAAAAAATCGCCCCAGCCAAACGGTCAAACCACAGCGCCACACGCGGCCAACGTGCAAACCACTGCCCCACCGTACCGGCGAAGTAACCCAACACACCAAACAGCACAGCGGCTTGTACCGTGAACGCCACCCCCAGTTGCGCCAACTGCCAAGGCACATCGCCTCGCGACGACGCAACAAACTGCGGCAAAAAGGCCAAAAAGAACAACATCACTTTTGGGTTGATGGCATTGGCCAACACACCGCGCCACAGCAGCTGCAGGGCTGATTGCTCGGGCGCATCGGTGGCATTGGTCGGTACCGTGACCCCACCACGGCTGCGCAAAGCCTGCACACCCAACCAAAACAAATACGCGCCACCGCCAATGCGCAAAGCCGCAAACGCCACAGGCGACGCCACCAATAACGAGCTCACACCCACCACCGCCAACAGCGTGTGGCTCAAGCAACCCAACGCACAGCCCAACCCAAACGCCATGCCCTGTTTGCGGCCACGCGACATACCCAGGCTGAGCACCATCAGGTTGTCGGGGCCGGGCGATAGGGTGATGAGGCTGGCGGCTAGCAAGAAGGCTAGGAGTTGGTCAAGGGTGAGCATGAGCTGTTTCTATAGAGGCTTAGTGCGCTTTGTCCCAGTTCGGCCCAACGCCGACTTCTGCGAGCAAAGGTACTTTCAGCTGCGCCACATCAGCCATCAAGCGTGGTACTTCGGTGCGGACCCACTCCACTTCTGACTCGGGCACTTCAAACACCAGTTCGTCGTGCACTTGCATGATGACTTTGGTTTGGCGCTGTTGTTGGTCAATGGCTTTTTGCACGGCCACCATGCTCATCTTGATGAGATCGGCGGCGGTGCCTTGCATGGGCGCGTTAATGGCGGCCCGCTCTGCGCCTGCACGGCGTGGGCCGTTGGGGCTGTTGATTTCGGGCAAGTACAAGCGGCGGCCAAATACCGTCTCGACATAGCCTTGTGCTTTGGCTTGTTCGCGCGTGTCGTCCATGTAGCGCTTCACACCTGCGAAGCGTTCAAAGTAACGGGTGATGTAGTTCTTGGCTGCGCTGTTGTCGATGCCCAGCGCTTTGGCCAAACCAAACGCGCTCATGCCGTAGATGAGGCCAAAGTTAATCACCTTGGCATAGCGGCGCTGTTCGGTACTGACAGCATCCACAGCCACGCCAAACACCTCGGCAGCGGTGGCGCGGTGCACGTCCAAGCCTTCGTGGAATGCTTTGACCAAGGCCTCGTCGCCACTGATGTGCGCCATGATGCGCAGCTCAATCTGGCTGTAGTCGGCGCTGGCAATCACGCAGCCCGCAGGGGCCACAAAGGCCTCGCGCACTTTGCGGCCTTCGGCGGTGCGAATGGGGATGTTCTGCAAGTTGGGGTCGTTGCTCGACAGGCGCCCCGTCACGGCCACGGCTTGCGCGTAGTGCGTGTGCACACGGCCTGTGCGTGGCACGGCCATTTGTGCGAGCTTGTCGGTGTAGGTGCCTTTGAGTTTGCTCAGGCTGCGGTGCTCCAAAATCTTGGCGGGCAGTGGGTAGTCTTCGGCCAATTTCTCCAGCACTTCTTCGTCGGTGCTGCGTGCGCCCGTGGCAGTTTTCTTGATGACAGGCAAGCCCAATTTGTCAAAGAAGATTTCGCCGAGTTGTTTGGGTGACGCCAAGTTGAACGGTTGTCCTGCAATCTCATAGGCCTCGGTTTCGAGCTGAACGATGCGCTGGCCCAGTGCGTGGCTTTGTGCCGCCAGCGTGGGCGCATCAATCAACACGCCGTTGCGTTCGATGCGGTACAGCGCTTCGCTGCTGTCAATTTCCAGTTGGTAGATGAAACGCAGTTTGTCGTCAGCTTGCAAACGCGGCCACAGGACTTGGTGCACGTCCAGCGTCATGTCGGAGTCTTCACACGAGTATTCGGTGGCACGCGCCACGTCCACTTGCGAAAACGGAATTTGGTGCGCGCCTTTGCCGCACAGGTCTTCGTAGTTCAAACCTTTGCGGCCCACATGGCGCTCAGCCAAACTGGCCAAGCCGTGGGGCTTGTGCACTTCCAGCACATAACTTTGCAGCATGGTGTCGTGGGCATAGCCCTTCACCTCAATGCCGTGGTTGACCATGACATGGCGGTCGTATTTGATGTGTTGTCCCACCTTGTGAATGGCGGGGTTTTCAAACCAAGGTTTGAGCTTGGCCAACACCTCATTCATCGGCAACTGTGTGGGTGCATCGCCATAGCTGTGCGCCAGTGGGATGTAGCAGGCCTCGCCGGGCCTGACCGAAAAACTCAAGCCCACAATTTCGGCGCGCATGGCGTCAAGCGATGTGGTCTCGGTGTCAAACGCCACCAACTCGGCGGCTTGCAGTTTGGCCAACCACGTGTCAAAGGCTTCCCACGTCAACACGCAGTCGTACGCTTTGTCGCTCACTTGCGAGACGGCAGGCTCGGGCTCATCAAACAAGCCAAGGTTGGGTTCGAATTTTGGTTTAGCCGCGGCGCCCGCAGAGGTCGACGCGGGGGCCTCGGTGCCTTCACTGATGGCGCGTGCCAAACCTTTGAAGCCATAGGTTTCGTAAAAGGTTTTGAGTGCGGGCTTGTCGGGCTCGGCCAAGTGCAACGCATCGAGCGCGGGCAGGCCCGACACGTAGGCCGACAAATCACAATCGGTTTTCATGGTCACCAGCTGGCGGCCTGTGGGCAACCACTCAACTGCTTGGCGCAAGTTCTCGCCTGCTACGCCTTTGATGGCGCTGGCGTTTTGCAGCAAGTTGTCCAGCGAGCCGAACTCCATCAGCCACTTGGCAGCGGTCTTGGGCCCGACCTTTTGCACACCCGGCACGTTGTCCACCGTGTCGCCCACCAAGGTTTGGTAGTCAATCATCAAATGCGGTGGCACGCCGAACTCAGCAGTCACGCCAGCCACGTCGCGCTTCTTGCCGTTCATAGTGTCCATGATGGTGATGTGTTCGTTCACCAACTGGCTCAAGTCTTTGTCGCCACTCGACACCACCACCGTCACGCCTTGCTTGGCAGCGGTCACGGCCAAGGTGGCAATCACATCATCAGCCTCAACGCCGGGCACATCCAGCACGGTCCAACCCAACATGCGCACCATGGCGTGGATGGGCTCGATTTGCGAGCGCAAGTCATCAGGCATGGGTGAGCGGTTGGCTTTGTACGCGGGGTACATCTCGTCGCGGAAGGTGGGGCCTTTGGCGTCAAACACACACGCGGCCAACTGAGTGGGCACCTCTTTACGCAAGGCCTGCATCATGTTGATCATGCCGCGAATGGCGCCCGTGGCCGCGCTGGTTGGGTCACCGGGCACGGCACGCAAATCAGGCATGGCGTGGAAGGCGCGGTAGAGGTAGCTGGAGCCGTCGACCAGCAGCAATGTTTTGGATTCACTCATAGGTTGTGATTGTGCCTTGTGTGTTTTTTGTTGCTGGGCTCGCTGGGCGCGACTGGTGGGCGTCGCTGCTTCATGCTGTACCAGAAATCATGGCGACGCCCACCAGCCACGCCCAGTCTGCGGCATAGGTTTTGGCACGCCTGCTGCGTGGCTCGCGCCTTTGGCACATTGCCACGCAAAAGAAACTTCTGGACAAAGCAATTAAGTGGCAATCGCGACAGCGGAGCCACAACACTGCAGGCCGTAGTCTTGGGGGTTGGGGGATGAGCGGGTGACGATTTCTGGTACCCCAGCATGAGGAACCCGCTCATCCCTCAACCCCCAAGCGAGCCCAGCAAAAGCAAACAGTCACGCAAACTACAATGTGCGAACTTTTTAATCCCTTGGTTGTCATGGCAGTTTTCACCGAAGTTTCAGAGTCCTCCGCGCAAGAACTGCTGACCCAACTCAAACTTGGCGAGTTGGTCGAACTCAAAGGCATCCAAGGCGGCATTGAGAACACCAATTACTTTCTCACCAGCAGCGAAGGCCAATACGTGCTCACGCTGTTTGAGCGCCTCACGCACGAGCAACTGCCGTTTTATCTGTATCTGATGAAGCACTTGGCACAAGGCGGCATTCCAGTGCCTGACCCCGTGTCAGACAAACATGGCGACATCTTGCTCACCGTTGAAGGCAAGCCTGCTGCCGTGGTCAATCGCCTGCGTGGCAAAAGCGAGTTGGCACCCAGTGCCACCCACTGCGCGGCTGTGGGTGACATGTTGGCACGCATGCATTTGGCGGGCCGCGACTACAACCGCCAGCAACCCAACCTGCGCGGCCTGTCTTGGTGGAACGACACCGTGCCTGTGGTGCTGCCATATTTGGACGCATCACAAGCCGCACTCATCCAAACCGAGTTGGCCCATCAAAACCACATCGCTGCCTCGTCTGCTTACACAGCGCTGCCGCGTGGCCCGATTCATGCTGACTTGTTCCGTGACAACGTGATGTTTGATGGCACCTCCGAGGCGCCTGAGCTGAGCGGCTTCTTTGATTTTTACTTTGCAGGCGTGGACACCTGGCTGTTTGATGTGGCCGTGTGTTTAAACGACTGGTGCATCACCCATGCCGATGGCGCGCACGATGCGGCCAAAGCCCAAGCCTTCATCGCTGCGTACCAAGCCGTGCGCCCTTTCACACCGGCCGAACGCCAGTTGCTCAACCCCATGTTGCGTGCGGGTGCTCTGCGTTTTTGGACATCGCGCCTGTGGGACTTCCACCTGCCCCGCGAGGCCAGCATGTTGCAACCCCACGACCCTACACACTTTGAACGTGTGTTGCGTCAGCGTGTGGCACACCCTGTCACACTCTGAGCTATGAAACTCAACGTTGTTCCCGCAAAAACTGGCTCGCTCTGGGTGCGTCAAGGCATTCGTTCTTTTTGGAAACAACCACTGGCACTCACAGGCTTGTTCTTCATGTTCATGGCGAGCATGTCCATCCTCTCCATCGTGCCGGTGCTGGGCGGCTTCTTGGCGTTGATGCTGTTGCCTGCAGCTTCGCTTGGGCTGATGGCCGCCACGCGTGAGGTGGAGTTGGGCAAATTTCCCATGCCCTTCATTTTGGCCACTGGCTTTAGAAACGGCGCAGATGGCAGACGCAACATGCTCGTATTGGGCTTGATTTACGCCTTGTGCTTTGTGGGCGTGATGGGCCTGTCCATGCTGATGGACGGCGGTGACTTTGCCAAGTTGTATTTGGTAGGTGGATCCCTAGAGACCGACACCTTGATGAAGCCCGAATTTCAAAACGCCATGTGGCTTTCGCTCATGTTGTACGTACCTTTGTCGCTCGTGTTTTGGCACTCGCCTGCCCTCACACATTGGCACGGTGTGCCTGTGGCCAAAAGCTTGTTCTTCAGCACCGTGGCGTGCCTGAGCAACTGGCGTGCGTTTTTGGTGTTTGGCCTGATGTGGTCGTTCATCTTCTTAGGCACCACCCTGTCCATCACCCTCATTGGGAGCCTGATCGGTGACAGCGAATTTGCCGCCATGGCCTTGCTGCCCGCCATGCTGATGCTGGCTGCGATGTTTTTTTGCTCGACGTACTACAGCTTCAAAGACTGCTTCACGTCGGACACGCTGTACGCTTGATCACACCTGCGTGAGCTTGGCCACACTCAGCGCCAGCCACTTGGTGCCGTGACGCGGGAAGTTCACTTGCGCGCGGGCATCGTCGCCCACACCTTCAATGCTGATCACCGCCCCCTCGCCAAACTTGGCGTGGAACACCTGCACACCACTGCGCACCCATGCATTGGGGCCACTGGTGACAGGGGCTGCACGCTGAGGAATGGGCTTGGGCGCAACGGCTGTGGCGGCACCGCCACCCCATGCGTTGTTTTGCCAGCCGTTGTTGTTCTGCCAAGCATCGCGGCGCGAGGGCATCGCATCCGCAAAGGCTGATCGTGCAGGCGTGATCCACTTCATGGTGTGCTCTGGCAGCTCTTCGAAGAAACGACTTTTCAGGTTGTAACGCGTTTGGCCATGCAACATGCGAGTTTGCGAATGGCTCAGGTACAAACGCTTGCGCGCACGCGTGATGGCCACATACATGAGGCGGCGTTCTTCTTCGAGACCATCAAAGTCGTTCATCGAGTTTTCATGAGGGAACAAGCCCTCTTCCATGCCCGTGATGAACACGCAATCAAACTCCAAACCTTTGGAGGCATGCACCGTCATCAGCTGAATCGCGTCTTGACCCGCTTGCGCTTGGTTGTCACCCGACTCCAACGCAGCGTGCGTGAGGAAGGCCGCCAAAGGTGACAGGGTTTCGCCCGTGTCGGCGTTGATCATGGTTTGGGGTGTGGTGGGTGCGTTGCCATCTGCCGCCACGGGCTGGCCGTGCTCGTCAATCGGCAAAGCCACCGCATCGCGACCAAAGCCTTCTTGTGTGACAAAGCTCTCGGCGGCGTTGACCAATTCTTGCAAGTTTTCAATGCGATCTTGGCCTTCGCGCTCACCTTGGTAATGGGTAATCAAGCCGGAGTGGTCGAGCAACAGCTCAATGATTTGGCGCAGGTTTTGGCCTTGTGTTTGCTCGCGCAACACATCAATCTTGGCCACAAAGGCGCTGAGGTTGGCGCCTGCTTTGCCAGCCACCGCCGTGACGGCATCGCTCATGGCACAACCCATGGCGCGCGAGGCGTCTTGCAGCTGTTCGATGCTGCGCGCGCCAATGCCGCGCGGCGGGAAGTTGACCACGCGCATGAAGCTGGTGTCGTCGCGTGGGTTTTCGAGCAAGCGCAAATAGGCCAAGGCGTGTTTGATTTCAGCGCGCTCAAAGAAGCGCAAACCACCGTACACGCGGTAGGGCATGCCTGCGTTGAACAGCGCGGTTTCAATGACTCGGCTTTGTGCGTTGCTGCGGTAGAGCACGGCGATTTCGCTGCGGTGTTGCACGCCATTGGCACCATCGCCGTTTTGCCCGTCGCGCAAGAGCTGCTTCATCTCTTCCACCATCCATTGCGCTTCGGCAAAGTCGGTGGGTGATTCATACACACGCACGGGCTCGCCTGCGCCCTGCGTGGTGTGCAGGTTTTTACCCAAGCGGCCTTTGTTGTGGCTGATCAGGTGGTTGGCACTGTCCAAGATGTTGCTGAAGCTGCGGTAGTTTTGCTCGAGCTTGATTTGGTGCGTGACGTTGTACTCGCGCACAAAGTCGGCCATGTTGCCCACACGTGCGCCACGGAAGGCGTAAATGCTTTGGTCGTCATCGCCCACCGCCAAGATGGCACCGCCGCCGCCATTCACAGGACCAGCGAGTTGTTTGAGCCACGCGTATTGCAACTTGTTGGTGTCTTGAAACTCGTCCACCAAAATGTGTTGAAAGCGGTGCCGGTAATGCTCGCGCAGTGCATCGTTGTCGCGCAGCAGCTCGTACGAGCGCAGCATGAGTTCGCCAAAGTCCACCACACCTTCGCGTTGGCATTGGGCTTCATACAGCTCGTACAGCTCCACACGTTTGCGGTCGTCGGGGTCACGGGCCACCACGTCTTTGGGGCGCAGGCCGTCTTCTTTGCAACCGGCGATAAAGCGCATGGTTTCTTTGGGTGGAAAACGCTCGTCATCCACATTGAACTGTTTGCTCAAGCGTTTGATGGCACTGAGCTGGTCTTGGGTGTCCAAGATTTGAAAAGACTGCGGCAAGTTGGCCAGCTTCCAGTGCGCGCGCAAAAAGCGGTTGCACAGCCCGTGAAACGTGCCCACCCACATACCGCGCACATTGACCGGCAGCATGGCCGACAAACGCGTGAGCATTTCTTTGGCAGCCTTGTTGGTAAACGTCACCGCCAAGATGCCGCCTGGCGACACCTGCCCAGTTTGCATCAGCCACGCAATGCGCGTGGTCAACACCCGCGTCTTGCCAGACCCCGCCCCCGCCAAGATGAGGGCATGCGCCTGCGGCAGCGTGACGGCTGCTGCCTGTTCGGTGTTCAGGCCTTGCAGCAAGGGGGATGTGTGGGGGGAAGAATGCATTGAAAGATTTTAGGTTTAGAATCAGCCACCGGGCCCAAGATTCTTGCGCTCGGTTTTTTTTGGTCTGCCTTTTGCACCTGAAAAAACCGGCCAAGCCAAGCGCTCAATCTTCGAACGTTATTTTCTGGAGCTTGGGAATATGGAAATTTTTGATTACGACAACATCTTGTTGCTGCCACGCAAGTGCCGCGTGGAAAGCCGCTCTGAATGCGATGCAGGTGTTGAACTCGGTGGCCGCATGTTTCGCTTGCCAGTCGTGCCCGCCAACATGAAGACCGTGGTGGATGAAAGCATCTGCTTGTGGATGGCGCAAAACAACTACTTCTACGTGATGCACCGCTTCGATTTGGACAATGTTCAATTCGTGAAAGACATGCATGCCAAGGGTGTGTACGCCTCGATCTCTTTGGGCGTGAAAGCCCCAGACCGTGAAACAGTGGACACACTGGCTGCGGCTGGTTTGACACCCGAATACATCACCATCGATATCGCCCATGGACACGCCGACAGCGTGCGCGACATGATTGGCTACATCAAGGCCAAGTTGCCTAAGAGCTTCATCATCGCTGGCAACGTGGCCACGCCTGAAGCGGTGATTGACCTCGAAAACTGGGGCGCTGACGCGACCAAAGTGGGCGTGGGTCCAGGCAAGGTGTGTATCACCAAGCTCAAAACAGGTTTTGGCACGGGCGGCTGGCAGTTGTCAGCGCTCAAGTGGTGCGCCCGCGTGGCGACCAAGCCCATCATTGCCGACGGCGGCATTCGCAGCCACGGCGACATCGCCAAGAGCGTGCGCTTTGGCGCAAGCATGGTGATGATTGGTTCGCTGTTTGCAGGCCACGAAGAGTCGCCAGGCAAGACGGTGGAAGTCAACGGCGAGTTGTTCAAAGAGTATTACGGCTCAGCCTCTGACTTCAACAAAGGCGAATACAAGCACGTGGAAGGCAAGCGCATCCTCGAACCTGTCAAAGGTAAATTGGCCAACACGCTCATCGAAATGGAGCAAGACGTGCAAAGCTCGATCAGCTACGCCGGCGGCACCAAGTTGATGGACGTGCGCAAGGTGAACTACGTCATCTTGGGCGGCGACAACGCAGGCGAACATCTGTTGATGTAAACCTCGCTTGATGGCTGAATTTCAGCCAAATAAAAAGCCTGTCTGCTGCATGCATGACAGGCTTTTTTACTTTGACGCAGCTTGGTGGTAACGCGTTTTACTTGTGCAGCAACTCAAGTGCCAAGGTGTGCAGACGGTGACCGGGCTGTGTGAGCGCTTCAACGATGCTGAAGTGCTGCAAGCCGTCCAAGGCCTCGGCCACGGGCACATGCGTCTTGCCCCACGATTGCTGAATGAGCAAGTTGTGACGCAAGAACTCTTCGCTCTCTATGCCACCGGCCACGCTGTAGAGCGTGGCGTGTTGGGGCGCTGGCATCCATGCGGGACTGTTGCGCAACACCACGTCATCGGTGAGGCGAAGGCTGTCTTTGAGATAAGGAGTGGCTTGCACCGACGCCAGCTCGTACAAGCCAGAAATCGACAAGGCTTTGGTCATCAAATGCGCAGGCAAATCCGCGGCGTAGGCGGGCCAATCGCACGCCAACAACATGGCCGCGAGTTGACCGCCCGCCGAGTGGCCCACCAAGGTGATGCGACTGGGGTCGCCACCGAAACGATGGATGTTGCGCCACACCCAAGCCACGCACTTGACCATTTGCAGCGTGATGTCAGACACCGTGACCGCTGGACACAAAGCGTAGTTGGGTATCACCACATGCGCACCTTGCGCCGTGAAGGTGGGGGCCACAAACGAATGGTCGGCTTTGTCGAGCGAGCGCCAGTAGCCACCGTGGATGAAGATCACCACAGGCGCTTTGTCTTGCGCCTTGTCGCTGGTGAAAATATCTAAGGTCTCATTCAAACCACGACCATAGGCCACGTCTTGAAAGCAACGCTGAGTGGCACGCACTTGGGCAGAAGCTTCGCGCCAGTAGGCGAAATGCGCGGCATGCTCGGGCACCAAGGCGCGGTTGTTGTACATGCGGTCGTACCAAGCGCCGTCGCGTTGCGTCATAGTTTTTTCTCCAGAAGGATTTGTACGTTGGTCCAGCTCTGGTTTTGGGTGCGGCTGTTTTCCGTCACACCATTGCCGCTGTAAACACTGCCTGTGTTGTAGTTCAGAGGATTGAGGTTACTCAAGGTCAAACGCCATGCGGTGCTGCTGTCGACACGCCACAAACCGTACACATCCATCACACGTTTTTGCGAAATGGTGGTGAGTTGTTCAGCACTCAAGCGTGTGTTGTAGCCAGGGTTGTAGTTGAGGTTCCCGCCAATCGTGAGTGGCGCGCTTTTGAGTCGGTAATCCGCACCCAAGTTGGCCGTCATGCTGGGCTGTTGGTCCAACCGGTTGTCGGGCCCCAAGATGCTGAGCACACGTGAGCGGTAAAAACTCAGGTTGTTGCGCAGGTCGATGTGCGGCGCATCGTCCATCCATTGGTCTAGGCGGAACTTGGCTTCGAGCTCGATGCCTTCTGTGATGGCCTCGCTGAGGTTAGTCGGCATTGACAACCATCGATTCAGCCCTTGAGGATCTTCACTAGGTTGAAGTAATTTATTGCGAATCAAATTTTGCACACGGCGATGAAACGCACTCGCGCTCAGCACACCACCTTGTGGCAAATAACGCTCGACGGCCACATCCACGCCTGTGGCGACTTCTGGCTTGAGGTTGGGGTTGCCAGCCACGTCGGGGTTGGTGGCGCTGTTGTCGTCACGCGTGTAGGTGCGGCGAGCCAACAAGGTGGGCATGGTCGGTGTTTTAAAACTGCGCGTGAGGCTCATGCGCACTTGGTCGCGACTGTCGGGGTCGGGACGCCACATGCCATGCAACAAGGGCGTGAACACACTGTTGCGGTTGGTCACATTACCCGCAGAGGTGTTGCCTTCGGTGGTCAAACCCTCGTAGCGCGCACCAATATGTGTGCCCCAATGTGGCGTGAGTTGCCACTCATCTTGCGAGTACACGGCATAGCGCATCGCACTGGCTTGGTAATCTGCACTGCGTGCAAAGCCCTGATAAGCCCCCACCACCTCTTGCGTGCGTCGTACGGACTCAGTTTCAGCCCCACTCACCCATTGATGACCACCACCCATGACGTTGGTGTACTTGCCACTGAGGTTGGCGGAACGGTCTTGCACATGCGAGTTTTCTGTCACCTGAGGGATGAGCGACGGGTTGGTCGACGTTTGTTGAAATTCGTTGTGGCTGTTCCAACCGCCGACGTTGAATTTCCACTCCATGTTGCTATCAGCTGACAGCTTGCGACGCCATTGGCCGTTCAAGCGCGCCACCACAAAGTGATTTTTGTTTTCACTCCCCGCAGTGGCTGGACTATTTGCCACAGCCGATCCATTGAGCGTTTCTGTGGCCTGCATGGTGCCTGGCGTCTTGCCTTGTGACAGGGCCACAAATGGCATCAGCGTGAACGTCTCGCCTGGGTCGCCTTTGAGCTGCAGACGTGCTGTGGCATTCATGCCTTCACGGCCGTAATGACTGTCGCTCACACGGTGACGCACGGTGGTGCCTGTGCCATCGACACGGGTTAAATCGTTTTCGCTATGGTCTGGCGCTGCATAGCGGTTGACCGACAAGGTGTAGTTGGCTGTCCATTGGTCTGCGTCGTGGTACTTGACCAATGAAGCCGATGGCGATGCATAGCCGCCCTGAAACGACGAACCCACTTTCAACTCGGTAGGCATGCCTTTGCGGCCTTCGCGCGTGATGATGTTGATGGTGCCGGCAATCGCTTGCGCACCTGTCTCTGCGGTCGGTGCGCGGTAAATTTCCACGCGCTCAATCATCTCGGGCGTGAGGGACTCGATGGAGAATCCAGGCGGCACACGCTGGCCATCCAACAAGATTTGTGTGTAGCCTTGACTCAGGCCACGCATGCGAATACCGCCCCCACGTCCGGGCGCGCCACCCAAAGTGATGCCAGGCATGCGCTTCAAAATTTCGCCAAGATTGGAATCGCCTTGGCGTTCAATCTCTTCTCGGCCAATCACAATTTTGCTGGCAGTGGATTCACGGCGTTGCTGGGTGTCGTTGTCACGACCACTGGTGATTTCAATGCGTCCCATGTCAGATGTGGCGGTGGCAGGTGCCGTGGTTTGCTGGGCCAACGCAGCAACTGCACTGAAAGCAAATGGGATGAAAACGGTGCGAGCGGTAGGCGTGAAATACATGGCAAAAAGTTTACCGAGGTATGAATACCCTTGCCGTGTAAAGTTCAGGTTTTCTTTCTGATCCATCTCCCATGAGCCAAGCTGCTGTGCCACACGCCTACGAAATCAAAAGTGCCTCGTTGTCCTTGGTGTCTTTCCTCCTCAAAACCCCCGATATATCCACGCTGCAAGCCGATATGGCACGCCGCTTAGGAGCCACGCCGGGCTTCTTCGACAACGACCCCGTGGTGATCGATCTGAGCGTCCTAGAAGACCCTCATCAGCAGCTTGACCTGCCCTCGGTCTGCCTCATGTTGCGCACGCACCAAATGCTGCCTGTGGCTGTGCGTGGCGCAAATGAACACCAATTAGCTAACGCCCACAAAGCGGGCTTGTTTGAAGCGAGCGATTTGAGTATTCAAGCCCCAGCCGCCACACGGGTGGAAACCGTGGTGCAAGAAGTGATTCGTGAAGTGGAAGTGGTGCGCGAAGTGCCCACCGGCAACGCTGCCGCGATGGTCATCGACAAGCCACTGCGTTCTGGTCAGCATGTGTACGCCAAGGGGCGCGACCTCATTGTGTTGGCCATGGTCAATCACGGTGCGGAAATCATGGCCGATGGTCACATCCATGTGTACGCGCCACTGCGAGGCAAAGCCATTGCCGGCGCACGCGGCGATGTGCAAGCACGCATCTTTACTTCGTGCCTTGAAGCCGAATTGATTTCCATTGCTGGCACCTACCGCACCAGTGGGGATGCCCCGCTGCCAGCAGAGGTAGCTGGCAAAGCCGCGCAAATCAGCCTGCAAGGCGATAAGTTGGTGATGCAAGCACTGTAAAATTGCGAATTAATTTTTAGAACAACCTAGGGCTTTCTTCATGACAAAAATCGTGGTGGTGACTTCTGGCAAAGGCGGCGTGGGCAAGACCACAACCAGCGCCAGTTTTTCCTCTGGCCTCGCTTTGCGCGGCTTCAAAACGGTGGTCATCGACTTTGACGTCGGCCTGCGTAACCTCGACCTCATCATGGGTTGTGAGCGTCGCGTGGTGTATGACTTCATCAACGTCATCAACGGTGAAGCCACGCTGAACCAAGCGTTGATCAAAGACAAGCAGTGCGACAACTTGTTCGTGCTCGCAGCTTCGCAAACACGAGACAAAGATGCGCTGTCACAAGACGGCGTGGAGCGCGTGTTGAACGAACTCAAAGACATGAAGTTCGACTACATCGTGTGCGACTCCCCCGCTGGTATCGAAGTGGGCGCCATGATGGCCATGCACTTTGCTGATGAAGCATTGGTGGTGACCAACCCCGAGGTGTCTTCGGTGCGCGACTCAGACCGCATCTTGGGCATGCTCAGCAGCAAAACCAAGCGTGCCATCGAAGGCGACACGCCCATCAAAGAACACCTGCTCATCACGCGCTACAACCCTAGCCGTGTGGAAGAAGGTCACATGCTGTCCTTGGAAGACATCCAAGACATCTTGCGCATTCCTTTGATCGGTGTGATCCCCGAATCAGAAACTGTGTTGACTGCATCGAACCAAGGCTTGCCAGCCGTTCACTTAGACAACACCGATGTGTCTGAGGCCTACAAAGACGTGATCAGTCGTTTCTTGGGCGAGGATGTGCCTATGCGCTTCACCGAGCACGTCAAGCCAAGTTTCCTCAAACGTATTTTTGGCGGGAAGTAAGCCATGTCGTTGCTCTCTCTCTTACTCGGTGAGAAGAAAAAAACTGCCAACGTTGCCAAAGAGCGTTTGCAGTTCATCCTCACCCACGAACGCACAGGCCGTAACCCACAGCCCGACTACCTGCCCGCTTTGCAGCGTGATTTGGTGGCCGTTCTGTCTAAGTACGTGAAAATCAATCCAGATGACATCCGAGTCAATTTGGAGCGTCACGACAACCTCGAAGTGCTCGAAGTCAAAATCGAACTACCAGAGTGAATGGCTGTGTAGCCCACAAAACAAAAAGCGACCCGAGGGTCGCTTTTTATTTGGCTTTCACAAGCAAAAGGGGGATTAACCGCCTTTGTTTGAACGCTTGCCAGGGTTCTTTTTGCTACGTGTCGCAACACCGCGCTCAAGACTCACGCGTTGGCCACGACCGCCTGTGCGCAGCACAGTGCCTGGCAGTGGAATTGGTTTTGGTGCGCGTTGGCGATCGGCTTCGGTGACGATTTTGTTTCCCATGAAATTTTCCAAGTAAAAAGTTACAGCCCCTAATTAGGCCACAGGTTCGGTGCATTTTCGCACGTAACCACCCATAATCTAGCGAAACAAGGTCATTTATGAATCCAAAAATCAGCGAATTACTGGCCCGCATCCAACAAATGGAGCTGGAAATCGAGCAAGAGATGAAGCGCAAACGCGCCGAATTGCAAGCCGATTTCGAAGAAAAGCGTGTGCGCTTTGAGCATGAGGTGTTGGAACAGCAACGCCGCTTCAAAACGGGTTTGTTCAAATACATTTTGTCTGCTGATTTACTCACGGTACTCACAGCCCCCGTCATTTATGCCGTGTTCTTTCCCATGGTCTTGCTGGACATTTCGGTCACCTTGTATCAGCACATTTGCTTCCGCGTCTACGGTATCCCCCGTGTCAAACGCAGCGACTACTTTGTGTTTGACCGTGCCCATTTGGCCTATCTGAACCTACTGGAAAAAATCAACTGCGCCTACTGCTCATACGGCAATGGCTTGATGGCCTACGCTCGCGAAATCGTGGCACGCACTGAGCAGTATTGGTGCCCCATCAAGCATGCCCGCAAAGTCATGGCAGCCCACCCTTACTACACCGGCTTCGTAGACTTTGGCGATGCCGAAAGCTACAAGCAAGAGCTAGAACGCCTGCGCACCCAATTAACTGAAATTAATCAAACCAACGAATAACACCCAAGCACACATGCCAAACACCGACATTGACAAACGCTTGATGGATCTTGAAATCAAAGCCAGTTTTACCGAAGACTTGGTGGAGCAACTCAACCAAACCATTTTTCAGCAACAGCAGCAAATTGACGCCCTCCTGCGAGAAGTGAGCCAGTTGCGCCAGCAAACACCAGACGGTGGCAGCGGCGGATTTCGCAGCTTGCGCGATGAGCTGCCACCACACTACTGAGCCCATGCAAGAACTTTCTGCGATTGAACTGCGCGAGCTGATGCTCTCAGTGTTGTACCGACTAAGCGCTTACGCTGTCATCAACCTGATTGATGACGCAGCCATGTTATCGATCGTGTTCATTTGAATTTTCACAGGAGACATCCATGACAAAGACCGTTGATTACTACTTCGCCCCACAAAGCCCTTGGACGTATCTGGGCCACCAACGCTTTGTGCAAATTGCCAAAGCGGCAGGCGCCACTGTGCGTGTGATGCCCATGGACTTAGGCCAAGTGTTTCCCATCTCCGGTGGTTTGCCTTTGGGCAAACGTGCGCCACAACGCCAAGCGTATCGACTGGTCGAGCTGACACGCTTTAGCCAAGCCCTCAACTTGCCTTTGAATTTGCATCCCAAGTTTTTTCCAGTCGCGGGTGACCCCGCGGCCAAGCTCATCATCGCGGTGGACATGCACCATGGCACCGAGGCCGCCTTGGCCATCACAGGAGCCGTGCTAGCCGCTGTATGGCATGAAGAACGCGACATTGCCGACGCCACCACCTTGGCCACCCTACTGAGCGAACACAAGCTGGATGCAGCGTGCTTGGCGCTGTCCAACACCCCCGAGGTGCAAGCGCGCTATGACAGCTACACCCAAAGCGCCATCGACGCCCAAGTGTTCGGCGCACCCAGTTATGTGATTGACGGTGAGATGTTCTGGGGCCAAGACCGTTTGGACTTTGTGACGCAAAAACTCAAGGCCGCATAAGCAAGCTAAAAACAAACCCCAGAAACAATTCAGCCACCGGAGTTGCACACAAGGTGCAACGCGGTGGCTGAATGCCGTGAGAGGCCCACAACGAAAGCTGTGGAACCGTCTAATTAACGAGGTGTGCGTGGCTTAGGTGCGCGTTTCTTCGCATCAAAACCGCCGCCAAACGACTTGCCACCAGCTGGACGGCCCGGCTTGTCAAACGGTGTACGACCAGCTTCAAACGGGGCGCGTGGGCCACGTGCGGGGGCACGGTCGTCAAAGCTGCGTGGCGCGCGCTCTTCGAAGCTACGAGGTGCACCGAAGTTGCCGCGTGGGGCGCCTTCGCCAAAGTTGCCACGTGGAGCACCGCCACGACCTTCAAAACCACGGTTCTCACTGAAGTTACCGCGTGGAGCGCCTTGACGTGGCTCGAAGCTGTTGCCACGAGGTGCATCAAAACGGTTTTCCGAGCGACCTTCGAAGCGGCTGTCTTGACGGCTGTCAGAGCGACGGTCATCAAAGCGTGGCTCAAAGCGGCCATAGCCTTGACCTTCAGAGCGGCCACCAAACTTGTTGCCACCACCAAAACCACCACGGCCACCGCCGCCGAACTTGCCGCCGCCTTTGCGGTCATAGTCACGGCCACCGCCACGTTGCTCAAGGCGTTGTGTGGGTTCCATGCCTGGAATCACTTCAGCGGTGAACTGCTGACGTGTGTAGGCTTCGATGTCGAAAATTTTGCGCTTGTCGCGGAACTCAGCCAAAGTCACAGCCAAGCCTTGACGGCCAGCACGACCGGTACGGCCAATGCGGTGGGTGTAATCCTCAGACTTCATAGGCAAGCCGAAGTTGAACACGTGCGTGATAGTGGGCACGTCAATGCCGCGCGCAGCCACATCGGTCGCCACCAAGAACTGCACTTGACCTTGGCGCAAAGCCATCAAGCGGCGGTTACGCAAGCCTTGGCTCAACGCCCCGTGCAATGCCACAGCGGAGAAGCCTTCTTGTTGCAAGTCATTGGCTAAGCCATCGCACTCGATTTGGGTGCTGGCGAAGATGATGGCTTGGTTGATGGTGGTGTCGCGCAAGAGGTGGTCCAACAAACGGCGCTTGTGTTGCGCGTTGTCTGCCCAATGCAGCACTTGGCGAATGTTGGTGTGCTTCTCTTGCGGTGAATCGATTTGCACGCGTTGGGGTTGACGCATGACGCGTGTGGCCAACTGTTGAATGCGCGGCGCGAAGGTGGCGCTGAACATCATGGTTTGTTTGCGGTCGATGGTGAGTTGGTTGATCTCAGCCAAGTCATCGGCAAAGCCCAAGTCGAGCATGCGGTCAGCTTCGTCCACCACCAAGAATTGGACTTTATCCAACTTGATTTGCATGGAGCGTTGCAGGTCGAGCAAACGGCCGGGTGTAGCCACGACCAAATCAGCGTTTTGCAGTTTGGCGATTTGCAATTGGTAAGGCATACCGCCCACCACGTTGGCCACGCGCAGACCGCGGCAGTGTTTGACCAAGTCGATGGCATCGTGCGCCACCTGTTGTGCCAATTCGCGGGTTGGGCAAACAATCAAAGCGCCTGGCGTTGGAGCTTTGAAGTTACGTGGGCTAGTGGGGTCTTTGCGTTTGGCGCGCTTGGGTGGCTCTTCGCCTTTGGCCGCAGCATCAGCCACGAGCTTGTCCCAAGCGGCTTTGTCAGCCGCTTCGGCTTCGGCTTGTTGTTGAATCAAGGTGTGCAACACAGGCAACAAGAAGGCGGCTGTTTTGCCGCTACCGGTTTGGCTAGACACCATCAAATCGATGAAGCCTTGCTTGGCTTCGCCGTTATTGGATGGCAAAGCCAAAGGAATGGTTTTTTGTTGAACCGTGGTGGGTTGTGTGTAACCCAAGTCAGCCACGGCTTGCACCAGTTGAGGAGCCAAGCCCAGTTCGACGAAGCCGTTAGGCACGTCAGCTTGTTCGACGTCAGCGGTGTGAACACCTTCGGTAGAACCCACGTCTTGTGTAGGAATAGAAATAGTTTCGGCAGGCGCAAATTCGCCTGTCACATTCAAAGTGTCAGTCATGATTTTTTCTCGCACGTGAGCGCCGCAAGTTGTGCGGCTGCTCCGTTCTAGGTTAAAAAACATCAACCATCAAACGGAACCTGCTCTGACCCGCTGAGGGGTTTATTCAGTGCTTGGGACTCATTTCGCGAGCCCGGTGAATGAAGGGAGATGTACAAATTCGCTACGATTTTGTAGCGAGACTGCAATTATGGCATGGATTCGGGTTTTTACCTAATACCCTTGCAATCCAGACTCAATCGAGCTTCAAAAAGTGTTCGCGGTAGTGAATCATCTCGTCGATGGATTCATGCACATCCGCCAGCGCCGTGTGCTTTTGGGCCTTTTTAAAGGCATTCAGCACCTCAGGCTTCCAACGGCGCGACAACTCTTTCAAGGTGCTCACGTCCACGTTGCGGTAGTGGAACCACGCTTCGAGCTTGGGCATGTATTTGTTCAGGAAGCGGCGGTCTTGGCCAATGGTGTTGCCACACATAGGAGACGCGCCCTTGGACACATAGTGCTTCATGAAGGCAATGAGCTGCTCTTGCGCTTGTTCTTCGGTCACGGTAGAGGCTTTGACTTTGTCAATCAAACCGCTCTTGCCGTGGGTGCCCTTGTTCCATGCATCCATCTTGCTGAGCAACTCATCGCTTTGGTGAATCACAAACACGGGGCCTTCGATGCGCACCGACAAGTCGGGGTTGGTCACGATGACCGCAATCTCAAGCAAGCGCTCGCGCTCGGGGTCAAGGCCAGACATTTCGCAATCGAGCCAAACCAAGTTCAAGTCTGACTTGGCGAGTTTGGGTGCGACGGGGGTAACAGGAGGGGTAGCAACTTCAGACATGACCCAGATTGTCGCGCATCGCACGGACAGTGATTTCAGTTTTGCCGCTTCATCTAAACTCCTGCACCATGATGAATCCCTCTCTCGCGATGACCTTGACACTGGCTGCCCTGCTGGTGGCCAACCTGCTCACCAAACTCTGGCTAAGCGGCCGTCAAGTGCGCCACGTTGCACAACACCGTGCCCAAGTGCCTGCGGCTTTTGCACACACCATCAGCTTGGAGGCTCACCAAAAGGCAGCGGACTACACCCTCGCCAAAGCGCGCGTGGGCCTGATGGATTTAGGGCTAGACGCCGTCACCTTGATGGCTTGGACATTGCTCGGCGGTTTGGACTTGCTCAACCAAGTCACACTGGACTGGCTGGGCGAAGGCATGGGCCAGCAAGTTGCGCTGGTGGTGAGCTTTAGCCTGATTGGTGGTTTGATTGGCCTGCCCTTGTCGCTGTACCAAACCTTTGGCATTGAGCAGCGCTTTGGCTTTAACAACACCACGCCTAAGCTGTGGGTGAGCGACATCCTCAAAGGCTTATTGGTAGGCATGGTGTTGGGCTTGCCCATTCTTTGGCTCGTGCTGTGGCTCATGCAAGCAGGCGGCGCCCTGTGGTGGTTCTACACCTGGGCCGCCTTGGTGGTGTACCAACTGTTTGTGATGTGGATTGCACCCAACGTCATCATGCCCTTGTTCAACAAGTTCACACCGCTGGAAGACGCCACGCTCAAAGAGCGCGTCACCGCATTGATGACCCGCTCAGGCTTTACGGCCAAAGGCTTTTTTGTGATGGATGGCAGCCGCCGCTCCGCTCACTCAAATGCGTTTCTCACAGGCTTTGGCGCTGCCAAGCGCGTGGTGTTCTTTGACACGCTACTGGCCAAACTCAATGGCGACGAAATGGAAGCGGTGCTGGCCCACGAACTGGGCCACTTCAAACACCGTCACATTTTGAAAATGATGGCCACCAGCTTTGCCACCAGCCTCGCGGGTCTCGCCTTGTTGGGCTGGGTGTCACAACAAGTTTGGTTTTACACAGGCTTGGGCGTGATGCCGAACCTGAATGGCAACAACAGCGCATTAGCTTTGTTGCTGTTCATGTTGGTACTGCCTTTGTTCACCTTTTTTGTGTCACCTCTGTCAGCCTCCCGCTCACGTAAATTTGAGTTTGAAGCCGATGCTTATGCGGTGACCAACAGCGATGGCAAATCGCTAGCCAGCGCCTTGCTTAAGCTGTACCAAGACAACGCGTCTACCCTAACGCCTGACCCTTGGTATGTGGCGTTTTACTACTCGCACCCGCCTGCATCACAGCGCTTGGCGCGCATGGCCGCATGAAGCAAACCGGCTTAGTGGTAGCCAGCCACGGACGACACTGCGTGGTGGAAACACCCGATGGCGAGCGTCGCATTTGCCACCCACGTGGCAAGAAAAGCCAAGTGGTGGTGGGCGACCGCGTGCAATGGTTAGCCAGCACGGATGAGGGCACCATCGAAAAAGTCGAGCCGCGCCACAACTTGTTTTACCGACAAGACGAGATTCGCACCAAATCGTTTGCGGCAAACTTAGACCAAGTGTTGATTCTGTTGGCGGCTGAGCCTGAGTTCTCTGAAATGCAGCTCACGCGTGCTTTGATTGCCGCAGAAGCCGAGCACATCACACCCATCATCGTGCTCAACAAGCGCGATTTAACCGAGCTGCATGCGCGCGCCTTCGCCCGTTTAGAGCCTTACGTAAAGATGGGCTACACCGTGCTGCAAGGCGCGTTCAAATCAGGTGATTTGGGTGATTTGCCCGAGCGCTTGAAGAACAAAACCACGCTGGTACTCGGCCCCTCGGGCACAGGCAAAAGCACGCTCATCAACGCCCTCGTGCCCAATGCCAATGTGGCCACGGCTGAAATTTCGCAAGCGCTCAATTCGGGAAAACACACCACCACATCAACCACGTGGCACTGGGTAGATGCCGAGCGCACAACAGGCTTGATTGACTCACCGGGCTTTCAAGAATTTGGGGTACATCACATCGATGCCATGCAGCTAGCGGCCTACATGCCCGACTTCAAACCACATGTGGCGAACTGCAAGTTTTATAACTGCACCCATTTGCACGAGCCTTCGTGTGGAGTGCAAGACGCGGTAGAAGCTGGGGCCATCAGCCCCTCTCGCTACAAGCTGTACGGCATGTTGTTTGCCGAACTCACACAGCCTGTGAACTACTGAACCCCGCCGAGGGTTAGCCAGCACCTCAGCCCAATAATCGGGCCAAGGTCAGCAAAGCCAGCAATACCATCCACAACACCACGCTGCGCCAGACTAGGCCCACCACGCTAGGCAAATGCGCCATCTCAGGCGTTTGGCCCGGAGTGCTTTCGCTGTCGAGGTCGTGTGCCTCTGCATCGTTTTCTGCACGCAGGGCTTCACCTCCCAAACGCACATTCAAGGCACCTGCTGTGGCAGCCAGCACCACACCGTCGTTGTCATCTGGGAAACGTTGTGCATGGTTGCGCCAACAATCAATGGCCTCTTCAAAATTGCCCATCACGGCAAATGCCACTGCAGTCAAGCGCGCAGGCAACCAATCTACGCGACGCCATGCTTGGCGTGCTGCGTCTTGCAAGGTATCACTCACCCAACCTTTGGTGGCTTTAGGTGATGCTTGCCATGCACGTGACACCATGTCGCTCATGCGATAAATCACAGCGCCCGCAGGGCCAAAGCCCAAGGCTGCGAGCACCGAAAACCAGGTCAGCACGCCAAACACATGGTGGTGTGCCGACAGCACCGAATGCTCAATCACATGGCGCAACAACTCACTGCGCGGCAAGCTGCCCACTTCCACGTGCTGCCACTCGGCCAACAGTTCGCGCGCCAAGCGCTCGTCGCCCACATCCAAAGCATCACGAATATCTGTGAAGTGGTGGCTGAATTGACGAAAGCCCAAGGTGACGTACAACACCGCCACGCTCCAAACCATGGCCACAGGCCAACCAAACACACCGATCAACACCCAATGCACCACGGTTGCGATGATGGCTGGCACACCCACCGCCAATGACCAAGTGGTCCATGCCAAACGGGCATGTCCAGCATCCAAGGTCTGACTAATCCAATTCACCCATGTCCGCGCGCTGCCATGCACCCAATTACCCCGTACCAAGGGACGGACTTGTTCAATCAACAACGCAAGGAGCAAGGAAAGAAAACTCATGTCTGAATGATAGCGGTGAGTTCTATCAATTTAAGCAGCACCCGCACGCAAGAAGCGGTAAAAGTTGCGCAACATGCCGGCGGTTGCACCCCACACAAAACGCAGCTGCTCACCGTCTTGGTAAGGCATGGACAACCATTCACGCATCACACCCTCAAACTCGTAGCGGTGCCAACGGTGGTGAGCCGGGTTCATCAAAAAAGACAAAGGCACTTCAAACGCATCTGACACTTCATGCGTGTTGAGCTTTAAGGTCATTTCAGGCGAAATCAGTGCCACCACAGGCGTGACGTAAAAGGCTGAACCTGTCACATATTCTGGCAACGTACCGAGCACTTGCACATGTTGAGCCTCGAGCCCCACTTCTTCGTGAGCCTCACGCAAGGCCGTGGCAGTGGCATCGGCATCGGTCTCGTCACACTTGCCACCCGCAAAAGCAATTTGCCCTGCGTGCGTAGACATATGAGATGGACGCTGAGTGAGCAGCACGGTCGGTTCGTCACGCATAACCAGCCCCAGCAACACGGCGGCTTGGGCAGGTGCACGGTCCATGAACTTGCGTTCGCGCACCAGCTCGGGCTGCCAAAGAGGAGGATTGGCAAAACGTGCCTGCAAAGCCTCCGGAGTGAGGTGATGCGCAGGCACAGCCTCTAAGTGCGTGTCCACTTGGAACACGGGCACTTGTTGTGGGTCAAAGAGTGGAAGTTTGGACATAGAAAAAGCCACCGCAAGCTTTCACTTGGGGTGGCTTCTAAGCAAGCGTTAATCTGCTTATTGAGCGGCTGCTGCGGCTTTAGAAGCTGCGGCCGACTTGGTGACCAATTTTTCTTTGATACGAGCCGACTTGCCGCTACGGTCGCGCAAGTAGTACAACTTGGCACGACGCACATCACCACGACGCTTGACTTCGATGCTTGCGATCAATGGGCTGTAAGTTTGGAACGTACGCTCCACGCCTTCGCCGCTAGACATTTTGCGCACTGTGAAGCCGCTGTTGAGGCCACGGTTGCGCTTAGCAATCACCACGCCTTCGTAAGCCTGCACACGCTTGCGTGTACCTTCAACCACGTTGACGCTCACAATGACTGTGTCGCCAGGTGCGAATTCGGGGATGGTTTTGCCGAGGCGGGCAATTTCTTCTGCCTCGAGGGTTTGGATCAGGTTCATGTTTTCCTCTAAAGATCTTGATCGCGCTACACAAAAGGCTTCTTGCAACAAAGGCTCGAAGCGGCCGACCAGAGGATCGAAAAGCCCACCATTATAGCGAGTTTTGAGCCTTCAAAACCACCTCGTCTTGCGCGGTCAGCTTGGACGCGGCACGAGCGGCATCAATCAGCTCTGGTCGCAGTCGGGCGGTCAGCAACAAGCGCTGGTCACGGCGCCAGCGCTCGATGTTGATGTGGTGGCCAGACACCAGCGCTGGTGGCACGCCCTGCCCTTCCCATTGCTCGGGGCGGGTGTAGTGCGGGCAGTCCAACAAACCATCTAAAGCGGGGTTAAAGCTATCGAGCTGATGGCTGCCTTCGTCGTTAAGCACGCCTGGTTGCAAACGAGCCACGGCGTCTAGCAAGGTCATGGCGGCAATCTCGCCACCGGACAGAACAAAGTCACCCACGCTGATTTGCAGATCAACATGGGTGTCGATGAAACGCTGATCAATGCCTTCATAGCGACCACACAGCAACACCGCACCTTGGCTGTCAGACCAGCGCTGCACAGCAGCATGGCGCAAGGTTTCACCAATCGGAGAGAACAACACCAACGGAGCGACATCGCGGCCTTGGCCACGGTCAGCACGAATGGCGCTCAGACAAGCCGCCAAAGGCTCGGCCATCATGACCATGCCGGGGCCGCCACCAAACGGACGATCGTCGACGCGACGATAGTTGCCTTCGGCGTAATCACGGGGGTTCCACAAACGCACATCCACCAAGCCAGCCTCGTAGGCGCGACGCGTGATGCCGATTTTCAAAAACGGCTCAAACAGCTCTGGGAACAGGGTGATGATGTCAAAGCGCACGGCAAGGCCTTTCGCGAGCGCTTCAGTAATCGGGTTGCCAATCGGCGGTGATGCGGCGGCCGGCCAAGTCAACGGTGTCGATGTAGGCCGACACAAAGGGAATCATGCGCTCTTTGGCTTTGCCCTCTTCCTCATAAGCAAGCACTAACACGGTCTGTGGACCGGTGTGGAGCAACTCGCGCACAGCCCCCAGGGCCACGCCTTCGCGATTGATCACATCTAGGCCAATCAGGTCGACCCAGTAGTACTCGTCGGTTTCGGGGGTAGGAAAGCTGGCACGCGAGACAAAAATGCGTGCGCCTTTGAGTAGTTCTGCGGCATTGCGGTCTGGCACTTCGACAGAGGTGGCCACCACAGAATCAGAGTGTTCTTTGGCTTCTTTGATTTTCAGAAGCACAGTGCCAGAAAAGGTTTTGGCACCACGTTCAGCGGGTTGTAAAAACCAACGCTTGGAAGAAAAAAGCGCTTCCGGAGAAGCGCTGTAGGGCAAGACCTTGAACCAGCCTTTGATGCCCCAAGCATCTGCAATGCGCCCGACTTCGATGGCGTCCGCAGGAAGTTCTGCGGACTCAAGGCCCAACGTCATTGCAAGACTCTTGTTCAATTAAGCAGCAGTTGCTTTAGCAGCTTGCTTGATCAAACGGATCACGGTGGGAGAGCATTGAGCGCCCACGCTGGTCCAGTGAGTCAAACGGTCTTGCGCAACGCGCAAGGTTTCAGCTTGGCCTTTGGCGATTGGGTTGTAAAAACCAATGCGCTCGATGAAACGGCCGTCGCGACGGTCGCGCTTGTCGGCAACAACAATGTTAAAAAACGGACGGGCTTTAGAACCGCCGCGTGAGAGTCGGATGACGACCATGATGAATCCTTCGGGTGGAAATTTCTTTCAACGTTTGAGACACGCGCTAAGCCACCCGGCCTGCGACACGCTGAAAAGCCTATCATTATAGCGCCCAATCGAAAACTGCCAAAATTCACTGTACGCCACTTAACCCAGAAGCAACAACGCACCGGAAGGTTACCCCAACGGTGCGTGATGCCCCAACAATGAAGTCAGCGGTTTAGAAAAGCTGCAAGCTCACCCAGTAAGCCACACCAGCCACAAAGGCACTGGCGGGAATGGTCAAGATCCAAGCCCACACAATGCCGCCCGCCACGCCCCAACGCACAGCACTGGCGCGCTGCGTCGAGCCCACGCCAACGATGGCACCCGTGATGGTGTGCGTGGTGGACACAGGAATACCCAAGCTCGTGGCCAAGAACAAGGTCATGGCACCGCCCGTTTCAGCACAGAAGCCGCCCACAGGCTTGAGCTTGGTGATTTTTTGGCCCATGGTCTTCACAATACGCCAGCCACCAAACATGGTGCCCAAGCCAATCGCCATGTAGCAACTGACGATGGCCCAGCTAGGAGGCGATTTGTCTTCGGTCGAGGCATACCCCGTGGCTAACAGCAACATCCAAATGATGCCGATGGTTTTTTGTGCATCGTTGCCGCCATGACCCAAGCTGTAAGCGCCGGCCGAAATGAGCTGCAAACGGCGGAACCATTTGTCAACGCGTGAGGGGCGAAAGCTGCGGAAGATCCAAGCCACGGCCACCATCATCAATGAGCCCAAGGTAAAGCCCAACAAAGGCGATACAAAAATAAAGGCCACTGTTTTCAAAATGCCAGCGGCAACTAATGCACTGGTGCCAGCTTTGGCAATCACGGCGCCTGAGATACCGCCAATCAAGGCATGCGACGAGCTACTGGGAATACCGTAATACCAAGTAATCACGTTCCAAGTGATCGCGCCCAGCAAGGCGCCAAACACCACATGGGTATCGACGATGCCGGGTTGCACAATGCCTTTGCCCACCGTGGCTGCCACACTCAGGTGGAAGATAAAGATGGCCACAAAGTTGAAGAATGCCGCAAACAACACGGCTTGCGCTGGCTTTAGCACACCGGTGGAAACCACCGTGGCAATCGAGTTCGCTGCGTCGTGAAAGCCATTCATGAAGTCGAACATCAAGGCCAACACAACCAGCAGGGCGACCACCCAGAAGGCGGTTTGTACGGTTTCCATACGGGACTCGTGATTAAGAATTTTCGAGGACGATGCCCTCGATCAAATTGGCCACGTCTTCGCACTTGTCAGTGATTGTTTCCAACAACTGATAAATGGCTTTGAGCTTGAGCACTTCACGCACATCAGGTTCTTCGCGGAACAACTTGCTCATGGCACTGCGCATCACACGGTCAGCATCGGATTCGAGTTTGTCGATTTCCTCGCAAGTTTTCAGTGCAGCTTCAGCGGTCGGGTGGTCAGAGATTTTTTCCAACATGTACACCGCATCGCGCAAGCGTTCGCAACACTTCACGCTTAGATCAGTCAAGCGCACGATCTCCTCGTTCATGATGCGCACATCGTACAAAGCCATGGTTTCAGCAGTGTCTTGAATCAAGTCAGCCACGTCATCCATCGTGTTGATCAAGGAATGGATTTGCTCACGGTCAATCGGCGTGATGAAGGTTTTGTGGATGGCCACATTGCACTCGTGCGTGACACGATCAGCACCGCGCTCAGCGTTATCGACTTCGCTGTTGTACTTGTCACGCAAGATAGGGTCGCCGTAGTTGGCCACCAAATTTGAAAATGCATGTGCAGCTTCGACGATGCGATCGGCGTGCTGGTTAAACATGACGAAAAAATTGCCCTCGGTGGGCAACAACTTTCCAAACAACATTTGGAGCTCCTAACGGTGACGTATTTATGACAAATAGATGACGAAGAAGTGTAATCGCAGCTCAGGTGCGAAAGATGAAATAAACCGCTCCAACCATGCACAAACCAGCCCATAAGTAATCGAGCTTGAGAGGTTCGTTCAAGAAAAACACCGAAAATGGCACAAAAACCGCCAAAGTGATGACTTCTTGCATAATTTTGAGCTGCCCCACTTGCAAGCCAGCTTCATGAAAGCCAATGCGGTTGGCGGGTACTTGCAGCAAATACTCCATTAGCGCAATCCCCCAACTCACCAACGCCGCGGTGTACCAAGGCGAATTGGCCAAGCTCTTGAGGTGGCCGTACCACGCAAACGTCATGAACACATTGGCGGCAACCAGCAGCAACACGGCTTGTAAAACGAGGGGGATGGCAGAGAAGTTCATAACAAATCAGCGGGGCTAATGACACACGTCCTCAGACCATGCGCTCAATAGCTTGGTCTTGTACCGCTGCCAACTGCGCGGCGCTAACCCGCTCAGGCCATACCTCAGCCAAAGGCTGCAACACAAAGGCGCGCTCGTGCCAACGTGGATGCGGCAAGTTCAACTCAGGTGTGGTCAACGCCATATCGCCGTAAAAAATCACATCTAAGTCCAAGGTGCGTGGCGCGTTTTTATAGGGGCGCTCACGACCACTTTGCTGCTCTAGGGCTTGCAAGGCATGCAGCAACGCCAACGGGCTGAGCTGGGTATGTAGCAAGGCCACGGCGTTGATAAAGTCAGGCCCTTGCGCTTCGTAAGGCGCAGAGCGGTACAACGACGAGGCTTTGATGAGTTGCGTCTCAGGTAAGCCCGCCATGTCGCGCAAGGCTTGCTGCACGGTAGCCACTGCATCGCCCAAATTGGCGCCTAAGGCTACACACGCCATGACGGGGGACGTTGACATGGCGAAGGGTTCGCTTATTCGGCGCTGGGCGCACCACCCGCTTCGCCCGTTGGCTTGCGACGGCGACGACGGCGTTTTTTGGCTGGTGATGTCGACCCCTCTTCGCCTTCAGGCTCAACCTCACGGAAACGTGGGTCTTCGCCCTCAGGCTTGGGCGCACGACGCACCGCGTGCACGCGAGGGGCACGTTGGGCTTTTTGTTGTTCTTGGCGCACTTGCTGCAACAGGTCTTCGCGCTCGGTGTCGCTGGCTGCGCTGAACTCTTGCCACCAATCCGACAAAGCTTCATCCACCTCGCCCACATCGGCGCGCAAACGCATGAAGTCAAAGCCGGCACGGAAACGCGCTTGGTCCACCAAGGTCCAAGGGCCGCTGCCTGTGCGCTTTTCAAAACGCGGCTGCATCATCCAAATTTCGCGCATGTCTGCAGCAAGCTTGCCGCGACCCGACACATCGCCAATGCGGGAATCAAACACTTCGTCAATCGCGTCTTGCAAGGCAGGGAACGACGGCTGCTTGGCGCTGCGTTGGGCCCAAGTCTCGCGCACATCCGACCACAACACACAGGCCAACAAGAAGCTAGGCGCCACAGGCTTGCCCTCGCCCACGCGGCGATCGGTGTCGTTCAAGGCGGTAGTGACAAACTGTTCGCTGGCACGCTCGACCACGATGTCGAGCAAGGGGTAAATACCTTTGGCCAAACCGTGTTGTTTGAGCTGCTCAATGCTGGCCAACGCATGGCCAGTTTGCAAGAGCTTGAGCATTTCATCAAACAAGCGGCTTTGCGGCACATCGGCCAGCAGCTTGGCGGCACGCTTCAAAGGCGCTGCCGTTTTCGCTTCCATCTTGAAGCCCAATCCAGAGAGCTTGGCCGCAAAACGCACGGCACGAATCACGCGCACAGGGTCTTCGCGGTAGCGCGTGGCAGGGTCACCAATCATGCGAATGACTTTTTTCTTTGCGTCAGCAATGCCGCCGTGGTAGTCAATCACGTTGCCCGTTTCGGGGTCGTAATACATGGCGTTGATGGTGAAGTCGCGACGCGCCGCATCTTGGTCTTGCGGGCCCCACACGTTGTCGCGTAGCACACGGCCACTGGCGTCCACCGCGTGTTGGATGCCTTCGAGCTGACGCTTGCTGGTGCGCTCGTTGCCTTTGACTTTTTCAGCATCGGCGTTGTCCAGGTGCGCACGGAAGGTGGACACCTCAATCACTTCATGCTCACGGCCTCGGCCATACACCACGTGCACGATGCGGAAACGTCGGCCAATAATGAAGGCGCGACGGAATGCGGCTTTGACTTGTTCGGGTGTGGCATTGGTCGCCACGTCGAAATCTTTGGGTTTTAAGCCAAGCAACAAGTCGCGCACCGCGCCGCCCACGATGTAGGCCTCAAAACCGCGGTCTTGCAGGGTGCGCACCACATTGAGCGCACGCTCGTCCACCCAGTCGACGTTGATGCCATGCACCTTGGCAGGCACCACGTGGCGTTTGCCCAAGCTGGTCTTGGTGCTGGCGGGTGTTTTGCCCATCAGCTTGTTGATGAATTGCTTGATCATTGTTTGGGGAACAGTTCCAAAATCGGCCAGCCTTTTTCTAAGGCCACGGCGCGCAGTGTGTTGTCGGGATTGGTCGCCACGGGGTGGTTGACGCGCTCCAACAGGGGCAAATCGTTGCGGGAATCGCTGTAGAACGTGGCATCTACATCGGCCCAGTCCAAGCCTTCGCGTGTGAGCCATTGTTGCAGACGTTGCACTTTGCCTTCACGCAGGGTCGGCACACCGCTGATTTCGTTGGTAAACCAACCTTGGGCATCGCGTACCAGCTCGACCGCAATCAAGTCGTCCACACCAAAGGCTTTGGCAATCGGGCGGGTCACAAACTCATTCGTAGCGGTGATGATGATGATGCGCTCGCCCGCATCGCGGTGCTTTTGCACCAAAGCCAAAGCCTCGGGGCGGATGGCTGGCTGAATCACCTCACGCATGAATTGCGCATGGGCCTCGGCTGCCACCTCTGGGCCACGCTGGCAAAACGCCTCCGACGCAAAGCGCACATATTCGTGAATATCCAACGTGCCCGCTTGGTAATGGGCATAAAACTCATCGTTTTTTTGGATGAAAGTGTCGCGCGCATGCCAACCCAAACGCACGGTGAACTCACCCCACGATTGGTCAGAATCGATCGGTAGCAAGGTGTGGTCAAGGTCAAATAAGGCGAGTTTCATCACATGGTTTCCAGCATGGCTTTGATCAACGGGATGGTGATAGCGCGCTGCGTTTGCAAGGCGTAGCCATCGAGTTGGTCGAGAAGTTGAATCAGGCTGCTCAGGTCGCGGCTGAAGCGGTTGAGCATGAAGTCCATCACCTCATCACTCAAGAACACCCCTCGGTCATCCGCCTGTTGGCGCAGCACGGCACGGCGTTCGGGTTCACTGAGCACCTCCAATTGAAAAATATGGCCCCAGCCCAAACGGGTGCGCAAGTCTTCACGCAGGGCTAAATCACTAGGTGGCATGCCACCTGCAGCCAACACCCAACGTTGTTGACCATCGCTGGGGGCGGTGGCGTTGACAAACCAATTGAACGCGGCGTGTTGTTGCACGGCAGTGTAGAGGTGCACATCATCCAAGATGACCACGCGCCATGCGTCATCAAATGCAGAGGGCTCTGCCACTGAAGCATCCATCCAGCCCACAGGACAGCCTTGGTCGCGCAAAGCAGCTTGTGCAGCGCGCAACAAATGGGTTTTACCGCTGCCGCTTTCGCCCCACACATAAGTGGGCACAGGCGAGCGTTTGTCGTTACCCACCCAGAGCTGCAAATGTTGCAAGGCAGCTTGATTGGGGCCGGAGAAAAAATTATTCAGACGTGGGCCAGGAGCCAAGCCGATGTCGAGCGCAATTTGCTTCATCTGCACTCACACACCACGGTACAAAGCGCTGGCTTGGTACTGCACACGCAAACGGCGAATGGCCACCAGCAACACCGCGCTGACGGGTAAGGCCACCAGCACCCCCACAAAACCAAACAGCTGACCAAAGGCCATCAACGCAAAAATCACGTGCAGCGGATGCAAGCCAATGCGTTCGCCCACCAAGCGCGGCGTGAGCACGAAACTCTCAATGAGCTGGCCCAAGCCATACACCACCGCCACCATCAACATAGCCTCGCTGGGCGCAAACTGCAACACGCCCGCAAGAATGGCCAAGGCCAAACCCACGCCATAGCCAAGATATGGCACAAACACAGCCAACCCTGTGAACACACCGATCGGCAAGGCCAATTCCAAGCCAAAGGCCCACAAAGCCACGCTGTAGTACACCGCCAGCAAGGTCATGACAGACAACTGGCCACGCAGGTATTGGCCCAACACAGCATCACATTCGTACACAAAGCTGTCATAGGCCCCGCGTGCAGGCATGGGCACTAGAGCCTCGACATGGCGCACAAACCGCTGCCAATCGACCAGCAAATAAAACAGCACCACAGGAATCAGTACCAAGTTTCCCACCACGGCAAGCGCCACGCTGCCGCCAATGCGCAAGGAAGTCAGGACTTGCTTGAAACCATCCTCAAACGAGGTGTTGAAGGTTTGCAGGACAAACGCTTTGAGGTTGGCACTGTCCAGCACGACAGGAATGCCTTTGGCTTGCAGCCAAGGCGCAATGTCGGTTTGCAAGCGTTCAACCAACAAAGGCAACTGGTCGCGCATACGAGGCAGTTCGTGGGCCAAGATGGGAATCAACAAGGTGAACAAAGCCACCAAAAGCAGCAAAAACAGCACTTCCACCAAAACCACGGCCACCCAACGCGGCAGACGGCGGCCACACATCCCCTGCAAGCCACGCACCAAAGGACTGAGCACGTAGGCCAACACAGCAGCCACCACAAAGGGCATGAGCACAGGCCCCAGCAGCCACAAAACAAGCGCGGTCACCGCCGTGAGGCCAGTCCAAGCTAAGGCATGTTGTTGGGCGGGGGTGAATTGCATACAGCGTGTAAAGGGGTTGGCTTTAAAATTACAGTTTGATTCTATCGGCGCACAATCCACGCCCATCTTGGCAGCGCCCCAGCACCTCCTCACTATGAACAAACCCCTCTCCTACAAAGACGCCGGCGTCGATATTGACGCAGGCGATGCCTTGGTCGAACGCATCAAACCCTTGGCCAAGAAAACCATGCGCGAGGGCGTGTTGGCTGGCATTGGCGGTTTTGGTGCCCTGTTTGAAGTGCCCAAGCGCTACAAAGAACCTGTACTCGTCAGCGGCACCGACGGCGTGGGTACCAAACTCAAGCTGGCCTTTGAATGGCAAATGCACGACACAGTGGGCATCGACTTGGTGGCCATGAGCGTGAACGACGTGTTGGTACAAGGCGCTGAGCCTCTGTTCTTTCTGGACTACTTTGCCTGCGGCAAGCTGCACGTCGACACTGCTGCGGCTGTCGTCGGCGGCATTGCCAAAGGCTGCGAGCTGTCTGGCTGCGCCTTGATTGGCGGCGAAACCGCTGAGATGCCAGGCATGTACCCCGATGGCGAATACGACCTTGCTGGTTTTGCCGTGGGTGCGGTGGAAAAATCCAAAATCTTGACCGGCCAAAACGTCAAACCAGGTGACGTAGTTCTGGGCTTGGCATCGGCTGGTGTGCACTCCAATGGTTTCTCATTGGTGCGCAAGGTCATCGACCGTGCCGGTGCAAACGCACCTGCCACCTTGGACGGTAAGCCATTCAAAGAAGCCATCATGGCCCCCACTCGCTTGTATGTGAAGAGCGTATTGGCGGCTTTGGCTGAAACGCCGATCAAGGCACTCGCCCACATCACCGGCGGCGGATTGCTCGAGAACATCCCACGCGTGTTGCCTGAAGGCACTGCAGCACATCTGACCAAAGGCAGCTGGCCACAAACCGAGTTGTTTGCTTGGTTGCAAAACACGGCGGGCATTGACGACATCGAAATGAACCGCACGTTTAACAACGGCATTGGCATGGTGGTGGTGATTGACGCTGCCCACGCCTCTGCTTGTTCGGATGTGTTGCGCGCTCACGGCGAGCAAGTTCACACGATTGGCGTGATTGCTGAGCGTGGCGAAGGCGCTGCGGTGGTGGTGGCTTAAACCACAAGCACCTGGTAATACCGACTCAGCAAAAGACCCGCTACAGCGGGTCTTTTGCTTTGCTGAATAGGCAGACTATTGAAGTGCGTTCAGTTCTGGCCGTTAACCGAAGGCAACAACACCATCAGCCGCTGCCTCACCAACATCAACCGCTCGGGATCTTGGTGCGAGGTGTACACCTCTTCCAAGTTGCGCAACATGCGCGCCACGATTTCACGCGGCGTGGCTGCACGCAAATAGTGTTTGAGCAACTCATCCGAAATATGCCCATCGCGCAACAAGCCCGACTCGGCATGCAAGGGCACCAAACGCTCTGACAGTTCTTCTTTGCTGAGTGACTCGCCCGTGAACGGGTCAATCACCACCTGTCCTTCGTTGGGAAAAGGCAAACGCACTTTCACCAAAAAGTGTCCTGGAAAACCCACGCCTTGCGCGCGAAGCCCAATGCCTTGCGCCAGCTCTAACCACAACACAGCCAAGCTGATGGGAATGCCGCGGCGCGTGCGCAACATGACATGCAAATAGCTGTTGTCGGGGTCGTAGTAGTTGTTGAGGTTGCCGCTGAAGCCTTGCTCATCAAAGAAGAACTTGTTGAGCAACCGCAGCTTTTGCAAAGCACCTGCATCGGCGGGCAGACGTTGCGTCAAACGGCTGCCGAGTTGGTCAACCAAGTCCAACACATCTTGAATGTCCAGCTCGGGGTATTCGTCTTGAGCCAAGCTGGCAGCAGCTTCGAGCAAAGGAAACTGCTCATCGCTTTGCACCAACGAGGCAAAGTATTCCAAGGCGGTAGGCACTTCGAGTTTGAAATCCATGGCTCAGTCCCCTCGTGTCAGATGTTCATCGACGCAGCAACGCGCGCAGCTTCAAGCCAGTGACGGTAAGTGTGGCGAAGTACAGCAACGCACTCACGGCCAACACGCCCGTCATCAAGCCCACACGCAAAAGCGGCGTGGCATGCAAGGCAGTCCAGTCCCAATACTGGGCCGACCACCACAGCCATGCGCCTAGCACAGCACACGCCACCAGCACTTGCAACACAAAACGCAACCAACCTGTACTCATCACATAGGTGCCGTTTTTGCGCAAGCCCCATAACAACCAAGCCGCGTTGACCAAGGCACCCAAGCCAATCGACAAGGCCAAACCTGCATGCGCCAAAAATGGCACCAAAGCCACGTTGAACAACTGCGTGATCAGCAGCACGGCCACCGCAATGCGCACCGGTGTACGAATGTCTTGGCTGGCGTAATAGCCGGGTGCCAGCACCTTGATGGCGACCAAACCGAGTAAACCCACGCCATAGCCCATCAACGCCAGTGTGGTCTGTTGCACATCGTGGGCGCTAAACGCGCCGTAGTTGTAAAGCACGGCCACCAAAGCTTTGGAGAACACCAACAAAGCCAAGGCGCACGGCAGCGCCAGCAGCAACACCAAGCGCAAGCCCCAATCGAGCATGTCTGAATATTTGGCGGTGTCGTTGGCCGCTTTCGCTGCCGAGAGCTGAGGCATCAACACCACGCCCAACGCCACGCCCAACAAGGCCGTGGGGAACTCCATCAAGCGGTCGGCGTAGCTCAGCCAGCTCACACTGCCCGGGGTGAGCTGCGACGCAATTTGTGTGTTGATGAGCAAAGAAATCTGTGCCACGCTCACGCCCAGCAAAGCCGGCGCCATGAGCTGCAAGATGCGTTTGGGACCTTCGCCGCCCCAAGCTTCGCGCACAGAGTGCCAGCTCAGGCCCACACGGGGCAACATGCCCAAACGGCGCAAAGCCCACAGCTGCACGCTGAGCTGAGTCACTCCGCCCAACATCACGCCCACAGCCAAGGCATAAATCGGTGGCACACCCAAAGTACCAAACCAAGGGCCACCCCACCAAGCAGCGGCAATCATGGAAACATTCAATAGCACCGGCGTAGCCGCAGGCACGGCAAACCGCTTCCAGGTGTTGAGCACACCCGCCGCCAAAGCCACCAATGACATGAAGGCGATGTACGGGAACATAAAGCGGGTCATCACCACCGCCACCTCAAAGCCTTGGGGGGACTGTTGCAAGCCACTGGCCATGACCCACACCAACAGCGGCGCGCCAGCTACACCCAGCACGCTGGTCAAGAACAAAGCCCAAATCAGCAAGGTAGCCACTTGGTTCACCAGCGAATGGGTGGCCTCGTCGCCATGCCGCTGGCGACTGGCGGCCAACACGGGCACAAAAGCTTGGCTGAATGCACCTTCAGCAAACAGGCGACGGAACAAATTGGGGATGCGAAACGCCACATTGAAGGCGTCGGTCAGGGCGCTGGCCCCAAACGTCGAGGCAATCAGCAGTTCGCGCATCAGGCCAGTGATGCGGGAAACCAGGGTCAAGCCCGAGACGATGGAAGCAGATTTGAACAATGACACGCTTTGGAGTGTAGCGAGGCCTTGGCTTGCCTTTTGGGCGGGTTGCCGCTCCAGTTCTGGGATTTGCTACAATCGTCGGCTTTGCTGGCATCATCCTCAGACACTTAAGGAAATTATCATGGCTTCAGCCAAACCCAAGAAAAAGAACCCACGCCTGGCATCAGGCCGTAAACGCGTCCGTCAGGACATCAAAATCAACGCTGCCAACACCTCGTTGCGCTCGAAGTACCGCACTGCGGTGAAGAACGTCGAGAAAGCTGTTCTGGCTGGCGACAAAACCAAAGCTACTGAACTGTTTGCCAAGATGCAAGCCGTTGTGGACACGATTGCTGACAAAGGCATCTTCCACAAAAACAAAGCAGCTCGCGATAAGAGCCGCTTGTCAACCAAGGTGAAAGCCTTGGCACTCGCCGCCTAATTTATTAGGCAACCAGCCCGGGCTGAATAGTCAGCCCGCCGTTTGTAACGGGTGCGCTGTCAGCAAAGAAAAAAGCAAAAACCCGCTCTTGAGCGGGTTTTTTGTTGCCTATTCGTTTTTAAAGGCCTCGCCTTTTGGTCAGAGACTTAAACCGCAGGTGGGTGCTCAGGCAACAAGCAGGCTTCCACCACTTGCAAGTTGTTGTCTTTGGCGAAGTTCATCACGAAGTTCCAGGCCATAGGCTCTTCGTCGCGCAAGTCGGTGTGGACAATGACGCACTTGTTGCCATCCAGCGTATTGGGCACACACCAAGGGGAATAGCTCAAATGGCTGCCGGGGGTGGCGCCACCCGGGCGGAACTGACTCATCACGCCCGCCAAACGCTCGGCCCAGTCGCTGGGGCGGAACGTGCGTCCATCTTGGGTCAGACCCAGAATAAAAACTTCTTTGGCGGAGTGTGAAATCATCGGGTAGATGGGCAAGACGGTTGCTGGAGTGACGGGGGATCTCCCACTGACGCTCGGGTGACAGTATTCTATCTTATATAAGACTTGTGGCATTTTCATGACCCCTTACTTGCCACTGGTTTGTCACAACTCTGCCTCTAAAATCTCGTTTCAACGGCTCAACCTTCGTTGGGTCGTTTTCTTTTTTGGAGTACCTACATGTCATCCGCTACACGCACTGTGCCCACTGAACCTCATGTCATGCCGACCTTTGGGCGCTTGCCCATCGCCATTGCACGTGGTCAAGGTTGCCGCGTGTGGGACACAGAAGGTCGTGCCTATTTGGACGCCTTGGCTGGCATCGCGGTCAACACCTTGGGCCACAACCACCCCGAGTTTGTGGCCGCCTTGCAGCAACAAATGACCGAAGTCATTCACTGCTGCAACTACTACTACACCCCCAATGCCGAAAAGCTAGCTGCCAAGCTGGTCGAGTTCTCGGGCATGACCAATGTGTTCTATTGCAACAGCGGTTTGGAAGCCAACGAAGCCGCCATCAAATTGGCGCGTAAATACGGCCACGACAAAGGCATCAGTAACCCACAAATCGTGGTGTACGAGAAAGCCTTTCACGGCCGCAGCATTGCCACACTCAGCGCCACGGGAAACCCGAAAATTCAAAAAGGCTTTGAGCCTTTACTCGAAGGCTTCATCCGCGTGCCCGTGAACAACATCGACGCACTCAAGCAAGCCACCGAAGGCAACCCCAATGTCGTGGCCGTGTTCTTGGAAACCATCCAAGGTGAAGGTGGCGTCAACCCCATGCACATGGACTACCTGCGTGACGTGCGCGCACTGTGCAACCAACACGATTGGTTGATGATGGTCGACGAAGTGCAAAGTGGCATGGGTCGCACAGGCAAATGGTTTGCCCATCAATGGGCAGGTGTGGTCCCTGATGTGATGCCACTGGCCAAAGGTTTGGCGTCGGGCGTACCCATTGGCGCAGTGGTGGCTGGCCCCAAGGCTGCTGGCGTATTGACCGCAGGCACACATGGCTCCACCTTTGGTGGCAACCCACTGGCCGTGCGCGCGGGTTTGGAAACCATTCGCATCATGGAAAAAGACGACCTCATGGGCAATGCGGCCCGCGTGGGCGAATACCTGAAAAACGCATTCAAACGTGAGTTTGCCAATGAGCCGGGCGTGAAAGACATTCGCGGTCAAGGCCTGATGATTGGCATTGAACTCGACCGCGCTTGCGGCGCCATCATGCAACGCGCCTTAGATGCGGGCCTGATGCTCAGCGTGACTGCTGACACCGTGGTGCGTTTGTTGCCCCCACTCATCATCACGCAAGCTGAAGCCGATGAACTGATTTCAATTTTGGTGCCCTTGATCAAGAACTTCTTGGCAGAAAAAGCATGACGATCAAACATTACCTGCAGTTCACATCTCTGTCAGCGGACGAGTACGCCTACGTGTTCCAACGCGCTGCGTTGATCAAAAAGAAATTCAAAGCCTACGAAAAGCACCATACGCTGGCAGATCGCACGCTGGCGATGATTTTTGAGAAAGCCTCCACACGTACCCGCGTGAGCTTTGAAGCAGGCATGTATCAGCTGGGCGGTTCGGTGGTGCATCTCACCACAGGCGACAGCCAACTGGGCCGCTCCGAGCCCATCGAAGACAGCGCCAAAGTCATCAGCCGCATGACCGACTTGGTGATGATTCGTACCTACGGCCAAGACAAGATCAGCAGCTTTGCCGCGAACTCACGCGTGCCCGTCATCAACGGCTTGACCAACGAGTTTCACCCCTGCCAAATCATGGCGGACTTGTTCACTTTCATCGAACACCGCGGCTTGAGCGTGCATCCACTCGAATGCCTCAAAGGCAAAGTGGTGGCCTGGGTGGGCGATGGCAACAACATGGCCAACACCTGGCTACAGGCGGCTGACATGTTGGGCTTCACCGTTCACGTCAGCACACCCAGCGGCTACGAAGTGAACCCTGCCATCGCAGGCTTGAGCAACAGCAACTGCTACAAGGTCTTCGATAACCCCATGCAAGCCTGCGAAGGCGCAGACCTCGTCACCACCGATGTGTGGACCAGCATGGGCTACGAGGCTGAAAATGAAGCACGCAAAAAAGCATTCGCCGATTGGTGTGTGGACAGCGAGATGATGGCCGTGGCCAAACCCAACGCCCTCTTCATGCACTGCTTGCCCGCCCACCGTGGCGAGGAAGTGTCGGCCGACGTGATCGACGGCCCGCAAAGCGTGGTGTGGGACGAAGCCGAAAACCGCATGCACGTGCAAAAAGCGCTCATGGAGTACCTGCTGCTCGGACGTCAGTGATGTCAGCCTGCACCAGTTGCGGCGCCTGCTGCGCCAGTTTTCGGGTCGATTTCAGCGTGGAAGAAATGGACACGCACGGCGGCTCGGTGCCCACAGGCCTAGGCCAAGAACTCACCGCCACGATGTGTCGTATGCGTGGCACCGATTACTCGCCCCCACGCTGCGCAGCGCTGAGTGGCAAAGTGGGCGAAAAAGCCACCTGCGGCATTTACGAATGGCGCCCCTCCCCTTGCCGAGAATTTGACGAAGGCAGCGATGCATGCCAGCGTGCGCGCATGCGCCACGGGCTGGTTGCACTCAGCTAAAGCGTTTAGTTTTTAGCGATAGCCGTACAACCACGGCACATCCATCAAACGCGCTCCCATCAGGCGCAGCCCCATATCGCGACCTATGCGCATCGGCCCTTCTGCGTGAAAAATTTGGCCATTGCGAATGGCTCTGGCCTGCACACGCGCATTACGCTGCCAGCGGGATTGGGCGAACTGCTGCAACTGCAGAGGCACATTCTCTGCCGTGGCATGGTTCAACTGCAAAGCCAGTTCAGACGCATCTTCAATAGCCATGCCTGCGCCTTGCGCTAAGTACGGCAGCATGGGGTGTGCGGCATCACCCACCAACGCGATACGCCCTTGCACATGTTGGTGCGCACCTTGCATCGCCGGCCTGCCGCACAAGGGCCACAAACGCCAATCGCTGCAAGCAAACATCAAATCTCTCAATGCGACACACGCACCACGCAAAGCATGGTGTAACTCGGCCAAAGTTTGCGCCTCTGACTTCTTCGCATTCCATGTTTGCAAAGCCTGCAAGTCATTGGCATCGTTGTCTAACAAACGACCTTCCGCCAAACAGACCACGTTGAGGTAATCGCCGCCACGCACGGGGTAGCTCACCACATGGGCTTGCGAGCCCATCCACACCGAAACATCTTGACTGCGTAAATGCACAGGCAAGTCGGTTTGCGCCACCAATGCACGGTAAGCCACGTGACCGGTGAATGCTGGCAAGCCATCGCCCAGTAATTGTTGGCGCAAGGGGCTCCAAACGCCATCGGCAACCACCGCGACTGCACCCTTATGCTGTTGAAGCTGACCTTTTTGCATGACATCCAGCGTGACGACATCGGGGGTTTGATGCACGCGCTGCACCAATGCATCGCTGTGCACTTGCACGCCTTCTCGCAAAGACGCTTGCAACAACAAACCATGCAAGTCAGCGCGATGGATGGTGACGTACGGTGCTCCGTACGTGCTCACCGCATCTTTCAAAGGCAGGGTTGCCAACACCTCTCCTGTGGTCATGCTGCGCGCATGTAAACCCGCAGGTAATGCAGCCACTTGCTTGAGTGCATCACCTAGCTTCCACGCTTGCAAAATGCGTGTCACATTTGGCCCTAGCTGCACGCCTGCACCAATTTCCGAAAACTCGGAGGCTCGCTCAAACACAGCGGCTTGCCAACCTGCACGCGCAGCCGCAAAGCCCGCGGCCATGCCTGCAATGCCACCACCTGCAATCAACACATTTCGATTCATATACGTGATTGTGCTATGCCTGCAGATCGCAAAAAGTCAACGGATCCGCCTATGATTTATGACATCTCAAAAAATCAAGGAGACTTTCCTCATGCAACGCCGTCAACTTCTGCAAGCTGCGAGCTTCAGTTTTGTATCCACCGCCGCAATGGCACAAGACAAATACCCCAACCCCAGCAAAACCATCATGTGGATTTGCCCTTACGCTGCGGGCGGGAATGCTGACAGTCGCTCACGTCAAGTGGCCAAGGCCATGGGCACCATCTTGGGCCAACCCATCATCATCGACAACAAAGCAGGCGCAGGCGGCAACATTGGCACCGAAGCCATTGCACGCGGCAAAGCCGATGGCTACACCCTAGGGATGGGTAACTTCGCTCCGTTGGCTGTCAACCAAGCGTTGTTTAAAAAACTCAACTTCGATCCGCTCCACGATCTCACACCGATTTGTTTGATTGAGCGTGGCCCACTCATCTTGATGGTGCGCAACGATTCCCCCTACAAAACCGTCAAAGACCTCGTGGCTGCCGCTAAAGCATCGCCTGGCAAACTCAGCTACGGTTCGGGCGGCATTGGTGGCTCCCACCATTTGAGCGGCGCTTTGTTCGAACACTCGGCAGGCATCGACATGATTCACGCCCCGTACAAAAGCGGTTCAGCTGCCGCCACCGATTTGATGGGCGGCCAAGTGCACATGATGTTCGAGCAGATGTACGCCGCCATGCCCTCCATCCAAGGTGGTCGCATGCGTGCACTGGCCATCACCAGCAAAAAGCGTTCGCCCTTACTGCCCAACATCCCCACCATGGCTGAACAAGGATTCCCCGAGGTGGAAGTGCTCAACTGGCAAGGTCTGATTGGACCCAAAGGCATGTCACCGGAGCTCATTAAACAACTTAACACCGTGTGCAACCAAGCCCTGCAAACAGCCGAAGTGAAAGAAAAAATCTTGAGCCAAGGCAATGAAGTGGGAGGCGGCACGCCCGAGCAATTTGCGGCACTCATCAAGGCAGAAGCCCCACGTTGGGCAAAAGTCGTGCGGGATGCGAAAATCGACCCTGAATGATTTTCTTAGCTGCCCTGTAAGCAGCACATCTTTATGACCACACCCAAAGCTCCCGAGCTCCTGCTACCGGCAGGTTCGCTCGACAAAATGCGCGCCGCTTACGACTTCGGCGCAGACGCCGTGTATGCCGGCCAACCCCGTTACAGCTTGCGCGCGCGCAACAACGAGTTCCGCTTAGAGCAAATTGGCATCGGCATTGCCGAAGCCCATGCGCGTGGCAAAAAATTCTTTTTGACCAGCAACTTGCTGCCGCACAACGACAAAGTGCGCACCTACTTGCGTGACATCGAACCCATCATCGCCATGAAGCCTGATGCCCTCATCATGGCCGACCCTGGCCTCATCATGATGGTGCGCGAAAAGTGGCCAGAGGTGGACATTCACCTCTCGGTGCAAGCCAACACAGTCAACTGGGCTGCGGTGAAGTTCTGGCAGAAGGTGGGCGTGAAGCGCATCATCTTGTCGCGTGAACTGAGCTTTGACGAGATTGAAAAAATTCGCCAAGAGTGTCCGGACATGGAGCTCGAAGTGTTTGTGCATGGCGCTTTGTGCATTGCGTATTCAGGCCGTTGTTTGTTGTCAGGCTACTTCAATCGCCGCGACCCCAACCAAGGCACCTGCACCAACGCCTGCCGCTGGAGCTATGGCACACAAGTCAGCGCCACCGACCCCAACACAGGCGAAGCCATGGCCATTCCGATGGAAGGCGACTTTGACTTTGCCAAGTCACAACAAGAAGCCGAATCCAGCTTCTCGTCGTGCGGCAACGGCGAGCGCCACCCTGCCGCCGACAACATTTATTTGCTCGAAGAAAAAGGCCGTCCAGGTCAGCTCATGCCCATCATGGAAGACGAGCACGGCACTTACATCATGAACAGCAAAGACTTGCGTGCTGTGGAGTACGTAGAGCGCCTCACCAAAATCGGCGTGGACTCGCTCAAGATTGAAGGCCGCACCAAGAGCTTGTACTACGTGGCCCGCACCGCGCAGGTGTACCGCCGCGCGATTGACGATGCCGTGGCAGGCCGCCCGTTCAACCCCGAGCTCATCACCGAACTCGAAGGCTTGGCCAACCGCGGCTACACCGCAGGCCTGATGGACCGCCGCCCTGCCAACGACTACCAAAACTACGAAACCGGTCACTCCATTGCACACCGCAGCCAGTTTGTGGGCGAGGTTCGCGGCGTGAATGACGGCTGGGCTGAGATTGAAACCAAAAACAAATTCTCAGTCGGCGACACCATTGAAATCATTCACCCCACTGGCAACCGCAAGGTCAAGCTGGAGCAGATGAAAGACAAAAACGGGGCCTCCATCGACGTGGCCGCAGGCAGCCCCACGCATGTGTGGATTCCTGTAGATGGTCCCGCTGAAGGCGGCTTGTTGGCGCGGATGTTCTAACCGTACCAACCCAAAAACAAAACCCCGCAAGGCTCACGCTTTACGGGGTTTTGTTTTACACCCAGCGCCTAGGCGCTGGGTGAAGACACAGACAGCTTACGCAGTCACGCCTTTGGCCGTTTCAACGTACTCGTCGATTTGGTTGAAGTTCAAGTACTTGTAGATGGCTTCGCCGTCTTTGTTCACCACACCCATGGCTTCGTGGTACTCGGCCACAGTAGGGAACTTGCCCATCTTCGAGGTGATGGCAGCCAACTCGGCAGAGGCCAAGTACACGTTGGTGTTCTTGCCCAAACGGTTGGGGAAGTTACGTGTAGAAGTAGACACCACCGTCGCGCCTTCGCGCACTTGCGCTTGGTTACCCATGCACAACGAGCAGCCTGGCATTTCAGTACGTGCACCGGCTGTGCCGAACGCGGCGTAGTGACCTTCTTTGATCAGCTCGCTCTCGTCCATTTTGGTTGGAGGTGCGACCCACAACTTGACGGGGATATCGCGCTGACCACCGAGCAACTTGGCAGCTGCACGGAAGTGGCCGATGTTGGTCATGCAAGAACCGATGAAGGCTTCGTCGATCTTGGTGCCAGACACTTCAGACAAGAACTTGGCGTCATCTGGATCGTTCGGGCAGCACACGATCGGCTCTTTGATGTCAGCCAAATCGATTTCGATGACGTGTGCGTACTCAGCATCTTTATCGGCTTCGAGCAGATTAGGCGCAGCCAACCACTGCTCCACCTTCTCGATGCGGCGAGCCAGCGTGCGTGCGTCGGCATAACCGTCGGCAATCATGTTCTTCATCAGAACGATGTTGGACTTCAGGTATTCCTGCACAGGCTCTTTGTTGAGCTTGATCGTGCAACCTGCAGCTGAACGCTCGGCAGACGCATCAGACAACTCGAACGCTTGTTCCACTTTGAGGTTTGGCAAGCCTTCGATTTCCAAGATGCGGCCAGAAAATTCGTTGATCTTGCCGGCCTTAGCCACAGTCAACAAACCTTTCTTGATCGCGTACAAAGGAATCGCGTGCACCAAGTCGCGCAATGTCACGCCGGGTTGCATTTCGCCTTTGAAACGAACCAAGATGGACTCGGGCATGTCCAAAGGCATCACGCCAGTGGCCGCACCGAACGCCACCAAGCCTGAACCGGCTGGGAAGCTGATACCGATAGGGAAACGTGTGTGTGAGTCGCCACCTGTACCGACGGTGTCAGGCAACAACAAACGGTTCAACCAAGAGTGGATGACACCGTCGCCTGGACGCAAAGCCACGCCGCCACGGTTGCTGATGAACGCTGGCAATTCACGGTGCGTCTTCACGTCCACCGACTTGGGATAAGCAGCTGTGTGGCAGAACGATTGCATGACCATGTCAGCCGAGAAGCCCAAGCAAGCCAAGTCTTTCAACTCGTCGCGGGTCATCGGGCCTGTGGTGTCTTGTGAACCCACGGTGGTCATCTTGGGTTCGCAATAAGTACCGGGGCGAACGCCTTGGCCTTCTGGCAAACCAACCGCACGACCGACCATCTTTTGCGCCAGTGTGAAGCCAGCTTTTGTGCTGATAGGGGCAGTAGGCAAACGGAACACGGTCGATGCAGGCAGACCCAAGAACTCACGGGCCTTGGCGGTCAAGCTACGACCGATGATCAAGTTGATACGGCCACCGGCACGCACTTCGTCAAACAGCACATCGCTCTTGAGTTGGAAGGTGGTGATGGTCTCGCCGTTCTTCACGATCTTGCCGTCGTAAGGCAACACGTCAACCACATCACCCATTTCGAGTTTGGTCACATCTACTTCGATAGGCAAAGCGCCAGAGTCTTCTTGGGTGTTGAAGAAGATGGGGGCAATCTTGCCGCCCAGGGTCACACCACCAAAACGCTTGTTAGGCACAAACGGAATGTCTTCGCCAAAGCCCCAGATGATGCTGTTGGTGGCTGACTTGCGTGAAGAGCCGGTGCCGACCACGTCGCCGACGTAAGAGACCAAGTGGCCTTTTTTCTTCAGCTCTTCAATCATGGCCATCGGGCCGCGCTTGCCGTCTTCTTCTGGCTTGAACGCTGCACCTTCGCGGGTGTTTTTCAACATCGCCAAGTAGTGCAATGGGATGTCTGGACGGCTCCATGCGTCAGGCGCTGGAGACAAGTCATCGGTGTTGGTTTCACCAGGCACCTTGAACACGGTGATGGTGATTTTTTTCTCAACTTCAGGACGTGTGGTGAACCACTCGGCATCGGCCCAGCTTTGCATGACTTCTTTGGCTTTGGCGTTACCTGCCTTGGCTTTGTCGGCGACGTCGTTGAAGAAGTCGAACATCAACAAAGTTTTCTTCAAAGCTTCAGCGGCCACAGCAGCCACTTCTGCATCGTCGAGCAACTCGATCAGGGGGTGCACGTTGTAGCCCCCCACCATGGTGCCCAGTAACTCAGTGGCTTTTGCTTTAGAGATCAAGCCCACTTTGACTTCGCCGTGCGCCACAGCAGCCAAGAAAGAGGCTTTGACTTTGGCGGCATCGTCCACGCCAGGTGGCACGCGGTGGGTCAACAAGTCCATCAACGCTGCGTCTTCGCCTGCAGGTGGGTTCTTGATCAACTCGATCAATTCGGCCGTTTGCTTGGCATCCAAAGGTAAGGGTGGGATGCCCAGCGCTGCGCGCTCGGCTACGTGTTCACGGTAGGCTTTCAACATGGTTTTCTCCTGTCTATCAAATCAAAATTTACGGGTTATTTCTTGGCAAGTGTTGGGCTGTCCAACAAACTAGGTGGTGGGTTCAGCTTCATGGCTTGAGCCACGGTGACTTGGTGGTCGTTTTGACACTCGTCCGCCATGCGTTGCCCCAGCTTGCTGTTCATCAGCATCGATTTATTGGGCAGCTGCAACCACATAGCGCCCGCTTGCGCGTCTTCTAAGCGCACAGCACCTGTAGTGGTCTCCACGGGGGTCATGTGATAGGTGTATTTTTTCATCTGTACGATGAAACTAGACGGTTGTTGTGGGTCAGGAGTGACCGTCACAGAATTTCCTAATTCACACACCATGTGCCCAGTGTGAACGCCTGCCGCCACAGCCTCTTGCACTTTGGCATCCGCCACAGGTGAAAGCGCGATAGCAGCGACTGGCGCTGCTTTGACGGCGACTTTAGCCACTTGGACCTTGGTCTTCACAGCAGCGTGTTTGGCAGGCACAGCTTTTGTATTTTGTTTTGGGCTCGTCTTAGCCACTACAGCAGGCTCAGCTGCCAACGCCCAGCCCGACAAAGTCAACGAAAGAACAGCAACGATCATCTTGTGCATAGGTATCTCCGGTTAAGCCTTGAAGAATAGCTGGACTTCTTCTGGAAGGCTACGGCCCGTGCTGTGTGCACGTTCCAACACTTGCCAAAAGAAGCGATAACTGGCGCGGTCATGCAACTGGCCTTTGTGGCTGATAGGCGCCCACTGGGCGGCATATGCCGCCAGCACAATCTCGCTGGCCATTTCAATGGCCGCTGCATCAGGAGCCATGGCCTCAAGGATGGGCCGAATTTGCGCGGGATGAATGCTCCACATACGGGTGTAGCCAAACTCATGCGCAGCGCGTTGGGCGGCAGCGCGCATGGCAGCTGCGTCGTTAAACTCGGTCACCACGCAATGAGAAGGCACTTTGCCGTGAGCGTGGCAAGCGCTGGCAATCTCTAGCTTGGCACGTACCACCAACGGGTGGGTGAATTGGCCTTGGGCTCCCATCCCATGTGCAGGGATGGCGCCGCCGTGGGCCGACACAAAGTCCATCAAACCAAAACTGAGCGACTGCACACGAGGCTGCGCGGCAATGTCAAACGCGCGGTGCACCGCAGCGGGCGACTCGATCAATACATGAAGAGCCAAATCTTTGGCACCGGCTTGAACCAAGGCTTGTTCGGCCAGTTGCACATCGGCCACTGACTCGACCTTGGGCACCATGATGTGCGTCAAGCGGTTCGCAGCTTTGCCAGCAATGGTGGCAATGTCTGCTTGAAAACTGGGGTGATCAACGGGGTGCACACGCGCAGCCACACGGGCTTGGGGTGAGGCACTCAGCGCCAACTCGGTGACCAGCGCGGCATGCTCTGCCTCGCCGCCCACGTGGGCACCGTCTTCACAATCAAGGGTCACATCAAAGACGCAGGTTCCAAACTCTTGCGTCATTTCGGCTTGCAGCTGCAAGCTTTTGCGCATCCGCGCTTCGACACCGCTGTAGTGGTCACAAACGGGTAGCTGAACGCTACCTGCTTGCGAACCCAACAGAACGTCGCGCGGATGGCTCACTCTAGTTCTCTGTTGAGAATTAGATCAAGTGGGCAACGCCAGCTTGCTCATCGGTCAACTCTTTGAGAGTCTTGTCGATGCAAGATTGGCTGAATGCGTCGATTTCCAAACCTTCGACCACTTTGTATTGGCCGTTTTCGCAGGTCACGGGGAAACCGAACATGACGTCTTTAGGAATGCCGTACCAGCCTTGTGATGGGATACCCATGGTCACCCACTTGCCGTTGGTGCCCAAGGCCCAATCGCGCATGTGGTCGATGGCAGCGTTGGCAGCCGAAGCAGCAGAAGACAAACCACGTGCATCAATGATGGCAGCGCCGCGCTTGCCCACGGTTGGCAAGAACACGTTGGCGTTCCATTCTTGGTCGTTGATCATGGCTTTGACAGACTCGCCCTTGATGGTGGCGAAGCGGTAGTCAGCGTACATGGTGGGAGAGTGGTTGCCCCACACGCACAGTTTCTCGATGTCAGCCACGGCTTTGCCAGTCTTGGCAGCGATTTGAGACGCAGCGCGGTTGTGGTCCAAACGCAGCATGGCGGTGAAGTTGCCTGGCTTGAGGTCAGGTGCAGCTTTCATGGCGATGTAAGCGTTGGTGTTGGCGGGGTTGCCGACGACCAAAACTTTCACGTCGCGTGAAGCCACAGCGTTCAAAGCCTTGCCTTGAGCTGTAAAGATGGCGCCGTTGATGGCGAGCAATTCAGCGCGCTCCATGCCTGGGCCGCGTGGACGTGAACCGACCAACAAAGCGTAGTCGACGTCTTTGAATGCAGTCATGGGGTCGCCATGGGCTTCCATGCCGGCCAACAAGGGGAACGCGCAATCTTCGAGTTCCATCATCACGCCCTTGAGCGCTTTTTGTGCTTTTTCGTCAGGAATTTCCAACAACTGCAAGATGACGGGCTGATCTTTGCCCAACATTTCGCCAGAGGCGATACGGAACAACAGTGCGTAACCAATTTGACCAGCTGCACCAGTGACGGCAACGCGAACAGGCTTCTTGCTCATGAGGAAAACTCCAAGTAGTGATGAAAAAAAGTTGATGGCAGAGTTTACCCGTGAAAACGTGCAAACGGTCTGTCTTATGTCTTATAGAAGATATGATACGAGCTTGACAACGAACTGACGCTACTGCGTCTAGATGACAAACACATGGCCTCCAATTCAGCGCCCTCTTTTGCAACCAGCACCAACTTGCCTTATGCGGGCAGCGATGCTTTGGGTGCGTCGGGCCTGGCCCCCGCATTCAGTCCGCTGTATCAGCAAATTAAAGGTCTGATTTTGCAAAGCTTGCAATCCGGCGAATGGAAACCCGGCGAAGCCATCCCCAGCGAGATGGACCTCGCCGCCCGCTTCCGCGTCAGCCAAGGCACGATGCGCAAGGCCATTGATGAACTGGCTGCTGAGAACTTGGTGGTACGCCGCCAAGGCAAGGGCACCTTTGTGGCGACCCATGCCGAACAACAGGTGCAATACCGCTTTTTAAAATTACAGCCCGACAACGGCGACACCCAAAGCGAAGGCCCCGCAGAACGCACCATCATTGATTGCAAGCGCTTGCGCGCAACTGCCGACATCGCCCGAGCGCTCAGCCTGCGCAGTGGCGACCCCGTTCTGCAAGTACGCCGCGTGCTGGCCTATGCGGGCGTGCCAACGATTCTTGAAGAACTGTGGCTGCCGGGCACCCCATTCAAAGGCCTCACGGCCGAACGCTTAAGTAATTACAACGGCCCGATGTATGCCCTCTTCGAAACCGAGTTCGGCGTGCGCATGGTGCGTGCTGACGAAAACATCCGCGCCATCAACCCAGATGCCGAGCAAGCCAAGCTACTGAATGTGCAGATCACCGCGCCACTGTTGAGTGTGGAACGCGTGGCCTACACCTACAACGACACGCCCATGGAACTGCGTCGTGGCCTTTATCGAACTGACACGCATCACTACCGTAATGCTTTGAGCTGACACATGAAACCCTCATGTCAGTTTGGTGAAGTGAAATAGAATTTAAAGTTGCTTTGACATACAGATAAACCCGAAGAAAGAGCCCACATGACCCAGCTTGCCAAAAAGCGGCCTGAGTTCCGCAACATCAATGCACTGACCGATCTGCCTTCTTACCGCCTCCCAGCGGCTGGCATCGTGTCGATCTTGCACCGCATCAGCGGTTTGATCATGTTCTTGTTGCTGCCACTCATTGTTTGGATGTTTGACACCTCTGTCTCATCTGAAATTTCCTTCGCCAAATTCAGCGCTGCGTTCAACGTGGGCTTGGGCTTCGTGCCTGCTGTGTTGGTTAAGGTTGTGGTGTTGGGCCTGATCTGGGCTTACTTGCACCACTTGATCGCTGGTGTTCGCCACGTCTACATGGACGTTTGCCACGCTGTGACCAAAGAGTTCGGCAAGTCTTCTGCAGTGTTCACCTTGGTGTTGAGCCTTGGTCTGACCGCCGCTTTGGGCGCCAAGCTGTTTGGCCTTTACTGATTTCCTAGGAGCTACAACATGTCCGTGAATTACGGTTCCAAGCGCGTCGTCGTGGGCGCGCACTACGGTCTGCGTGACTGGCTTGCCCAGCGCGTCACCGGTGTTTTGATGGTTTTGTTCACCTTGGCTGTTTTGGGCCAAGTGCTGTTGACCAGCGGCGACATCAGCTATGACAAATGGGCTGGCATTTTCAGCACCCAATTCATGAAGGCATTGACCTTCTCGGTTTTCATCGCGTTGGCCATCCACGTGTGGGTGGGTGTTCGCGACATTTGGATGGACTACGTCAAGGCGGTTGGCCTGCGTTTGGTTCTGCAAGTATTCACTTTGGTTTGGCTGGTGTCGTGTCTCGGCTGGGCCATTCAGGTTCTCTGGAGGCTCTAAGTCATGACCGTTAAAAGCTCTATCCCTCGTCGCAAGTTTGACGTGGTCATCGTCGGTGCAGGTGGCTCCGGCATGCGCGCTTCGTTGCAACTGGCCCGCGCGGGTTTGAACGTGGCTGTTTTGTCTAAAGTGTTCCCCACACGTTCACACACCGTGGCGGCGCAAGGCGGCATTGGTGCCTCTTTGGGCAACATGAACGAAGACAACTGGCACTACCACTTCTATGACACCGTCAAAGGTTCCGACTGGCTCGGCGACCAAGACGCGATTGAATACATGTGCCGTGAAGCCCCCAAAGTCGTGTACGACTTGGAGCACATGGGCATGCCTTTCGACCGCAACCCAGACGGCACCATTTACCAACGCCCCTTCGGCGGCCACACCGCCAACTACGGCGAAAAGGCTGTGGAGCGCGCTTGTGCTGCAGCTGACCGTACCGGTCACGCCATGTTGCACACGCTGTACCAACAAAACGTCAAAGCCAAAACCAGCTTCTTCGTGGAGTGGATGGCCCTCGACCTGATTCGTGACGAAGCAGGCGATGTGGTGGGCGTGACAGCACTCGAGATGGAAACTGGCGAGCTCTACATCATGGAAGCCAAAACCGTGTTGTTGGCCACCGGTGGTGCAGGCCGCATCTTTGCAGCCTCGACCAACGCCTTCATCAATACTGGCGACGGTTTGGGCATGGCCGCACGTGCTGGCATCCCCTTGGAAGACATGGAATTTTGGCAATTCCACCCCACTGGCGTGGCCGGTGCTGGCGTGTTGTTGACCGAAGGCTGCCGTGGCGAAGGCGCGATTTTGCGTAACTGCAACGGTGAGCGCTTCATGGAGCGTTATGCCCCCGCCTACAAAGACTTGGCCCCACGCGACTACGTGTCACGTTGTATGGACCAAGAGATCAAAGAAGGTCGCGGCTGCGGTCCTAACAAGGACTACATCAACCTCGACATGACCCACTTGGGCGCTGAGACCATCATGAAGCGTTTGCCTTCGGTGTTCGAAATTGGCCACAACTTTGCCAACGTCGACATCACCAAAGAGCCCATCCCCGTGATCCCCACCATCCATTACCAAATGGGCGGCATCCCGACCAACATCAACGGTCAAGTGGTCACACAAAACGCCAACAACGAAAGCGTTGTGGTGAATGGTTTGTACGCTGTGGGCGAATGCTCTTGCGTGTCGGTGCACGGTGCTAACCGCTTGGGTACAAACTCCTTGCTCGACTTGTTGGTGTTTGGCCGCGCGGCTGGCAACCACATTGTTGAGTTCAACCAAAAGAACAAAGAGCACAAGCCTCTGCCAGCCAACGCGGCTGACGTGACCTTGGCGCGCTTGGCTCGTTTGGAAGCTAACAAGACAGGCGAATACGCACAAGATGTGGCCAACGACATCCGCAACACCATGCAGTCACACGCCAGCGTGTTCCGCACACAGGCGTTGATGGACGAAGGCGTCAAACAAATCGCTGCCCTGCGCGAGCGCGTGAACAACATCGGCTTGAAAGACAACTCCAAAGTCTTCAACACCGCACGCATCGAAGCCTTGGAAGTGGAAAACTTGATCGAAGCCGCACAAGCCACCATCGTGTCGGCTGCTGCGCGTCACGAAAGCCGCGGCGCTCACACCGTGAACGACTATGGCGACACACCCGAGCATCCCAACGGCCGTAACGACCAAGACTGGCACAAGCACACCCTGTGGCACAAAGAAGGCAACAAGCTAACTTACAAGCCCGTGCAAATGAAGCCCTTGACCGTCGAGAGCGTCAAGCTCCAGACCCGTACTTTCTGATCAGGTAAACACCATGACAAAACGCACGTTCCAAATCTATCGCTACGACCCAGACACCGACGCCAAACCGTACATGCAGACCATCGAGGTCGAATTGGATGGCAACGAGCGCATGCTCTTGGACGCTTTGATGAAACTCAAAGCCGTCGACCCCACCATTTCGTTCCGTCGTTCATGCCGTGAAGGCGTGTGCGGTTCAGACGCGATGAACATCAACGGCAAAAACGGTCTGGCCTGCTTGACCAACATGCGCACCCTCCCCGACGTGATCGTGTTGAAGCCTCTGCCAGGTCTGCCCGTCATCCGCGACTTGATCGTGGACATGACTCAGTTCTTCAAGCAATATCACTCCATCAAACCGTACTTGGTCAACGACACACAAGCGCCCGAGAAAGAGCGCCTGCAGTCGCCCGAAGAGCGCGATGAGTTGAACGGTTTGTACGAGTGCATCTTGTGCGCCAGCTGTTCCACCAGCTGCCCCTCGTTCTGGTGGAACCCCGACAAGTTCGTGGGCCCTGCTGGTTTGCTGCAAGCCTATCGCTTCATTGCCGATAGCCGCGACCAAGACACCGCTGGCCGTTTGGACAACTTGGAAGACCCTTACCGTCTGTTCCGTTGCCACACCATCATGAACTGCGTCGACGTGTGCCCCAAGGGTTTGAACCCCACCAAGGCCATCGGCAAGATCAAAGAATTGATGGTTCGTCGCGCCATCTAAGGCACGGCGACACATCACACGGAGCACCAAGATGGACGCGGACGCACCATTTCGCGACACCTCAGTCGGTGATCCGACGCTGGATGGCCTAGACGGCAAGCTTTTGCTTGGCGAACGGGCCCTCAGCAAACTGCACTGGCGTAGCCGGCGCGGCCTGCTCGAAAACGATTTGTTCATCCAAAAGTTTTTCGAGCGGCATGAATCTCGCTTAACTGTGGGTCATGCCAGAGGCATGTATGAGTTGATGGACTTGTCTGACAACGATTTGCTCGACATCTTGTTGCGACGCAAAGAATTGCCAGAGAAGCCCCTGACAGAAGAAGCACTTGAAGTGCTAAATATGTTGAGACACTGAACCGAACACCGCTTTTAAAAAGACATTTAGGAATCACCATGAAACTTGCAGACAACAAAGCCACCCTGTCGTTCAGCAACGGCAGCCCCAGCATCGACATGCCCGTCTACAGCGGCAGTGTCGGTCCTGACGTGATCGACATCCGTAAGTTGTACGGCCAAACTGGCATGTTCACTTATGACCCAGGCTTCTTGTCAACCGCCTCTTGCCAATCTGGCATCACCTACATCGACGGTGACAAAGGTGAGTTGCTGTACCGCGGCTACCCCATCGAGCAACTCGCCACCAACTGCGACTACCTCGAAACTTGCTACCTGTTGCTGAAGGGCGAACTGCCCAACGCGGCACAAAAAGCTGAGTTCGAGAACACCGTGACCAACCACACCATGGTCAACGAGCAAATGCAATTTTTCTTGCGTGGCTTCCGCCGTGACGCTCACCCAATGGCTGTGTTGACTGGCCTGGTCGGCGCTTTGTCTGCGTTCTATCACGACAGCACTGACATCAACAACCCAGAGCACCGCGAAATCGCAGCGATCCGCTTGATCGCCAAGATGCCGACATTGGTGGCTATGGCTTACAAATACGGCGTGGGTCAGCCCTACATGTACCCACAGAACAACCTGAGCTACTCAGGCAACTTCCTGCGCATGATGTTCGGTACCCCTTGCGAAGAATACGTGGTCAACCCCGTGCTCGAGCGCGCCATGGACCGCATCTTCACGTTGCACGCAGACCACGAGCAAAACGCTTCGACATCAACTGTTCGTTTGTGCGGTTCGTCAGGTACCAACCCATTCGCAGCGATCGCTGCAGGTGTGGCTTGCTTGTGGGGTCCCGCACACGGCGGCGCCAACGAAGCTTGCTTGAACATGCTGGAAGAAATTCAAGCCATGGGCGGCGTCTCTAAAGTGGGCGAGTTCATGGAAAAGGTCAAAGACAAAAACTCTGGCGTCAAGCTCATGGGCTTCGGTCACCGCGTTTACAAAAACTATGACCCACGCGCCAAGTTGATGCAAGAAACTTGCGACGAAGTGTTGAAAGAACTCGGCCTCGAAAACGACCCACTGTTCAAGTTGGCCAAGGCTTTGGAAAAGATCGCTTTGGAAGACGAGTACTTCGTCAGCCGCAAGCTCTACCCCAACGTCGACTTCTACTCTGGCATCGTGCAACGCGCCATCGGCATTCCAGTGAACTTGTTCACCGGTATCTTCGCCTTGGCACGTACTGTGGGCTGGATCGCTCAGTTGAACGAAATGATCAGCGACCCCGAGTACAAAATTGGCCGCCCACGTCAGTTGTTCACTGGCGAAGCTCACCGCAACGTCGAGCCATTGGCCAAGCGCAAGTAATTGCCTACCCTGTCGCGCTTCGTGCGCGACAGCCAAAAAGCCCTGCTGTTCCACGCGAACTTCAGGGCTTTTTTGTTTCTGGCCATGACGGAATCTCTAGCAATGGTAGGCTCTTAGGACTGGATTGTTCGAGAACTTATGACACTTCGGTCAAAGTCTCTCAGATCTTCCAAAGGGCCGCATTCTCTCTAGCTTTGTATCAATCTCGCTGTTTTTTCCTTTGGGAATGCTTGTGAGATTCATGCATTGGTTTCGATGAAATTTTGCGTGATTCAGTGGGAACAAATTTTTCACAAATTTGGACCACATCATGATCAAGTCAACTGACATTAGAACCCTCAAAAATATCAATGCCCCAGCTAGATACACAATCCCTGCCGTTCGTGGACTACACCTCTGGGTAAGGTCAGATCTAAAGAAGTATTGGGTTTTTCGATACACATTCGAAAAAGAACGTTACGACATAAGCCTTGGTGCATTCCCAGAAGTCTCACTATCAGACGCAAAATCCAAAGTTGCCCAAGCGAGAGGCAAACTATTTAATGGAGTCAATCCCGCAGACGAACGAAGGTCACAAAAACAAGTGGCAGTCGAGACCAAGCCATCTATGTCGTTCGAGAAATATGCACTTCAATACGTACAAGTTATGTCCCCCGCTTGGACTAATCCTAAGCACACGTTCCAATGGGAGCGGACACTTATTAACTACGCATTTCCAGTAATTGGTCACCTTCATCTAGAAGCGATCAAGACCTCACACATACTTGAGATTCTTCAACCAATCTGGGGAGAGATCAATGAAACCGCTGATCGTTTAAGAGGACGTATAGAAAAGATCTTATCTGCGGCAATCACAAATGGATACAGAGAATCCTCGAATCCAGCCGTTTGGAAGGGTCACCTTGAGAACTTACTCCCTAGGGTGAAACGAACAAAGAAGCACCACAACGCCTTAGCCTTCAAAGACATATCAACTTTCATGGCGAAGCTTCGTAATGTGTCTGGGTTAGCTTCACTAGCCTTGCAATTCACAATCTTGAACGCCTCAAGAACGAATGAGGTTTTATCAGCCAAGAGTTCGGAAGTTGAGGAAAGTGTTTGGACTATTCCAGCACATCGAATGAAAGCAAGGCGTGAGCATCAAGTACCGCTCTGCAAGCGATCACTCGAAATTATTGAGGAGGCATCTAAGTTAACCAATGGAAGTTCTTACATGTTCTCAAGTTCGGAAAAACCTCTCCAACCGATGGCAATGCTCCTAATTGCTCGAAAGCTTTGTAAAGGCATAACCGTACACGGCTTTAGATCAACGTTTAGAGATTGGGTCGCAGAAGAAACCGACCATAGTCCTGAGGTTGCGGAAATGGCACTTGCTCACACTATCGGGAACAAAGTTGAAGCCGCTTACAGACGAGGGAAGCTACTTGAACGCCGTAGGGTACTTATGGATGACTGGCAAAACTACTGCCTAAATGCAGTCATCGAAACCAATGCATGAATCTCACAAGCATTCCCAAAGGAAAAAACAGCGAGATTGATACAAAGCTAGAGAGAATGCGGCCCTTTGGAAGATCTGAGAGACTTTGACCGAAGTGTCATAAGTTCTCGAACAATCCAGTCCTAAGAGCCTACCTCCTCCATGCAATGAGGTTTTATGCGTGTTCCAAGAGGGAACAACCATATGTTACCTCGCCAGTTACCACATTCAATTAGAAAGTTCAGTGATATTCCTTGTCTAAAGGCTCCACCG
>Ga0213919_1000054_pt1 | contig 72401 bp, 88 predicted proteins | sample McNCre317MG_FD_161056 | JGI IMG/M metagenome (GOLD analysis project Ga0213919, IMG submission 161056) | Freshwater microbial communities from McNutts Creek, Athens, Georgia, United States - 3-17 MG | ecosystem: Environmental > Aquatic > Freshwater > Creek | place: USA: Georgia | collected...
AAGCCTTCAGACCAAGCCAAGCAAGCCCAAACCAAGTCAAACCTCTACTGTCGAGACCCAAAAAACGCGCAGATGCAAGCTCATTTTGGCATCTTCCGAAAATTAGCCTTGCCAAAAGGACGCTGTTTTACACAAAAAACTGTCATTTTGTAACAAGATGTAACGCTAAGTTGGGTTAGTACTCACTATCGACTTATCCACAACCCCCCTTTATAAATCAACAACTTATTTGGATAAAGGTAGTAAGTCAGAGGTCAAAAATCGGAAAACAAAATAGTCAAATAGTTTGTTTTGATTCAAGAAAACAGTGACTTAGAAGCCCAACTTTTGACTTCGGCAAGTGTTTTAGGGAAGAAAAGTCATTTTTTTTTCGTTCTGATTTCCCTCCTTATACGATTTTTCAAAACACCTCTCGGATTTCCACTTGCTATCCACGTAAGTTGTTGATTTATATAGACCCCCAAAAAAATCAAAAAATGCACCATTTTGGTGCATCGCCCGATTTTCCTACCACACCCGACTTGCACTGTCAAGAAATTTTTGCTTCCTGACAGTTTCCTGTCATTTTTCACCCTATCTAGTATACTAGTATCGGGTACTGACCCCATGTTCACATCCAAAGTACCCCACTTGCACCCCGCCAACTACCACACAATCCTTACACTTGCCCAACGAACCAAGGGCAAACCCAACTACTCAAAGAACCACAGACTGGTAATCACACCCACATCCGTGGAAGTGCTCTTGCATCACACCAACATCCTGATCTACCACAACGACAACACCCTCACCATAACCAATGGCGGGTGGGATACCCCTATGACCCGGGCATACCTGCGGGCTTACACGGACCACCCCCACCTTGCCCTGGACACACCCACCCGCATAACCCTCACCTCCCCGGCCATCGTGCACCGGCCCAGATCCGACTTCACGAAGACAGTCCGATCCGCCAAAGTGCCCGAGGCCATGAAAGGGATGAGCCGACAATTCCAAGACGGCCCCTACTACCTGCGAAACCTTGCCCAACCCGTCACCAAAAGGAGCTACGCCTTACGACACCACTACCGAGACGCCTTCAAGCACAAGGAAGTGCCCTATACCGGCCCTGAGATCTTCATGGGCGAACCGGGCTACATCCCGCTTACCCAAGCCTAAAACCCAAAAAGGAACCAACCATGTCCGACCAACTCACCCCCGCCCAAGAAGCCCTTGCCGCCCCCTACGTGGCCAAATACACCGCCATTGGCCTGCGTACCACCCCCGAGAACACGCAAGACCGCACACTTGCAGCCAAGGCCGCTGAAGCCTTCTTGCGGGCTGACACCAACTTTGACCAGTCCCGCCCCTGCATCCACATCGACACCGCGTCCGACCCCGACCTCACACTTGCCCTCGGCCCCGACCACAAAGGCCAGGACATGAAGGCCATGTACATCGTGACCGGGACTTGGCCCCACTTGGTTGCCCTTGCCAAGAAATTCACAGGCAAGAACGACGTGTCAGACGCCTTCTGTGTCTCGCAGTACGCCGCCCACGCCCCGGCCCATGCCACCTTCATGCGGGACGTGCTTGGCGTCAAGGGCATTGACGTGCAGACTGACGCCTTGGATGGCTTCTCTCGGCACTGCGGCGTCACCTTGATCTACGAAAAGGCCATCTTCGTTGGCGACCCACCTGTGGCCTTCAAGGAAACCGCCGATGGCAAGCTCGACCCGATCTACACGAACGCCGAGGCCCATCAAGCAGGCTTGACCACGCCTGAAGGCTTGCCCTTGGCCGATGCTTGACACAACGCCCCACAGGACCGCCAAGAACGGCCTGTGGGCCTCCAAATGACCCTTGGCAAGCCCAAACCCCCATCCACCATCTCCAACCGCTGGCTGCCCCTTCCATGCGGCTCCACGCCCCAAGAGATGAACCCAGTCGGCAAGCGCATATTCGCCAGACTTGCCAAGCTGTGGAAAAAGCGAATCTAAAGGAACCCACCATGTCCAAACTCTCCATCGAACAATCCGCCCAAGCCATCCTTGCCTGCCCCGCTGTGACTTTCTCGCTCGAAGGCCCGCCCGGAGTCGGCAAAACTCACGGCATCTCCGCCCACTTGCGCGAAGCTGGCTACACCGTTCACATCATGCCTTGCCAGAACATCCCGGCCGAGGACACGGCAGCCTTGCCTGTGGTCAAGAAAAACGGGACTGTGGACTTCGCTACCCCCGAAATGTGGCACCCCGCACCCAAGACGGCCTTCATCCTTGACGAGTTGTGGAAAGCCCCGGACGACATTCTCAACGCCTTCTTGCCCATGGTGCACGGCTTTCCCCGCACCTACATGCACCATGAGTACCCCGAGGACACCATTGTTGTCGTGACCGGCAACGCTGCTGAGTTCCGTGTGGGAGACAAGTTCAAACCGCACATGGGCAACCGAGTGGTGTCCATCGAGGTGGATGACCCCACACTTGCCGAGGCCACGCAAGTCATGCTTGACCGGGGTGTGGATGCTCGCATCATCGAGTGGGTGCGTGTCAACCCGCAGGCTTTGAAGTCTTTTGATCCGCAGGCTCAGACGAGGCCCGAGACGGAGTTGATGAACTACTACGGGTACGACCAGCGCCACCCCAAGCGCAAATTCTGCTCGATGCGCAGCTTGGAGCTTGCCTCCAACGTCATCAAGTCCGTGCCCGAGGGTGTGCGCCAGTCCTGCTTGCAAGGCGCGATCGGCCAGAAAGCCGCTTCCAACCTTGAACACTTCCTGCGCGAATCCGCAGAGTTCATCCCGCTTGCTGACATGGTGGACGGGACCGCGAAAGTGCCCAAGCAACTGTTCGATCGACGGCTTGCTGCGATCACCGCAGCGTCCGGGCTTGACGAGAGCAACTGGAAGCAGCTGCTCAAGTATGCGGAGCGACTTGGTTCGGAGTTGAAGCAAGTGTTCCTGCTGAACGCGAGCCGCAAGAAAGTGAGTGCCGACTTGCTGGTGAAGTCCCAGACGTGGCGAAACGAGCTTGCCGTGATTCTTTGACGAAAGGAGGGCCGGGCGCAAGCCCGGCTTGCCATGAGACTTGACAAGCCGAATGCTTATGTGTGGGACCAAGTGTGGGGCCAAGTGCTGGACCAAGTGTGGGACCGAGTGTGGGGCCAGGTGCGGGACCGAGTGCTGGACCAAGTGTGGGACCAAGTGCGGGAACGAATCAGGAGCAAACCATGAAACTTGACAAGCCTGGTGCTTATGTGCGGGACCGAGTGCGGGGCCGAGTGTTGGACCAAGTGTGGGACCAAGTGTGGGGCCAAGTGCTGGACCAAGTGTGGGACCGAGTGTGGGGCCAGGTGCGGGACCGAGTGCTGGACCAAGTGTGGGACCAAGTGCGGAACCAAATCAGGAGCAAACCATGAAACTTGACAAGCCTGGTGCTTATGTGCTGGGCCAAGTGTCGGTCCGAGTGCGGGACCAGTGCGGGACCGAGTGCGGGACCGAGTGCGGGACCAAGTGCGGGACCGAGTGCGGGACCGAGTACCGTACCAGATTCGGGACCGGGTGTGGGGCCAAGTGTCGGGCCGGGTGCTGGGCCAAGTATGGTACCCAGTGCGGGACCAAGTGCGGGACCGAACCAGGAGCAAGCCATGAGACTTGACAACCCGAATGCTTATGTGCGGGACCACGTGTGGGACCAAGTGTCGTACCTAGTGTGGGACCAAGTGCGGGACCGAGTACCGTACCAGATTCGGGACCGAGTGTGGAACCAAGTGCGGGCCAAGTTATGTATATAGTGGTGGACCAAATCAATACCAAACCATGACACTATCCAACCCATACCGGCCCGGCCACTGGTCAGCGATGACAGCCCGTATCTACACCCTAAACAGTAACCTCTGGTTCTACACATCCCATCGCACATGGACCCCAGTGTGGGACCAAGTACGAGGACGAATATGTATCTAGGCGAACACAACAGGCACACCGTAGAACGGCTCAGCAGCAGAGTCTTATACGCATTGTTGGACATAGCGACCGATCAGATACCAAACCACGTGTGGAACCAATCCACCGAGATCACCTGGCAAGCCTGCTACCTAACAACCTCAACCATAAAAGCATCATGTTTACTCAAGACGACCTCTCCAAACTCACAAAATCCCTCGTGACCCGCTTGCCACACATCGAACCCTTCCTGTTCGTCATACCTATGCGTGTCCTCTCACCCGAGGAGTACCAAGCCAAGATCCCCGCCCACCTCCCGCAGACGGCGGCTTGCACCTCGACCGAGTTCCTGTTCCAGTCGGAGTTCATCGCCCAAGCCCCCGCCCCGCAGCAGCGCGGCTTGATCTTGCACGAGATTCTGCACGGTGCGTTGGAACACTTGTCCCATCCTTGGCGTGACAAGACGATCACCGAGGAGTCATTCTTCCGCTTGCGCAACATCGCCCAAGACGTGGTGGTGGAGAACTTCGTGGCAGAACTGTCCGAAGCCGACCAGCCGGGGGTTAAACCTGCCGACCGGTACATTCAGAACTTCATGCCCTTGCCCGACAGCTACGCCAAGTACAAGGGCTGGAACTGGCGTGATGTGTACGAGGACTTGCGCTCTCAAGCCGATGTGCAGCCCAACGATTCATTCGACCACCACGGATACGGGGACGACAACACCCCCGAGGCCGCGCAAGCCCGAGCCGAGGCCGAACGCTTGTGGAAGTCCGCCCAGAAAGCCTCCGAAGCCGCCCGCCAAGCACTGGCTGGAAACGCCCCCGGCATCGACAACATCGCTATCACAGCGGCTGCCGAGAAGGTGCGCTGGCAAGACACCCTTGCTGACTTCCTGCAATCCATCCCCAGCCCCGAGCGCAAGACTTGGACCAAGGTGCGCCGCCGCCCCTTCTGCACACGCCAAGAGTACCGCCCGTCCAAGACCGGGGAGCAGCCCGCCCTTGACCACGTGTACCTGTTCGTTGACACGTCCGGCTCCATGCACGGAACCTTGGCCACTGTGGCCGCCGACATTCTTGGCCTGATGCGGGCCGTCCAAGTCAGCACACTGGAGATTGTGTATTACGACGTGGGGGTGCAGCGCCGGGACGTGATCGACTTCGACGACATGGAAGGCTACACCATCACCTCCATGCCCGGAGGCGGAGGCACTGCCGTGCGCCCTGCCATGGAAGAAGTGGTTGGCAGCCCCGACTACGTGCAAGGTGCTCCGTTCGTGGTGTTGACCGACGGATACGACGATTACAACATCGGCAGCTTGCCCACCGGCCCACTTGTCTGGCTGTCCTATGAGAAGCCCGTAAACAGTGACCGGGGTGTGTCCTTGCTGGTCAAGTGAGGCTTACATGAGACTTGACAAGCCGGATAGAGAGGTGTGGGACCAAGTGCGGATTCCAGTGCGTATACAAGGGCGATACCAATTGGTGCACCAAGTGTTGGACCAAGTGTGGGTCCAAGTGCGGGACCAAGTGTGGGACCAAGTGCTTGATAAACTAAGGAGTAAGCCATGAGACTTGACAAGCCGAATAGTTGGGTGCTGGACCAAGTGTGGGTCCAAGTGCGGGACCAAGTGTGGGACCAAGTGCGGAACCAAGTGTGGGGCCAAGTGTGGGGCCAAGTGTGGGACCGAGTGTGGGGCCAAGTGCAGGGCCAAGTGTGGGACCGAGTGTGGGACCAAGTGCGGGGCCAAGTGCAGGACCAAGTGTGGGGCCAAGTGTGGGGCCGAGTGTGGGGCCGAGTATGGCCCCTAATTAGGAGCAAGCCATGAGACCTGACAAATCGGATGCTTATGTGCGGGGCCAAGTGCAGGGCCAAGTGTGGGTCCAAGTGTGGGACCGAATCGAAGGCAGGTATGAGACTTGACAAGCCGAATGCTTATGTGTGGGACCAAGTATGGTACCCAGTGCAGGACCTGGTGCGGGGCCAAGTGTGGTACCCAGTGTGGGGCCAAGTGCAGGACCAAGTGCAGGGCCAAGTGTGGGTCCACGTGCGGGTCCAAGTGTGGGACCGAATCGAAGGCAGGTATGAGACTTGACAAATCGGATGCCCGAGTGCAGGACCTGGTGCGGGGCCAAGTGTGGGTCCAAGTGTCGGACCTAATCAGGAGCAAGCCATGAGACTTGGACACCGGAATCTGGCCTCATGGAGCAGACTAAGAAGCCAGATATTGAGTATATCCGGTGATCTATCGTGGAATAAATCATCTACATTTATATGGTCAGACGTGTGGCTTAAAGTATGCAAACGACTCAATAGCAAACCATGAAACTGGAAAACCTTACGCTAACATCCACTTGTGGGACCTTATCCGATACCCAGTTATGGAACAAGTTGCAGACAGCATCCGCTCGCAAGCCCGAACTTGCACTAGGTACCGGGTGATTAGTGTGGTGTGGCAGAAAGTATGGATACAAGTATGATATGCGGTAAGGGCATAGGTAGACTTACTCATACCTTAGTTTGGCGTAAGGTACCAGATTTATCCATAGTACTACTATTCTTCAGGTCAATTGGCTCGCAAGTAGAGCAGAGGATATATGGAACTTCACTATCCCTATGATGGCATTTTCGGGCGTATATGGACAGGTATCCGTCTAGTTACACCTTACATGGTACATTACCACGGGCAAAAACTGGTGCAATACCCCACGGCCGGAAGCGTATGGGCTATAACAAGGAGAGATCGTGGCACTTGGTAATCATTCACCAACGCCAACAATCGACTCCTTTTGGAGTCGAGTATTAAGGCAGGTAGTGAGGCAAGTCCGTATCCCAAGGCGAAGTCAAGTATACGACCTTGTATCGGACAAGATATTCTACGTGATAGCGGCAAAAATTCTATGACTCTAGGACAAAGCGACAGGGCGTACCTGTCATCCATCTTCTACGGTATTCGTGCAGCCACAACAACATTAGGCCGCGATCTAATTCAAGTCCCAATCTTCGCTAAATGCTTTCTAGGAGTTAAACATGAAACTAGGTAAATACAAACTGCCCATCGAGCTTTCATTCAGTGACCTACTGTACTGGTGGGAGCCGATGCTAGACTTGTCCCACGACCTGTACCACGCCAGCCTTAAAGGACTCAAGAAGTGAGCAACGTATTTCGCCGCCTGCTGCTTGACCAACTCCAAGGCAGGGGCTATGGCAAGTACGACTTGGAGTGGAACGTACGCTGTGACTACTTCGACACTGACGAGGTGATGGCCTTGGCCGATGCTGAGAACATCATGGAAATCGACGTGGAACAACTGTGGGACGAGTCTGTCGAATCCGCCCGCGAAAGTATGGACAGTGACGACGGTTATCGGTCCTACAGCCCCGCGACAGCAGCCCGCTACGGCTTGCCCTACCACGGCAAGCGCAAGTACAAGCGACATACGGACGAAATGGCCTACTACCCAGCAGGCAAGCCGGGCTGGATCTTGGTCAAGCCGTACGTTAACAGTCACTTCGACTGCAACTTTGAGCTCCAAGGGCGGCAAGGCAAACACCTTGTCCTGACCGAGTTCGAGGGCCACGAGTGTACTGACTTGGAGACCTCCATACAGGATGGTGTGGTATCCAACGAGTGGTGCCGCAACTTGCTTGCCATGCTTGAGGAGTGGGATGTATGTTTTACGCCACAGAACGCTACTGAGCATGTGAAACACAACATGGTGTTTCGAGTAGAGCAGGACTACCAGCAGATGCTGGAGGAGTGGGAGGAGGCTTGGTGAGATTAGGCCGACGATCACCACGCGGTACACAGTACGATGTGTACCGAAAGTGTGCGCCCGTACCCATGGACGTGCTCAACAAATCATTTTCCATGCTATGGACCACGGTACGTGACCACGTATTCAAGAGGATTTTCAGGCAATGACCACTTCAAAACTCTCTACATTGAGACAGCCCATTGAGCCGCTGCCTGACAACTGGGCTTGGAATGACGGGTTCCCCACCTTGACAGCAGTTGCTGCGTTTTTTGTAGCATGTTTCACAGTTTACTGTCTATGCGAATTGGCAGCAAAGCGTGTCCAACGCTTGTTTCGTGGTACAGTCCCACACCCAGAGCAAGTGAAGATACTGTTGAACAAGGCTAACCGAGACGTGCGACGGAGACCCAGATGTCTGTAACCCTGTACGGAGTACCTGACCCAGACCCTGCGCTGCTTGACGCGGTGACTGAGTGGCTGGGTGACAGGGACGCCACGATACTGTGCCACCAGCGCACACCAATCGACGCCAGACCTTGCCAGTACCCCGGCCGCTTGCGATACGAGCTTGTCATCAACGGAACTGCGTATGCGGCGTACCAAGAACGTACCGGAAAGATAACCCTGCCATGACGGAAATTCAAATAACGGTGCTCACGGAGCTGGCCAAAGGCCCGCAGCTCATGAGCCACCTCGACACACTTGGCGAGCGCCAAGCGCAAGGCCGACAGGCTGCGACCTACCTTGTCAAGCACCGATTCGCCGAGTTCATCGGCCAGAGCGTGCTAATCACCGCGAGCGGACGCAACCACTTGGCCAAGATCAATGGTGACCCCGACTTTGCTGTGGCCCAGCCGCGCCAGGTGTTCCACACCGGGCAGTATGTGCCCAAGGCATGGCATACGAGGGAGGGTTCGCAGCAAGCGGGCCAGCTCCCCAGCTTGCTCTTTGGAAAGCAACATGCAGCCTAACCCCATCACCTTGCCTGTCAAGCAAGACAGGTGCCTCGGATACCAGTGCGCTGTGACCAGCCAGTGCGCCCGGTTCTCGTTTCACATCTGGCAAACCTTCGGACCCAAGACCAAGCAAGTTGCGCGGTACTGTGGCCCGGAACCCAAACCAACCCCCATCCTTCTGGAGAAAACATGACCTTCACCGTTTCCTACGACCGCCCCCTGCCCGCAGCCCGTACCCGCTCGCCCATGACCGCCGCCTTGATGGAGATGCGTGTCGGCGGCAGCATTTCGCCCCTGACCAAATCTCAAGCCGCCAACGCGACTGCCTTCCTGCGCAAGCTCGGCGGCAAGGGCGCGATGCACAAGGAAGGCGACACCTACACCGTGTTCAAGACCGCTTGAGCGATCGAGTAGTCGCCCTCTACAGGTTGTGGAACGAGGCGCACCGCGCCTTGTCCACGGGGGCAACCCTGCCTGTGGTGTGCGACGATCAACTGGTGCGCAGGACCTGGGCAGAGCTCCTGCCCGGCCTGATGCAGCAACCCGAGGTGCAAAATGCTGTGCTGGCCAGCTTGACCCCGCACCTGCGCCTCGCCCTAGCCGAAGCATACATGCTGGCACATGCTGCCCGTGTTGTCGAAAAAGGAACCCACCATGAAGATCAAGATGTTGACGGCAGCCCGCCGTCTTTTCAATTCCCCCTACGTTAGCCCTGAGATCAACCGAGCCAACCAGCGAAAGTGGGTCCGCTCCGTGCGCGACCTTGGAGACAAGTGGTTGCTTGCCAAGTACCAAGGGAGGACCGCTTGATGGGCCACTACAGCGACTCGGAGCTGGTGGGCGTGGCCTTGGCCTCCATGAAGGCCACAGGCGTGCGCATCGTCAACCAGCTGGACCCGTCCAGTGACGAGGACGAACGACTGCTGGATGTGGCGCTGGATGAGCTTGAAAACTTCATCCACGCGAACCACGTGACGTACGGTCCTCTTTACGAGGCCCCGCACCAGGCCATCATGGACGCCATTACCTTGGGCGGCTTTGTGGCCTGCCCTACAGCGCAGACAGCCAAAGACTTGTTTGCGATTTTCAACATCCACGGCGAGACGTATGCCAGCGGGCTGTACGCCGAGATGTATCTCGACGGGCACCTCGTGGGAGAGAACACATGAACAACTCCGGCATCACCACCGCCGCCATCGTCCTGCTCATTGCGACAGCGGTGGCGAGCTACCTGGCTCTCCTGCTTGCCATCGACATGACGATTGACCTGTACCACAAGTTGACTTCAAAGAAGGACCCGAATTGACCTACATCCTTGCGGCACTGGCCGCCATCTTCGCCGTGGCCGCGTACCTGTGCATGCTCACCAGCATGACTGGCACTCAGAGCAAGTTGAAAACCACAGCCGCCTTGGCTTGTGTGGCAGGTTCCTTCGCTTGCGCGGTAACACTTGCTTGGAGGGTACTGGCATGACCGAGATCACGATTGACAAAGCAGTGCTGGAGCAGACGCTTGATGCGCTGGAGAGCGTAGAAGCTCTGATTGAATACCAGTACACCGGAACGCGCGACGGTATGTCCTATCTGCAAAACACAACAGATGATGCACAGGAGGCGCTGATCACCCTCCGCACCGCCATAGAGCAGGCGGCGCATGGCCCCTGTGACGGGGGCGAAATTTGCCTTGGTTGCTCTCCGCGAAATCCAGACGGTAGCTGCCCAGATGCGCCACGCACGCCGCAAGAGTGCGTGGCCGCAAGCGCCGCCATTGAGCGCAACGCCATCGAGCAAGCTGAGGTGTTCCAGCCACTTGCAACTGTGTGGAGATGGGTCGCCATCAAAGACGGAAAAGCCATCTACCAGTACAGCGACAAAGGCTATCCGCACTTGTTCCGTCACAGTGCCGTGCAGTTGCCGACTGAGGTGGATACAGCCAAGCCGCTGACGGATGAGCAAGACCTGTTCGAGCAGCATATCCGTGCTTGCACAGTACACCACGAAGCCGCGCTACGAAAAGATGAGCACGGTCGATACAGCATGTGGATGACCAAGTTGCGCTGGGCGACTTGGCAAGAAGCTAGGAGAACGAAATGAAGATAGCAACGCTACTGCTAACCGTAGCCCTTGCTGGCTGCGAAGTTGATTCAACAAAGGTAGATCAATGTATGCGCCGGGAGATTTTCAACGAGTGCTTGAAAACAATACCCGCAGGGCCGACTAAGGCACACTACAACGACTGGAGCGAAGTCGTCGGCAAGTGCGAGGATGCCGCGTACTACCAAAGCTTGCGAAAAACAACGCAGATAAAACCGGAGTGCAGAACTTGAACACCAAGGTCAATCCTCCCCTTAAAGGGAGGTAAAAAAATACTTCACGCACAACGCAAATATGTTGTATGATTTGGCACATGGACAAGATGATTCGCACCAACTACTACTTCCCGCGCCAGATGCTAGACGCGCTCAAAGCCGCAGCGGAGAAGCACGGGTTGCCAATCAGCGAGCTCATTCGCCGTGCAATCACGGAGTGGCTAAAATGCAACTGACCTACAAGTTCCGTTTACGTGATACCTGCGACAGTGAACTTCGCAGGCAAGCCCGCTCCGTCAACCTTGTTTGGAATTACTGCAACGAACGCCAGAAGGAAGCCGTCAACAAGGGACGCAAATGGCCCAGCAAGTACGACTTGCAAAAGTTGACAGCAGGAAGCTCGAAAGAACTTGACATACACGCGCACACCATTCAGGGTGTTTGCCGCAAGTACGACGACAGCCGTAGGACACACAAGAAAGCCTCCCTGCGCTGGCGTAGCAACAAGAAGTCGCTCGGTTGGGTGCCATTCAACCAAGGCACCGTAAGGTACAGCAATGGGTCGTTCTGGTTCCGTGGGCGCGAATACAAGGCATGGGTCAGCCGCGACCTCCAAGAAGGTAAGACGTTTGGGGCTGGTTCGTTTAATCAAGACTCTCAGGGTCGTTGGTATATCAACCTGCCCGTAAAAGTCGAATGCTTGCAAACCGCACAAGGCGACGCCATTGGGGTTGACCTTGGTCTAAAGGAATTGGCTGCAATCAGCAACGGAAGCAAGATTGAGCACCCTACTCACTACCGCCGCATGGAGCAGCGCATTGCCACGGCTCAGCGAGCAAAGAAAAAGAAGCAAGTCAAAAAGTTGCATGTCAAGGTAAAAACCAACGCAATGACTTCTTGCACAAAGAATCAACCAAGCTGGTAAAGCAGCATGGTGCGATATTCGTCGGCAACGTAAAGCCATCCGCCATCGCCAAAACCCGCATGAGTAAATCAGCACTCGATGCTGGTTGGGCAATGTTTAAGCAGAAACTTCAGTACAAAGCCATTAGGCATGGAGTTATGTTTGCGGAGGTCAACGAAGCCTATTCAACCCAGACCTGTTCTTCATGCGGAAGCGTGGAGGGGCCGAAAGGTGTCGCAGGCCTTGGAATAAGGCGATGGACGTGTAGTTGTGGCGCGGAACATGACCGCGACACAAACGCTGCACAGAACATTGCCCGCAAAGGACTATTTGCGCTTGCAGAAGGAGCCTCAGCATGAGCACAGATTCTCAAAAGAATCCCCGTGCCTTAGCGCGGGGAGTAGTCAATGGACTTGGTACTGGCCTGAGAACGCTCGGGTGGAAAGGCGTGCGCCGTGAGCAAGACACTTTGGAAGTGGGAGCAGAACGGCAACGGCGGCGAGAACGGCACAGCCACCTACTTCCCCGGAACCGTTTACGAGATCAGCGTGCAACTACCCACGTTCATCGAGGCGAACCACCTCTACGGTTGCATCGCTGCGACAATCCGCGACGAGCGACTTGCTGCGAGGGGTGAGCTGCTTGCTCAGATCGGGAGGTTGAAGCCATGAGCGACAATCTACACCCCACCGAGCAGGTCACCACGCTCTACGACCCGCTCACTAACCCACCGCCCAAAGGGGTGAGCTTGCTGCTCATCAACGAGGGCGGCGTGCTTATCATCGGCCAGTGGTACGAAGGTGCACTGGCCTGGGGCTGAAAACAGTTAGTAGAAATCTAACAAAGTCTGCTACAATCGGCTCCTATGGAAAAAAGATTAGTCAAAATTGGTGAAGCGGCAGCGCTGTTGGGCGTGGCCGTCAGCACTATGCGCAAGTGGGAATCCACGGGTGAGTTGTTGCCAGACCGCAAGACGGCCGGTGGCACGCGCTACTACGACCCTGCGAAACTTGCCGGGCTTGGCGACGCGGATGCACCGACCGTGGGCTACGCCAGAGTCAGCCGCCACGACCAGAAAGAAGACCTGGAGCGCCAGCACGCCATGCTAGAAGCATATTGCGCAGCCAAAGGTTGGCGCAGTGAGGTCATCAAAGACCTTGGCTCCGGCATGAACTACCGCAAGAAGGGGTTGAACCAGCTGCTAGAAATGATTTTGCGCAAGCAAATGAAACGCCTGGTTATCACGCACAAAGACCGGTTGCTTCGTTTTGGTAGTGAGTTGGTGTTTGCGTTGTGCGCCCACCAGCAAATCGAAATAATCATCATCCACAAAGGCGACGAGCCTTCGTTTGAAGAAGACTTGGCCAAGGATGTACTGGAAATCATCACCGTGTTCTCAGCCCGCCTGTACGGAAGTCGCAGCAAAAAGAACAAACAACTGATGGATGCGCTCAGCGCCGCTGTAAAGTAAATCATGCACCGCGCCCACAAGATAAAACTGCAACCAACAAAGGCTCAAGAGCAATACCTTGCTCGCGCCTGCGGTGTGGCTCGGTTTGCATTTAATTGGGCATTGGCTGAGTGGAAAAAAGACTACGAGGCTGGTGGCAAGCCGTCCGAAGCGGCGTTGCGCAAGAAACTTAACAGCATTAAGGCGACCGAGTTTCCGTGGATGGCGGATGTCACCAAGTGCGCACCGCAACAAGCCATCAAGAACGTCGGTGCCGCATTCCAGCACTTCTTCCGGCGTGTCAAGCAAGGCGGAAAACCTGGCTACCCTAAGTTCAAACGCAAAGGCCAACACGACAGTTTCCGTGCCGACAACGGGCCTGCTGACGCCAACAGCAATGCCGTGGAGTGTGACGGCAAGACCATCAAACTGCCACGCTGTGGCACGGTCAAGATGCGCGAGTTGTTGCGCTTCTCTGGCCGCACACTGTCTGCCACCGTTAGCAAACAAGCCGATGGCTGGTATGTCACCGTTTTGGTTGACACCTCAGACATGCTGACTGGCCCCTTGGGTGGGGGCGTTGTTGGCGTTGACCTCGGCATTAAGAATCTGGCGGTGCTAAGCACTGGCGAAGTGCTGGCACCGCTCAAACCGCACCGCGCCTTGCACACCCGCTTGGTGCGTTTATCCCGTAGTCTCAGCCGCAAGAAAAAAGGCAGCAGCAACCGAGCCAAAGCGAAAACCAAGCTGGCAAAGTTGCACAAGCGTATCGCGGACATCCGTGTTGATGCGCTGCACAAGCTGACCAACCGTCTTGCAACTGAGTTTGACACCATCGCCGTTGAAGACCTGAACGTGAAAGGAATGGTGCGTAACCGCCACCTTGCCCGCAGCGTGTCCGATGCTGGGTTTGGCGAGTTCCGCAGCCAGCTTGCATACAAGTCTGCAATGACTGGTGCATCAGTTTTTATCGTAGACCGCTTCTACCCATCGAGCAAGACATGCTCTGCGTGCGGCGAAATCCATGATATGAAGCTGAGCGACCGTGTGATGGTGTGTGACTGCGGCAACGTGATGGACCGCGACCTGAATGCGGCCATAAACCTAAAGAACAAGGCGGTCAGCTTGACCGTTTCAGCCTGTGGAGAGGATGGCTCTGGCCGTGGTAGCAATACCGCGACGAAACCAACCTCTATGAAGCAGGAAGATTTGGCTGCATTGTGTTGAAACATGCAGCTATATCAGAGCGGCTACAAGCCCCGCATACCAGAATCAGTAAAAAGACGCGATGCTAGACAACCTGCTACAACAGATCAAACTCCCATTCGACCTGAAGCCCAAGCAACGTGATGCTATAGAAAACATAGCGCAGTTTGACCGGGGAGGCTTGTTCACGGATGTGGGCACCGGCAAGACTGTGATGGCCACCTTGATCGCCATGATCTGGAGGCCACGCAAGGTGTTCATCGCCATGCCCCCGATCTTGCTTGACCAGTGGGCTGATTGGCTTGAGTCGATTGGCCAAACGGATGTGTCAATCTACCGGGGACCACGACGCAAGCCGGACCAACTTGACCACGCTTGGGTCCTCATGTCGCACAACGTGTTCCGGGACTCCTTCGAGCACGTGAGAGACCGATTCGACGCGTCCCAAGACGTGTTGATTATGGAAGAAGCCCATGCGATGAAGAACCCGGGCAGCCAGCTGTTCAAGAAGGTGGGCAATGTCCTCATCCCGAAAGGCAAGGTCATCCTGCTCACCGGCACGCCCACCAGCAACCCGGGAGATGGCTACGCCTACACCCGCATCAAGACCCCGGCTGTGTACCGCAGCAAGGGCCACTTCGACCGCATCCATGTGGCCGAGCGAGACATCTACAACAATGTGACCAAATGGAAGGACCTTGACCTGCTGTCCGCAAACTTGCACCTGCAAGCGGTCAAGCTGACCAAGGAAGACATTTTCGGGGACACCCCCGACCCGATCTACACCACCATGTCGTACAGGCTTGACCCGGCGCATGAGAAGCTCTACAACCAGCTGGCGGAGGAGCAGCTGCTGCTTCTGACGACCGGGGACAAGATTGACGCCACCACGGCCACCCGCTTGTACCACGCGCTCCAGCAGATCGTGGTCAACTGGTCGCACTTCGCCGCCCAGGACAAGCGCCCTGCGGCCTTCGACTTGCTTGACGAGGTGATCGAGTCCACACAGTGCATGGACAAGAGCAAGACCAAGCTGTCGGTGTGGGTCAATTACCGCATGACAAACGAGGCCGTTGTCAAGTACCTTCGCGCCAAGTTCGGAGATCGAGCCATCGCAGCGGCATACGGCGACGTGGACTCATCCAAGGGTGTGCACGCCATCATGAACGACCCGGAATGCCGGATTCTGGTGGCGCACCCGAAGTCAGCCGGTGTGGGCCTCAACATGCAGCACGTCTCGCACGAGATGTTGTTTCTGGAGGCCAGCACGGTGCCCATGGAGATGAAGCAGACCATCGGCCGCATCGACCGGGCGGGACAGACCAAGGTGCCGCATATCCGGTTCGCCCAGGCCAAGGGCACCATCCAGGTCAAGCTGTTCCGAGACTTGCTCTCGAAGGACGATTTGGTCTCACACGTGGAGAGGTCTCCTAAGTCCCTTCGCAATTCAATTTACGGGTCCTGACCCGCCCGGCTGTGATACAGTCGCGGCTTCGAAAAGAAAGACAACCTAGATCATGGACCACGCAGTACGCAGTTCCTTAGAAAAACGCTTGACACGACAAGCCGCGCAGCAGAGCCTCAACGAGAGCGAATACCTGCTGTACACCGGATGTACCCACTACGAAAGATACCTGTGCGGAGCAGGCAAGGTGCTTGCCCTGTGGCGGGTGCGTGACGGGCATCCGATCATCGAGAACATCTACCGGGTGGTCTCCGTGGCGGTTGATGCCTATGACGGGTTCTCGGCCAAGATCGTGGGCGATGATTGCTCTGAGCACCGCATCACCCACCACCCCACACAGCTTGGCCAGAACACGATCTTTGCCAGCTTCCCCTTCTTCCCTGAGACCATGTACCAATCGGTCGGCGTCAACAGCCGAATGATGGTGCGTTTTCCTCTGGTGTTCCGGCAAGCATCAAGCCCGAGCGCTACCTCCGAGGGTACCCAACACCTGACAGACATTCCGCGATTGGTTGATCTGTTCCCCCAATACGAAGGCGTTAAATTCTGATGTACAAGTACTACCAAATCGAGGGTGGTGAGGAGTCTTGGAAAGAAATTCAAGCGAGCCACCGAAGCTCCTTGCCGGACCCGATGTTCGTGACCGTGCTGGCCGTGGACCGCTTGGTCACGGATGGAATGACCAAGGCGGAGATTTCCAAGATCAAGTACAGCGGCCCGCTGTACTTTGATTGGGACGGAACCTCAGTGGCCGAGGTGGTGCCCAACGTGCAAGCGTTCATCGAGTCGCTGCGCAAACTTGGAATTGACGACGAGCACTACAAGCTGTACGCCACCGGAGGCCGTGGCTTCCACATCGAGATCCCGCCAGAGGTCTTCATGGAGAAGCCCAAGGCCGTGGAACACTTGCCTCTGATCTTCAAGGAAATGGCGCTGGACTTGGTGACGGACACCATGGACTTGCGAGTGTATTCCGGCCGCAAGGGCCGCATGTGGCGGCAGCCCAACGTGCAGCGCCCCAACGGCATGTTCAAGGTGCGCATCGACCATGACACGCTGGACGGAATGGACGAGGCGCGGTACCGCATGGTGTGTTCCGACACCGCCATCGACATTGACGTGTCTGCGGAGTTCAACCCCGGACTTGCCCTGCGCTTTGACAAGGCAGTCCAGAAGATCAAGCAGGTGCTGGGCAAGCGCAAGGGCGAGAAGCCTGTGGTGCTGCCAGCCAATATGCCTTCGATGGACGCCCTGATGGAAGGCCGTGGCATCAAGCCCGGCACAGGGTTCCAGACCATCGCCTTGCAGTTGGGTGTGTTTGCCAATGCGAGAGGTTACACCGAGGACGAGCTGGTTACCCGGTGTGCAGGCTTGCTGGAGTCGCATGAGTCGGACGGCTCGCGCTACAACAGCCAGGCCAAGCGCGAGCGAGAGCTGCGTCGCATGTGGGTGTACACCAACGACAACCCGTGCTACAGCTACTCCGCTGGGGCCATCAAGGTGTTGTTGACGCACCCCGCACCGGACGTGGAGGGCATGGCCGCCACACCCGAGGAAGTCCAAGCGATGATCGACACACCCATCGAGCAGCTGGAGCCTGATGTGGATGACCTTGCCGGTGTTGTATTAAACCAACACGGCGTGTTTGCCCGTACCGAGTTCGGACCCAAGCGCGTGTCGGCCATCTCGTTCGACAACGTGAGGACCTTGCGCTCGACGGACAACGGCACCATCGCCATGGTGGAGGCTGATGTGATGGTCAACGGCAAGACCATCTGCCGGTCGCCCATCGAGCTGGACACGTTCCACAGCGCAGGCAACTTCAACAAGTTCGCTGCACGCCACGGACACGCGTTCCAGGGTAATGATGCCAACGTGCGGGGCATGTACCTACGCTTGATGGAGAAAGCCAAATTGACCGGTGGAGACAACTTCGCGGTGACACGGGAAGGACTTGACGTCATCAACATCCCCAACCACCAAGACGAGAGGCTGCGCAAGCCCTTCTTGATCTGGGCGGACGGCAAGGGTGTGGTGCTGGAGCCGGAAGCGGCGCAGACCGGTTTGAAGATCTCGTTCCAAGGGTTTCCTGACCCACGAGGGCAGTTCAGGTCAGACTTGCACGACGCCCCAAACCTTGCCACCTGGCTTGAGGAAGGCAACCACAAGGAACGGATGCGAGTCGCTCTGGAGAATTTCCTCCAATGTCAAGCACCTAACTCCATGGCCAACCTGCTTGGCTGGTACATAGCATGCTTTTACCGGATGTTGTTCCATAAGGCGTACAACAAGTTCCCGCTGTTGCACGTGAATGGGGCCGCAGGATCGGCTAAAACGGAGACTAACAAGGCATTGCTTGGGTTATTCTATTATAACCAAGAGCCGCGTATGTTGACACCATCATCGACGGTGTTCGCCATCAACTACTGCGCCTCGGGCAGCGCGTCCATTCCTCTGGTGGTGGACGAGTACAAGCCGCACGAGATGCCAGCCGCCATGCACGACAAGTTGAAGCTGATCTTCCGTGACGCGTACAACTGCCGCGACGTGGCCCGGGGCGGCGGCAGCCGAGACAATGACGACTACCGTGTGCTGTCCTCGGCGATGCTGGCCGCGCCCATGGCCTTTATCGCGGAAGCGGTCGAGGACGAAGCAGCCCTGATGGAGCGTGTGGTGCTTGTCACCATGAGCCGACCGACACCCCTGCAAGCGAGCAAAAACCTTGCCCGCTACCTGCGGTTCTCGGAGTTCAAGGAATGCCTTGCAGTCATCGGCAAGTACATCGCAGCGGACATTGTGTCGAGCTACACGATCGACCAACTCAAGAAGGACTTTGACCCATTGCTTGAGGAGGCCCGCAAGCAGTTCATGCTGCAAGAGGGTGATATGTCCAACCTGGCCCCTGAGCAGCTGCAACGAAAGTTCTCTGCCAAGGAACGTACGGTGTTCAACTTCACGGTGGCACGATTCGGCTTGCGTCGGTTCAAGTCGCTGATGGAGGACATTTACGGCGACCAGCTCAACCACCTGATCGAGGACTTGGACAGCAAGCTCTACGACCGAATGCTTGACCTCGGCTCCTCCACGCAAGCGGAGTGGCTCAAGGTGCTCAACGTCATGGTCGATATGTCGTACTTGGATGACAACCTACCCTACAAGATGGTGGTCGGCAAGGACTACGCACTGGTGCACCACGGCGGCATTGACTGTGTTGAGGTATCACCTCGACTGGCCTATGCCAAGTATCGCCAGTATTGTCGGATGGCTGGCAGCCGTCCGTTGTTTTCAGGAGAGACCGCCTACTTGCACAGCTTGAGGGACGCGTCCGCAGTGGTCAACATGGGCCACACCGGAGGCAAGATTCAATGTGCAGGTGGCTCTATCCTGTTCGATGCACAAGGGCTTTCCGCCCTTGGCGTGCGAGCCTTCCGGAAGTGACCCAGAAAGGACGACTTGTCTTGATCGCAAACAGGAGCGCTATTCCCAGCTGATCTAGGATATACTCCCCCACCCAATTCAGGCGACAAGCCTGAACCCGTCGCACAAGCGGTCCTTGTGCACCACGAAAAAGGAAACGAAAATGTCAATGAAAAAACCTCAATTTGAAACCAACGAAGGTACCGAAAATGTTGCTCCTGAAGCCAGCCCCACAACGGCTGTTGCAGCGCCTGCAACATCTTCAGTGGCCATGGTCGGAGCCTCTGGCGCAGACCCTCTTGCAGCTCTCCAAGATAAACTCCACGTTGAATACGATACGCTTACTCAGGTGAAAGTGTCTCCCGGAGCTTGGCTGGAGCGCGAGACGGAAGAAAGCCTTGGCGACACCATCGTCCTGAAGCTGCTGTCTTGGCAAGACAGCTACGTGTGCTCCCCCAACGATGACTCTGCTGAAACTGACCTCATCAAGTACAGCGACGACGGCGTGACGTCCAAGGACGGAGTGAACATGCAGGAGCATCTGGCCCAGCTGAAGGCTGACGGCTACGAAGATGCCAAGATCAGCCAGCGCATGATCTTGGTCGGTGCCCTGAAAGAGTCCGGCAAGTCCACCCGCTTCCTGAACAAGCCTGTGCAGATTGATCTGCCGCCCACCAGCCGCAAGCAGTTCGTGCGCTACCGTGCCGAGACCGCCTACGCCGTGAGCGAAGGCTTGATGGATGGCGCGAAAGCTCTGATTGTGGAAGCGAAGATTGTCCAAGCCAAAGGTAAGGGCACGAACCGTTACTCCATGGCAACTTTCTCGGCTGCCTAACTCAACTGAAAGCCCGGCCCCGTGCCGGGCTTCTTCATTCACACACTATGCGATATTTCGTCATCGACACGGAGACCGTTGGTCTCAAGACGCCCGAGCTGCCAGCCTCCGGTGTTGTACAAGTTGCGTGGATTGAGATTGACAAGGACCTCAACGTGTTGTCCGAGCATTCCCACTACGTGAACCCAGGTTGTCCCATCGACCCCAAGGCATCGGAAGTCCACGGAGTCTACGACGACGACGTGAAGGACTGCCCGACACTTGCACAGGTGATGGACCTTGGCACTGACCCGATCACGCTGATTGGCCACAATGTTGCCTTCGACTACCGCTTCTTGTCCAACTGGGTTTACCCAGCGAAAGTCCAGACCTTGTGCACCTTGCAGTTGGCTCGGCTGTATGTCAAGCACAGCGCCAACCACAAGCTGACCACGTTGGTGGAGCACCTTGAGATTCCGCAGGACAAGGCGCACAGCGCACTTGGCGACGTGAAGATGACCAACACCTTGCTCAAGGTGTTGCTGTACATGGGGCGCACCACGCTGGAAGATGCTGTGGCCCGTGAGCAGACGAATGCGCTGATGCACCGCATGCCCTTTGGCAAGCACAAGGGGGAGCTCATGATGGAGCTGCCCAAACCCTACGTTCGGTGGATGCTCGACCAGACTGACCTGCCTCCGGCCATCCGCCGCAGTCTTGAACACTTCGTGAGGCTCGCATGACCTTTGACGACTACATCCCGCTGGCCATGCGCACAGCGAAGACCCTCCCTCTGGCTTTGGACATTGACCACGGCAAGATGCTGCTCATCTCCGAGGTGGGTGAGGTGGTGGACTGCTTGAAGAAGCACGTGATCTACGGCAAGGAGCTGGACACCACCAACCTGCTGGAAGAATGCGGTGACCTCTGCTGGGGCATCGCGCTCCTGTCAAGCCGCCTTGGCTTCGTGCCCGAGGTTTACCCAGTCAAGTCATACCGTGTGGCCACGGACATTGAGATGGTCTATCTGATGGCGCAGATGGCATCCAACATCAGCACAGGTGACATTCGCTTTGGATGCTCCAGCTTGCTCAACGCTGTGTCCAGCTTCCTGAGCCGATTCGACTTCACACTGGAGCAGGCGATGGAAAAGAACATTGCCAAGTTGGCGGTCCGGTACGGAGACAAGTACAGCGACTATGCGGCGCTGAATCGGGACTTGTCGGCTGAGGCCGAGGTGCTTGGCTAATGGCCACAGCACTCAATCGCATTCGTGCGACCCAGTATGCGGCTGGTAAGAAGCATACGCAGCGCATCATCGAGACGCTCGTGGACCTGCTCACGAAGGCCAAGGTGCCCGGTAAGGACCTGATGGCCTACATGCCCGACGCCCCGCTGGAGTACGCCAGGCCCGCCCTGATTGCCCCCTCCAACCGGGAGACGCTGGAAGTGAGCCCCTTGATGGTGTTCACGCCCCACATGCGAAGCCGGGATCCGGGCCTGTTCTTCAGTGCGTGGAAGAAGGCATGCAACCGGCTGCTGACCCGGCCGGGGCCTTCCAAGTGCACGTCGCTACCCGACCTGTCCAAGTTCCTGGGCTTCCCTGTGGGCCACGCAGCCATGCTGTTCTCGCCCCCTATCGGGGATTCGTACCGGGATCTGGTGCAGTTCGCAGCGGAGTCCGTCGCAGTGTTCGAGATGGTCTTCGGGGTGTCCGCCTCGGTGAACGACGACAACTACTGCGTGGAGGTGGACTCGTGCATCATCGGAGTCAAGAACCACCAGCTGTGCCTGCCCGGCTTGAGTACCACGATCATGTGTACGCCGACCGAGTTGAAGGCAAGCATGATACTGGAGCGAGGCCCGGTCTCTTGCTACGGCACGCTGGACATTCTGGACTGCATGTACATCTGGTCGGACGAGGCGGAGGACGGAGAGGAGATCAAGTCCCACTTGCTCTACCTGCGAGCCCTCAACGACCCCGAGACCTTGATTGCGGCCCAGCGAGCTGTACTGGCTGTTGACGGTGTGACCGTCGTGAAGCGGCCACGACGCCGCAGAGCTTCCCGCGTAACCCAGATGAGGGTGACCAAGCAAATCACGTACCCTGAGATGCTCTCGGACTTCCAGCGAGTCGAGGAAATCATCATGGACGAAGCGATACCGGACATCTCCCGTGTGTACGACATCGCGGACATTTTGGTCACGAAGTACATGGCGGAGGAGTCATTCCGAAGCCGCTTCGGAATCCGCCTTGGGTCCTTGAGAACGAGTACACTCTCAGAGGAGCAAATTGTTCGATTCAGGACAGGGTGGACGGAGTACAGCACCGCTACCTTGGCCCGTGCCCATAAGCGAGACTCACGTGACAGACAAGTATACTGACCCGATAGACATTGCCTGCGAGCAGGAAGACTTCTTCAGGCAGGAAGCCATCCGCAGGCAAGCCTTGGCGTCTGCACAAGAGTACGACCCCGAGTTCGATGGAGTGCACTGCATCGCTTGCGATGACGACATCCCAGACGGACGCTTGCTGCTTGGCAAGATTCGCTGCATCACCTGCCAAGAAATTAAAGAAAGACGAAGACGTTGAAAAAGTTACCACCACCCATCCCAGTCATCCACCCGCAACACCTACCACCGCCCAACTTGGCGGTGGTTTCCTTTCTGTGGTACCTGCTTGCCGACAAGTGGCAAGTTGGCCCCGGCTACGAAGCCGTTGGGTATGCCGCCATTGCTATCTTTTTAGGAGCAAGCTGGTTCAGGTACGTCGGGTCCCCTTGGTTCAAAATTCGGAGTTAAATATGCGTATTGCAATTGACATGGCTTCCATCCTCAAGACTTGCCTTGCTGCTGGCAAGGATGCTGAGGGCTACACCGTGGAACACGAAGGCAAGTCGGTGCAGATCAACACCGCTGCCTACGGCTACGAGTTCGTGGTCAACTCGATCAAGGCTGCCTTGGACGAGTTTGGCTTGGTGCCCATGGACCTCATCATGGTCACCGAAGGGATGCACAGCAAGGCTCCGCGCCTTGACATGGACTCCCGCTACAAGGCGACGCGTGGCAGCCGCCCCGCCGAGTACTACAACGAGTACCAGTCCCTGCAAGACCAAGTGCGCAAGGCGTTCCTCGACTTGGGTGCGCTGGAGATGGTCTGCGACAACGTGGAGGGTGACGACCAGCTGGCGTTCCTTGCCAAGCACACCGAGGAGGATATGGTCATCATGTCCAACGACGGCGACTTGGTGGCCCTGCACGGCGTCAACGCTCACGGCGCGAACGTCCGAGTGCGCATCAACGGCGAGGTCGGCTACAACAAGTTCGGCCCGTTCCCGCACCACTTGGTCACCACCTACAAGGCGCTGGTGGGCGACCCGTCCGACAACATCAAGGGCTGCCCCGGCTTTGGACCCAAGAAGTTCCTCGACTTCATTGCCAAGTACAAGACGACCGGCTTGGTCGAGCTCCATGAGATGCTGGAGAACGGCAAGTTGCGCGACTTGGAAGCTCTGGCCGAGGAGTGGCAGTGCCCGCTGCTGGGTATGCTGTTTGAGCAGCGCATCGAGATCCAGAAGTCCTACAACCTGGCCCGCCTGTACCCCGAGTGGGTGGACAACCTGACCAACCCTGTGCGCTGGTCTGTGGGTCTGGTCCGCAACACGGACGACGAGCGACTCAAGCCTTGGAGCATGGCCCAGCGTCTGGTGACCGCCGACAACTTCGACAAAGCCAAGAGCTTCTTCCAGCAGCAGTTGCTGACCTCGCAGTTCGTAGCGCTCGACCTGGAAACGACTGTGCCTGATGAGAGCGATGACTGGCTGGCCGCTTCGGGCAAGGATGGGGTAGACGTGATCGGCAGCAAGATCACAGGGTGCGGCTTGACCTTCGGCCCCAACAGCCGCTACAGCTTTTACGTGTGCACCAACCATGCGGACACCAACAACTGCTCCATGGAGCAGCTGCGTACCCTGCTGGAGTGCATCCCGCAGTCGCTCCATATCGTGTGCCACAACTCTGCTGGCTTCGAGCTGCCTGTCCTGTACAACGCCTTCGGCAAGCACTGGCAAGCCAACGGGTGGCGAGGCTTCCTGCCCAACACCATCGACACTCGAATCATGGCTTCGTTCTATGACGAGTCCGGCAAGCAAGGCTTGAAGGACTTGTCCAAGCGGCTGATGAACTACGACCAAGTGTCTTACGACACCGTGACAGGCGGGCGCAAGATGCACCAACTGTCAGGCGACGAGGTGTTCAGCTACGGTACGGACGACACGGCGGTGACGGCAGGCTTGTTCAACTTCTTCCGGCTGTTCATGCAACTCGAACACAGCTGGGACACGTTCATGGACACCGAGACGCTGCCGCCCTACCTGACGGCCCAAGCCTTTACCAAGGGCGTGCGCATCGACCTGCCCAAGCTCAAGCAGCTGTCCCGTGACGACGAAGCCGTTTATGACCAGTGCTGGACCACCTTGTCCAACTACTTGGTCGAACACGGCTGGGAAGGTGTGCATCCTCCGGTGTTCACTGAGATCAGCCCGGCCAACATCAAGCAAGCTGTGCAGGTGGTGCTGGGCACCGAGCTCAAGACCATGATTCGCACGATCTCCAAGCTGGCGATTCTGGTTCGTGATCTCGATGGTGGCGACCTGCTGGCTCGCTTCATCGAGGACAACGATCTGGACTCCATCAACAAGCTCGTCGCGCAGCACTGGACGAGCAAGCCGATCTTCAATGTGGGCTCACCTCTGCAAATCTCCAAGCTCATGTACAACGTCATGAACCTGCCTGTGCGGCTGCGCAACCCGGCCACGGAAACGCAGCGTGCCGCAGGCCAGCGTGAGGGCAACCCCCGCACGGATGACGATGCTGTAGGCTTGACCTTGAAGCTGGATGCAACACCGGAGACAGCCCCCGTCTTGAATGCCCTGCTGACCATGAAGTCCTGCAACACCCGCAAGGCTCTCTACTGGGACGCTTGGCCCTCGATGATTCACTGGGACACCGGCCGCCTGCACCCTTCGTTCCGCCAGAGCGCGACCAACACCCGGCGCTACACCAGCAGCAAGCCCAACTTGCAGCAGATGGAAGCCGGTCCGGTTCGGGCGTGTTTGCTGCCGGAACAAGGCCACGTCATTGCAAGTCTTGACTTCGCAGGTCAGGAAGTGCGTGCACTGTGTGCCCTGTCCTGGGACGAGAACCTGCGCTCTGTGTTTGTTGGCGAGTCTCTCAAGGACATCCACAGCATCACAGCCAGCACCTTGTTGGGAGTCCCCTACGAGCAGTTCTACGCGGAGTACACCTCGACCGACCCGGTTGTCCAGAAGACGGCCAAGGGTGTGAGGGACAAGGCCAAGATCTGCTTCTTCGCCTCGGCCTACGGTGCCACGGCCAAGAAGATTGCCGAGACGCTGGCCATCAGCGAGGACGAAGCCCAGAAGATTCTCGATGCCATCGACCAAGCGTTCCCCCGTACCGTCGAGCGTGCCGAGCGTGTGGAGCGACTTGTCAAAGAGCAGGGCTACATGACGCTGCACCCAGGCACCCGCCGCCACCTGCGCGACGAGATTCAATCGCCTGACAAGTGGGTTGCTGCCAAGGCAGTGCGCCAAGCTGGTAACGCGGAGATCCAAGGCTCTTGCGCCACGCAGACCAAGCGGGTCCTGTCCCGCATCTGGTCCAGTGACGTGCTCGACCAAGGTGCTGTGTTCATCGCCTCCATCCACGACGAGGTGGTGCTGTCCGTCCCGAAGGACCGCCCCGATCTGGTCAAAGCGGTGCACGGCTTCATGACCGAGGAGTTCTGGCCAGGCTTGCCTGCTGGCTCCAGCGTGGGTGTAGGCCCCAACTACCTCCAGCTCAACGAGCTGGGCGACTCTGCAACGCTTGAGCAGATCACCACCGCGATGGAGGCGATCTGATGAGGGTGGTCCACGCTACCCTTGGCAAGCACGTGTACATGGATGAGAACCTCGGTTCCCTGATCGAGTGCTTCTTCATCCACCACATGAGGGTGCCGAAGGCGTCCGTTGATTCGGAGGCCATACACCGGTCGGTTTTTGAAAACTCGAATGACCCCGAGTTTTTGTCCGAAGTTGCGGGTATGATGCTGCGCTATCCGACAGACCACCTCATTTTTGAAAGTGGCCTGTCGTTTCACATTTCGCCGCAAGGCAAGATCACCACAAAGAAAGGTTCGCAATGACCAATAACATCATCAACGTGCTGGACCACGGGAGCGTCCGATTGGTAGAGCACATGGGCAGCGACTTGTCCATCGTGCGAAACGCCCGCGTCAGCTACGACGCGGAGTGGCGCTCCGGCGAGGACGAGGGCAAGGATGCCAAGCTCATCGACTACTTGGTGAAGAACTATCACACGTCCCCACTAGAGGCCGTGAATCTCACCTTCGACGTGCGTGCTCCTATCTTTGTAGCACGTCAACACATGCGGCACAGGGTATTTTCTTTCAACGAAATATCAGCTCGCTACTCCGAGCTGCCTGCCGTCTTCTACACCCCTTGGGTGGATCAAATCACCACGCAGAGTCCGACGAACAAGCAGATGCGCACCAAGGAACAGCACCCGCAGGCACTGTACTTCCAAGACCTGATGCGCAAGACCTGTGCAGACGCCTTCACCGCGTACAAGGAAATGATCGACGCTGGCGTCCCCCGCGAACTTGCACGTGGCGTCTTGCCGATGAACACCTACACGCACTACTTCTGCACCGTGGACCTGCACAACCTGATGAAGTTCTGCAAGCTGCGCCTGCACCCCCATGCCCAGCACGAGATTCAGGTCTATGCCCAAGCCATGCTTGACCTTGCCAAGCAGGCCGCCCCGATCACCATTGCAGCCGTAGAACGGCACTGGATTGCCTGATGACACCAACCCTTGCCCAAGACATTGAGAAGTGCAAGCTCACGTTCCCGATGATCGCCCAGCCCAAGATCGACGGTGTGCGGGCTTGCTACATCGAGTCCTTCACAGGGCGATCACTCAAGCCGTTCAAAAACAAGGCGGTCATGGAGATCTTCTCCGACCCCAAGTTCAAGCACTTCGATGGCGAGATGGCTTGGGGCTCCATCAACTCATCCTCGCTGTGCCGGGATACGACTTCGGTGCTCAACACCGTGAACGGCTCGGCAGACGACGTGGTGTGGCATGTTTTTGACATCACGGACCACCAGGACTGGACCTACTCTCAACGCTACTCCGAGCTGCTGTCCCGTGTGGCTACCCTGCAAGACCCCCGCATCGTGGCCGTGCCCAAGCAGGTGGTGTGGACCAAGGCGGAGATCGACAGCTTGGACGCTGCGTGGGTCTCCGAAGGCATGGAGGGCACCATCCTGCGCAACCCGCTGGCCCCGTACAAGTCTGGTCGGTCTGGCACATCCTGCGGCAGCTTGATTCGCGTCAAGCAGTTCGCAGATGCCGAGGCCACCGTGGTGCGCGTCGTGCAAGCGATGGAAAACCGCAACGAAGCCAAGATCAACGAACTTGGCCACACCGAGCGGTCCTCGCACCAGGAAAACATGGTGCCCAAGGACATGGTGGGGGCTCTGGAGTGTGTCACAGCAAGCGGGCAGGCCATCACGGTCGGCCCCGGCAAGATGACGCACGACGAGCGCCGACACTTCTGGGCCAACCAAGACTTGCTGGTGGGCAAGCTCATCAAGTTCAAGTCGATGGTCAGCGGGGTCAAGGACAAGCCTCGCTTCCCGACATTTTTGTCACTTCGCATGGAGGAAGACACGTGACCTTCGCAAACCGTGGCAAGGCGGCGGAAGCCGCCGTCAAGAAGTACCTGAAGTCCATCGACGCGGTGGACACCATCCACTACCGCTACCCGGACTTCCGGGCTGGGTTCAAGTCCCCCGCACCGTGCGACTTCATGGTGCTGCGTCAAGGCAAGCTGACCTTGCTGGAAGTCAAGTCTGTGGAGCATGCGTACCGCTTGCCCCACAAAAATATGTCCCCTGACCAAGTGGCCCGCATGAGGATGTGGGCTTGTGCTGGGGCTGAGTCGTGGGTTCTGGTCCAGTTCACCACCGGGTGGAGGGCCGAATCCGTTGAGCATTTTCTGGTGCGCGATGGTGGCAGTTGGGACATGAGCCTGATTGAGCCGCGCCCGCTGGTTGCAGTGATGAAGGAGATCCTGTGCTGACCGTTTTCAACGACCTACACCTCGGAGCAATTCGCAGCTCCGGCACCACCGCGCAGTCGGCCATCGCCCTGCGCAGCTACGGCATCGACAGCTACATTGACCTGCTGCAAGGCGTCAACAATGACGTGATGCTGCTGGGCGACTGGCTCGATACCTACAACATCCCCATGAGCGATGTGCTGAAGGTGTACTGGGCCACGGCCGAGTGGCTGGCCAAGGGCTACCACCTGTACGCAGTCAACGGCAACCACGACTTGTCCAAGTCCTCCGAAAACTTGTCCTCCATGGAGTTCTTGTGCAAGCTGCTCGGTGCCCACTACCCATACACCTTCCACCACGTGGCCGCCCCTACGATGACGCCTCACGGCTACGTCATCCCGCACCTGACCAACCAGCAAGAGTTTGATGACGCCCTGGCTGGCGTCCCTGCATGCGATGTGGTGTACACCCACTGCAACATCTCCAACGAGTTCGCCAAGCAGGCCGACCATTCGCTGAACATGACGATCGGGCAGCTCAATAAGCTGCCCTGCAAGCATGTGGTGAATGCCCACGAGCACCAGACCCGCAGGATTGGCAAGTGTTGGATTCCTGGCAACCAAATCCCGACCAGCGTATCCGACTGCCTCGGCAGCAAGGCCAAGTCCTTCATCCAAGTCGATGGCGGCGAGCCCCGCTTGGTGCAGATCAACTCGATCGCGCACTGGTACGCTGAAATTGACTGGCGCAGCCCGGTTCCCACGCAAGCCCAGTTCGTGCGCATGGTGGGCACAGCGACTGCCGATGAAGCAGTGCTGGTGGCCACAGCGGTCGCGGACTACCGCCGCTCCTCCCAAGCCTTCGTCGTGGCCAACGCTGTCGTGATCGACTCGGTGGATGGCGCGGACGTTGCCCAATCGCTTGAGCAGGTCGAAGCCTTCGACGTGATGGGGGCGCTGCGCGAGATTTTGTCCCCTGAAGACATGAAAACCCTGGAGAGCCTGAAGTAAATGTTCACCTCACTCAAACTCACCAACTTCCGCAAACACACTGACCGCGAGATCAACTTCCTGTCGGACTTCAACGTGTTGCGTGGAAACAACGAACACGGCAAGACCACCGTGTCCGAAGCCATCGCCTATGCCATGTTTGGGGTCTCGTCCCTGCGCACCTCGCTGGACGAGACGGTCACGTACGGCAAGCCTGTCAGCTCCTTGCGTGTCGAGCTTGTGGTGTCCATCGACGGTGTGGACTACCATGTGTCCCGGGGCAAGAGCGGCGCGGAGATCCGCTACGGTGACCAGCACGTGACTGGCCAGACGGAGACCAAGGCGTTCATGGAACGCTTGCTGGGCACGTCCTCGCAGATGGCAGGCAAGCTGCTGTTCGCCAACCAGACGGAAATCCGAGGAATCCTGGCGCAAGGCCCGGCCGCTGCCAGCTCCCTGATCGAGACCTTGGCCAATCTCCAAGTTCTGGAGACCCTTGTGGAGAAGATCCAGGACCAGCTTCCCTGTGGCAATACCTCGATCTTGTCAGGCCAGCTGTCCGACCTGCGGGCCAAGGCGGGTGCCCCAGCACCGGCCGCGCCCTCACGGGAACTTGCTGACGCTGCGGAGCAGCACGTCTCTACCGTGGCCGACCGTTTGTCCCGCATGGAGGCAAACTTGTCCAGCCTGAAGGGCTCGTGGGTACAGGCAACGGAGGATCTGCAAGAGGCTCGCCAAGCACTGTTGAACAACGAGCGAGTGGCCAAGCGTCGCGCAGTGCTGGAGCAAGTCAGCCACCCAGGTGACGCTACAGTCTCGCAAGAGACACTTGACAACTTGATTCGTCAAGTCGCACAGGAGACCACCACCCGGGAACTTTACGACGCCAGCCAGATCGTGTTTCCCGACTGCCCTCGCTTCGATGGCACGGTGGCCGAGTTCGAGGCTGCCAAGCAGACGGCCGACTGGGACAATATCGCTGCTCAGGAAGCCCTACGGAACATCATGGTGTCTGAGGCTCAAGCCGAGGCCAAGATGATTTCTGACGACGTGTGCCCCCTGTGCAAGCAGGACCTGTCCATGGTGCCGGAAGTGGCCGCCAGCAACCTCAAGATCACCGAGGAGCTGGCCCAGCTTGAGCAGATGCGGGAGATTGCTACAAAGCAGCTTACCGCCGCCCGCTTGCTGTGCGCGACCTACGCGGACATGGAAGCGGACGACCGCCGCATCCGCCGCTTGATGACGCCACACTGGAAGGCTGGTGACACCATGCCAGTGACGCCACAGTGGGTGCACGGCGTGATTGAGAAGCCGGGCAACACCAAGTCGGCTCTGGCCGATGCCCGTCTGGCAGTGCGCGGCCACCAAGAGGCCATGGCCAAGTGGGATGCCGCCCAGGCGGAACTGGCGTCCCTGAAGGACGTGTCGGTGATCGACACCGCCAAGGCGGAGGTTGCCATTGGTGCCTACGAGGAGGCCAAACGTATTGTTGAACAAGAGCGTGGAACACTGGCCGATGCCAAAGTCCACGCGGCAAAGGAAACCGCAGCCTTTTCCATTGCCAAGGCGGCGTATGACCGCCAAGTGTTGGACCGCGCCAGCTTGGCCGAGCAGATCGAGAAGACGAAAACCATGATCGAGACCATGACTCACCACAATGAGCTGGTAAAGAAGCTGCGTGCAGCCCGTCCGGTCATCGCCAACAAACTCTGGACGACCGTGCTCGGCACTGTGGGCCACTACTTCTCACAAGTCCGTGGAACCCGCAGCATGGTGACCCGGGACAGCGACGGCTTCAAGGTCGATGGCCAAGGGGTAGGCGGCTTGTCCGGCTCCACTTTGGACGCCCTCGGGCTGGCCCTGCGCCTTGCCTTGGTAAAGACGTTCGTACCCACTGCCAGCTTCTTGGCCTTGGACGAACCAGCAGCCGCGTGTGACAGCACACGAGAGCTGGCCATGCTCGGCACCATCGCTGGTGCTGGATTCGAGCAAGTCCTGCTGGTCACGCACAGCGATCTGGCCGACAGCTTTGCAACTCAAGTCATCCAACTTTAAGGAGCCACTATGAAACGTACTGTGAAACAACCCGAAGGCCGCAAGCTCGATACTGGAAAGCTGCGATGGTCGCTGCTGCCACTGGGCACTGTGGCCTCGATCATCGACGTGCTGGAGTTCGGCGCCCAGAAATACGACGTGGACAACTGGAAGAAGGTACCCGATGGCAAGCGTAGATACTACGACGCGCTCATGCGCCACATGGACGCTTGGATTGGCGGCGAGAAGCTGGACCCCGAGTCCGGCCGCAGCCACCTTGCCCACGCCGGGTGCTGCATCCTGTTCCTGCTGTTCCTGGACCGCTGATGCGACGTCGGGTACAGAAAGTCAATCCTCTGGTGCACAAGGTTGCGCTCAACAACCTGCGCCAGAAGGTGGTGGACATGCGAATCCAGCTGCTGATGCTGGATGACGGAGAGTCCTGCGCGACCCATGTGCTGCTGCTCAACCAGCAGATCACGGTCCTGTCCCTGGCCCTGGAGGCCCGACAGATGCAGGACTCCGAGCCGTACCAAGCCTTGGCGGCCGCGCACGGTGTATTCCGGGCGTGCGCCGAGGGCGGGTTCAAGTGGAACAAGTCGGACGCGATGGTCGTCGATCAGGCGCTCGGTGTGTTTCTGGAATGGACAGGCAAGCTGCCGGTGGCCGAACTTGTAGAGGCTACCCGAAAAATGCTTGCCGCATCAACGTAGCCTCGGCCTGCCGCCTGCGTTGCAGGCCCTTGTACACGACCCCACCGGCCGTGTCCGGCTTCGTAATCAAGTCGCAGGCATCGGCCAGCCGTCCCTCGTTCAAGGCGCGACGCAAGCGGCTGGCCTTGAACGCGCCCAACCCGCAGTTGTAGGACCAGCTGGTGCAAGCTGCGTGAGCAAGTGGGTGCTCCAACAGCATGGGCGCAAGACTTGCCACCCTCAAGCCATACGCCTGTGTGGCGGCCACCAGTTCAGCGTACGCGTCTTGCTTGGATATGGGTTTGGTGCCCTTGCTGATTCCTGTCGTCATGCCGTAGCCTCTGGTCCAGACGGGCGGCTTGGCCAAGGTGTCCAAGTAGGGGTACACCTTGTCACCGCGCAAGACCTGGCACCCTTCAAAGGGCGCGATCAGGGCAGTGGCCGTTTCGTACCAGGTGACCACTTACTTCTTCCGCAGCCCACGGTCCATGAACCAGTAGCCGATGATGCTTCCCACGATACCACGGTCGAAGTCACCATAGATGGCCACGAAGGCAGTGGCCCAAGTCATGTTGGCCATCATGGCCAAGTAGAACAGCGCACACTTGTGCACCGTGTACATGATGATGCAGTGGTAGAACGTGAGCAGGGGCCGCATCGCTGCGGAGAACTTGGCCACCCAACCGCCCGCAGCGCGAGCTTCCGCTGTCTGGCTGGCCACGGCCACCTTCAAGGCATCCCACTCGGATGCGGATTCAGCCGCTTGAGCGTCCGCCCGGCGCATCTCGGCGTCATGGGCAAGCCGCTTGTCCTGGAGCTCGACTTGCACCATCGTCATGCGGTGCTCGTGGTCTCGCTCCTTGTCTTTGTCCTTCAGGTCCATCCAGTGCTGAACAAGACGGCTTGCGCCGCCGAATACCAATCCCAGAATTTCAAGCATCATTCGCCTTTCGCCCGTATTTTCCGGGTAGTTTCAGCGGTGTACCCGGCCACCAGCCAAATGAAGATCTGCACCTTGTCGGCCGCGTAGTCGGTGCGCCAGAACTCGTAGGCCAAGCCCAAGGCGAAGATTGCCATACCGGCGAAGCACAGACGCTGAATGTTGGTGTCCTCAAACCGATGAGACCAGACGGCGAGGAAGCTGCACGCCGAGATCAGTACCAAGGCGCAGCAAGTGGTGGTAAGCATCAGGTCCATGGTCGTTCACTTCTTCGGGAGGAACCCACGAATCATACTCTCTAAGTCCATCATGCGCACGGTGTCGTACACCTTTGAGCAGACGGCCATGCCGAAAAAGCCAACGAACAGCGAGGTCAACTCCAGTGGCAAGCCACTGCGTGTGGCCATCCACTGAGCACCATAGTATGACAAGGCGCAACCGCCCAGGAACATGGTGATCTTCTCGGGCATAGTGCCCTTCATGAAGGTGAAGGACAAGCAAGCCCCGATGAATCCCGCTGCCTTGGAGGCGAATACGTCGAGGTCAGGTATGGAAGAATGAGGCATGGTGATGGTCAGTAGTGCAACGCTCATTGTTGCATGGTTTTGGTGCCATCAAATGCCATTATGGGCTGTTGCTGCGCTGCAAAATACCTGTAGAGGTCTGCCGGTGAGGGCGGTGCATCGCCAGAGTCCCACGGTGTGTTATGCCCACTGCACACCAGCAAGTTGTTGCACAGTTCGGAGCAGATCAGACCGCCTGCGTTGGGTGTCGAACGCCCAAACAGGTGGAAAAATGGGCGCAACGCGAACATCAGGTAGTCCAGATACCCGTAAGTGCCCAACTCTGAGCTGAGAGCCGACTCCAGAGTCTCTTTGGTCACCAAGGTTGGGAACAGCGCCACCTGCGATGTGGTGTACAAGGGCCAGGGCCAGGGCCGCCTGCGCATCAGCAGGTGCATGTCATAGAACATCTGCCCTTCCATGTCCAGAAACCCACAATGGTACGCTGGCAAGCCGGTCCAGAACTTGCACAGCTTGCCCGGGGTGGAATTTGGGTTGAGGATGACGGCGAGGTAGATCATTGTGCGACAAAAATGTTCTCGAAGACTGTTCCATCTTCTACCGCCTCAATTTCGTGCCACGCATTCTCTTTCAGGACAATGGGCGTGGTGCTCTTGTCAGCGAACATCTCTAAGTTTTCTTTGCGAATGATGACCTTGCCAGCGTGGCACACCGTTGCATGCTGGAAAGTGTGTTCGTGCCTTGGCAAGCCTTCCCCAGCTTTGCAGTGGTACACGTTGTGAGTACACCCAGCATAGGTGAAGGTATGTGCTGGTATGGTGGGAATCATACTGTCTGCATTCCGGTGCTGCGTAGGGACAAGGGCAAGATTTCCTCGGACCGGGCTTCAGAGATCAAGCCGAACGTCACGAGGGCTTCCATGCCGGATGACATGCGAGGGTCGGAAAATACCACCTCTTGAGATGCCATCAACTTGTCATACCAGAGTCGAAGTGCAGGGGAAGACATTGCCGCAGTCACAATGGCAAGTTGTTCGGTATCCGTGAACTTCTCGATGAATTGCAGTGGGGTGCATTTGGTTTGCGGCACAGGTGCTTCTGCCGGTATAGCAGGCACGGGTTCATCAATGTGGTGGCCAATACCGATGTGGTCTGGGCACACTACCGAGTCCACAATCTCGCTCAGTGAGTCAACAATGACTGTGTTGATTACAATGCCGTCTTTGTTTAGAATTGCTACTCGCATGTTAGATCATCTCGAAAAGAATAATTTGACCGGGTTGCCCATTACTTGCACCGGTGCCACCATCCCCTGCTTGACCACCTGCAGCATACGGGCTGAAGCTGAGGTTGACTGTGGGGAATAATACTTGCGCAGATGCACCGTATCCACCGGAGAATTGTGGAGAACCACAGCCTGCAACAGATCCAGAAGCTCCCGCGAGGAACTTCGGAGTTCCGGGAGATTCGACACCCGGAGATAATGCAATAGCACTGACGTTTTGAGAGGTGGCGGCAAGCCCCCCGACTCCACCACTAAGACCAGAGGCTCCGGAGCCACCTGTGCCACCGCCACCCGCTCCATTGGATCCTGCGCTCGGCGCACCTGCACCACCGGCGTATCCATTACCGGCGCGCGAACCGGCTCCGCCGCCTCCACCACCCCCGCCGCCTGCGCCCCCGCTAGCTCCGCCAGAACCTCCAGTGGCGCTGAAAGTTCCACCGGAACCAACCCCACCGGCCCCACCGGCCCCATTAACGGTTCCACCACTTGAACCAGTGACTGTCATCACATCAAACGTGGTAGTACCACCGGAGGTGTTGGTATTACCAGACATCGTACCTCCAGCGCCAATACTATAGGTATATGACGCAGCTGGTGTTGCATAGTATTTCTCGGAGTACCCGGGACCTCCAGCTCCACCAACGGAATAGCTAGGGGTAGTCCTACTAGCCGATCCTGTAGCACCTGATACAAACACATACAACCGCTTCACATCAGAGGGTGTTGTATATACCGTACCAGATGTAAGGCTACGTACACGTATGCTACTACCACCAATACCAGTAAGAGCAGAACCGTCCACGGCAGGCAACTTGCCGGACGAATCCAACTGAACCACAGAGTTAGCACCTGTGCCCACGTTCAGCACCGCAGCTGTACCAAGACCAAGGTTGGACCTTGCACCCGCAGCCGTGCTGGGAACGTAACTCACGCACTGCCACCCATTGACCGTGCCCGAGGTCGTCTTCGGAGCGAAGATCGCTACATCCCCAGCCACCACGGAGATGTTGGCGCTGTTGGGCAGGAGCAAGGTGGTGGCGTTGTGGGTAAGCGTCGGTGTGCCGGAGAATCGCACGACCACAGGCCCTCGGTAGTTGGTGCCCAGGCTCGTGATCGACGCCGTGCCGGTGACAAGCAGCTTCATGCTTGCCTGTCCGCCAATGTCGATTGTGGCGGATGCCACGACGCTGACTTCGGCAGCTTGGTACGCCTCGTTGAGAACGTCCCAGATGGTGCCAAGAGAGGCTCTGGCAACGCCGTTGGTTGGGTTAGGGTAGGTGTCGCTTACACCTGTTCGTGCGGGAAGCATCGTCATTTTCAGTAGCCTTTGACAGTCAAATCCACGGTCGCGCCGGACACTGCGACGTGGGAAGAATTGTACACCTTGACCAGTCTGCTGATCTTGTCAATCTCCACGGTCTCGCCCCCAGACAAGTTGGCTTGCAGGGTGGCCTGAATGTTGACGACTTTGGTGAAATTGCTGGTCAGCGGGATGGTGGTTCCGCTCGCGCTGATGGGCAAGTCGTTCACTTGCTCCTCGATGTCCGGCGCGTCGATCACGAACGCCATGTAGGTGATCTTGGGCTGCACAGTTGAGGGTGTCAATGTGACACGGAACTGGTACACATCAGCAGTGGCGGGAATCTGGCCGGGCCAAGGTGCCCATGGTGTGGCATCCGCGTAGGTTGGGTCATTGTCCGGCCCGTAGAAGCTGCCGGAGTTGGATGAGCCGTAGAAACTGCTGGAGTCCAGTCCGAAGAAAGAGCCTGGCCCAATGATGCGGTACTCGATCGTGGTGGTGGCCGCACCCTCGGTAGTCAGCAGCAGCGTGGCGTTGCTGCCAGTCAAGATGGTCGGTGGGACATACCCAAGCGTGGTGTACACCAACTCACCCCAAGACGCAGGGTCGTAGAACGGGTAGTTGTCCCCGATAGCGGAGCCGCCGCCAGTGTCGGAGTGGTAGAAGCTGTCGTTGTCCGGCCCGTAGAAGCTGTCCAGCCCGGTTGCAACAATGTTACCACCAGAGATCGACCCACCGGTTATCGTACCGGGGTAGCCCAAGGCATCCAGGTCGAAGGTCACCAGCACGTTGGCCAGAGCAGCGTCTCCGAGGTCGGTGATGATGTACGCTGGATTGACGGACTCGTTTCCGCTGGTGTCCACCGCCTTGATGAGAAGCGTAACCGGGCCGGTCGGCAGTGTGGTCATGCTGTATGGCGTCTCGGTCAGGAAACCTGAGTGCATGGGCGTGGCACTGGCCCAGTTGACGTTGTTCCCAACATGGAACCGAACTTGGTAGCCACGCAGATCAAGCACGGACACCGGGGTCCAGGCTAGGGTAGTGCCGTAGATGGTCAGTGTTGGTACATCTGGAGGCGGGGATGACTTGCCAATGATGGTGTGAGTGAGATATGACCAGTCTCCGCTGATACCTAGGGTAGCATTGAAGACCCGGGCACGAACCGTGTACGCCTCACCGTCCTGCACACCGGAGAAGTACGTAGAGCCATTCGACATGGCCACCGTAACGGATTCCCACGTATTGGTGACCGTCTTTTTGGCTTGTATTTCGACGAAAGATGCGCCAAGGTAGCCAGTCTGCTGCCACGATACTTTCAGGCGAGACACAATGTCGCCCGACCCAAGCACCAGCAGCACATCCTCCCCAGACTCCGCAGCCAGACCTTGCACCAAAGGGATGGAGAACGGGTCTGGCAAGTCGGTGTTGGGTGTCTCATCCTCAACAACAGCGTCTGATTGGTCCCAGATGGTGGGGTCGTCCTCTTTCAAGGCCAGCTTGATGGGTTCCCCCACCTTGTACGACTTGTCCAGCACCCTGAACACCTTGTTGGTCATGCCGAACAAAGGCAAGGTCAAGGTCAGGCGGTCGCCGGGGCGCAAGCGCCAGGCCGCGTAGGAGAAGTCAGCCGTGATGGACAGAGCGTTACGCGTGTCCTCCATGTGGATGCGAGCCAAGTCGTGTACACCCTGCACGTTGTTCGTGTAGGGGTAGTCCACGTCGATTACAAGTTCTTCCCCGTCGGACGCCCGGTATTTGGCGTTGGTGTACGGGGTGTAGTCTGTAGGGACGTATTGGTTGGCCGGGCTGGAGTAACGGCCGCGAACCAAGTTGTACACGTCCACCAAACCAGGACCGGCATTGACGGCCAAGGACCCAACAACAGCATCTTGTTGTAAAGCTACAACAGGTGCGCGGTACTTGCCAGCGTAGACGCTCCAAGTGGTGGCGTCCAGAGTGCCAGCCATCGAATCTGCCATCAGCTCAAGGATCTTTTTCGGAGCCTCGCCCGCCGTCACCACACCGTTGAAGGTGTAGCGCTTGCGTGTGGGTGTGCCTACCATGTCGTCGCAGTCATTGGCAGCGGCCGAGTAGTCGCTCATGGGAATGGACACGTCCGGCACGCCGATGTACGGGCCGCGCAGGTAGTCCAGCATCACCAGAGCAGGGTTGTCGCTCCACGCCGTGACGCCTGTGCGGGGGTCGTACAGCTTCTTGCCGGAGATCAACGCCTTGACGGAGGGAACTCCGTTCTGGAACTCGGGCTGGGTCAGGTTCAGGGTGATGACCAAGTAAGCGTGCCCGGGCAAGGTGTGGTCGGCCGTCCATTTGGCTGGAAGGATGTTTTGTAGGTACGAATCCGCAGGCTCCCCCGGGGTGCCAAGGTGCTTCTGGATGTTGAGCTTGGAGTTAGACGTAGACCCACTAGAACCATTCAAGCTACCAATGTAGTTATAGCTGATGGTATAAGTATCAATAATACGATAGACGCTTGGGCTAATAGTGACTAAAGTACCTGAAATGGTAAAATCTACAGGTACTGTATATCCATCTTCGTTCCTACGTACCGATACTGAGCCCGGAACGTAATTACTTGGCAGTGTCCAAGTGTCTACTTGGTACATATTCTCAGAGATAGACTCGTTAGTACCATTGTAGTACACACCGTTGTACACCCAACCATCATTATTGAGATCACCAACGAGCTTATCAGCTATGTAGATCTCATGGTAAGCAGTGATTTCATGGGCGGCCATTTCCACCACGAGGTGCTTGAACTCGTCGTTGTCCCCGCTGCTGAAGATGGCCACCACGTTACCGCCTACCATGTCCTTACCGTAAATGGTGCGGTAGTACTGCTCCGTGGTCACATTGGTGACCGTACGGTCTTGCAGGGATGCAAGGGCTGCGGCCTGCGCGGCGGAGGCGCGGGCAGCCAAAGCAGCCTTGGCTTTCTTCTGTTGAGCATTACCGAATAGAGTCGCCCCGATCATAAAAGCGATCCGGCCGTAGGTCACACCCAGCACAGCCACAGTGGAGAAGAAGCTGGTAATCGAGGAAACTACCGCCGCTTCAACGGCGAAAGCCGAACCCGGCAGCAGGGCCAGCAGGAGCAATAGAACCGCCTTCAATTGAGGCTCCAGAACGCCGCAGCAGCAGATTGTGGGTAGAACTGGAATCCAGAAGGTATGGAAACACCAATCACGTAGGGGCCAGAGACGATACACATACCCCCAAGTGTACTGGGAAGCAAGGCCAGGTCTCCGTCTTTAGGTGACGTACGCAGCTTGGGGCCAAGTCGGGCAGACACCCCAGACTCCAGACCGCCAACGGATGAGATCACCCGCATGGCGGCTACCTTGTTGTCCCACGTGGGCAAGTCTGATAGAACGTGCCTGCCAGTGCAGTACGCTACCCACTCCGATGCGAACATCACGCAGTCGTGCACACCCCACTCGAACGGGGTGTAGAGCTTGCTCATGAGGTACTGGTCCAGCTTCATCACAACCCCGATTTCTGGAATTTCTTGGAAAGCCACAGCTGGGGGTTGGCAAGCAGATCAGCCTGATACACCATACCCAAGCTGCCTGGGCTCAGGCTCTGGTGGGTGATGTTGTTCAGGCGCAGGTTGCGCGGGCGCTGCAACCGGTCGGCCGCAGGCTTGCAACGGACCGTCACCGACCCACCGCCGTCCTTGCCCACGTCCACCACCATCTGGTCAAGGGTACCGTTCCAGCACATGACCGGCACATCGACCAGCACGCCATCTGCCAAGGGGCAGATGTACAGACGGGCGCTCTTGCCCCTGTAATCCGTAGCCGGAACCAAGGTCATGGCCAAGATTGTGGGGTCCGCTATGTTGAGCGTCAAATCAATCGGGGACGACTCCAGCTTCACCATCTCCTTGACATCGTTGATGGCGCTCAACGTACCGGCCCCGATCCACGTGTTACTGCCCCATACCAGGTTCTGGTTCCAGGTGGTGAATCTGATGGTAGCCGCCCGGAACTCCAGCTCGGCGAAGAAGGCGACACTGATGTACTGGGCGGACAGCGCATTTTGCTGCGCCGTGGTGAGCGTGAACACGTCAGATTCTCCAGTCTTCGAGCAGGTCGAGCGACGCGCCGCTCACCACCACTGTGGAGTAGTCCCACCCGACCTCTGGCTGCTGCTGCCGAAACAAGGCGGTGGGCTTGTCCCACACTACAGCGTCGTTCGTGGCCCTTGCAGTACGGTTGGCGGGGGCAAAGCTCACGGTAGCCGTTCCGGTGCCCGACAGGGTGACGTCGGAAGTGACCATCACTACTTGGCGGTCATACCCGGAGCCAAGTCCAAGATAATCCCCGGCCTTGAGGGTCGTGTTGGCCTGCCCAGCCCCTGCAGTGATGGCCATGCTGGAGACCCCCGCAGCAAGTGAGCTGGATAGGGTGGGGCTTCCGCGCATGGTCCCTATGGGGGCTGGGCGACCGACGTTGTGCAGGGCGAGATGGTTACGGTTTCCCTCAAGCTGCATCAGCAAGGCTTGGTACGGTCCAGACTCGGCACTCGTCAACTGGTCGAACGTGACAGCGACCTTCCACAGCGGGTATCCGCCGTTGATGCCCTGCACGCCGAAGATGCTTCGGTGCACCACGTCTTGGGACATGCGAGACCAGCGCATGTCACTCACTCGTAGGGTGGAAGGGAAGCTCAGAATGGTCATCGTTGCAAGGCTCCAGATTGTTCAAGTTGGTCCACCAAGCGGGCGTTGCCTGCCTGGACAGCTTGCCCGACCAGCGCCCGGATCTGGCCTTGGTCGGACCGGCTGTCAATGTTGACCACCAGATTCTGTGAGATGGTAACACCACCCATGCCGCCCAGCTTCTCAGCCGGTGTGATTACACCCGAATTTGCACCAGTCATCAGGTAGTCTCGGCCACCCATGGAGAGCAACTCGGTACCACGCTCGTTCACTTCATAGACCGAGCGCGGGTTGACTGAGCCTCCAGATGCGAAGCCAGCCAGTGCCATCACCTCTGCGGATGCTCCGGAGTCGGACGTTACACCTCCACCAAACAAACCGGAGAACAGACCGCCAATATCGCCCTTGGCCAGAGACCCGCCAAGGGAGGACATGATGCCCCCGCCGACGCCGCCAAGCAGGTTGTCCATCATGCCCTTGACGATCACAGTGAGTGGGCGCTCCAGCAAGGCTTCTTGCAGGTAGTTGCGCAGCTTCTGGCCACCTTCCTTGCCGCCCTTGAGCAAGCTGGTGGTGATCGAGCTGGTCAACGCTGCGCTGGTGTCGGCGGTGAACTGCTTGATGTCGTTTTCGCGTTGGGTCTTCATCGCATTGACCTTGGCCATCTCGGCCCCGACCTCTCGGCGCTGGATAAGAGCCTGCTTGTTGGCTTCCGCCTTGATGCGATTGTCCACCGCGTCTTCCCACGACGTGCGGTTGCTGGCTGTCTCACTTTCGGCCAGTAGATTGCTCCACATGCGCTCGTTGTTCTGCGCCTCGGTCACCACTTTGTTGTAGCCTACCAGCTCGTCAGCGTACTTCTTCAGGTACTCGATCTTGGCCTTCGCCCCAGCAGCTTCGACGTCAGTCATTCCAGCGGTGAACACCGTGGGCAGGGCATTCTCGGCAAGCTGCGCATCGTGCTTGTCCATGGCCAGCACAATCTTGTTGTACTCGCCTGTCGTGGCCTCCCGGTAACGCTTGAGGTCTTCGTAGCGGGCCAGTCGGGCACGCTCGTCTTCGGTACGGGCAGCGTCGCGCAGCGCCTTGCCCTGCGAGTTGTAGATGGCTTCCTTGGCAGCGGCCAGATCCTTGACCTTCATCTTGCCCAAGGCTTCCAGCTCTTTGGCAGTACCTTGGTTGATGGTGGCCACCTTCTCGTTGTACTCATCCTCGATGGACTTGACACTGGCAGCCACCGCCTCTGCGTGCGTGCGCAGACCGGCCTTTTCTTCAGCGTCGATCAAGCGGCGCTGGGACGCGTACGAGCTGGAGATTTCCTGCAAAGCGGAGGACAAGTCCTTCTTGGCGTACCCGAGGTACGGTGCTCCGGTGATGTTGTCTTTCAGAGACAGGTTACCAAATTGGTTCTTGGGTGCATTGAGTGCTTGGTTGTACTTAGTAGCCTCCGCCACCTCCTTAGACGCCAGCTTGTGCCCGGCGATCTGGAGATCAAGTTTCTTCTCAAGATCAATCAAGTCCGCGATCTGTGCGTCCAGGTCGGCCTTGCCCTGTACTCGGTTGTACCCGGTGCTGGCACTGAACGGTTCATTACCGGTAGATGGCAGGTCCATGCGGTCGCGCTTGGCTTGCAGGGCTTCTCTGGACGACTTTGCGTCAGACTTCGCCTTACCGATGTCGCGCTCGCGCAACAAGTCCTCAAGGGAAATGTTGCGGCGCAGGGCTTCCGACTTGTCGTTGAGCGCCTTGGTCTCTTTCTCAAGCCGGTCGATCATCGCCTTGGCGGTGTTCTCAGCCAGGTTACTCTGCGCCGACTCCAGGGCCTTGCCACTGAACAAGTCGTACAGCTGCCATGCGGTGATGGCCAAGCCGATCACGGGCAGGAACCTGGAAATCCATGCGATTGTGGAAGCGACCCCGGTGGCGGCCGTCGTCATGGCAGAAGCGAACGCGGAGGTACCAGTGGCGGCCGTGGTCATGGCTGCGCCGACCGTGGTGACCTGCTGCGCCATGTTCATTTTGGACATGGCCGTCATGTCCACAGCCGTCTTCAACCCCAACATGGCAGAGGTAGAGGTCTGGATTCCCATGGCAAGTTGTGTGAACTGGCTTCCGGCGAACATGCTCAACTTGAGAGCCACCCAGCCCGCACCGACGACAGCCAGCACGTCAGCCCACTTCACCAGGAACACGATGGTTTCACCGATGCCCACGATGAGCTTCTGAAGGCCAGACTGCATCTCCGACGACTGGAACATCTCGCGCAGTCGGGTGGACACGTCCAGGATGTAGGGCTGGGCCGAGGTGAAGGCTTCGACCAAGGCAGCCTGCCACGAGCTGGTCACCGACATCATCTGGTTCTTGCTCGTCAAGGCCAGCTCGGCAGCTGCTTGTGCCATGAAACCGAAGTGGTCCTCAATCTCGGCACGCATCTCCTGCGCCCGGGTCATGCCGCCGTACTTCTTCTGATCCTCGGCTGGCTTGGCCAGCGCATCAGATGCCTCCACGATCAGCTTACCACCACGCTCGCTGGTCAAGGTGTGGCGCAAGCGTTGGCGCTCCTGCGCGTCTCCGATCTTGTTGATGGCGACCGTGTACTCCTCGGCCAAGGTCAGCAAGTCCTTGAACTTCTTGGTGTTCTCGTCCAGGGCGCTGAACTTCAGCTTGTCCATGGCGTCTTGGGCAGACTTAGACCTACCAGACATATCCACATACATATTGCGCAGCGCCGTACCAGCGCTGGAGCCGCCAATGTTCAAGTTGTTGAGCATGGCCACACCGAGGGCCACGTCCTCCAGGCTGACGCCATATTCCTTGTGCACCACCGAGGCGGTTTTCATGGCTTCGGTGATCGACTCGACAGAGGCTTTGGAGGTGGCCGCTGTCTTGGCGATCACATCCCCCACGTAGGAGAAGCTGCGGGCGTCCAAGTTGAAGGCCGTGGCAATACCCGTCAGCGCCTCGGCGGCTTTCTTGGAGTCCACGTCACCGGCCACCGATAGATTCAGCACGTCACGGATGGCATAGCTGGCGTCGGTGGCATTCTGCCCGGCCAAAGCCAACGTCTTCATGCCCTCGGCAATCGCTTGGGGGCCGATGGGGCCAGACCGGGCCATCTCCAGCATCTGAGACGTCAGGGCGGCTGTATCGGCTGTGGTGTACTGCGCCAGCACGCGCATGGTTTCCAGCGTGTGATTGACCTCGGAACCCTGCTTGATCGTCTGCACAAAGGCGTTGCTGATCGCCGCGCCAGCGAGCAAGGGACCCATGCGGCCCCACGTCAGCCAGAGCAAGTCGAATCCGCTGGCCAAGCCCCGGGCGGCGGAGCGCGCGTCGTTGGCGTGCAACGCGAAACTTTGCAGGTTCGTGTTCGTCAGCTGCGTCAAGGGGGCCATCTTGGCCTTCTTGGCAGACAGCGACTCCACCTGAGCGCTCAAGTTGGACAAGGAGCCAGTCGCCTGTGCGGCAGCCACGGCACTCTGGCCAAAACTTTGGGTCAGGGCGTCCGCCGATTGGCCGGAGTCGAGCCCGCGTAGGACTCGGCCCTGTACTCGGTACTGAGCACGGGGGTCCATCTGTGCGTATCGGTCGTCCAGCGACAGTCTCAACCGTTGCGACATGGTTGTGTAGCTGCCGGACGCAGCATCCGTTGCCGCCTTAACTTGGGCCTGGATACCGACGAACCGTGAGGTCTCAGCGTTCAGCGCCGCTTGATTGGCTACCTGGATCTCACCTTGGGTAGCCCGCATACGCATGTTTGCCAACCACTTGTCGGCATTTTCACGGGTATCTGCGTCTCCCAGCATCTGGGTCGTGCCCACCTTGGTCTTCAAGCGGAGCAACCACTTGTCTGCACCCTTGCTTGAGCCTTCATCGAACCCATCCCCGAACGCCTTGCCAGCATCCGCCCCCGCCTTGGCCGCAGGCGTACGCACATTGCCAAGCGAATTGGCGATCTGGTTGGAAATCTGTGTGCCCATCTGGCCAAAGGTCACCACAAAGGTGCTGGCCAAGGCTTCGATGCTGCGCGTCATTCCGGCTACGCCGGACGACATATTGTTCATTGCAGTCGCCATCTGCATGATGGCTTCGCGGGACTCTGTAACCGCCGTGCGCGTAGCACCCTGCGATTTGGTCATGCGGTTGCTGTTGGTCGTTATCTTGTCGATAGCATCCGCAATACGCTCTAAAGCTACAGCATTTTGCGTGATCTCAACAGAGGTTGTCATGGCATGAAAATGGCGGGTTATAGGCCCCGCCATTTTAGCTCAGGAAGTAGCTTTCGCTGCTGCCGCCCGCTTGGCATACTGCACGTCAAGCCATATTCGGTCGAACATGAAGACGTATTCACGCAGTTCTTCGCTGTCTGTCACCGACAACTGGTGCAGTTGGCAGTGGGCAAGCAGCTCAGACACGGGTATTGGAAGCGGCTGGCCCTCTGTGTACGCCCGGCTACGGGCCAGCTCTTGGTACTGGTCGTAGTAGTAAGCAAGGTGGGGCTCCAGAGTAGGTGCAGTCAGCAGAGCTTTTGGGACAATCCCCATCTCCTCTGCTGTCTTCTGCAAGAACTCCATCTGGTCGCCCCACTCAGCGAGCCACTCGAACAGCTCCCTTACTTTTTTGCGTCGGCCTCGTCCTGCTCGGTTTTGAAGTTGGCCATCTCAGATGCTTGGACGTGGACCCATTCCCGGAAGTCCTTGACGCCAAGCAGCAGCTTGGCGTTGGCCTTGCTGTACTCCAGCTTCTCGCCTTTGAAGGTCATGTCACCGCGCCAGCCAAGCAGGATGGTTTCGGCGTATGTGTCAACAGTGATTTCATCAGACTTCTGCTCGGCCGCATCCGATTTGGTCTCGATCACGCGCTTGTGCAGCTTGTACTGCTGGGCAAACATCTTGGCGAATTTCTTGTTGCCGAAGCGGGCAATCAAGAACTCAACGTCGCCAGCATAGGGGACCCATGTGCCGGATTCTTCAGCAGCGGTGTCAGTTGCAAAGTCAGAAAAGATGTCGATGGACATTGAATGTTCTCCAGGGTTAAAGACCCTCGAATTTTAGAGCAAAAAACACGGGCGCAAGCGCCCGTGAATGGTCATGTGAATGACCCCCCAGAGAACTCTTTAGACGACGGCCACACCCACGCGGTCGATGAAGACCAGTTGACGCAGGGTGGAGTCAGCATTGGATGCGTCGCGCAAGGCTGTGAAGCTCACGCTGGCCATCAAGTCCTGATCTTTGCCGCCAGCCACCACTTTGTGGGTGCTGATGTTGGCCACAGGAATCGTGAACACATAGCCGTTGCCGGAACCGTCCACCGAGCTGAACACCAGCTCGGTGTTGGTGTTGTTCAGGAAACGGTCGAAGATCGAACCATCGGCGAAGTAGATCTCAGCTTGCAGCGTCAGGTTGATGTTGCCAGAGCCAAGGCCAACAGGACCCAAGCTGCACAAGGCGTTCTGCTCGCGCAGCGAGTTGTCGTAGGACATGCTGATGGATTTCACCAGGCTCAGGGGTGCGCCGTTTTCCCACAGCACGCAAGAGCTGCCAGACACACCAGAATGCACGTCGTACGTGTACGAAGGCGTAGCGGCGCTGGGCAGCAGAGTGGAGGTGCTGCGACCGACACCGGAGCCTTTGAAGTCGAACTTGATGCTGGACAAGCCGCCCTGCGACAAAGCCACATCCATCTTGGACGGGGTTTGGCCGGTGTACTTGAAGAACTGGCCCACATCGTTCAATTCTTTCTGGAAAGTGAACGAGGTCTGGGTGGTGCCGTTGGTCAAGCGGCTGGACTGGACGGCCACACCGGCGACAGCAGTACCGGCCACAGCAGGGGTGTTGGCATCCAACGTGATGACGGTAGCGGTGGGAGCCGTGGTCTTGCTGACGCGCAGAATCTTGCCGTTGTTGGCGTTCGCACCAGCGGAGACGCGGAACCACTGACCCTTCTTCAAGCCGGTGAAGGCGCTGGAGCCTGTGGGGGCAGCCGAGGCAGTGATCGTAGTGGCAGTGAAGTCAGCCGTGAAGGTGGCACCCACACCGTTGGTACCATACACCGTGTATGCGCTTTGCAGGGCAGCAGACATCAAGCGGTCAAACTCGGCGTATTGCAGCTCGCCGCCAATGCCCCCGGAGCTGGAGGCCGACACAGGGACCATAGAGCTTACGGAACGGTAGGCGTTGATCTCTTTGGACATCTCTTTGGAGATGCTGTAATCGAACGACTCGTCGAGCACGCGCAGGGCATAGACGGTGCCAGAAGCAGGCGTAACACCAAAGGTGGCTTCGGGGATGTACGATACGTTCAGGCGGGAAGAAGAAGCTAAGGTAGGCATGTTCACACTCCAGGTTGGTGACCCGTAGTGTAAGGCGCTGACCTACCGTTGAATATCCGCGAACGCCGATAGTGCTCCGGCTGTCAGACGTTCCTGAGTGTTGTTGTCACAAAAGCACTGAACCGTCATTCACCATATACCTTTGGCCAGCCGAATGATATATTGTGCAGCCACACGGCACTGGCAGTTGGAGCGGCCATCACGGCAGCTTTGTGAATCTCGGCCACCTTGAAAATCTCACCATCGGATGTGGCTGCGGCGAGAAAGATCTGGTGTGCAAGTTCTGGGGTCATCTGTACAAAGCTACCATCCATTGTTTTCCACAGGATAGTGGTAGGCATGTTGGACCCCATCAGCATAAGACCAATATGCTGTGATCTGGACGTTAGGTCGCTGTGGAACCATTTACCATTGACTTGGTATCCACCTTCAAGAGTTCTACGGTCCCTCTCGGATTTTATGTCTTCCCACCTCTTGGCTTTCAGCTTAGGAAGCTCAACTAAGTCAAGCACGTCGGTATCTTGCAGTGGTACACAACCTTCAGGTAGTAGATTCTCATTTTCGTTAGAATCTATGAAGATAATCTCATTAGATGTGGTTCTATAGTATGGCATTATGCTGTCCTAGCGTACCATGAATAACCGGCTGTTAACGAAGTTGGGGCTGTACTACCTATACCATTAGGAGTCGATAGTGTAGACGCAACTTTATAAAGCTGAGATGGTGTCGTAGATTGTGTCATCAAAAAATACGTACCATTATATGCTATAGTTGATGGGGAGGATTCAGAATTAGTTGGTGTAGTAGTATGCACATTCCAAGTCACTCCATCAGCACTGTAGATTAGATTCCCTGGTACTTTCATCCAGAAATACCCACTAGCAAATATAAGCCCACCTTGGTTAGCTTGGTATGTGAGTGTATATGGAAGTGTAGCTACATTAGACCAAGTGATACCATCGGTAGACCTATATACGTTACCACCAGTATCTAGTATTAGGAAATATGAGCTTCCGAAAACGATACCCAACGCATACTTACCGTTCGAGAATACCTGAGTTGCGTTTGTAAATGTGATACCGTCAGTACTTACGTATGAGTACCCATACCCACCGCTAAACCCAACAGTTGCAAATTTAGTACCGCTCCAACAAATATATGACGATTGGTTAAGGTTAGTAGCACCTGCTGACCATGTTATACCATCTGTACTATAGTACTGTGGCGCAGCATTACTATTACCAAGTACGAACCTAGTACCATTCCAGATACCCTGCTGCATCCAGCCGTTATAGTATCCTCCTGGACCATTTGTGGTTCTAGTCGTCCATGTGGCTCCACCGTCTGCGCTGGTGTAAAATAAAGTAGTCGAGCCAGTAGACAATACTATTAAGCTACCGCTAGACATTAGAGTAGCATAAGCAATGGTTGCACCATTAACGCTGCGGGCAGTCCAAACTATACCATCTGAACTGGTGTATACAGCTGGGTTAACATTAGGTACAAATGCAATCCATCGAGTGCCATCGTATATGATCTGCCCCCCAGACACCATACTGGAGGCATTTCCGAAGTTGACGTTAGACCCGTAAGAAACATACTTAGAGTTAAGTTGCTGCAAATTATGGTAATTAGCGTCGTAGGTTAGTGAAGTACCATTTAATACGGTGAACTTACCGGTACCTAGTGTAAGTAGATTAGATGTGCTTGGATACACGATAGCATCGTTAATTGCTACTTCTACTAATGCACCACCAGACCCACCTGTGGCACTCAAAGTACCTGCCGATAGGGTCAAGCCTGTACCTACCGAGATTTCTTCGATGGCACCAGTACCGGCAGTGGTTCGTCCAGCCAGCCGTGCAGCTTGCATCGTCAGGCCGCTGGACCCGATAGCCCCGGCTACGGCTACGCCGGACACAGAATCGCCAGCGGGCAACTCTTGGAGTTGCCCGCTGACCAGTACCAGAGGCTTGCGGATTGCCATTACGCCAGAACTACGGGTGGGTCAGACTGAAAGTTGATGGCCGTCGCGCTAATGGCAAATCCAATGCGCTGCGCCACATTGCCAGCGCCTGACGGGGCGGTGGAGGTGGCTCCCCCGGCTGTGGTGTTCAGGTATACCACACCTGGGGTTGCACCAGACACAGCAGTGTTGGTACCCTCGAAGTACACGGTGGCCTGTGCGCCAGAGGCCACCGCAGCCAGCACGAAGCCGTGGGCCTCTTTACCTGCGGTCGTGGCGTCGGCCTTGCGAACCTTCGCGCCAGCGGAGTTCCACACGTTCACGAAGTCTCCAGCGGCCAGTGCCTCGGATGCAGTGATAGATGCTGTATCGTCACCAAAACCGACAGGCATCATCGTCGCGTCGATGCGCCCAGAGCCGTCGAGCGCCACCACCTTGCCGGAGCTGGGCGCACCAGTAGAGGAAGTCGTGCTGTTAACGATGGTGGTGTCGAGCACCCCGGATGCGTTCAGAGCGGGGACTTTGTTTGCGTCGGCCGCGCCAGCCGAGGTAGTCAGTGCGGCCTCCTCGGTAAGTACGCCCGATGCGTTCTTGAGGAATTTTTTGCTAGATGCGGTTCCCATTTCACAACCCCTTTCAGGTCAAAATCAATGGCATTTGAATGTCTACGATGATTGTAGACGGAGTTTTGGCACTTGCCACCACAAGGGAGAAAGCAGCCGGTTGCACTGGGGGAATTTGGGTGAGCGTCCCGTTTGCACCAAGGAAAATTGGGAGGTTGACGTCCCAGTTCCAAGATGGCTCACTGATCTCTCCAAGTCGAAGAACGGTAAGCAAGGTGCCTGCGAGTGCAGCCCCCGTGCTCATACCGGCGACCTTCGGTGCATGGTCGATCATTGTATTGTCGGCGTAGATGAACTGACCAAGGGCGTCGAACGTCACCATGCGGTGGCCGCCCACAGCCATACCGGCTGGCAGTGTGAAAGTTGGGGCAACCACCAAGGTGGTGTTGGACGGGCCAGTGGCTGTTTCGTCGTACCAAAAAGGAATCACCATGCCGATGCTCAACCACCCGTCCACGGGCTTCGACGGAGGCAGAGGCTTGGCACCCATCGTTCGGATGGGCGTCAGCATGTCCGTCATATGCAAGGCGGGGTAGAAGTGGTCGAGGATCTCGTTGGCGGCTCGGGTACCCTTACCGACCTTCACCATTCCCTCCAGGAGAATGTTGCCCATCATTCGGTGGATGGGGTTCGCCGACAAGTCCACCTGCCAACCGTCCCGGAACTGGGTGCTCACGCGCAAAAATGCGTTGGACTGTGCCCCAAGGTTCAACAGCAGGTTGTCATACTCGACGCCCAGCGCGGCACCAGACCAGCTCGTCCTGCGAGCTTCCACAGCGGTGCGGATAGCGGTGCGTATGGCTTCTGTGCTCATTTGGTTTAGGAAGAACGTGTCACGATATTGTACCCGGACAGACCGTACTTGAGTTTGATGTATTCCCCCATCATCACCTCCCCGGATGGGCCAAGGTTGACCTCCCGGATGTCGCGCCCATCGGGGCCTACACCGGCCTGCACAGCAGCCGCGTACGGGGTGCGGTTGACGAAGGTGACCTTCTGGTTCCAGCGCAGGGTGTCCAACTTTGGCATCTCGCGTACCAAGGTGGCCGTGACGGCTGGGTCATTGCCCATCTTCTGCACACCCTTGTTGGCTTCCCCCGGGCCAGCCCACGTGGTGCTGTAGGCGGGAATCTCGCGGTAGGACGGGTTACGACCGTCGCCGATCTTGATGAACCAGTTAGATGTCAAGTTGCCGGACCACTGCGGGGTGACCTGAACCAGGTCTGCGAACATCTCGGCCACCGCACCCCGGTACTCGGCCGTCACCCTGCCCTCAAGACGAGCCTGCACCAGCTTGGCATCGCTCAGGAGAGCATGGGCGCTGGCCATGGAGATCATGCAAGCCTCACCAAGCACTTCCAGGAGTCAGCCTCTGCTGTCACCGAGAAGATCTGATACATGGTCCCAGCGACTTCCACCTGACGGCCGACTTCAGGAGATGCGGCGCTGGACGCTACCACCAGAATGTGGTCACCAGCTTGCACAAGTGGGTCTGCCTGTGTGCGGTACTCGTAGAGCTTGTAGGCTTCCAAGAGCAAGCCTGTGGTCGCTACCGTGGCCCCGGAGTACGACTCGCTGATGGGGTCAAAGGTGGACGCCTGGAACAGCACGGGCACCGTGGCGGCGTCCAGCTGGTCGGCTTCGCTGACCCGGTAGCCGTTGAGCAAGTCGTAGGTGTTTCGGACACGGTAGGTGGCCGTACCGCCCACCAGATACCCGCCCTTGGTCACCGTCTCCGTGGTGGACGTGTAGATGTTCCAGAACGTGTCGTATTGGGCTTCAGTCGGGCTGTTGACCGTGGACTTCAGGTATTCCTTCTGGGCGTACGCTGTGACGCCTCCAAGGCCCAGAGCAGCCTGCCCTGGCGTGCGCAGCACCAAGGTGTCCGTGATCTTGCGCATCGCGTATGACGTGCGTACGGCCTGCCCTTGGATGCCATCTCGCACGCCGTCCCCTACCAGCCACAGCTCTCCCAGGTAACTGATGATGCGGCGGGGTGGGATGACAAGATCAGTGGCAAGCGACAGGACCCGTCGCTGGGAGATGGTGCCATCCACTTGGGAGTCGATGAACGAACTCACTTGTCCATCGTACAGGTACGTGTTCACGTACCCATCGTAGATGGGGATGTCATCAAACCATCGGCTGTAGACATTGAGGTCCATCAGGTGGTCACCGGGTCTTTGTTGAGGCCGGTCGCCGTGAAGTAGACACGGGTGTGGCCAGTGGCGCCGCTGCTCACCACCCCGCCGATCACCGTGTAGGCTGTCAGCAAGCGGCGGCGTAGGGTAGACAGCATCAAGGGGACGCTTTCCTTCACATCCGCGAAGGGGTCGGCAATTCGTTCGGCTTCCGCCCGCCCGTCGGTCACGCGCTTAACCGCGAAGTACGGCAGCGAGGTGAGCAAGGTGTTGCTTACGCTATACGCACTATATACCTGTGCCAGCTCGAAGTACCTCTGCTGGTCAGCTGTCCGTGAACCTTGGGGAGTGCCAGAAACGGTGGCATACAGGCTGCGAATGCCTGAGCCTGCCGTACTGTCCAGAGAGTCCAAGTCAATCAGCAGGAGCCGCTCGTACAAGGCCAAGGCAAGCGTCTCGTCCTTGATGTCCTTGTTGGAGACACCAAGAACAGCACGAATCTCGTCGTAGGAAGTGTAGTCGGTCAGCAAAATGAACTCTCCAAGTCAGCCCGAGTATTGTGACAGGGTGGGAGCCTTGGGATGTGACAAGGTGGTGCTTGGTGTGCGTTTGGTGTATGCTTCGGCCCCTATGAAAACAAATTTTGGGTTCGATGGTCGCATGTTTCTCACCGAAGCGGAGCACTCCACCTATCTCCGACGGATGCCAGTGCGCTACGTCAAGCACAAGAAATCGCTGCTATGTTGCGTGTGCGGAAAGCCGGGGACCAAGGAATCTCCGATTGAAAACGCCCACAAGATCGGGTTCAGGGATGGCATCGTCCGGTATTGGCTGACACCTGACTACCTGGACAGGGAGGAGAACATCGCGTCCGCACACCGTGGGGCCTGCAACTCCGCTGTGGAGTGGACGCATGAGCAGGTACAAGAATTTCTGGGCAAAGAAAACCCCGCCGAGGCGGGGTGATCTTATTTGGCCTTGGCCTTGGGCAATGGCTCCCGCATAGGCTCTACATCGACTGTGGGGTCGGGAATCTCCACGATCGCAGGTTGAGACAAGATGGACACCGTGGGAGTAGCTTTGGTGGCCACCCCAGGCTGCAAGTACACACCGGCTTCGTGATCGAAGAAGGGGTAGCTTGCGGTCAGTCGGAACCATTTTCCTTTAGGGTCATGAATTTGCATGTGTCAGAGGGCCGGGTTTCCCCGGCCCACTCCTATCAGGCAATAGTCAGGATGTCAAACCCGCGCAGTTCACTGTTACCCATCGTGCGGTAGCACAGTTCGCTCCAATCATAGCGCAGTGCTGTGCTTCGAGCCATAACGAAGTTCTCTGAGGCCGCATAATTTGCAGCTGCGTTCGTCACCTTGGTGATGGCAGAGCGGCTGTCCAGAGCCCACACTTGACCTTCGGGCACGGGGCCACCAGCGGCGTAGTCGTCCACGATGAACCACTTGACATCGTTGCCGAAGCCAGCGTTCACAGCAGATGCCTGCGGGTCGATACGAGCCAGAGTGGGGTCGTAGTTGTTGGTGCCGGGGCGACCAGTACGACCTTCAACTTGCAGGTAGGTGCCCACGGTGCCGATCACGAAGTCAACCTTGCGGTACTTGCGATTGCGAGCCAGGAACTTCACCCAAGCCTTGTGGGTCAGCACGCCACCGGTGGCAGCAGCATCCAAGGATGTGGAAGTCACGGCAGACACAGCGCCAGTGTTCAGGTCGTTGTCGCCCAGGAACAAGGAGCTCAGGTAGTCATACACGCGGCTGTCCTTCTCGACTTCCATGAAGCGAGCGGTCATCAGGGCCACCATGTCCAAGGTGCTGGCACGCAGGGCCTGGTCGGAGAACTCCATACCGATCGACCACACGGGCAGACGGCGGATACGGTCAGCGGTGCTGAACTTCAGGACCGTGGCGGGCGTGGCGTTTTGGGCGATACGCTGTGCACGGGCTTGCTCGGGACCGCCAGCAGTGCCGTAGTTGATGACGGGCTGCTCGAAGTTCTCGTTGGTCACAGAGATGTTCTGGCCAACCATCTGGTCGAACACCACGGTGTCAGTCACGCGGTCCTTGGCAAGCTGGGACTCGATGGCGGCCAGCAAGGCGGGCGGGAACAGCGTACGGGAGGCGGAGCCGAAGGGGGTGCCGGAGTCCGTGGTGTTGATACCAGCAGAAGCCTTGCCGCTCAGGATCTCGTCGATGGTGGAAGCACGCAGGCCGAAGGGGTTTTTGCCGGGGAGGGCAAGACCTTCAGAAGCGCACAGCTGCTGGAACGCGGTACCGATTTTGAGGTCGGCGTTGGCGTGTTCACGGTTCAGGAAGTGCTCAACGCTGAGGTTGGCTTCCAGAGCTTTTTTGTGGACTTCCGGTCCGACAGCAACTTGCTGGGTGTTGCCGGAAGCGTCGATGTAGGCTGCCATTTCGTATTACTCCTCAGAAATTAAAGACGTTCGATCACGACGGTGGTGCCAACAGCACCAGTACCGACGGTACCCAGGGACACAACGCGCCACATGAAACGGATGCCAGTTTGGGAAGTGGCCTTCACGACTTTGGGGAAGTCGGTCAGATCGGTACCCTTGGCAGTCACGGTGCCAGCCACAACGTAGTCGCCAACAGCGAGAACGCCAGTGCCAGGGGTGGCTTGCAGGCCATCAGCGCGAGCATAGATGCGACCTTCGGTCACGATGCCGCCGATGGAATAGCCGTTTTGCGTGGCGGACTCGACGGAAGACACGACGCCTTCAATCTCGTCACCAACGGCGCACAGGTTGTAGCGGGACTCGCCCACCAACTTCACCAGCTTGCCTTCGTCAACGTCAGCGAAACGATCGCCAACTGCATTTCCAGCACCGAGACGAACGGTGGTGGACTCCTCCGAGGGAGCGGTAGGAACAATGTAATGATCGCGTGCCATGAAAAATACTCCTTATTTCGAGGCGGGAACAGATCGAGCCAACACAGCAAAGAGAGGGTTGGAAGCAGTTTCACCTTTCGGCTTGCTACCTTCAACCGGGGCGGTTGCTGCGACCCCACCCACCTTAAACTTCTCAGCGTACACGGCAGACAAGCGTTTGTGCTCGGAGGCCAGTGCTTCACCGGTGAATGCGGAACCGCTGGCGGTGCCACCCAGGGCGACGGCCATGTGGTCCACGCTCACGCGGACAACCGATTCAAACTCGGCGTAGAGGGCAGCTTGGCCATCGGCTTTTTCCGTGGCGGCTTTGGATTCAGCACGAGCAGCAACTGCGTCGGCTTGGGCCAGCTTCAGCTCGTCGCGCAGGAAGGACACCAGAGCGCCTTCAGTCTGCACAGCAGCAACGGGGGCCGGAGTAGCTTCAGGAGCCACAGGCTCTGCGGGGGCCACAGCAGCTACTGCGCTGGTATCTTCCAGTGTAGCTTCGGGCAAAGTAGGTTTGGTCATATCATGTCCTTGACTCAGATGTGCGGAATTATCAATCACCGCCGAGGCCGAACCAACAGAAGCACGCTGTTTTGGCTTCATACTGGCAGCGACTGATGCTGCGTATTTTAGAGCATCCTCGTACGTACCGATGGCGTCTACAAGGCCAACATCCAAATTTTGTGAGCCGATGAAGACACGTCCTTGGGCCATCTTGGCATCAGCTTCCATCGGGCTCACGCCGCGCTGGTCGGCCACATGGGCCAAGAACGGCTTGTAGAGGTGGTCAACCTGCGACTGCAAGGTGGCTTGGCCATCTGCCGACAAGGGTTCCATCGAGTGCGTGTTGGCTTTGTACTTTCCAGCACGCACGACCGTCACGGTGATGCCATCCTGAGCAAGCTGCTTGCTGCGCTCGGCGTGCACTTGGAGCACACCGATGGAACCGGCCACTGTGGTGTCACTCACGATCACGTGCGAGCCTGTGGACCCCAGCCAATACGCCGCAGAGACCATCGTGCCATCGCTGAAAGTGGTCACGGGCTTGATCTTACCGGCTTCAGCCAGGAACTTGGCCGTGTCAGACACGCCCGCAACCTGCCCGCCACCGGAATCCACGTTGAGCAAGATGGACTTGACGTCCGGGTGGACAAGGGCTTCCACCACAGCTTGGCGCACGTTGTCGTAGCCAGTCACGCCGAAGAAGCGCATCCAGCCAGCATCACCTTGCACCAGAGGGCCTTGGATGTCAACAACACCTACGTTGCCAACCCGGTGCCACATCGGGGGCATCTCCGGGGCTTTGTCGGACGCGGCGGCAGCCATGGCCACAGCCTTGTCCGAGCATGACAGCACGTATTCGTAGCTGTCTTGGGTACCGCACCAAAACGGTTGGGGTTCGATACTGGCTCTCATTTCAACTCCAATTAGGCCAAGATGTCTGTAAGCAATAGGGCGAGAATATCATCATCCGACAAGTCATGACGCCCTTCCGCGAGGATTTTACCCACTTGTGTCGCATGTTCCACGTACACCACACGAGTTTGTGCTGCTCCACTGGCCAGCAAGTCTCCAGCTTCATACTCGTGCACCGCTGGAAGCAGGCGTACTTGGGCGCTGCCTGATGCCGTGATCTCACCAATCAGGTGGTCGTATCGGACTGCCGGAATCTTGATCTCGGCAGACACAAACTTCATGGTCGCCGGGGCGTACTTGTGCAAGCCGCGCAACGGCCCGTCAAGTGTCTTCGGTACGGCGGTGGGCGCGAACCCTTGAACGGCCAGCAGCTGCGGGCTGTACCCAACACCTTGGACCGACACCGGGTTGTGATGCCCGGCAATAATCAAGCCGATCAGGCCAGCGGCCGCTACCTGAGCGACCCCGAAGCCAATACCTTGGGCCGCTGTGGCCCTTGGGTTGATTCTCACGCCGTGCGCGTAACGGTCACGATGCCGTTCACGTCCGTGATGCTCTGCACCATATCACCCGCCAGTCGGGTATCCACCGAGACCACCAATGGAACAGCTGGGTCAAGGCCGTGGATTTCGTACATGCGGCGCAGGTAGTCGTGCTCCACCGGGGTGAGGCCAACACCATTGGCCAGCGTGGTGCCCACGCCCAGCATGGCATCCTTGGCCGTCGTCGTGCTGTTGAGCAGGTATTCCCACGTGGCTTGAGCAATCTGTTGCAGCGGGGGCGTGGACGAGTAGTCGCCAGAGGCAAGCCTGGTGGACACAGCCACATCAAGTTTGGCCAGCTCGACAGCCAGCTCGGTACGTACCGCAGCAGGCATGAGGTCGATGAGCGTGGATAGGTGGTCGAACTCGGCCATGTAGATCCCCTGCCTTGTGTCAGCTTGTGCGGTGGTTTCCAGTGCAGCGAAATCTGTGGCAAGTGCCAGCTTGACGGCTGCCGCGATGTCAATGGCCGTCGGGCCTTGGTTAACGCCGCCAGCCGTAGCGATGGTGATGGCCTGCACCGGCTGCTGGCGATTGATCTGAACGGTGAAATTGCCCAGCGTGGGCACGAAGGCATCAGCCGCGCCACCATCGACGAGCAGCACACCACCCGTCACGTTGAGGGTGTGGTCAGCTTCTTGAGGACGGATGCGCCATCCGTTCATCAAGTAGCAGTAATACGGGATGTACGTCCCAGCCGTAGCGTCGATGGGGTCACCACCGATGATGCTGAAGGCTGGGAGGTACTTGCTGTTGTCAGCAGTGGAATGCCAGCGAACCCAATCGCTCCACAGGTCTTGAACCGAGAGGCTCGTCGTCCCTGTGGTGAGCGTAATCAGCCGGGTTTGGCCGTCGAATTGGGTTGCCATGCAAAAAGCCTTTTACAAGTAGGCGCGGTCTTGTTCCGCGACCAGAGCAATTGTAATGCCCTTGGCTCGCGTAATGGTTGCACCGAATTGTACAGGTTTGGCACTGCCGGGGCGACCAGCGATCACGGTCACATTCGCGTCAGTACCTGCTGTACGGCCACCCTGCGAGTTGCCGTCGTAGTCGTACGTGAAGGTGATAGCGCCCGTGAACGAGCCTGCGATGTCCACACCAGCTGCGTCCTTGACGGTGACTGCACCAGACTCGCCGAAGTCGTCCAGCACGCCTGGCAGCGTGGTGAAGAACATGCGGTAGTAGCTGCCAGCACCGATGAGGGGGCTGTTGGGCACAATGCTACCAGCCGACAGGTAGGAGTAGTAGCGGTCAACGCTGTTCTGATCCTTGAACACGACACGGTTGATGTCGTTGGCGTTGATGTTGTTGATGAACACGCCCTGCGTGGTCTTGAGCGTGTCACCCTCGAAGGACAGCAGCGCGTCGGCGGTCTTGCCGATCACAGTGCCCGAGCCTTGGTCGATGTCGCTGTTCTGGCGAAGCAGGTACTGCACCTTGGTGTAAATCTGCTCCAGAGTAGCGCCGTTGCCCTCGACAACAACGCGGAACGGGTAGTTCGTGCCGTTGATCGACTTGTTCTGGTTGGACGCGTAGTAGGTGACGTTGATTCCGCTGTAGGGTGCGCTGCTCATGGCGGCGTCAGCAGCGGAGATCTTCGTGTCAACCTCGTTGGACAAGAGCAAGTTGACGATGTACGCACCTGTACCAGTCTTGCCGGTGTCGGAGAGCACGCTGTCCTTGTACTTGTAGCCCTGCTCGCGCACGAAGCCACGGAAGTACGCACGGTTGTCAAAAGCGCCGTTGGTGGAGTCACCGTACACCTGCACGCCAATGTTGGCCGCGTCGGTGAAAGTGAAGTCGGTGGCCGCGCCGCCGCTGGTTTTTTGGTAGTACAACTGTGAGCCGGTGTTGACCGTGCCCAGAGACACGATGCCCACGTACACGCGGTTGAGCGTGCCGGTGCTGGTGATCGCGCCGGGGGTGGTGGGACTCCACTCCTCCCAGCCACCATCGCGCATCATGTTGCGCGTGGCATCATCTGCGGGCTTCCAGCCGGTGTAGAACTGACCATCGAAACCGAAACGATACTGACCTGAGAGTGCGTCAATAGCGTACATAACAAAAGGTGAGTCTTGATATGACGCGGTTTGCCAGAGTTCGATGAACTTTGAGTAAACAGCTTGTAAACTGACACCATCCTTGGCGATAAGGCCGTTGGTTGTCGCACCAGTCGCACTAGCTACCAATGTGAACGTACGATTCGTCTCGTCAATCGTCAGGTTTGTCCCGACGATCAGTTGAGAGCGGTTGGTTAACTTCGCCATGACATGAGCCTTTCAAGTTGGTTAAGCGAATACGCGGTCTACAGTTTGTGCCACAGGGATTGTGGCGGCGGTTGTCGTGAGTTGGTAGTTCCTTATGTAATAAGGTACGTATCCGCTCAAGAAAATTCCAATGTCAATCGGTTGGGTCGTCGTGTAGCCGTAGGTGTAGCTCGACGACGGCACGCTGTCCCCGGTGTCAAGCACCGTGGTCGTGCCCGCTTGGTACACCACCACGTCTGACCCCGGCTGCACACCAGTAACCGTCAAGCCCACCGTGTCAAGCGGGTACAGCGCGGCATTTTGCAGGGCAAGTGTCGTGGTGCCGTTTACCACCATTGTGGTAATGACGTTGCTGGTGCTGGCAATGGTGCAAGTGATGCGGAACCGGAACTTCAAGCCTGTGGTCGGGCTGATGCCAGTCTCGGCAGCCAGGTTGGCGTTGCTCAGGGTCTTGAACGTGCCCGAGAAGCCAGCACCCTTGTCCATGTCGTACTGGATGGTGTGGTTGTTGGGCACGTTCGTGCCCGTGGTAGCGAACGACGTTGCACCGTTCCAGCCCAGCATGAAGTACGGCATCGTCCAGGTGATCTGGTCGCCCACGGACTGCATCACGATGGAGCCGGTGCTCGTGAACTTCGGCGTGCCGCTGTCCACGGTGTACGTGCCCGACGTGGATGTGGACTTCTCGGTGAAGACAAGGGCTACCCGCGTCGTGGTGTCGCTGGTAAAGCTGTCCCAGAAGTGCATACCGTCAACGTGCGTGTAGGACGTAGGTACAGAACCGCTGTTCTGCCGGTTGCCGCGCACAGTGCTGTTGTACCAGTTCGGGCCTTGCGTCAAGGTGGCGTCGGTGTTGTAGCAGTTCTGGAACCTGATGCTCTGCGTGGTATTCGTGCTCGACGCCAAGCCGATGCGCAGGTTGGTTAGCCAGTTGCGCTGGAACCGGATGTTCTTGTTCAGGCCGCCATCCGCGAACAGGTAGCCGGAACGGGCGTTCGCCACGCTGCCCCCATCCAGAGGAGATGCAGATGAGCCAAGCCCCGTCACCAGCAGATCGGAGCAGGTGTTCATATACACCCAACCGCCCAACGGATGCACGTTGGCCACCCCCGGCCAAGTTGCCACATTGGTCAGGATGCCAGCTCGGCAGTTAGCCATCAGCTCGACCGCCTGCGTAGAAACGGTCGTGTTGGTGGTCGTCGCCTTCGGGTTGTCGGCGTAGTACACATTCGTCACAGACCAGTTCGAACAAGCCGACATGATGAGGCGCTTGCCCACCAGGTACAGGTTGGTCACGGTGATGGAGTCGCAGGTGTTGATGAACACCGGCCCGGCCAGCGCGGTAGCGTCTTGCGCGAACATGCCCTTCACGTTGTCCAGAGTCCACCCACCGTACAAGTTCACGAAGTAGATCGCATAGCCTGCGGTGCTGATCTGCTGGGCGCGAACGCCAGTCAAGCGCTTGGCGGTGCCACCAGTCAGGCACTGCTGGAACACAATGGCGTTGGAGGCATACGAGGTGGCTTGGTTGGACAAGCCGACCATCACCCCGTCGATGTCTGGAGGTGTCGAGGGCTCACCAAGCACGAACTGCTCGCAGGTGTGCATGTCCCGGATATACACCGAGTACGCCTGCTGGATGTTCATGTACCAGCAACCGGACACGCGCCGAATGTCCACAGCGCCGGACGAGTTCGTGGCAAGCTCATAGCGGGTGCCCATCGTCAAGCTGGGGGTGGTGTTGACTGCGTACCCGACTACGCCATTGGTGCTCGACGTGACGATGTTGGGCAAGCGGATTTTGCACCCTGCGGCGGGCAGGTCCCCGGCGTTCGCGCTGTTCGTGTCGAGGCCGAACGTCAGCAGGCCAGTCGAGTTCACCCAGCAAAAGCGGGAGCGGGAGTCCGTGCCGAGGTTCGCTGCGAGAAACATCTGACCGGCATTCGGCCAGTGATCGTACACACCAGAGCCGGGGGCCGTCTCCACTTCGACGCCAGGGTAACCCATCGTCTGCAAGGACGCGCCCTGCACGAAGGCCGGAAGCTGGACGGTCTGCCCACGCACACCACTAGTGGTAGCCAAGGTGCCCGCGTCGTCGATGATCGGGTAGAACCAGTCACCGTTGATGGTCAGCTTGTTGAGCCGGTTGACCGTCAAGGTCATGGACTCCACGCCCACCACCTCGATGAAACTGCGAATGGGCGCGACGGCAATCGTCACGACCTGGCCAGAAGACAAGGTGGCCGGGCCAGTCGTGAACGTTCCGCCCGTCATGCCGCGCAACTTGATCCAAGCACCCGTCGTCCAGACGCCGCCGGAAGCGGTAACCGCACCCCCATGGCGCTGCATGGCGATCAGGAACTCCGCCGTCACACCACCCTGCGTGATCGTCACGCCGGATGCAGGCACAGTACCAGTGGCAGCAGACACGTACATCTGCCAGACGTTGTTGCCGTCAATGGTCATCGTCCCGCCAAGGGTCGATGACAGTGAGATGTTGGCGAAGGGGCCGGTCGTAACTGTGCAGTTCGGCCCGTACCTGGTATCACTATCAACAGTCAGTGAACCACCGTTAACATTGTACGTGTCAGAACCTGTCTTTCCAGACAAGGCGGTGAAGTTCTGCGCTGTAGTGATCGTGAATGTTGCCATCGCTTACCCCAAAATAGGCCATTTGTTGAGCGGGCACTTGGAGTTCGTCAGCAACATCTTGCCTGACAAGGGACACTTGCACTTGCCGCACACCGGGCGACCAAACAGCATGACGCGTTCTGCACACCCGGTGCAGATGGATTCTCGACGTTCGCGCTGCTCTTTGGTCGTGATAATGCTCATTCCGTGGCCCTGCCAGCGATTAACTGTCGCATGCGCTCCGCATCCGACTCAACACTGGGATTGTATGCGCGAAAGTTGCCGCCGTGCCCGATGGCCAAGTGGCAGTTGATGAACTTCGTGCCTTCGCACAAAGTGATAAGATTTGTCAGTTCCAACTCCAGCTCAGGCTGCAAGTGAAACGGTTTCTTGTGATGCACTTCCACTTTGTCAGTACCACCGCACACGGCACACGCCGGGTACATGGCCAAGTGGCGCTTACGGGTGGTGGGCCATTTAGACGATCGCTTGTTACCCAAGTCGGTCTTGCCCTGTGCTACGTCAATCAAGTGGGTCAGCATCTTAGCCTCCGATGCAAGTCGTCCAGAAAAGGGGTCAGCCTTGTGAGCCGACCCCCTTTCTCAGGCTCAGTCAGCCAAGCCCATGCGACCACGCATTGCAGCGCGGAAGCTGTGACCAATCACGGCGCAGTTGATGTTCTGGACTTCAACTTTGGTGAGGTAGGTGTTGCCAGCAGCGGCGACATCCGAAGCCAGAGCGGCGACGGCGGCGTTGGCAGTGGCAGCAGAGGTTCCAGCGGTGGTTGCAGCGGCCTGAGCAGCAGCAGCGTTAGCCAGAGCGGTCTGAGCCGTAGCAGCAGCGGCTTCGGCAGTAGCTTGGGCAGCGGCAATGCCAGCGGCTTGGGTTTGCAGGGCCTCTACGGCAGCTTGCAGGCTGGAGATCTGGCTGGATTGGTTCGCGTCGTTGCCGGTCAGGTTGGCGACGGCGGTGTTCAGCGTGGCGATGCTGGCAGCGATGGCAGCGCAGTCACACGCACCGGCTTGACCAGCGTCAATAGCAGCTTGAATCGTCACCAGAGACTGGGCCATGTTGTCCACTTGGGACTGCACTTGGGCGATCTGGGCAGCGTTGGCGGAGTCGCCGTCGATGCGGTTCTGGGTCTCGGCAGCGAGAGCAGCCTGCACACCAGCAACGGTAGCAGCCAGGTCAGCAACAGCGGTCGAACCTTCGAGGCTCGTCACGCGGCCAGCCAGAGCGGTCAGCTGGGCCACGATGGCCTGGGCAGAAGCAGCGTCACCGGCAGTGTTGGCGGACAGCAAGCTGTTCAGGGTGTTGATCTGGGCTTGAACAGCGGCGATGTCAACGCCTTCAAGGGCCAGAACGGCGTTGATTTTTTCATTGACCGCGAGACCAACTTCGTCACCGAAGGTGGTAGCGATACACTGAATCAAGACGGTCAAGTCGTCGTTATAGGCAGCCATGGAAATTTCCTTTGCAAAAGATTTTCCACCACTTACGCGGGTGGGTTAGCGTCACCAGTGCAAGCCGTACCGTCGAGCACGGCTTGCAGTTGTTGAATCCGTGCCACCTGCGCCGCCACCTCAGCTTCAATCATGCAGCGCAGGATGTCGCCTATCTGAGCACCCACATCCGCAAACGCACAGTTGAGCTTTTCCTCAAGTTCGTTCATTTAAAGTCCAGTGCTTCAGAGGTAGATGGCGAAGTCGCTCAAGTGTACCTTGAAAGTATCGTTGGTCGAACTGACATCTTCACCAAGATCAAAGACAAGCAGGGTCTTGTAGTCCGAGTAAATCTGGCCGTATCGGGCACGGATGGTCGCCCCTTTCCAAGCCGCCATACCGGAAAACTGAAGGACTGCGAACTCCCCGTCCGTTCCGACCACTGGGCCGGCGATCTGCACACCCCCGGCCCGGTACCCCTGGGCCTTGATCTCGTTGACGGTGCTGTACTTGGCCGTCGTGATAGGCAAGGGCTCGCGGAACAAGGCCAGGTAGTACGTACCGTGCTTCCAGTCCCCGGCCAGCATCGCCTTGCGGGCTGGCGTGACCCACTTAGCGCTGCTCGTCATCGTCATGCTCCATCACAATAGATGAGAGTCGGCCGTCCTCGTCCCGTGTGACCTTCAAGGTCTTCGGGCCGCGTTCCTTGAGCAGGGTCAGCTTGACCTCGCTGGGGGCCACGCTCACGTTCACGGGCTGGCGCGACTGGCTGGCCACCGCATTTTGCATGGCCCAAGCCAGATCGGACACGGACTTCGTGGTGTTGTCCGTCGTCTGCTTGGCATGAGCCAGCGCGTCCTGCGCGAGCGAGTGGCTGTTGTGCAGCATCGCCGTCAAGTTGGGATCGACCTCCGCCTTCGCCGGGCCTTTGGGCTGCTGCGGGGTACTCTGGCCGTCGCGCATCGTGCTTGTCTGGCTGTTCGGGTTTTGCTGCGGGGCGGCTTGGGCTGTTTTGAACATGGTGCCGGACAAGGGTTTGAACCCTGCCGGGGGCAAGTTTCCGGTCAGCTTGATACAAGCCTCCTCATCCGTAATCAAGCCCAGAGACAGCTGCTCCAAAATCCGAGACTGCTCCATGCTGCGGTACGCTTCGAGCTCGCTTTGGGGGCGCATGTCAAGGTCGGCGTAGCGGAACTCCACATACACGTCCTGCCCGAACAAGCGCACAGCCTGCGTCAAGGCGCGGCTCAACAGGGTGTTGAGCATAGTGCGCACCATCTCCGCGTTCTTCAGGAACAGCATGGTGTCCACGCTGGCGGTCGTACCGCTGCCGTTGCCACGACCAAGCACGGCCGGAAGCGTCTTCGCGCCTGCTTGCAGCTTGGAGTTAATCATGTCCTGCACAGCCTGCATGGTGTTGCCGGGGTCGGTACCACCGTTCTCACTCTTAAGGTAGCTGTACTCCACCGTGTCGAAGGAGATCAAGGCATCCTCGGGGTTCAAGCCGTTGATGGTGCTCTCCAAGCCGGAAATCAAGTCCGACATGAACGAGTTGATCTTGTCCGGGTCGTTCAAGATCTCAGGGGGCGCACTCTGGCGCACGCGCTCCTCGATGATGCTGGCCACCAGTCGGGGGTGGATGGCACGCTTCATGACGCGGCGCAAGTCGTTCAGGAAGGCGCTGTCGGCAAGCACAGCCTGCACGGCCGACTCCAGCGGGCTGTCCGAATACGGCGTCAGCAAGCTCTGGTCCTGGTTGAAGATGAACACAGTCGGGATGTCAAGGTCGATCTCTTGGCCTCCCACGACCTGCACAGGTCTCACGCCCTCGTCGTCCTCGTAATACCGGATGGCTGGCGTGTGCACGGGCACCAACCGGGTGGGCATGCGGGTCTTGTCGAGCACCAGCTCCAAGCTGGCGCTGCCGTACAGCAGAAGCTCCTTGCCAAGCGAGGCGGACAGCTCGGGCAGCGACGAAAAGCTGTTGTAGCCGAGGTTGGGGTCGCCCACGAAGGTGATGCGGCGCAAAATCTCGTTGGCAATCTGCGTGCTTTCCGGGCTCACGATGCCGTCCGTCGTACGGGCCACCACCGTGAAACGCTCCGGGATGCCGATACGCAGATATGCGTTCATAGTGGCAGACAAATCCGGGCTTGCGGCTGCCAAATCACGGATAACCTGCTTGGTTGTCTGGCCAAGCCGCATCTCCAGGATGTCGGACTGGGCAAGTCGGCGATCAGGCTTGGCTAGGGCGCTGGTCTGCTTGGTGATCTGCGTCTTGTAGCCGGGCACGCTCGCCTGCTTGGGCTTTACCTTCGCAGGGGGCAGAGCAGGCAGCTTGGCTGCTGCCCAGATACCGCTGATTTTGTCTAAAATGGCCATGGATTACGTCCTTTTGGGCACATTGTGACATACTCCACCCCCTTTGGGGGCGGGGCTTCATGCTTCGTTGGTGACAGCGCGAACGGATGGCTTGCGCCCCCGCTTGCGACTTACATCGCCTCCACATGCAGAAGCGACTAGCCCAGCCGCCATCATTCGTTTTGCCTCTTCCCGGACGTTCACTGCCGCATTCACGTCGCGGTCGTGGTGCGTGCCGCATGAGTGGCACGTCCAAGAGCGAACATCTAGTGGCATGTCCGGTTTTTTGTGAGACACGTACTGCACAGCTTGCTGGACGGGAAAAACCGATTTACCTCGATGTACCCCTTACCAGCTCGTGCAGCCTTGTACTTTAGGAATGCTGAAAACATACCCCAGCCAGCATCACCAATCGACTTTGCCAGCTTGCGGTTTTTCATCATTCCACGCACATTCAAGTCCTCCACGGCGACAACTTGGTTTTCGTTGACGATTCGTGTTGACAGCTTGTGCAAGTAATCCTTACGCTGGTTGCTTACCTTGTTGTGGCACTTGGCAACCGACAGTTTTGCCTTATCCCTATTCTTAGATCCTTTGACTTTACGGGAAAGTTTTTGTTGCTTACGCTTCAGGTTTTTGTGCGCCTTCTGAAAAAATCGCTCACTGTCGAACTTCGAGCCGTCGCTGGTGACAGCAAAATGCTCCAGTCCAACGTCGATGCCAAGGACTTTACCGTCGTATGACACGTCTGGCGCGTCTGCTCCATCCTCTGTGAGAATGGAGATGTGATACTCGCCAGCGGCGTTCTTTGAGACGGTGCACGTTTTAATCACGCCAACAATCTCGCGGTGAATAACAGCCTTTACATGGCCGATTTTTGGGAGTTGCACTTTGCACCCGTCAACTACCTTTACGCCTTGCGGATAGCTCGCAGACTGCTTCCCGTGTTTGCTCTTAAATTTTGGGTACTTTGTGCGTCGCTCGAAAAAGTTTACGAAAGCGCGGGACAGGTGCATGCAGGCCGATTGAAGCGTTTGTGCGTAGGGTTCGTTTAACCACTCGAATTCTTTTTTGAGTTGCGGGAGTCTTGCCGTCATCTCAAACTGTCCAAGCCCCTTGCCAGTCTCTTTGTAAACCTCTTGTGTCTTTGCAAGGTTGTTATTCCACACCCAGCGTGCGCAGCCAAATGCCTGAGCAAGCATATTTGCCTGCTTTTTGTTCGGGTACAAACGTACTTTGGTTGCGGTGAGCATTATCGTATTGTAATTGATTTTTACCTTAAGTCAATCCATCTTGTTCCTGAAGCTCTTGACCAGTGACATGCCCCGGTGCAAGGCTCCTCCTTGAGCAGTCGCACGCAAGCGGCAAGCCAGCATCAGGTAGAGCAAGGCGAAGTGCATGTGGTCCTCTCCCTTGCTGCTTTTCACCCACTGGTAGTTGATCTCATTGTTGCGGTCGAACACCTGCTGACGGCGCATATCGGTGTAGTGCGCGTTGTACGCCTCTGACCTCGGCCCCTGATGGATGACAAGTGATCGGTCCTTGAACATCTGCATGATCGAGTCCAAGGCCACCGTCCGATTGACCTTGACCATGCGCAAGTTCATGCGCCCGGTCGTGTGGTCCGCGTCTCGCTGCGCCACGGTGTACATATCGGTGCTTTTCGTGGTCACGAACCCGGCTCCGTACGCGTTTTTGTCGTAGTCGGTGATGCGACGCACCAAGTCTGTCTCCGGCTGGGCGTCGTGAACGGAAATGAGCACCCGGTATTTCGCGCACAGCTCGCGTCGGCGCTGCTCGAAGATGGCAAGTGGGATCTCCTCGCGGTGCACCACCAGCAACTTTCCGTCAAGCGTCATGCGGCCAATGCTCACGGTGCAAGTGATGTGGCCCATGTCGCACCCCATGTAGTGCACTTCCGAGCTGTTGAGGTCGCCCTCGTAAGCACAAGCGGCCACGTCGCTGGCGGAGATCTGGTCGTCGGACGTTTCGGCCTCGATGCCAAGCACCTGGTTGTGGAACTCAGCCTTCGTGTTGAACTCCGTGGACGAGCGCACGATGTAGTCGGGTGTCAGGATGCCGTAAGCTGTCGCGGGGCTTACGTAATAGGTGGCCGCCTCGTGCTGGTCAAGGTGGTTTTCGATCACCCATTCAAGCCTGGAGCGGTCGAGTTGTGGGTCTTTTCCGCACTTTGGACAAGCCCAGTGCGCTTCCTGCCACCGAACGTCCTTCAGGTTGCTGCGTGTGATGTCCATGAGGCTGCCGCTGTAGCCTGGGACCTGCATGTGGGTGTAATACTCGGGCAAGAACCGGTGGCCACAGCAGGCGCAAGTCGCAAAGTGGCGGTAGCGGCGGCTGGTCTCGGCTTCCTTGGAAATCCCGACTCCGGCGATGGTTGGGGTCGAGAAGTTGCGAATCAGGCGGTGTTTGCTGGCCTGCAAGCGGGAGCGGAACTGGAGCAAGGTGTCCGGGTCGGACCGGTCGATCTCGTCGTTGACCAGCATGTCGGCGGAAATGGACAAGGCTGCTGTTTCAGACCGTGTTCCACGGATAAACAGGAAGTTGGCACCCAGTTGTTTGAGCTCGGAGTTGTTGACTTCGGGGTTTATCAAGCGGCGCAGCTCGGGGCTGCCCATGAGCAAGGGTGCCATCTTGGTCGTGGACAGCTTTACGGCGTCCGTGGCGCTTGGCATCGTGTAGATCACGTTCAGAGGACGCTGCGTGGCAAGTGCGGCAAGGGCGTGGCACATGGAGACCGTGGACAAGCCGATCTGGGCGCACTTGACCACGTTGACGACCCGGGCGGGGTTGTCGATGATGTCGGCCTGGAAGCTGTATTTCCCGCTCAGATCGATGAGCTCGCCTTCCAAGTAGATGTTCTTTTGCACCCACTTGGACAAGGTGGAGAGGGTGTAGGTGCCAGCAACGGCGTCCCGGACGCGCTGGAGGTGGTCAGCGAACATCTTGGGGGAATTTTTTGGTGTAGAGCTCGAAGAACTTGTCCTGCATGGGTTGGGGCATGGCTTTCAGGGTCTCGATCAGGATGAGCTCGATGTCTTTGATGCGCTGCGAGCTGTAGAGCTCGGTCTGCAACTTCGTGAGCTGGGTCAAGATCGTGGTCATGCTGTTCATGATCTGCGCGATCTGGTTGGGAGGCACGTCGTCGCGGTAGGGCAAGGTGTCTCGCAGGGCAAGGGCGGCGTTGTAGTTGTCCAACAGCTCTGAGTGGATGTCCAAGGTCTCCGCTGTCACCGTGCGGAATATCGCGGCTTGCTGTTGGGGCTCTTGTTGGGTGTCGCCGTGCAAGTCGAGGTTTTTAAGCGCCATTTCGTGCCTTCGCCTTGTACCGGAAGATCGTGCGTGTAGAGCAATGGGCGATGCGGGCGGCCTCCAGGGTAGGGGTCGTGGAGGCAAGCTGGGTGCGGAAGGCCCTGCGGGCTGCGTTCAGCTCGGATTTCTTGGGTTTTTTGGGGCGCGGAGGGCGCGGGAGTATCTGGTAGAGGTACCCGATGGGGATGTTGTAGCGTGCAGATAGCTCTTTGGAGGTGATCTCAAAGCGTAAATAAGCTGCACGTTCTTCGATGGGGATGCGCTGGATTGCACTCATTCGCGGATTATGAATCGAATTGTCGCTAAATTAGTGACATTTTGAGTGTAAATGTGCGAAAAGTTTTAAAAAATTTTGTATATGGCGGAGGTGGGAGAGGCGGCGCATCGCATTATACCAAAAATAAACCCTATACGTCAACCACATATACATGCTATGCACTGTTACAAACTCTGACACATTGTGGTAACCAAACAACATATTTTCATGTATAGTTCAGCACATGGCAAATTTCAACACCTCCCCACAGTGCATGGCTCTGCCATAGCTATGCACACTCATGCCCACAGGGGCAAAGGATCAACCATGACAAACCAAGTCGTCACATTCAACGCACTTACCCGCGTCACGGGCAAGGCACCGGCCAAAGTGGCTCACGCTATCGCTCAAGGCGCAGACGCTGGCACGCTGCTCGCCATTGGCAAGCATCGCAGGGCTATCATCGGGAGCATAGCCCTCGCAGGGGAGCAGGCCACAATCCGCGAACTGTCCCACGGGAACATTCGCCCAGCGTGCGCTGCCCTTGTCGAGCTGTCAGGCAAGGCTGTCACCCTCATGGAGATTGACGGAAAAGCCCCATACTCTGAATTCCTGCGAATGGGCGCGGCACTGGCCCAGTTCCAGCAGTTGACCAAGGCCGGGAAACCTACCAGCGCGGCCAGAGCCCTTGCCAAGTTCACACAATGGCGTGACCAAGCCTCTGCGCTCCGCGCTGAACGTATGGCCGGTAAAGCGTTGCCCGCATAACCCCATAGCCCCCTCGGGGGTTTACATAAGGGACAAACCCCTTATGTAAGCCTCTAACCCGTTCGCTGATCGCAGCGATATGTTAAACCGGGTTTGTTCATTGTCGCATTTTGCGCGAGCCCCACGGGGCCTGCGCATGGCGGAGCCATGCCCTACGGGGTCACGGTATCCAATGCACGATGACACAAACGTGACAACGGCTTTATCCGGGGTATTCTTTAAAAATTTATAGACAGCACGGCCATTGTACGTGTCCACTATTCGGACATAGGGTTAACCGTGCGAGTCGCCAAGGCGAGAACCAACATCGCATAATCTACGCGTTTAATACTATCAACCGTTGATAGCATCAGTATATTGTGCATGGTGTTGATGTGTGTGACGTAATGTCACGTAAATGCACCCACGAAGCAAAGGCGACTATAAAGAACGGCATTTATGCCAAGAACGTGTAACCTAGCAGGACTCGGAGCACGTAACCCCTAGATTGTCTGGAAAATGGCATATTGGCGACAATATGCAGCATCATCATGCGGTTTCCTGACTCAATAAGCGGTATGAAACAAGCGGCCTACAGGCGTGAGGGATTATCAATACCCGCAAGGTTCATTCTTGCGGCATACGATAAAGCCACCCCACAATGTGCCACACCACTTCATACCCTACTATTGAGCTTTTAAACCAGAGTACGACAATTCGCAAGGTTTAATAAAGAACCCGATTACAAGGGTATAAAGCATCCGTGATAGTACGGAATTAGACAACGATGGGGCTTAACCCGCCCCTGATAGCGCGGTTGAGAAACCGCCTAAGTGCATAGCCGTGTGCTTAGGCTGTTTTTCATAGGAGAAAATCATGCGAGATCACATCTACATCGGCTCGGCCCCATCGGACGAGCTGTGCGCCCAACTTGGATTCCCTGACTTCGAGCGGCTCCAGTCCATCGAACTCACACAATTCTTGCGTATGTTGCGGGAACGCTTCCCTCTGCCTGACTTCCGTGTCAAGCGGGAGAGCCACGACTTCGGCTCTTACCGCGAAGTCGTCGCTTACTTCGATGACGAGGACGAAGATCAAGCGGCACAAGCCTACGAAGCTGAGTGCTACTTCGACAAGTGGGACGACCAAGCTCGTGAGTCCACCCATGTTGCAAGTCAACACCAATAACCAACTCCAGTACAAGTTCAAGCCTCTGGGCTTGTACGTGAGCCAGGCCGACACACAGACGGTCATCTACAGCCTAAAACCGGCCTACAAGCAGCACAAGATGCCTTGCAGCCGCTATGCCCTCTCCACGGCCTATGGCAGGGCCGTTCTCACTGAACACCTCACCATGAAAGGACTCACCCCCATGAGCATCGTTATGTCCCTCTGCTTCGCCTCCATGTTCATCATGGCCGGGGAAGCGTCCGTTGCCTCTGTCATTGTCGCTGCCGTCACCGTTGTGCTTGGCGTGGCCGTCCAGGTCATCGAGAGTCGGACGCATTGACAAGGGTTGGGGCTGGGGCCTTGTCCTTGGCAAGCCGCTAGGCATTGTCCTTGGCCTTGTCCTTGGCCTTGGCCTTGGCATTGTCCTTGGCCTTGGCAAGCCGCTAGGCATTGTCCTTGGCCTTGGCAAGCCGCTAGGCATTGTCCTTGGCCTTGGCAAGCCGCTAGGCATTGTCCTTGGCATTGTCCTTGGCAAGCCGCTAGGCATTGTCCTTGGCATTGTCCTTGGCAAGCCGCTAGGCATGGTTCCTGCCCTTGGCAAGCCGCTAGGCCTTGTCTTGTTCTTGTCCTTGTCCTTGGCAAGCCGCTAGGCCTTGCCTATTCCCACAACCCACAACCCAACCCTATGACACCCACACAAACACTCGCCAAGGCCCTGGAAACGGCTCCTACAAAGGCGCTGGCCCTGCAAGCGGCTCAGGAGCTGCGCCGACTCGAAAAAGAGCGTATGGAGCTGCTCCATGCCCTTGCGGATAGCGTGACCGCAACCCTGAATGGAGTTCAGGCCATGCACCGGCTCATGAGCCGGTATCTTGACGCTTGAAGGTTGGGAGATGGGGTCCTTGTCTCGGTCCTTGTCAACACCCCAGATTAACGGCCCTGCAAGCCTCTAAACCCTCTCCAAGCACCCTACCCCTACCCAACCTTAAAAATCGCTTCCAACCCTGTTCTGGCAAGTCCTAGACCCCAACCCCAAGAGAACCACCATGAAAACTACGGCGTATTCGTAATCGACCCCGAAACCTCAGTTCGCTACCGCTTGAAAGCCTTTGCCAACTTGGACAACGCGGTCAAACTTGCACAAAAATCTAATGGGCAAGTCGTTGACCTGCTCAACAACACGCTTTATCAGTCAGTAGGCTACCTACTCGGCCCCAAATTCAAGCGAAGCAAGCGTATAGACAAGCTCAGTGCGCAGATTTTCGCATAAGTTGGCACAAAAATTATTGACAGGCAGTCAAAAGTACGCGTAACGACCAAAACTAGGTAGCTATTCCGTACGCTAGGCAAGCCTTCAGACCAAGCCAAGCAAGCCCAAACCAAGTCAAACCTCTACTGTCGAGACCCAAAAAACGCGCAGATGCAAGCTCATTTTGGCATCTTCCGAAAATTAGCCTTGCCAAAAGGACGCTGTT